>Ga0307478_10000006_pt1 | contig 350503 bp, 323 predicted proteins | sample atmos_gasesECM4C_2_FD_203713 | JGI IMG/M metagenome (GOLD analysis project Ga0307478, IMG submission 203713) | Hardwood forest soil microbial communities from Morgan-Monroe State Forest, Indiana, United States - atmos_gasesECM4C_05 | ecosystem: Environmental > Terrestrial > Soil > Temperate...
AGCTAGATAACTGGCAGAAAGAATCCAAGAATTAGGTTGCGGTAGCGTACAGACACCCCACTTCACATGTTCTAGCCTCTGCTTGTGCCTTCGCCCAACAACTCGGGTGATACGGCGACAGCGTCCAGAAGAGAGATAGAAGATGTCATGGACAGCCTCTCTGCTTCGCCCCTGAAGATCCAATTCTGCCGGGAGTATGGTTCCAAAATGCAGCATCTCGAAACCATTTTCTTTTGCTACGGAGGCGATCGAGGATGGAACATTGTGCTGCCTGTGTGCCCACGATGTGAAGACCTGAGAAGTTTGAAGATCCTACCGTTCGGAGCGGCATAGACCCCCGTGGCATTTCCTAAAGCGCGCTAGCGTACAGTCAGACACATACTATCGGGAGTAGTATTCGAGGCGCGCTGGGCGGCCCCTTCCCCTGCCGTTTGGATTGAACGGTTGCCAGACGTGGCACGCCGGCACCCAGCGCCTTTTTGATCTTTGAAGTGGGGTGCTGACGACAGAGAAGGACTCGGAATCGTCAGCACCCCGGCTCCCAGGGGGAAACGACGGTGCGCACCCTTCCCACACTAAGGACTGGTAAAGGCTGAACGCCCGATGGGTACGGGGAACTGGCTAGATTTACCGAATCGCAGAGGATCATGGCAAACCGCACTTTTAGGCTCTTGAGGATGAGCTATCCACTGTCCGGCATTTGCGACTCCTGCCAAAAGAGCTTCATGTCTCGCAATGAGGACGCAAGAGAAGCGGAAACAGAGGTCAAGTCCGCGTTCGACAAGCACATGTGTGAACCCGAAACCTTCATCGACTCTGCTGCCCGAATTGTTAAGAAGCATGGTTTGTGAAGACCACAATTCCGCCTGTAATTCTGCTACGAGCGTAACTCCTCGGCAGGAGTCTTTGATGATTGTGGCATCGCTTTGGAAGACTGCGCCGGTTGCAGTGCAACCACTGGTTCCTTGATGGAATATTTCAGTAGTACCCAGAGCGCGCGCACGCCGTCTTTCCAGCCAATTTTTTTGCCTTCTTCGTAGGTGCGTCCCTGGTAGCTGATGCCGACTTCGTAAATGCGCAGGCGGCGCTTGGCCACTTTGACCGTCACTTCCGGCTCAAATCCGAAGCGGTTTTCTTCGAGCGGGATGGCCTGGATGATCTCACGCCGGAAGACTTTATAACAGGTCTCCATGTCGGAGAGGTTAATGTTGGTCAGGCAATTGGAGAGCAAGGTCAGCAACCAGTTGCCCACCGAATGCCAGAAGTAAAGCACACGATGGGGAGCGCCGCCCATGAAACGCGATCCGTAAACCACGTCCGCCTTGCCTTGAATCAGCGGCTCGAGAAGTAAGGGATAGTCCTTGGGGTCGTACTCGAGGTCGGCATCCTGAATGAGTACGAAGTCGCCGGTGGCCTCTTGAATGCCGCGACGCAGGGCCGCGCCCTTGCCCAGGTTGCGAGGTTGCAGGAGAACTTTGATCTGCGGATGCTGGGCTTGCAATGCCGCCAGAAGTTCCCTGGAACCGTCGCGTGATCCATCATCGATACAGATCAACTCGATCTCGAGCGGGACAGACAAGATGCGATCCACGACCTCTCGCAAGGTCGCCCGCTCATCGTAAATGGGGGTTACAACTGACAGTTTCATTGGCATTTCACGCAAACTGCGCTCCCAGCAGTTTAAGGCCAACCAGCGGCGGCGCAAGCAATAAAACTCAAGCAATAAAAATAGGGCCGGACAAGCCGGCCCTATGGAATATCCCGATGGTTACTTCGTCAAGACAGTTACGCTCGGGTGAGACACGTTTGACGCTTCGTTAATGACGTAGATGGAGGAGCCGTTAGTGATGGCGACGGTATTTGCGCCTAAAGTGCCGGTGCCATCCGCCGCGAAAGTATAAGGCGTTGCAAAAACGGGCTGGTTCTCCACCAGATAGGGCGCAGCGACGAGGTTTATGTCCTGTGTCCCGGCGAATTTTCCCGTGTTGAGATGGAAGTTTCCGACCTGGTTGATGACTGAATAGTCGACGTCTTCCTCGGTTCCGACGGTGTAGCTTCCGCCTGAAGGACGAACGCTGGTTTGCGCTGACATCACGCCCGACGTGGCAGGGAAGTCGTTACCCGCGAGGAATGCGCTGACCCCGGGAACACCGGTTACCAAGTAGCCCACGGGAGTAATGAAATTGCCAGTGAAGGAAACTCGTCCGGTTACGGAATCGACAGTGTACCCACCCAGCACTCCCCATTCGGAAGCGACGCCCTCTTTGTACTGGAAGAGTGTGCCTCCGGTGATCGTGCTGGTGCCGTCAAAGGTGCCGGTGGCAATGTTAGCGATGGGAATGTCGCCGACCGCCAGTCCAACGCCGTGAGCGATGTAGCTGCCGGTAAGGTTGGTGGCGGAGAAAGGACCACTGGTCGCCAAAGCTTCGCCGGCAACGATCGGATTGGGAGGCAGTGGGTCGGTCGAAACAAAGATTGCCTCGGTAGAGTTGACGACATAGAACACCAAATGCAGATTGTATGGGGCGATCGTGAACGACGCGGTCCCCCTGCCGCTGGTGTCAGTGCTGGTGAATGCACCGGTGCCGCCGGTCAAGTCGGAGCCCGTTGCTCCGGCATCGTCGTAGTCAAGCGCCAGATTGCTGAAGGCGCCGGCTGCGGCGGAAACAGATCCGACGATTCCGATGCGACCTCCGGAGGGATCGGTGCCAGAGAACAAGAATGCGTACATTCCGCTCAGGCCGGCGGTAAAGGCCGAAGTGTTTTGCAGCCGGAGAATACCCGAGCCGCGGGTGCCGGTTCCATTGCTGTCATCGAACTCGGTGATTTGTCCTGTGGTAAATGCGCCGGAGCCGTTGACTCCGCCAACGCTGTAGCGAAATGCAGTGGTGCCGCTGGCGGTGGTTAGATTCACGCAGCCACGGTTATCAGCGCCCAGGGAATAAGTACCGCCAGTGATGACGGCGCTCTGCGCGCCTGTAGTGCGGTTAGCGTCTTCCTCGCCGCCGGTGATGTTGCCATTTCCATCCGGAACGAAGCTGCCACCCAAAGCGACTGGGCCGTTGATGTCAAAACCTTTGAGCAGAAAGGCAAAAGGAGCAGTTCCCAGTTTCGATTCCACACCGGCACTGCAGCCTTGCGCATTGTTAATTTGAAGGCTGAGGCCACTTGAGGCGGCTGAAACCGTGAATGAATCAGTTACCTGGAAGGTAAGAGCGTTGATGGTAGGCGTGGTAGGTGTACCCGTAATCGCACCCGTGGCAGGATTGAGTGACAGGCCTGCCGGCAAAGTACCCGACTGCAACGACCACCGGTAAGGTAACGTGCCGCCGTTTGCCTGCAAGTTGAAGGAGTATGCGGTACCGGCATTATCCATTGGCAGATAGGTTGTTACTACACCGGGCGCGGAGGCGGTATGAATGCTGAGTTCACCGGAAAGGGCAATCACGCTTTTGGTGTCGGTCACCTGGAAAACTAAGGAGCCGACGTTTCCCGATGACACGGGAGTTCCGGCAACTACGCCGTTGCTGCTAAGAGATAACCCAGATGGAAGAGATCCCGACTTCAGCGACCACGTGTATGAACCTGTTCCACCAGTCGCTTGCAGCGCAGCGGAATACGCCGCGCCAACTTCGCTGGCGGGTAAGGAAGCTGTAACGACTGAAGGCCCGGCGATGACTTGGATATCCAACTTGCCGGAATCGGCGATGCTCTGATTGGCGTCGCTGAGTTGAAACACGAGTGAGCTGACAGTTCCTGACGTCGTAGGTATGCCAGTAATTGTGCCGGTATTGGCGCTCAAAGACAAGCCTCCGGGCAGCGTGCCGGATTTCAAAGACCATTTATAGGGCGCCGTGCCTCCGGTTCCTTGCAAGGTAACGGAGTATGGTGCGCCGACTTCGCTGCCGGGCAGGGAAGAAGTCACAAACCGCAATGTCACGGGGTTGATCTTGATGCTAAGTGCGCTGGAGTCAGCAATGGAGTCCTTAGCGTCGGTGACCTGAAAGACGAGCGAGCCGAAGCTGCCTTGTCCAGTGGGTGCGCCGGTGACGGCGCCCGCTTTGCTCAAGGACAAGCCTGCGGGCAACGATCCAGATTTCAAAGACCAGGAATAGGGTTGCTGACCCCCGGTGGCTTTCAGATTGGCAGTGTAAGCTGCGCCCATGGTGCCGCTGGGAAGGGAAGTCGTCACAATACTGGGTAAGGATATATCGCCGCCTCCGCCGCCGATAGTGCTGATTGCGCCACCGCCGCAGGCGGTGAACTGCAGCGAGAAAAGAAACAGGCAAGCAAGGGAAACAAGGGACACGCCACGATTCGTCATGAGATTGAATTCACCTGAGATGGAATTTTGCACGTTACTGGTGTGCTCCGAACTGTTTCAAACCGATGTTTAGGATCGAATCGGGGGACCTGCTGAGGGAGAAAGCCTCTTGAGGGAGGAAATACTACCTGCGATTGTCGGAGATTGGCGGACTGCCGACAAGAGTCGTACGCCTTGGTTGAGTAGGATCGAACGCGTGGAGTCTTTCGTCTCTATAGAACCACACTGTGCAACTGCGCGTTTGGGTTTGCGGCGGTAGGCTTGAAATGGGAGCAATGAAGAGGCTTGCTGGCGTGGCGGAAATGGGATCCCAGCAAACCGAGTTCAATCTTCCGATCAGGTTGCAAATCGAGCTCTTTGTGGGGAGGAACGACATCTTTTGCACCGAGGGGGTTGCCGGTGGTTGTGGTGTACGCGCCGTCCCGGTGAGGTGTCAAGAAATGTCATGGAAGGCGGTTGTCCCAATAGAGTCTTTAGTCCCTAAGAGCTTCAGCCCCTTGCGATGACATGGCGTAGCCGTTATGGTTGCGCAAGTTCTTGGACGTGCTCTCCCCATGGTGCGTTGGTCAATTAAACGAGTAAATCCCCCTTTAGCACACTGTGAACTGCTGGGCAAACTGCCCGGTTCGGATGTGTAGAGATTTGCATATTTGGTCAGGAATTATTGCGAAGGCCGCAAATTAGCCGTCAGTGCGGGGAAGTTATTTGCCGTTTTTTCATTTGCTTGTATGATTTTGGTCCCGCTTCCGGCTGATGGAAGCATGTGGCTGAGCGAGTGCACTTCCGATATTGAACTTGGAGCGCCACTAGGGCCTAATCTTCTTGCGATTGCAGTTCCCGCAAGAGCGTGAATTGCAAGCAGAGTGGGGCAATTTCCGGGTCACGAAATGTGACTGAGAGGGCGGAGCTACATCAGTCGGAAGCGATACCAGCGAGAGTTCACATCTTTACCTGGAGAGCAGATTGGCGTAGCATCAGCAGCAAAGAGCAAGCGGGGCAAGGCTTCTGTCAGAGTCCAGGCACGGTATGCCGTGCCGCCAGGAACAAACCCGAAATAATTTGACGTTCATGAGTCATTTGAGAGGAATTATGAAGACGAATCACAGATTTCCAATCTTAGTTGCAGGAACGCTGGCTGCATTGTTGATGGTGTGCGCAGCGCAAACCGGGCCGCAGAGCAATGGGCCCGTGAACATGGCATCCGCCAGCTCGCAAGCGAGCAACGTGCCGCAGTTTCAAGAGCGCGACGCGCGTTACCGGATGGTCGCCGGCGATGTCTTCGATGTGAATTTCGACTTGACCCCTGAGTTCAATCAACAGGCAGTGAATGTCCAGCCGGACGGGTTCGTGACGCTGCGTGGAGTCGGAGACGTCAAGGTCGCGGGACTGACCACGCCGGAATTGCGTGAGACCATCCGCAATGCATACGCCAAGACGTTACATGATCCGATCATCTCGATTACATTGCGGGAATTTCAGAAGCCTTTTTTTATTGCTGACGGTCAACTTGGCCACCCGGGACGGTACGAAATGCATGGTCCGCTGACCTTGAGCGAAGGTATTGCGCTTGCGGGCGGATTTTTGGAGAGCTCGAAGCACTCGCAGGTGGTGCTGTACCGGCGGGTGAACGATCAGTGGACCGAGGCCAAACTCATCAATGTGAAGAAGATGGAAAATAACCGGGACATGAGAGAAGATCCGCTGCTACACCCTGGGGACATGTTGTTCGTACCCAAGAACCGTTATTCCAAGATAGAGCGCTACCTCCCGACTCCCAACGTAGGCGTAGCAGCATATGCTGCCCAATACTAGGAAATCCAAGAACAACGAGGTCCGACTATGAGCAATCAAGAATTGATACTTCCCGGCGGGGCGCAACCTTCCAGCTTCACTCTGCGGGATCTGCTGGCGATTGCATTTCGCCACAAACGGACGGCGGTCATCTGTTTCGCCGGGGTTATGCTGGGCACGGTGTTCGCGGTGCTGGCGAACCCTTACCGCGCGTCGACCAAGTTCCTGGTATCGCACGAACGCATGGATCCGGTCGTGACATCGTCACAGAGTGGTCCCGAGGTGCGTCCGCCGGATGTTTCGGAAGAAGAGATCAACTCCGAGATTGAAATTTTGAAGAGTGGTGATGTCGCGCGCCGAGTGGTGATCGCGGTCGGACTGGACAAGAAGAAATCGCTTTCCGAATACATTTTTGGACCGGCAACCCAAGAGGAAAGAACATCGAAGGCGGTTGACCGGCTGATGGGTGACCTCAAGATTGAGCCGGTGAACAAGAGTCACGTAATCACCGTCACCTACACGTCGTCCGATCCTAAGCTGGCTTCGAAGGTGCTTCAGGCACTGGGCGAGGCGTATATGCAGCAGCACAAGGACGTGTTCACGCCGCCGGGACAGGTGGAATTCTTCGACAAAGAAGCCCAGCGCTACAAGCAGGACCTGATGTCCGCGGAGAGTGAGATTACGAAATTCTCCGACCAGCAAAATGGCGTGGCGCCACACGTACAGCGAGACATCGTTTTGCAGAAGCTGAGCGATTTCCGGTCGGTATTGCAGCAAACCAAGGCCGATTTGGCTACAGCCGACGAGAGAATCAGTTCGTTGCAAAAACAAGCGGGAAGCACGCCGCAGCGTCTGACAACCTCTACCTGGAAAGAAGATAACTTTCAGGTGCTACAGGGATTCAAGAACACTTTGATGACCCTGCAATTGAAACGTACCGAATATCTGATGAAGTACCAGCCTGACTATCCGCTGGTGCAGGAGGTCGATAGGGAAATTGCGCAAACCCAGGCCTCTATCGCCGCGGAAGAAAGCAAGCCCATCCGGCAGGAAACTACAGACCGCAACCCAACCTACGCCTGGATCAACGAAGAATTGGCCAAGACTGCGGCGGAGCGCAGCGGCCTGCAGGCGAAGTTGGCTGCGACTCAGGCAACCGTAGAACAGTACGAAGTACAGGCTCGAGATCTGTCCCAGAAGGGACTGACCGAGACGGACTTGTACCGTACGATGAAGAACGACGAGGAAAACTACCTCCTGTACCTGCACAAGAAGGAAGAAGCGCGGATGACGGAGGCGTTGGACAACACGCGGATCGTGAACGTTTCGATTGCAGAGCAACCAGTCGTACCCACCGCGCCGTTTAGTTCTCCGGCACTGATCGTGGTGATCGGTACCTTGGTCGCGGCGACGCTGACCATGGGGGTCGTGTTTGCTCAGGAATACCTGGATCCATCGTTCCGTACACCCTCCGAAGTGGCTACTACTCTGCCGATTCCGTTACTGGCGGCAGTCCCCTACCGCCTCAATGGGTTTCACACTAACGGTAACGGCAATGGGAACGGGAATGGGCACGGATCGAACGGGGGCCGCAATGCGCATTCCCCCGATGAATCGATTTCGATGAATTCCTGACCTAGTTTCCAAGCGACGAATCAAATTGGACCGGATGCCGGTTTCACCCCCGTGCGATGGGCTCCGTATTCTTCAAACAGCAAGCCAACCAACACTCGATATTTTTAAGCACGATCTCGGCCGATAGGCCAAGAAAGAGAGTCGGGGCATCATGAGCAGAAACTTTGAACTCTTGAACCAGATGGGCAAGGGGGTTGTATTGCAACCAGAAGTTGTGTTGCAACCAGAAGCGGGGGCAAGGCCGGTTCCGGCGGCAGATCCGTCCAGCTTTCTTCCAGCACTGGAACTCGATGGAATCGCCCGTGACGAAATCACGAAGCTGGTTCATCGCACCTTCCTCCTGGCTGGAGCCGAGGGACCACGCCGCGTGGTATTTACGTCCACGGAATCGGGAAACGGCGGGACATGGGTGTGCGCGCACGCCGGCGAAATGCTGGCTTCTCAAGTCGGTCGTTCAGTATGCATTGTGGACTGCAATTTGCAGTCTCCCTCTCTGCATCAACAATTCATGGTAAAGAATCACCACGGACTAGCCGATGCATTGCAGGGTGATGGTCCTATCCGCGAATACGCGACTCAACTGCGCCAGAATCTCTGGCTGGTAAGCTGCGGCGCATCCAGCGAGAGTGCGCTGGGGTTTCTGACTTCAGACCGGATGCGCCGGCGAGTTGCGGAGTTGAGCGCTGAATTCGACTATGTCCTGTTCGATGTAGCGCCGCTCAACGCTTCAAACCACGGCGTTATCCTGGGGCACCTGACGGACGGTGTTGTGATCGTGTTGAAGGCACACGCTACCCGCCGCGACTCAACCCGGGAAACGATTCAAGGGCTGCAAGCCTCGAGAGTAAAAGTGCTGGGCGCAGTATTGAATCAGCGGACCTTCCCCATTCCAGAGAAAATCTACAACCGCCTGTAAGCGCCGGCGTAGCCGATGCGGGACGAGAATTCACTCTCAAACCCGTTCGGCAGCGCCAAACTTCTTTTTCCCACCGGCTGGTTTGCCTGTTGACTGGCCAGTTTTAGCTAAGCATCTTGCTTGATTCCAAGCGTTTGCCACCACAAATCAACAGTTGAGAGGACTTTCGGATGGGCACGATGAAAGGCCAAGCGTTAAGCAGCATCACCAAGCTGTGCGACTTGGTCCTCCTGATTCTTTCCTTTACGATAGCCACGCTGCCTCATATCGGGGCCTCCGGTTCAGTCTCACTCGTACAATTTCTCCACCTCAAGATTAAGCTACTCGATTTGGTCATCTTCTCCGTCCTTTTGGGGACTTGGCAGGTGATCTTTTTGATGCTGGGGCTCTACGGGTCCAAACGGCTAGCGAGCCGCAAGAGTGAGGCCGTGGATGCTTTCAAGGCGACGACGCTCTGCGCGGTGGTCCTCGGGTTTGCCTCCTTCCTGCTTAACTTCCAGTGGGTAACACCGAATTTCGTGCTGACTTTCTGGGTGTGCAGCACCGGTCTGGTCGTCTCCACGCGGATGGCGGTCAGGACCTGGTTGCGACGAGTCAGGATACACGGGCGCGACTCGCGCAACATGTTGATTGTCGGATCCAATGGGCGCGCCATTGAATTCGCTAAGACCATCCGGTCGAAACCGGAACTGGGCTATCGTATCCTGGGTTTTGCCGATGTGGAATGGAGTGGCATCGAGGAAGTCCAAAACCACGGTTGGTCCGTAGTGTGCGATTTCGACAGTCTGCACTCATTCGTTCGGCGCAGCGTGGTGGACGAAGTCGTGCTCACGGTGCCGATGCGTTCGTTTCACGATCTCGCGTCCAATATTGTCGCCATGTGCGAGCAGCAGGGCATCGTGGTACGAGTGCTTTCGGATTTATTCAATTCGAAGATCAAACCGTCGAAGGCCGACGATTTCGAAGGTTCTCCGGTTATCACGCATTACGGCGGAATGGTGGAGGGTTGGCCGGCAACGATCAAGCGTGCAATTGACTTCACATTATCGCTGATACTCATGATTGCAGTGGCGCCGGTGTTGCTGCTGGCCGCAATCCTGATCAAGCTTACGTCTCCCGGTCCGGTGTTCTTCATACAGAGGAGAATCGGCCTGAACAAGCGGGTTTTTCACATCTACAAATTCCGGACGATGGTGGCGGATGCGGAGAAAAAGCTGCGGGATGTGGAACACCTGAATGAGGTTTCCGGACCGGTTTTCAAAATCAAGAACGATCCGCGGCTCACACCGGTTGGCAAGTTCCTGCGCAAGACCAGCATCGACGAATTACCGCAGCTCATTAATATCCTGAACGGTGATATGAGTCTGGTAGGGCCGCGTCCGTTACAGATGCGCGACTACGAGCTGCTCACGGAAGCGGGCCAGGATTGGCAGCGATGCCGCTTCAGCGTGCGACCGGGGATTACCTGTTTATGGCAGGTGAGCGGCCGCAGTTCTTTGCCATTTCACAAGTGGATGGAACTTGACCTGCAATATGTGCGCAATTGGTCGCTTTGGCTAGATGTGCAGATTCTGGCTAGAACCATTCCGGCGGTTTTCCGTGGAATCGGCGCAGCCTGACGTTAACGCGGCCCAACCTTTCGCGGCTTGTGTAACGCGATCCCAACAATGAATAGCGGATTCAACGATGTTACTTCGGCGCCGGAGTCGGGAATGGTGGATATCGAGCACCGATTCGAATGGAACCAGACGACGGTGTGTGACGATGCTCGCGAACAATGCTTGCACGAGTTAATCGAAGAACAAGCCGAAAATTGCCCAGAGCAAACAGCGGTGGTTGGATCAAGTCGTCGGCTCACCTATCGTGAATTCAACGTAAGGGCCAATCAGTTAGCTCATTATCTGCAAAGCCGCGGAGTAGGCCGAAACGAGCGAGTTGGAATTTGTCTCGATTCTTCGGCCGAACTCGCAGTTGCGGTGTTTGCGGTTTTAAAGTCGGGCGCGGCGTGCCTGCCGCTCGATCCCAACTATCCCAAGGACCGCCTGAAGTACATGCTGGACGACAGCCGGGCACGGGTAGTGATCACCGAAGCAGGCAGACTTTCAGCAGCGGTTCCGAAGGGCTGCGAAGTGATTCTCCTGGCCGACGCAGCGAACGCCATTTCGGACCAGCCGCAGACGAATCCGGGAAGCGATATCACGGCAGAGGATATAGCTTACGTAATTTATACCTCGGGTTCCACGGGAAAGCCCCGAGGAGTGCTGCTCACTCATGCGGGGCTAGCGAACTACAATGCCAACGCGGCTCGCATGTATGCCATCACGCCGAAAGATCGGGTACTGCAATTCTGTTCTATTAGCTTTGACATCGCAATCGAGGAAATGTTTATCACCTGGCTCAGCGGAGCCACTCTGGTCTTCAAGACCAAGGAAATGCCGCTGGCGGTTCCGGAGTTCTTGAAGTGGACTGAGCAGCATTGCATTACGGTTTTGGATTTGCCGACCGCTTATTGGCATGAGTGGGTTCATGAATTCTCTCAACTGGAAAAGGTGGTCCCAGCCAGTTTGCGGCTGGTAATTGTTGGCGGGGAGAAGCCATCTTCGCAGGCGTATGCGAAGTGGATGAATTCGGCGGCGAAACGCGTGCGCTGGATCAATACCTACGGTCCGACTGAGACCAGCATTTGCGTCACTGCCTTTGAGCCAAGATATGAGGCGGGTGAGCCGGTTCCAGAGAATATTCCGATTGGGCGCGCGCTGCCGAATGTCCAGGTTTATCTTCTCGATGCCGATCTCAAGGAAGTTCCCGTCGGCGTTGCCGGCGAGTTGCATGTAGGGGGAGTGGGAGTCGCGCGAGGTTATCTCAATCGCCCTGAGTTGACCGCGGAAAAGTTCATTCCCGATCCATTTTCTTCGAAGCCCGAAGCGCGGTTATACAAAACCGGTGATCGGGCACGGTATCTGCCTACGGGCGATATCGAGTTCCTCGGGAGGGTTGACGATCAGATTAAGATCCGCGGTTTCCGGGTCGAGCCTGGCGAGATCGAAACATTACTGAGTAAATGCCCCGGCGTCCGGGACGCGGCAGTGGTTGCGAAAGAGGATGCGAGCGGCGGCAAGCAACTGGCTGCCTATTTCACCGCTATCCCGGGATCGAAACCGGTGGTGGCTGATCTCCGCCGTTACCTGCAAGAACAGCTGCCGGATTACATGGTGCCCTCTGCCTTTGTTGCTTTGCCGGCCATGCCGCTGACCCCGAACGGCAAGATTAACCGGCGCGAATTGCCGGCGCCAAAGTTCGAGACTTCGTCGGCAACGTTTGCGATTGCGACGGATCCGTTGCAATCCCAGTTGGTCGGTATCTGGGAAGAAGTCCTCGGCAGGCGGCCGATTGGAATTCGCGACAACTTTTTTGAGTTGGGTGGGCATTCCTTAACCGCGGCCAGACTCATGCATCGCACCGGGCAGGCGTTGGGCAAGACCTTGCCGTTGGCCATGCTATTTCATGCTCCGACCATTGAGCAACTGGCGACCGTGCTGGGTAAGGACGAATGGTCACAGCACTGGTCGTCACTTGTGCCCGTGCAAACCGGAGGCGCGCAGCCGGCATTTTTTTGCATTCATGGAGTTGGTGGCAACGTGGTCGGTTTCAATCGCCTGGGTCGCCACATGGCACCGGACCATCCGTTTTATGGCTTGCAGTCGCAAGGCCTTGACGGGAAGAGCCCATGCCTTACCAGCATTGAGGCGATGGCCGCGCACTACATCTCCGAGATGCGCAGTGTTCAGCCGCATGGCCCTTACTGCCTGGGTGGATTTTCTTTCGGCGGTCTGGTTGCCTACGAAATCGCACAGCAACTTCGCGCCGCCGGCGAAGAAGTAGGCTTGCTGGTGTTATTCGATACTTACCCCGGCGATGTGAAAGCCGGAGCAGTTTCCTTGTTGAAAGCGCTGCTCAAGCCATCATGGAAGCATTGGTTGCAGGACGTGCCGTGGGCTTTGGAAAAGAAGATCCGGCGGACTTGGCGAGGTCTGCACGTTCCCCGCGCGTTGTGGGATGTTCATAACGCAAATCGCGCGGCGGCATCGAAATACGTGTTGCAGCCGTATCCGGGTAAAGTGACTCTGGTGCGCGCCACGGAGAAGCCTTTAGAAGGTTCGTTCGATCCTCACGCCTTGTGGAAGGATCTGGCGGGCAGTTTGGTGGTCCATGAGATTGCGAGCGATCACTACGACATTTTGCTGGAGCCGCAAGTCCAGAAGTTGTCCGATCGTTTGAAGAGCTGGATTGGCGCAGCTAAGTCGGAATACGAACACGCCGGCATGCAGACGTCTTGACTTGGCCCTGGAAACCTTTCAACAAGTTAAATAAAGACTCCACTTTGCTAGAGACAGACATTCAGGAACCTGAGACCCCGGCGGAGCAAAAGCCCGCGAGCGGGTGGTTTGCTACCACACTGGAGCGGGTATTTCCGTCCCGGTTTCTTGGCATCAGTCACGAGACTGTGATGTTGCGATTCGTGCCCTGGCTTCACAAGGGAGGCTGCGCGGTTCTCGATCAGGCGTTGATCTCGGGTTCCAACTTTGTGGTGAGCATTCTGCTCGCCCGCTGGCTGGTTCCAGAGCAATACGGGGCCTATGCGGTTGCTTTTGGGTTCTTCGTTCTACTGTCTCTGGTTTATGGCTCTCTGGTATTGGAGCCGATGGCTGTGTTCGGCGGGTCGTCTTACCGCGAGAGCTTGCGGGGGTATCTTGGCTCTTTGATATGGATTCATGTGGCGATGTCGCTGGCGATTGCGGCGGCGTTTGGTGCGACTTCATTCATTGCCTGGAGAGTAGCGCCGGCGGGTGGGTTAGGTGGAGCGCTGGCGGGAGTGACCATCGCGTCTCCCTGTGTGTTGTTGTTTTGGCTGGCTCGCCGCACTTTCTATCTTGAGCTGTCGCCGGCAAAAGCCGCAGTCGGGGCGTTGGTTTATTTCACCATCAGCCTGGGCTTGCTGTTTGTGGTGTATCGGCGAGGACTACTTTCGCCGTTCAGCGCTTTCGTTCTTATCGGGATAGCGGCGCTGGGAACCGGAATCTATCTTCTAGTTCGATTGCGGGGGGAACTACGCCCGGGCACTTTCGATCACCCGGTTGGCGTGGTATGGGGACGGCATTGGCGGTATGGACGCTGGGCATTATTGAGCTGCGTAGCCAGTTGGATTCCCGCCAATATCTACTACCCGCTCCTGGGTTCGTTCCGAACCATGGCGCAGTCTGGACAACTGAAAGCGCTGATGAACTTTACTTTGCCAGTCGAACAAGTGAAGCTCGCGCTCGGTCTGCTCTTTCTGCCCTACGCAGCTTCGGTGATCGGACGCGAAGGCAAAACCAGCGCCGGGGCTCTGAGCCGAAGAATGACGCTGGTCGCGGTGGGCGTCGCTATCGTGTATTGGGCAGTCCTCTTTTGGTGGCAAGGGCCGGCGTTTCACGCGCTTTATTCTGGCCGCTACACGGAAGTTGCCCATCTCTTGCCGATCGTCGCGCTCGGTTCGATTGCATGGTGTGGCAGTTTTGGTTCAGCGATCGCTTTACGGGCCATGGAATCTCCTTCTTCGGTGTTTGTAGCGTTTGCGCTCGCAACCGCGGCCTCGTTGATTATCGGGATTCCAGCCACCTGGTTTTACGGTCTTTCTGGAGCTATCTGGGGCACCAATGTGTCAGACTTGCTTTCCTGGGTGTTCCTGGTGTGGATCCTGCGCCGCAAGATGGCCGGGCGTTCGCTTGGAATCGAGCGGTTCGCCGCATGGCGCGGGAGACAGCCAGCGAGCGCTGTCGAAGGCGTGTCCGACTAAGCCTTAGAACGGGGTGAGCCATGGATGCTCACCTGAAGTACGTAGCAACAGGACTTTACAAAGGACGGGACTGAGGAATGGCAAAAAAGTTTCACGATTTCGAACTGCCCAAGCGCGGACTCTACTCCAAGCAGCGGAGTAAGCCGAACAGCGCCTATCGCAAGCTGCGCCGAAAGTTATCGAGAACCGCGCTGCGAAAACCTCTTATCTGGTTTCGGCATCATGGATTCCGCCCAGCCGACGTATTTCTTGGGTCCTATCCACGGTCAGGGACCACCTGGTCTCGATTTGTGCTGCTGGAAATCCTTACCGGCCATGAGGGTGGATTCGATGAAGTGAATGGCATTTTGCACGGAGTCGGCAATCACGCAACCGGAGCTCCGGTGCTTCCCGGCGGTGGCCGCTTGGTGGCGACGCACGAGCAGTACCGTAAGCAGTATCACAAGGCAGTCTACCTGGTGCGGGACGTGAGGGATGTCATCCTCTCGGAATTTGCCTATACCACAGCCCTGGAATTTTTCCAGGGCGACTTAGATGCATTCATCTCTCAGTTTTTGCTTAAGAAGGTGAACCCCTTCGGGCCCTGGCAGAAGCACGTCGCCTCATGGTTGGACTCTCCCATCGCCAACACGCCCAATTTATTGGTCGTTCATTATCGAGACCTTCGCAAAAATCCGCTTGACGGATTTATGCGGATTGCGAAGTTCCTGGGTGTCGAGCGCGATCCAGCCTTGATCCAGCGAGCGATCGAGCACAACACAATCGACAAAATGAAAGAGAAGGAGCGGGTTGCGCCACAGAGGGCTTCCGTAAAGGGCCGGTTCGTGCGCAGCGGTGAAGTGCAGGGATGGCGAGCCAAGATGACGCCCGAGCAAGTGCAATTCATCGCGGAACATGCAGGAACCGTCTTGCAGAGACTCGGGTATCCGCTCACCAGCGAAACGGCTGCAGGGGATCGCGTCCTCGAAGTCTTATCAAGATAAGTGATGGAGAGAAGGAATGCAGGGTAATGTAACCAGTCGTCCGGCGAAGAGTTGGTTTTCGTGGAGCATGATCGCGGGAATGTTCGCGGCCACGGCGTTTGCCTTTGCCTTCATGCCCATATTGCCGGCGTCCTCTTATGAGGATGGAACCATCGGTATTCTTGCCGATGCGGGCTTATTCTTTGTATTGCTTTGCATCGTCGTCGGTACCGCGATCGTGCAAAAGCTCGACACACGACATTTGATTTTTCGCCTGGCCCTCACGATTTGGTGGATGTTGTTGGTGGATGAAGAATTCTTCAGCCGGGTCAACGCCAGTTGGGGAAAAGGGTTTTCGCTGAATGCCTATGCGGAAGGCGCGATGTGGCTGGTGTGCGGGGCGGTGTTATTCATCCTGACCTTACGCAGCCCACGATACCTGGTGCAATTGTTCCAGGGTTCCTCCAAGTGGGTAACTTTCTTTGTAATGGTTTGCATTATTTCGATCGCCTGGACGCCGGGCCCAGCGTACGCGATGGCGTGGGGTTTCAAACTGGTATTAGCGGTTTGTTTGCTGCAACTCTGCAACAGCATGATTGAAAACGTTTCTGACATTGAGTTGTTTCTGAAAGTTACCGTAGTGGCATTCTTGTTCTTAACCATACTACCCGTCTATTACGCTACTAAGGATCCCGACGGATTCTGGTTTGAAGGCAGGCTCAACGCCGACCCTGACCTCTTGAGCCCATTGGCAGCTTCGCTGATGGTGATGTCGATGATGCTGTACGCGATGACCAAGAAACGACAGTGGGTGGTCACCGGGATAATTGGCGCCGTGATCATGGTCATGGGCTTCGGGAAAGCCGGAGTCGCCGGAGGCTTCATTGCAGCGGCTATTTTCACGCTTCTACAGAAAAAGGTCATCCGCAGTCTTGGGCTGTTGCTAGGCTTGGGTGTCTTGGCAATGCTCATCATTTCGGTAACGCCATTGGCAAGCTACCTTCAGACCTATCAGGGCGGTTCCACCCTGACCGGGCGTACTGTGATCTGGGGAATGGCGCTCACCGCTATGAAACAGACTCCAATTCTGGGGCGCGGTTATCTAGCTACATATTTTTCCTGGGAGAACACCAGCGGATTGAAAAGCGGTGCGGTTCACGTACACAATGGCTTCCTGGAAGTTGCTTATAACAATGGGGCGCTCGGCGAACTGCTGTTGCTGACGGTTCATTTTGTGATGCTGCGCAACATCTTCAGTGCGATGAAAACCTGCAGGATGCTGCGGAGCTTGCGTCCGGACAGCCAGCAAGCCTGGCATGCCTACCTACTGACCATCGGATGCCTGGGTTTGTATGTCCATACTTTCATTCAAGGTTTGATGGGCGGACACTTCGGTGGAAGGTGCATGAGCCCGTATATGCTGTGGCTCGCGTTGATTATGCTGACCACAGCGACCCGCCGCGTGAGCGAAACCATGCTGCAACGCGCTAGACTTGCGCGGGAACCGCTTTTTGCTGTCACCGGCTTGGAAACGTTCGACTTGGTACCCATACAAAATTAATCCTGTTTTCTCGGGGATGTCCGAAACCATCTCAAGTCAATGAAGATCGCACTGGTTCACAACACGTACCTCGAGCAGGGTGGGGAAGACGTTGTGTTTTGGCAAGAGCGGCGGCTACTGCAAGAGGCCGGACACCAGGTTTTGGAATACCAGCGCTTTAACCGGGAAATGGAGCAGTATTCATTGGCGCGCCGCCTGACGATTATTGGGCGCACGGTGTGGGCGTCCGACTCGTATCGCGATTTCACCAAGTTGCTGCGGGACAACCGTCCCGATGTCGTGCATGTACACAATACATTTCCGCTGGTCTCGCCCTCGATCCTGTGGGCCTGCCGCAAAGAACGCGTGCCGGTTGTGCACACCTTGCACAACTACCGCTTGCTTTGTCCGGGAGCAAACTTCATCCGCGACGGAAAGCCGTGCGAGGATTGTACCCAGGGCAGTATTTGGCAATCAGTTGCGCATGGATGTTACCGGGGTTCACGCCCTCAAACTGCGGCGGTGGCGTTGATGCTGTCCGTACATCGCGCCAAGAAGACGTGGACGCAGGCCGTTGACCGCTACATCGTGCTCACTGAATTCGCGCGCAGCCGTTTTGTGAATGCCGGCTTCGCGTCCGAAAAGATTTCGATCAAGCCCAACTACGTCGATCCCGATCCTGGCAAACGCAGCGGCGACCCTTCCTATGCGCTTTTTGTGGGACGGGTATCGGAGGAAAAGGGAGCGCCCACCTTGTTGAAAGCGTGGCGTCAACTCCCGAAGCATTGCAGCCTGCGAGTGGTTGGGGACGGCCCGTTCAGCGCGGAAATGGAATCGCAGGTCAGATCGGAAGGGTTGTCCAATATCAGCTTCACCGGCCGCTTGCCGCGGGAACGTGTGATCGATGAGATGAAGGGCGCGCGCTTTGTGATTTTCCCCAGTCAGCTTTACGAGAATATGCCCCTGACGATCATCGAGGCATTCGCGTGTGGAGTCCCGGTGGTGGCTTCAAAGCTGGGAGCCATGCAGGAAATCGTCAGCCAGGACCGTACCGGACTCTTTTTTGAGCCGCGTAATGCCGACGATCTGGCGCGCACCGCGAAATTGGCATGGGAGCAGCCACAGTACATGCGCCAACTGGGCGACAACGCGCGTGCAGAATATGAGACCAAGTACACTGCGGCCGCCAATTATCGTCAGTTGATGGAGATCTATCGCCAGGTAATTACGAGCAGCGCCGAAGATGCTGGTCAAGTGGGAATCGAAGAATTCGAAGAAGTGTCGTCGATTTGAGAATGTTATCGCCGGTACTTACTAAGTATTTGTCATGCAATGAGTTGCATGGTTTTCTTCAGGCATCGGTTCGAATTACTTGTTCCCTGAGCTAATGCTTTAGACTACAGTGAAGCATGGATAGCCAGACCGAACGGCTTCGCAGTAAGTTGTTGTGATCGACAGGATGCGCTGCTAGTCTCCGGCATTCCTGGCCCGATACTCCCTGGGAACTTTGGTAAACGTAGTACAAGATTTGGAGGAATGGGTTTGAAGTCGTCTGCCCCCAACCCGAGAGAAGAAAATCCGTTCCCAAGTTTGACGGCGGAATCACTGTCTGGTGCTAAACCATCCGGTAACGGAGATCTGCGTCAAAAGCTATTGATCACCGAATTGGTGAAGGTCAGGGCGGAGCTAATGCCGGATGGGCTGGCACTGGTGTCCAACACCCAGACCGTGACTTATCGCGAGCTCGAAGTTCGCGCGAATCAGCTCGCCCATCACTTGCGCAAACTCGGAGTCGGGCCTGAAGTCATTGTGGGTCTGTGCCTGGGGCGTTCGCCGTTGATGGTAGTCGCAGCTTTGGCGATTCTGAAGGCGGGCGGAGCCTACATCCCTCTAGACCCGGATTATCCGGTTGAACGTCTCCGATTTATGTTGGAGGATGCCAAGTCGGCGGTTTTAATTGCTCGTCAGGATATTGGCGTACGGATTGGCAGCGGACGTTGGAAGACCCTGGATATTGAAAAAAGAGCGCTCCAGATCTCGGACTACCCTGAAACTGCGCCGGAGATGAATTTCTCCGGAGACAATCTGGCATATGTCATTTACACCTCTGGTTCGACAGGCCGCCCCAAGGGTGTTCAGATCACTCATCAGAGTCTGTTGAACCTGGTCCAATGGCACCAGCGCGCGTTTGCAATTTCTCCTTCGGATCGCGCCAGCCAAGTGGCAAGCGTTGGATTCGACGCGGCGGTGTGGGAACTTTGGCCTAATCTTGCAGCCGGAAGCAGCGTGCATTTTCCGGATGAAGCTGTGCGTGTGGCTCCTGAACCGCTGCGGGATTGGCTGGTGACGGAAGGGATTACAGTAAGTTTCGTTCCGACTCCTCTGGCGGAAGCGCTGATTTCATTGGAGTGGCCGCGCGAGACCGATCTTCGTCTCCTTCTGACCGGCGGAGATGCCTTGCATTTCTACCCACCGGCACATCTCCCCTTTCAGCTGATTAATAATTACGGGCCGACGGAATGCACTGTGGTAGCCACGTCGGGTCCGGTGGCTTCCGGCCGTCCCGAGGATGGGGCTCCGCCGATCGGAAGGCCGATTGACGATTTCGAAATTTACATTCTTAACGAGCACCAGCAACCGGTTTCGGATGGCGCCACCGGAGAGTTGCATATTGCCGGGCGTGGCGTCGGCCGGGGCTACCTAAACCGCCCCGATCTGAATGCGCAGAAGTTTGTCGCCAACCCTTTCAGCCCGACACCTGGGGAAAGGATGTACAAGACCGGGGACTTGGCGCGCTACTTGCCGGATGGTCAGATCGCGTTTGTAGGACGCATTGACGAGCAGATCAAAGTCCGGGGCTATCGCATCGAGCCGGAAGAGATCGCCACACTTTTGAATCGATGCTACGGAGTCGAGGCCAGCGTGGTAGCTGCCCGTGGAGAGAACGGCGATACGCGATTGATTGCCTACGTAGTGCCGACTCCGGGCGTGAAGCTTGATCACGATTCACTACAGGCATATTTGAAAAAGTATTTACCGGACTACATGATTCCTGCGGCTTTCGTGCGACTCGACAAATTGCCGCTTGGTCCCACGGGAAAAATCGAGCGGGCGATGTTACCCGCGCCCTCTCCGGAAAATACAAGTGAAGATAAGATCCTCGTCGGTCCCTCCACCCCGGTCGAAACCCGCGTGGTGGCGATTCTGGCGGAACTACTGGGAATCAAGAAGGTGGGCGTACACGACAATTTCTTTTTCCTGGGAGGACACTCTTTGCTCGGTACCCAGTTGATTGCGCGGGCGCGCGATTCATTTGGCATCGAGTTGCCGCTACGCACCGTATTCGATTCCCCCACCGCTTCGCAACTCTCGGCCGAGATCGAACGCCTGCGGCGCCAGACCCATACCAGCGCTGCCGATTGATTTCTATGGTTACGCAACCAGCTACTGGGACTCGCGGGGATACTTCTGCAACGCAGGAGCAACCCGTTTTGAGCTTGTACCGGTTGCTGGATCCGGAGGTCTTGGCCGACCCCTATCCCTTATATCACCGGCTGCGCAACGAAGATCCGGTCCACTGGGATCCCTTTCTGCACGCCTGGGTGGTGACGCGCTACGAAGAAGTAGTTCGCGTGTTGCAGGACTTTTCCGCCAATCGCACGTTCACGCCGCAGCAATTGGGAGAGATGGGGCTTTCCCAGTTGAGTCCCATCGCAGCAGTGATGGTGAAGCAGATGCTTTTTATGGACCCTCCTGCTCATACCCGCCTGCGTGGATTGTGCTCTCAAGCCTTCACGCCCCGAAGGGTCGAGATGCTGCGTTCCCGCATTCAGGGAATTGCCAATCGGCTGATCGACACCCTATTGTCTGCGGGGCGTATGGACGTGGTCAGGGACTTTGCTGCGCCCTTGCCCGCCACCGTAACTGCGGAGTTGCTGGGCGTACCTGCGTCCGACCACATACAGCTGAAGGAGTGGTCAGCCGATTTCGCCGAGATGCTGGGTAATTTTCAGCACAACCCAGATCGCACTCAGCGCGTGCTTCGCAGCGTGCAGGAGATGACGGAATACTTCCGGGCTGCGATCGCCGAGGCGCGACTGCATCCCGGGGATGGGCTGGTCCACCATCTCCTCCTCGCAGAAGTGGATGGCAATCGTCTCAGCGAGGAAGAAGTCATTGCCAACCTCATTGTCACCATGGTGGGCGGCCAGGAAACTACGACCAACCTGATCGGCAATGGGTTGCTCACACTGCTGCGTAATCCCGATGTCATGAGGCAATTGCGGTCGGATCTGTCATTGATTCCTTCCGCGGTCGAAGAATTACTGCGTTATGAAAGTCCGAGCCAACACACAGCGCGCATCGCTCCCGCGGATGTTGAACTTGGCGGCAAGAGCATAAAGCGTAAAGACGCGGTGATCGCAGTGATGGGCGCAGCCAACCGCGACCCGCAACGCTTCTCCGATCCCGACCGCCTGGACATCACCCGCAAAGACAATCGCCATGTGGCTTTTGGAGCGGGAGCGCACTTTTGTTTTGGAGCTCCGTTGGCACGGATGGAGGCGCAAATTGCTTTTTCTGCACTGCTGCAACGTCTCCCAGAATTGAAGTTGGAGCCCGACTTATTGACTTGGAGAAATAATCTGGGACTAAGAGGCCTGACCGCACTTTGGGTCAGTTGGTCGATTGGGGCTCAGCCGGTAGTGAGGACCAGCGCTTGAGTACGCAACTCGCACAGAACCCGAGGGAGCTAAAACCGGGCGGCGCGTGCCCGCTCGATGCGTGTGCCTCCGTGGCCGTAGCAGCACCTGAGCCTGGGCAGGCGTATGCCCCAGTGTCTTTCGCGCAGCAGCAAATCTGGGTGCACGCGCAGTTGGTGCCGGAAATACCGATCTATAACGAGCCCATCACGTTCCATCGGAACGGAACTCTGGATGTGCAGATCCTGGAGCGTGTTCTGACGGAGATAGTTCGTCGCCATCAGGCCTGGAGAACCGTATTCCGCGCGGTGGACGAAGAGCCAGTTCAAGTTGTACAGGCTGCCATGCCGGTTCGCATACGCATTGCAGATCTGCGGGGCTTACCTGCTGATGCAAGGGAATCTGAGGCGCGAAGGCTGGCGGTCGAGGATGCTTTGCGGCCCTTCGATTTATCGCGTGGTCCGTTGTTCCGAACCTTGCTGGTACATTTCAGCGAAACCGAACACCGATTGTTTTTGACGCTGCATCACATTATCTTTGACGGATATTCGATTTACCGGGTACTTCTCCCCGAGCTAGCAAAGCTCTATAAGGCCTTTTCCGAGAATAGATCGGCGGACCTTCCGGACCTGCCGACTCAATATCCTGGTTTTGCGAGGTGGGAGCGAGAGTGGCTTCCGCAGGGGGCACGTCTGGCTGGGCAACTGGCGTATTGGAGAAAGCAGTTGGGCGGAAATCCGTCCATTCTACAGTTGCCGACTGATCAACCCCGGCCACCAGCGCAGAGCTTTCGCGGTGCCATACAGCCTGTAAGCTTCTCTACCGAGCTTCGCGACGCCCTGAAATTGTTGAGCCAGCGGGAGGGTGCGACTCTCTTCATGGGGATGATCGCGGCATTTGCCGTCCTCTTGTCCCGCTATTCGTCCTGCCAGGATGTAAGCATCGGAACAGTGAGCTCAGGGCGTAAGCGATCCGAATTAGAAGGCTTGCTGGGATATTTCCTGAATCCCATTGTGTTGAGGAACAACCTTTCTGGAGATCCAACTTTTCGTGAGTTATTGCGCCGGACCCGAGAGGTAACGCTGGATGCTCTATCCAACGACGATGCCCCGTTTACCCAAGTGGTTAATGAGGTCGATCCCGACCGCAGCCTGAGCTTCAATCCATTATTCCAAGCGCTTCTGACCCTGGAACCACCAATGTCAGAGAGCCAGGATGGATGGACGGTGGCGTTGACCCAGTCCGAAATAGATACCGGGCTGTCGAAGTTGGATTTGTGTCTGGAACTCGACGACCGCGCCTATGGGCTGGTGGGACGATTCAAGTACAGCAGCGACCTGTTCGAGCCTGCAACAGTTTTGCGAATGGCGGGTCACCTGACGACTCTGCTGGAAGGCATCGTCTCGAACCCTGACCAGCGCATCTCCCGGCTGCCGATGCTCACGGAAAGTGAACGGCATCAACTGTGTGTCGAGCGGAACGATACCGGAGCAGAACTTCCGGCCGCAACTTGTGTCCATGAGTTGTTCGTGGATCAGGCGGAACGCACACCAGAGGCCGTCGCTGTGGCCGACGGAAACTGTCAACTCACCTATCGAGAGCTTCAAAGCAAAAGTGACAAGTTGGCCGCCCTTCTGAAGGCTCATGGCGTCGGCCCAGAGAAGCCGGTAGGACTTTATCTTGAGCCTTCCTGGGAAATGCCGGCGGCAATCTTGGCGGTCCTGATGGCGGGAGGGGCATGCGTTCCGTTGGATCCCAGTTATCCGGTTGGCAGGCACTCCCATGCGGTAAAAGAGACTGGCATGAAAGTGCTGCTTACCCAAAAGCGGCTGCGCGGCCAAGTCCCGGCAAACGGCGTGGAGGTAGTGTGCGTTGACGACGAGGATATTTACGCTGGAACCGCGGAGCCGGTGCAGGGTGAGCTTCGAGCTGACAACCTGGCCTTTGTGATCTATACCTCCGGTTCGACTGGAAAGCCCAAGGGCGTGCAGCTTACACATGGGAACCTTATCCATTCAACTGCCGCGCGGCCCATTTACTACGGTGCGAGTCCGGCGAGGTTTCTGCTGCTGTCTTCGTTTGCATTCGACAGCTCGTTAGCAGGAATCTTTTCGACTTTGTGCTACGGAGGTACGCTGGTATTGACGTCAGGTTCAGTAACGTCGAATCTGATGCAACTTGCCAGCTTCGCTGAACAGCAGCAGGTTTCACATTTGCTCTGCGTTCCGTCCCTATACAGTTTGCTTTTGGAACAAGCTAAGGCTGGGCAGTTGGCATCGTTGCGAGTAGCCATCGTAGCGGGTGAAGCGTGCCCGGTTGATCTGGTCGAGCGTCATTATAGGAAGTTGCCACACGCTGTCTTGTTCAACGAGTACGGACCTACAGAGGCAACTGTTTGGAGCACGGTATACCGGTGCGTGGCAGGGAAATCCGAGAAGCTGGTGCCGATCGGCCGTCCTATTCCAAACACTCGCGTGTATGTTCTGGATACTCACGGGAATCTACTGCCTACCGGAGTTCCTGGCGAGCTTCATATTGCCGGCGGAGGAGTGGCTCGCGGCTACCTGAAACGGCCTGAGGAAACCCGGGAAAAATTCATACCTGACATTTTCAGCGACATAGCCGGGGCTCGAATGTATAAGACTGGAGACCTGGTTCGCTACTCGTCAGACGGAAACCTGGAGTTGCTGGGACGCCTGGACCATCAGGTGAAGATTCGCGGCTTCCGCATAGAGCCAGAGGAGATTGAAGCGGTCATCGCAGAGTACAGCGGCGTACGGCAAGCGGTGGTGGTGGTGCGCCAAACCGACGCGCATGAACCGAGTCTGGCTGCATTCCTGGTGCCTGTCTCGTTCTCAGACTTTGACGCGGACAGCCTGAAACGGTTTCTCGGAACCAAATTGCCGGGAGCGATGGTCCCCTCCAGCTTTGTGGTGCTGGAAAGATTGCCGTTGATGCCCAACGGTAAAGTGGACAGGAATGCTTTGTTGGTACCAGCACAGCCGGTTTCGGAAGGGTCATCACTTCCGGCCCGGGGCGAGGTGGAAGCCAAGCTGCTTGAGATCTGGTCAGGCGTCCTCGGGAAGAGCGGATTCGGCATTACCGAAAACTTCTTCGATCTTGGCGGGCACTCGCTTTTGGTCGCGAAATTGTTGCTCCGCATCGAGCAGCAATTTGAAAAGCGGTTGTCGTTGGCAAATGTTTTCCAGGCACCCACGGTCCGGCAACTGGCCGAGATGCTTGACGGCAACGGCCTCATGAGCCATCATGCGGCGGTTGTTCCAGTACAGTCGCATGGTTCCAAGCCAGTTTTGTACTGGGTGCGAGGCGGTTCCTTCCTACTCCCGCTGGCAAAACGCCTGGGGCCGAATCAACCGATCTTGGGGCTACATCTTCCCGCTGCGGATGCCGGCAGGCTCCCAACACCTTACAAATTCGAGGATATTTCGGCCGCTCTCGTGCGCCAGTTGCAGGAAGTGCAACCCGAGGGCCCGTATTTTCTTGCTGGATTGTGCGTCAATGGTGTGATCGCGTACGAAATGGCGAGGCAACTCACGCAGCAGGGACAAGAGATAGCTTTGCTGGCGATGTTTGATGCTCAGAACCCGGCATACTACGAAAACTTCACCCATCAGAGCCGCACCGAGTTGCTGTTGCAGCGGACGGGACATCATCTTAGGAATTTCCGGCGGCAGAAACTGGCGGATTACATGAATGACCGCATGACTGGTATTCAACGTAGAGCCAGCGTTCGCTATTGGCGAGTGCGCCATGCCCTGGGTTTGACGGTCGACAATAAGCATCTTCAGGATTTGGATACGATCGTGCACCCAGCTTCTTTCGTCTATCGACCGGAGGCTTATGCTGGCGAGGTAGTGTTTTTTCAGTCTACCGACTGGCCTCACGGGCAATATTGGAATTTCTATGCCAGTTGGGACGGACTCATCGGCCGCGGTGTACGGGTATTCAAAATATCCGGGGGCCACGAATCGATGTTTTATGAAGAGAATGTGGACCTTTTGGCACGCGAACTCGAGAGTTGTTTGTCGCAAGCTATCAAGGGCCACGCTCCGGCCGTTGAGCAGGTCGCCTGATGGAACTTTCTTCGGGGTCACTGCGCGAACTCGTGGTTCCATTGAAGGCTAAAGGCCGTTTCAGGGCTGCTCCGCCCCATGTCCGCGAGGCGGTTTTTGAGGACTATCCGAAGATCGCAGAGTTGGAATCGCGCTACGGACTGCACCCCAAGAGCTACGAGGAATGGAAGCACCTCTGGGTGCACAACCCGGCTTATTACGATTTCCGCCACTGGCCGATCGGTTGGGTCTGCGAGAACGAACAGGACGAAATCGTCGGCAGCATCGCCAATATCCCGCTGGCTGTCGAGTTTGAGAATCGACCACTGGCGACTGCAACCAGCCGGGGACTGGTGGTGGATGCCCGATATCGCGCCTACTCGTTTTCTCTTTTGAGTCATTTCTTCGGGCAGAAGGACGTCGATCTGTTTGTGAACACTTCGGTGAATGAGAAGGTGTCCCGCTTGCACCAGTTGTTCCACGCTGTGCAAGTCCCGGCGGGAACCTGGAACCGTTCTGCGTTCTGGATTACCAGTTACACGGGATTTAGTGCGAGTCTTCTACAAAGAAAAGAATTCTTCGGTCCGCAAGTGTGGAGCTACCCCTTGGCTGCCGGCCTATTTGTTCGGGACCTATTGGCGAACAAGGGTCAGCGAACCAACACCTCAGCTGCCCAGGTCGAATGCTGCACACAGTTTGACGAGAGGTTCAACCAGTTCTGGGAGCAATTGCGAAAGCGCAGTTCTGGGCGTGTGCTTACGGATCGTTCGCGAGACGTGCTCGAATGGCATTTCAAGTATGCTTTGCAGAAGGGCGAGGCTTGGCTGCTTACCATCAACCAAGGCTCCAGCCTCGCCGCCTACGGAATTCTTTGCCGCCAAGACAATCGCGCCTTCGCGCTCAAGCGGATGCGGTTGGTAGACTTTCAATGTTTGGATGAATCACAGGACAGCCTGAGACCTTTGCTGGCTTTCGCTTTGGAAAGGTGCCAAAGGGAGGGCATCCACATGATGGAAGCCATTGGTTTTTCATCTGAAAAGCAACAAATCATAGACAGTATGAATCCTCACTATCGCGACCTCAGCTCCTGGCGTTATTTCTATCGTACTAATAAGTCATCTTTGTCGGCCAGCCTGCGAGAAGCGAGTGCTTGGGATCCTACCTGCTATGACGGGGACAGCAGCCTGTGACCGTAAGGCACCGAGCGTCCCAGATCGAGAGAATGAACGAATGCCGCAGCTGACCACGCCCCCGTTGCCGAGTGTCGCAGAGACGACACCGGTTTTTCAGCCTCGTCCGGATCCCTTGTTTGTTGTGGGAATGTTTCGCTCAGGGACTTCGCTGCTCTACGCCCTTCTGAACCAGCACCCCCAGATCGCATTGATGTATGAAGGAGATCTGGCGCATCTACAGGCCCTGTTCTGGGTTCCGCGCGATACTACGCGCTGGCTGAAACGATGGGAATTCTGGAATACAGCGCTGGCCCGGCATAAATTCGATACCACCGTAATTCCCGACGGTATCAGAGATCTCCGGACGGCGGTCGAGGCCGTGTATACCGAATATGCCCGCCAGAAGAAAGGGGCAATCATCTGGGGATGCAAGTCGCCTACCTATCATGACGAAGTGACGCGGCTTAGCAAAACATTTCCCAACGCTCGGTTCATCATTATTTGGCGGGATTTGAGACATGTCTGCCGCAGCATCCTGGAAGCGGCCGAAACCTCTCCGTTTTTTAATCGGGCAGGGATGACGCTTCGCGCCATTGTGGGCACTGAGGACTTGAAGACCCAATGCGATTCCCTCATCAAGCGGGGAGGGCGGGTTCACCAGCTCAATTACGAAGATATGGTGCGGGATCCCGAAGGCCACATGAAATCGATTTGTGAGTTCCTTGAGCTTCCCTATGACAGCAAGATGAATAACCTGGCAGGTGCGGATCGCGGGGCGATCGCTGATCTTCGTCATCATTCGCTGGTGAAGGGCGAGAAAATCCTTGCCACCCGCAACGGGCACGAAGGGCTGCCGCAGGAACTGCAAGAGAAAATTGAACGCTACGTCAGGATGTGGCGAGAGCGCGATGACGGTGTTTGGCCGGCCTATCCCCAAGCGCTCGAGACCAACCCGGCAAACCCATCACTTTGGGAGAGAGTTTCGGACCGGGTCAGCTATAGCTGCCTTCAGTTTACTCATCATTTTGCTCCGGTCATTTTCTCGTTTGTGCCGGTTGCGGTTTGGAAACGATACCGAAGCTACATCGCAGCCAAGAGGATTCGTCGTCTGCTGGCAAAAGCCACGCCGGAAAAGCAGGAACTGATACGCAAGGCCACGCGCGGAAATGAACAGTTGCTCAAGGACATGGGCATTGATTTAGACGAAATTCTAAAGAAAGCCCCTTAGAACGATAGCCCCGACCCTCCCTCCCCCCGCCACTTCCCATCTCTCTGGCCGCATGACATTGGACATCTCATTGCAACAGCCAAAGCTCCACGTGTTTTCTACCTCTCCGCAGTCAAGCTCTGTGGATCGGGCAGACTACGTTGCCAAAGTGATTGAGGTGGCGCGTTGGAGCGAAGAAGCAGGTTGCGAGGGGATCCTGGTGTACACCGACAACTCACTGGTCGATCCCTGGCTAGTGGCGCAAATCATCATCCAGAACACGGCCAGACTGTCGCCATTAGTAGCCATACAGCCGGCGTATATGCATCCGTACGCAGTGGCCAAGATGGTGAGTTCTTTGGGGCACCTCTATGGTCGAAAAATATACCTGAACATGGTGGCTGGCGGATTCACCAATGATTTGGCGGCGTTGAACGATACCACCCCGCATGACAAACGGTATGCCCGGTTGGTCGAATACACCACCATCATTCAGGAATTGCTAAAAGGTCCGTCCACAGTGAATTATCGAGGCGAATTTTACGTTGTGGATAAGCTGCGGATGACCCCTCCCCTTCCGCCGGAGTTGGCGCCGGAAGTTTTTGTGTCAGGCTCCTCGCCCGCAGGTTTGGCGGCAGCGCAGGTACTGGGGGCGACGGCCGTCAAGTATCCACAACCGGCCGAACAGGAATCGGATTGCCACGACGAAGCCATCAAAACAGGCATCCGGGTCGGCATCATTGCGCGGAAGTCGGAAGAAGAAGCCTGGCGGGTTGCGAATGAGCGATTTCCTGGTGATCGAAAAGGTCAGATCACCCACCAGCTTGCCATGAAGACATCAGACTCGGCCTGGCACAAACAACTTTCACAAATGGCTGCCACGCCCGGCCAGTATGATAGCCCCTATTGGTTGTGGCCTTTCGAGAACTACAAAACCTTTTGTCCTTACCTGGTGGGAAGCTACGAACGAGTCGCGTCGGAGCTGGCGAAGTATCTCGAACTCGGTCATCTGACATTTATCCTGGATATTCCGGCGGCCAAGGACGAGTTGGAACATATTTCGGTTGTGTTTTCGAGTGCGCGCCGGTTGGTGACCAGGTGACCCAGCTTTTGCAGAACTGGATTTCTCAAAAGGCGCAACGGAGCCCGGAAGCAGTAGCCCTGGTGATGCAGGAAGAATCTCTGACCTACGGCGAACTGGAGGAATCCACGAATCGGCTGGCGCGACTCTTAAAGGAGGCCGGGTGCCAGCGAGGAGATCGCGTGTGCTTTGCGATCCCCAAATCTCCTGCCGCCATTATCGCCATCGCAGCGATTCTAAAAGCGGATTGTATTCACGTACCGATCGATACCTCGAGTCCGGCTCCGCGAGTCTCGAAAATCATACGATCGAGCGATCCGCGTTACATTCTCGGAGTGGATGCCTCTTCCAGCCTGCTGGAAGAGCTGTTTGAACAGGGTGAGTTCAGGGACTCGGTGGGTGTGGGGTGGATGGAAACTTCCGGCGCCGAACATCGTAACTTCAGCGCGAAATTTCAGTGGACAGACGTCGACAGCTACTCCGCTGAACCTTTGGAATACAGTCATCACTCCAATGATCCGGCGCACATTCTCTTTACTTCTGGATCCACGGGTGAGCCCAAGGGAGTGGTGATTACCCACGCCAACGTAATTCACTTTGTGGAATGGGCGATCCGCCATTTTGGAATTAATGACTCGGATCGGGTTTCCGGTCATCCGCCTCTGCATTTTGATCTTTCCGTGTTTGACATTTTCGGTGCGTTCGCCGCGGGAGCGCAGCTCCACCTGGTGCCTGCAAAACTGGGGTTGTTGCCCAATAAACTCGCGGATTTCATTCGTGATTCTGAGCTCACGCAGTGGTTTTCGGTGCCCTCGGTGCTGAATTACATGGCCAAGTTCGACGTGGTGAGTTTCAACGATTTTCCAGCATTGCGACGCTTGCTTTGGTGTGGAGAGGTGTTCCCAACGCCGGCTTTGATGCACTGGATGAAGCGCCTGCCCCATGTCAGCTTTACCAACCTGTACGGGCCCACGGAAACGACCATTGCCAGCAGCTATTACAGCGTTCAGGCCTGTCCGGTGGATGGAACACAACCGATTCCCATTGGAACTGCCTGCGACGGTGAGGAACTTCTAGTGCTGGACGACGAGCTGCGCCCGGCACCGGCGGGGGAAGTGGGAAATCTCTACATTCGGGGAGTCGGGCTGAGTCCCGGCTATTGGCGCAATCCAACTGCGACCAGCGCCGCGTTTGTTCCCTATGGTGAGGGAGACCGAATTTACCGGACCGGAGACCTGGCGCGGATGGGGCAGGATGGTTTAATTTACTTCGTCGGGCGTGCTGACACCCAAATCAAGAGCCGTGGCTATCGCATTGAGCTGGGTGAAATCGAAGTTGCTTTGCACGATTTGCCGGAAGTAAAAGACTGTGCGGTGGTGGCGCTTCCTACCGATGGTTTTGAAACCAATCTAATTTGCTGCGCCTACGTGGGGCGCGACCAGAGCATTACGCCTCCCGGTATTCGCGTTCAATTGAGCAGGGTATTGCCACCATATATGGTGCCGTCGCACTGGATGGTCCTCACACAATTACCCAACAACGGGAACGGCAAGATCGACCGCCGGAAGCTGCAAGAACTATTTGCTGTCGAGCTACAGGCGAGCCGGGCGTCACAACTGCGGGAGGGTAGTCCAGGCGCTTCGGGTGAGAGTGCTGAAAGGTTACGGCCAGGTGATTCGCTGAGTGTCTCGGTTCAGCCGCCGACGGTGCAGGGCTCGAGATGAATATCGTGCTAGCCGCGGAGGAGTCGGCAGGGTTGCAGATGCTGCGCAGCCTGGCGGCGAGCAAGCATCGCCTGGTGGGTGTGTTTGCTGCGCCACCGAATGACAGTGCCGCCGCCAGCGTGTGGAATGTTGCCAATCGTCTGGGCCTGCAAACGCGCCCTGCAAGCCAGTTGAAGGAAGCGTCTCTTGGCGAATGGCTGCGATCCGAGCAGATCGATGTTTTCCTCAACATACATTCGCTCTATCTGGTTCATCCGCAGGTGCTAAGTGCGGCAAGGCTGGGTGCGTTTAACCTGCATCCTGGGCCGCTGCCCCGCTACGCCGGCCTCAATGCCGTAAGCTGGGCGATTTTTCGGGGCGAGCAGGAGCATGCTGTAACTGTTCATCGCATGGACCCTGAAATCGACGCTGGCCCCATTGTTTACCAGACCCGATTTCCGATTGAGGCTAGCGATACCGCGCTTTCGCTCAGCTTCAAATGCGTTCGCGAAGGTGTGGCCCTGATGCAGCACTTGCTTGAGGTAGCGGAAACAGGAGACGAACTACCTCTTTCCCCACAAGACCTGGCGGTGAGAGAATACTTTGGCAGGGAAGTGCCGGAACAGGGGCAGCTTTCCTGGTCATGGCCAGCTTGCAAAGTAGTAAACTTTGTACGGGCTTGTGATTACTTTCCATTCACCTCTCCCTGGGGGCATCCGCGAACTCGCCGCGGTGCGCAAGAATTTGCACTTGTGAAGGCGAGCCGAACCGGAAAGCCATGCGGCGTTTCACCGGGAACTGTGGGAGATTCTACGGATTGCGGAGTACAGGTTGCCTGTCAGGACGAGTGGGTTCTGGCCAGCAAATTGCAGGTTAGTGGTACATACCTGCCAGCGGCAGGCTTCTTGCGGCCAGGGGACCGCCTCGTCAGCTCGTGATCGATGTCAATATGACAAACGGAGAATTCGAAGGCGCGAAGGCACGCGTGTCCGAGTTGTTTTCGCGGATGCATGTCCAGGTACCGTCGGTTGAAACCGACTTGTTCGATTCAGGTCTTCTGGACTCGCAGAAACTGGTCGAACTCCTTTTCTTCATTGAGCAGGACTTCCAGACTCCGATTGATATCCAGGATTTCGAGATCGAAAACTTCCGCTGCATCGAGAAGATTGCAGCACTGCTTGTTCAGCGCAAGAATCGGGACAGCCTCCCGCAGCTTTCCCAGGCAGGTGGATCGCCGGTTTAGCCGGGGGTCCTCACATTCATGGACATTGCGTGCCGGAAGAAAACGCTACGGCTGCTTTCCAATGGTGTTTACATTATGACGGCGCGAGATGGCGATCATTTCGGAGCGGCTACGGTGACCTGGTTGTCGCAGGCATCGTTCAAACCCCCTCTGCTGATGGCCGCGATACAACCTGGCAGCAACCTGTTCAAGTGTCTGTCGAAGAGCGGAGCCGCAGTGGTGCACATCGTGGACTCGAGCCAGCAGAAGATCGCACAGAAGTTTTTTGCGCCTACATCTGCGGATGAAGGCACGCTGAACGGTGAGCCGTTTCGGGAAGGTAAGGCGTCGGCGCCGATACTCGAGAACCTCGGGGCCTACATAGAGTGCCGCATCAAGCGTATTCTAGAGGGAGAAGGCGACCACGCCGTTGTGGTGATGGAAGTACTTGACGCGGAGTGCCGCGCTGCCGTCCAGCCTCTGACCATCCGCGATTCACCTTGGGAGTACGGTGGTTAAGACGTTACCCCGGGAAGCAGTCGCAATACTGCAATAATAGAGATTAAGTTCAAGGAACGAAAAGGAGAGCAATTCTTATGCCCGTGGCTAACACGCCGCCAACCCAGAAGAAAGGTTTTCTGCGCAAGCTGGGCAAGGCGATTTTCTGGTTTCTGATTGTCTGTGTGGTCTTTGAGATCGGATTGCGGCCTTTTGGCTTCGGCCGGTACGTGATTTATCGGCCCGATGATCGCATGCTTTGGCTTCCACAGCCAGGAACTCACAAGGTCACCGAAATGAACCATCAGGCGGAGACGATCAGCCCGCAGAACTTCCGTTATCGCGAGGTTTTGTCACTGCAACACCCAGGCGTGTACCGGATTTTTGCTTTTGGTGATTCAACCACCATGGGATGGGGCGTGGATGACGATTCGAACTACAGTTCACAACTGGAGAAGCTGCTTAACGCCAAAGGCTGCTCCGGTCTGAAGTTCCAGGTCATTTCGGCCGGAGTGAATGCGTATCCCAATGCCCTGGTTGAGGAACGCGCGATGAAAGTCATCGAGGATGGTTATCAGCCCGATGCCGAGATCGTTTCCTACAGCGCCAATACTGGTTTCGAGGGAATCCCGGATCTGCAGGGAAAAGAACGCGAGACCTTTCTGAAGAAAGTGGAACTCAAGTCCATAGCCAGGCGCAGCGCGTTGTATAACTTCCTGATTGAGGATCTGCTGCGCGGGGTCGCCTACTATCGTTTTCGAGAAGTGCTGATGTTGGGCACATGGGACTCGGCCCGTTCGAGCCCGGATCTGCCGGCGGAACATTTCCTGACGCGTCTGGAGAAGGCCAAGCAAGTTGCGGATGCGCACCATTCGCAAATGATCTTCCTGCTGGTGGGATCCAAGGGCGAGCCGGGTCCGGCGCACCCTTATCAAGCCGCGATGGTCGAGTATGCCCGCGCCAACAACGTTCCTCTCGTGGACATTATTCGGTTGATGCGCGACCAGAACCTCAATGATATGTTCCTGGACCACGTTCATCCCACGGCAGCGGGACATACGTTGATTGCGGAGGAGCTGTTCAACACGGTGCAGGGCACGGAGTCCTATCAGAATGCTTGCCGGATGACGTCTACTGGCACGGCAGTGACCTCGCTCACGACTAATGGTGCTGCTAGTCAGCCGTAGTTTGTTTTTACGACCAACGAAGGAGAACGCAATCTTATGTTTAAACGGATGTGGCAAGCCTGGAAGCGCCTGGCGCATAAAATTGGCAACTTCCAGTCGCGTGTATTACTCACCATTTTCTATTTTGTTTTCATCTGGCCATTCGGATTTGGCGCACGCCTGTTCTCGGATCCTTTGCGGATCAAGAAACTTCCGACGCAATGGCTCGATCATCCTAATGAGGCCCAAGATTTACAGTGGGCCAGAAGGCAGTAATTGTGGATATTCTGGGGATCTCTTGTTATTACCATGACGCCGCGGCAGTGCTCTTGCGCGACGGAAAAATCATAGCTGCGGCTGAAGAGGAACGCTTTTCGCGCATTAAGCACGACTACGGCTTCCCGAAAATGGCGATCAAGTATTGCCTGGAGATGGGCGGGATCCAAGGGCCGGATCTCGACTACATCGTGTTTTTCGAGAAACCTTTTCGCAAACTCGACCGCATCCTGATGACCGCGTTTCAGACCTATCCTCAGTCGTGGAAGGTCTTCCGTGAGTCCATGATGACCTGGACCATGGACAAAATGTGGGTTGCGTCCACGCTACAAGCCGAGCTTGGCGATGTTAAGAAAGAGAAAATTCTGTTTTCCGAGCACCATCTTTCGCACGCCGCCAGCGCATTTCTGTGCTCGCCCTTCGATGAAGCGGCGATTCTGACCATCGACGGCGTGGGCGAGTGGGTGACGGGTACTTATGGTGTGGGCCGCGGCAATGACATCAAGCTGATCAAGCAGATGGAATTTCCTCACTCTCTGGGATTACTGTACAGCGCATTCACGGCGTTTCTGGGTTTTGAAGTGAACGAAGGTGAGTACAAGGTCATGGGTATGGCGCCTTATGGCCAACCTCGCTACGTGGACAAGGTCTGGAAGGTGGTCCATCAGAACCAGGATGGCTCGTTCGCTCTGGACATGGATTATTTTTCTTTTCATCACTCGACCAACCGCACCTATAACTCAAAGTTCGAAGCGTTGTGGGGTGACTCCCGGCCGGTGAACTTGCAGTTCTTCACCGAAGCAACCGGGTTTCCCAAATATTTCGGGGATCCGCCATCGAACTACCGCGAACTGTGCAAGCTGAACCAGCACTTCGCGGACATTGCTTCCAGCATTCAAAAGGTGACAGAAGAATTGATCCTGGGCATGGCTCGCAATGTCTACAAGCAGACCGGGATGAAAAAGCTTTGCATGGCGGGCGGTGTGGCGCTGAACAGCGTCGCCAACTCCCGAATCCTGCGGGAGACCGAATTCGAGGAATTGTACGTCCAGCCAGCGGCGGGAGACGGCGGCGGCGCCTTGGGTGCAGCCCTGTGGGCTTACAACACTTTGTTGGGGCATCCCCGCGATTTCACCATGAAGCATGCCTACTGGGGCCGCGAGAACTCCGAGGCCGAGATCAGCGATTTCCTGGTGGAGAACAACATTCCGCACCGCCGGCTGAAAGACGAAGATGAACTCGTCGACAACGTGGTTGGTCTTTTGACCAATGCCAAAGTTGTGGGCTGGGCGCAGGGGCGATTCGAGTGGGGACCACGATCGCTCGGGAGCCGAAGCATTCTGGCTGATCCGCGCAATCCGGAAATGAAAGATATCGTGAATGCGAAGATCAAGTTCCGGGAGCCGTATCGTCCGTTCGCTCCTTCGGTCCTGGCCGAATCCGCGGAAAAGTATTTTACTCTGCCTAATGCCACCAAGCACTATCCTGCGCGCTACATGCTCTATGTAGTTCCCGTGGAGCAGGCCCAACAAAGCACGCTTCCGGCGATCACGCACGTGGATGGCACCGGACGCCTGCAGACGGTCTTCAAGCATGAGAGCCCACGGTACTACCATCTGATCGAGCGCTTTGGCCAAGCCACCGGCGTACCCGTGGTTTTGAATACCTCGTTCAATTTGCGGGGTGAACCCATTGTGAACACGCCAGCCAACGCGTTCAGCACATTTTCGAAGAGTGAAATGGACGCATTAGTGATGGAGAATTTCATAGTCGAGAAATCATCGCTGTAGTCGGGTCTATCCCCAAGCCCGGCGCAACCTTGGGATGCAGTGCCGGTTCCTATTGCCAGGAACCGGCGGAGGTTCCCTACCTCGCTGCGAATGAGACAAAACGGCAAACCAGACCCGCATACACTTCGACAATTTGGACTACGTTCCCAGAAACTTCTTGGAGGCCCTATGTACTTGAATGTTACTACTCTCAGCCGATCCGCCGGTCTTCGCCATGGACGCAAGCCGGCTCTGAGGATTCAACCACGACCCTTTTTCACCATACTGGCGCTTAGTTGTTTATTGCTCTTCACGGCCACGATGAGCCAAGCGCAACAGAACAATACGATTGGCACCGTGGCCGGCGGAGCGCCGACCAACCTTGTCGCAACGCTTGCCGCAATCCCCAATCCGACCGGGGTAGCCGAAGATGCGAGCGGCAATCTCTATATTGCCTCTCAATACAGCTACTACGTGTACAAAGTGAACCCTAGTACTGGAGCGTTGTCGATCTTCGCCGGCAACGGATTTTTCGGGTTCAGCGGTGATGGTGGACCGGCCACAAGCGCCACATTGTCCGCGCCGATAGCGGTCGGGGTGGATAACAACACGGGAAAGGTATACATCATCGACAATAACCGCATCCGTGTGGTCACGCCGGATGGCAAGATCAACACCTTTGCGAACTCTACGGGTGCACTCTGCGTCCCGAATATTGGTGCCTGCGGCGATGGCGGGCCGGCCCTGGGAGCGCAGTTCTATGATCCCCTTGCCCTCTATGTGGACGGCGTGGGTAACGTTTTCCTTTCGGATACCGGTGATGACCGGGTTCGATTCGTCAACACTCAGGCTACGGCAGTGACTGTTACCGGGATAACGGTTCAGCCCGGGAATGTGGCCACTCTAGCCGGCAACGGCTTGACATGCAATGGACCAACTTATCAATGCGGGGACGGTGGTCCGGCCACCCTCTCGGGATCGAGTGGCGCCAGGCTCGACCTCGCCCAGGGCGTCGCCACTGATAGCGCCGGCAACCTCTACATTGGGGATACCCGCGATCAGCGGATTCGGTGCGTTGTCAATGTCGCGGGCGGTTGTCCTAACCCGCAGTACCCGAATCCCGTCGTCGGCGAGATCGTTACCTACGCGGGGAATACCGGCATCTTCTGCCCGGTACCGACTAACTCTTGCAACGATGGTCAGTCTCCCTACAACGCCCGCTTTCACAACCCCACCGGCGTCTGGGTCGATAGCACTGGAAACCTCTACGTTGCGGATCAGTGGGACTACAAGATTCGAAAGATCACAACCGGTTCCAATGCCGTTGTCAGCACCGTAGCTGGCACAGGTGTAGCAGGCTTTGGGGGCGATGGGGGCAAGGCCGCAAAAGCTTACTTGGACGGTCCCTTGGGCGTGGTCATTGATTCAGCGGGTACCATGACCATTCTCGACAGCGGAAACGGACGGATTCGGCAGGTGGTGAATTCCATCATCAACACAAAAGCTGGCGGCGGATCCATCGGAGACAGCAATCCGGCCACGGCAGCAGAACTAGCTAACCCGGTGACAGCTGCCTGGGATCCATCAGGCACAAACTATTACATCGCCGATGCCGCCAACAACCGCATCCGCGAAGTGACCGCCAATGGAAATATCGTAACCGTTGCGGGTAACGGTGAGCCTAGTGTCTGGGAACTTCTTAACTGGGGCGACGGAGGCAGCGCGCCTCTCGCTACCTTGCTCAATCCCACCGGCGTTGCAGTCGATGCGAGCGGCAACATTTACATCGCGGACAGCGGGGATTCAGTGGTTCGAGCGGTGAACACACAGTCCACGCCAATTACCATACTCGGCGTGACCATTCAGCCGGGGGACATCGCCACTGTAGCCGGAAGCGGACTCTCTTGTGAGAATCCTACGGCTCTGTGTGGTGACACAGCGCCTGCCACCGGTTCGGGAGCGAGACTCACTGACCCTGCGGCGATAGCACTCGACGGCCACGGCAACCTGTACATCGCGGATTACTACGACAGCCGAGTTCGTGAGGTGCTGGCTGTGGCCGGGACTTGCGGCGCCTATTCGGGCCTTCAGGTGGGTGACCTTTGCACCTTGGCGGGCACCGGGACCAACGGCAACACCGGTGACAATGGTCCGGGAAGCAAGGCTACACTCCACTACCCGTTGGGCCTTGCTGCTGATAGCGGCGGGAACGTCTACATTGCGGATTCCTTGAACAATCGCATCCGCTGCGTAATCGGCACGGTCGGGGGTTGCGGCGACACTACCGGCAAGGCCGTCGGCACCATTATTCCGTACGCCTTCACTGGCAAGGCCACCTTCAGTGGCAACAATGGACCCGCTCTGCAAGCTGCCAGGGCAATTCCGCAAGAGTTGGCGCTCGACTCGGCTGGTAATTTATTTGTCAGCGGAGGCGCTATCGTGTTAGTGCAGCGCATCGATGCCGTCACCCACCAGGTGATTACGGTTGCTGGAAACCCCAGCAAACCCACAAACCTTGGCTTCGCTGGGGATGGTGGTCCCTCGACGAAAGCCACATTGGACAATCTGGGTGTTGCGGTGAACAGCGAGGGGAATCTCCTGATCGCCGACCAGGGTAACAATCGAATTCGTGAAGTGGACATGGTGCCTGTCGGTCAGTTATTGCAGACCAAGCTGACTTTCCCCACGACACCAGTGGGACAGACAAGTTCACCCCTGACAGCGCTTTTAGGAAACTCTGGTTTGGCCACTCTTCCGCTCACCACCACGATACTCGGGGGCGCCGATCCTGGTGATTTCGCTATCGTGAGTAACACCTGCGTCACTCAGTTGGCGCCACAGTCTGAGTGCTCGGTGGGCGTCACATTCACTCCGACTAAAACCGGCACTCGGACAGCCACGCTGACCATCAATACCAGCCTGGGTGCCCAAAATGTGAAGCTGGTGGGAACTGGCGAATAGCGTTTTGACGCACGAATATCGAGGTGGCCTGCGCGTGCCTTGGCGGAGAAGTAGCTAATTATGTCTCTCCACAAGACCGCAGGCCTCCTGTTCTGTTTGAACAATGATTCTTACTGTTTCTGCTGTCGGGGCATTTGTCGGGTCACAACTCTGGTAAGGCTTCCACGATTCGCTTCTGACTGCGAAGCAGGCGCTGGCGTAGCTCGTTTGTCCGCGCCCAGCGCGGAGCGCCTTCCCAGGAATCATGAAGCTGACCTTCGGCCTCAACTTCAAACACCGCCAAATTGACTGGGACATCCTCGCCGGAGAAATAGCTGAATTTCAGCTGCGAGGTTGTCACTTTCAAGCCAGTCTCTTCGGCAAACTCGCGTACCATCGCCTGTTCGGTGCCTTCCCAAGGCATCGCGATTCCTCCCGGGAATGAGAGTCCGCGACCGTCACTGCGTTCGATCACGAGGAAGCCATCATTGGTTCTCATTACGCCAACGGCAACTCTTAAGGGTCCAAAAATCGGTAGACGGGAATAGATCGCGAGGCCGGTTCGAGAGAGTATCCAAAACGCATACTTTTTCAGTACATTCACAATGGTTACACTTGATATTAGACTGAGAAGCAGTATCAGAAACTACTTTCCGGGAGAAACGTTCCATGCTTGACACCTTCGTGAAACACTTGGACATGTTCTGCTGTCCCAAGTGCCGTGCTTCGTTGCGCATCGATCAGGAGACACTGATCTGTGACGGGTGCAACGCCATTTATCCGAGCGATGGGGGTATTCCGTTACTTTTTCATCCCCATGACGCCAAGGATCAGGCGCGGGACGTGACCGACGTGGTCAAAGCATTTTATGAGGAAAATCCTTTTCCGAACTATGACGAATTCGATTCCAAAGAGAGTATGGCGGAAAAAGCCAGCCGTGGTGTCTTCGCCCGTCTGCTCGATGATCAGATTCCCGGAGGGGCGCGGGTTCTTGAATGCGGATGCGGCACCGGACAGTTGAGCAACTTTCTGGGCATGCGATGGAATCGCACCGTGTTCGGATCAGATCTATGTCTGAACTCCTTGCGGCTCGCCAAAGGCTTCCGTGACCGCTGCGAAGTCAAAAACGCCGGCTTCTTGCAGATGAACCTATTCCGGCCGGCATTCAAAGAAGAAGTTTTCGATGTTGTCATCTCCAATGGCGTGTTGCATCACACCAGCGATCCGCTCGGAGGTTTCCAATCGATCTCTCGCCTGGTCAAGCCGGGACGGTTCGTCATCATCGGTTTGTACAACACGATTGGCCGGTTGGGAACGGATTTTCTACGTTTCCTATTTCGCATTTCCGGAGACAAGCTGCGATTGCTGGATGCTCATCAGCGGAACAAAAACTATACTGAGGCGCGAAAACGGGCTTGGTTCATGGATCAGTACAAGCATCCCCACGAGAGCAAACACTCCTACGAGGAAGTGTTGCATACCTGGTTCGAGGCCAACGGGTTCGAATTTCTCTCCGCTGTACCCAAACCGGACTTAGGAGCGTTTACCCCCGACGAAAAACTGTTTGAAGCGCACGACCCGGGTACCAAAGCCACGCGCTGGATGACGGAAATGGGGTTAATGATGAAGCTCGGGGACGCTGGCGGTCTGTTCATCATGATCGGCCGGAAGAAGGGTACAGCAGCCCGAACCGAGGGAAGCACCGTGGCTCGCAATGCTACCGCTAACGCAAGCAAACCTGATTATGTCAGGGCCTGAAGGAGTGGTCGGGAAGCGGTTTCAAGTTCTTCGCGGTATATTTGTAATATAGTGTCTGTGATCAAAGGCTAGTCCGGTTGGAAGCGTAGGGATGGTCTGGTTCCCGGTTTGGGAGAGGAACCGATCCGAATAGCAACATGTACTTCCGAGAGCTGTGAATCTGAAACTTCGGCACGTATGATTTTTGGCAAGGTTCAAGCGGTATTTTTGTAAATTAGCCTTTGCGAGCGTGCCATGTCCCCCATGATACCTGCCCTTCGTGTCACCCGAACAGCGCGTTTGGCCTTCGCTGGCTGCGTATTTGCGTTTTTGATGGTTGTTTCCACCGTGCGAGTTGCCAGGGCTGCGAATGTTTCGCAGGACCTTACCTCTGAGGTGCGCGCCGGCGAACTGCAACCGTCGGTTTCAGCGGCGTCGCCACCTGCCAGTTTTTATGTTGCTACGAACGGAAAAGACTCATGGAGCGGGAAGTTATCGGCCCCGAATTCCCAGCACACCGATGGACCGTTTGCTTCGCTTGCCCGAGCGCAGATTGCCGTTGAATCGCTACTCAAGAGCCATCCCGTTGCGCCCATCGTCGTGATGGTGCGGGAGGGTACGTACTATCTTCCGTTGAGTCCCACGAACCCGGGAACCTTGAACTTCACCGCGAGTGATTCCGGTACGCTGACTGTTCCGGTCATCTGGGAAAACTACCCAAGCGAGGTTCCGGTGGTGAATGGAGGCGTACCGATTTCCCCGATTTCCGGCTGGACTCATGTGTCGGGTGCGCTGTGGCGAGTTCGATTGCCGGCGAACACGCAACCCTTCGAGTATCTGTTTTACAACGGTGTGCGGCGGCTACGTTCGCGATTGGAATCCGCGGCAGCCGGGACCGGCTACTACATGAGTGGCGGGTCCTGTATCTCCAGCCAGAACCAGCAAATTGTCAGCACTTCGCAGTGCAATCTGGGAACGTTCTTACGAGTGGCGGCGGAGATTCCGCCCACTGGCCCTAATGCCAATTGCCCGTCTTATACAAATGGGACCCAGTCCAAGTGCATGGACCGTTTTCAATACAACCCCGCAGACCCGATTGCCAACTGGATTAATCTAAATCCGCCCAGCGGCAATCCTTGCAATGCTTCGCCTTCAGGTAAATATCCGTCCGGCGATATCGAACTCACCCTGTTCGATGCCTTTACGGCGGATCTGATGCGCGTCAGCTGTGTGGACACCGCTGCGCATGTCATTTACCTGACCGGGGCCACACAATCCAGCTCAGCTTCGCAATATGACTACTTTGGCCCGGCAGCGGGACATCGCTACGTGGTGGACAACACCCGGGACGCGTTCAATGCGGCGCAGGCGGCCGGGCAGACCGGGATCTGGTTTCTGGATCGCTCCACGTCTCCCTGGACGTTAAATTACCTGGCCAATGCGATGGAGAATCCGAACACGGATACGGTGGTGATTCCGCAGTTGGGGGGCGCGATTCCGGGAGCACCGGCGACGGACTACGTAGGCGCAAGTCTGATTTTCGCCAGCCAGTTGAGTTATGTGACTTTCAGCGGCATCAGTTTCGAGATGGATAATTACATTCCATCGGCGACCGGATTCAACAACGGCAGCAACGAAGAACTTTCGGTGCCGCAAGCCATTGATTGTGAGAGTTGCCAGAACGTGGTGTTCGATGGAGTGACGGTGAGAAATACGTCAGGCTCGGCGATTACGATCGCTTCGGCGGCGAGCAACGGCGGCACTCCAGCCATCAATGACATCATTCAGAACTCGGCATTCTACGATCTGGGATCAAGTGGCATCCGTATCGGACGCTCTCCCTCGGGCGGCGACCAGTATTCCTATGTGCCGCAATCGTTGACGGTGCAGAACAACATTGTGCAGGGGTATTCACGGGTGTTTCCGGATGGAGAAGGGGTGGCCATGGGAAACGGTCACGATGTGACGATTCAACACAACGATATAAACGACGGCTATCATGCTGGCGTTTCGATCTGCAACTTCGGATGTTTTTCGCACAACCAGTCGGCGAACGGGATTAACATCGTCACCCAGTACAACCACATCTGGAATGTGATGCAGGGCATCACTTCGGACGGCGGCGCGCTTTACTACGACATCGGAGGGCCGAACGGAAGCGGGACGGGAGATCAGATCCTCAACAACCTTGTCCACGATGTGACCGATTCGTCGATCATCGATGCCGGCATAACCGGAACCGGGTACGGCGCTCAAGGGATATACCTGGACATTGAATCCGCAGGTGTGAATGTGGAAAACAATGTTCTCTATCGCATTGGCGTGAGTGGTCTAGCAATGACTCAGGGTCCACACGAGGGGCAGCCCGCCAACACCTTCAATAACAATATCGTGGCCTATGCACGTAAGGCCATGTTCGAGGAACAGAACCCCTGGCCAGAGAACTGTACCAGCACTCTCAAGGTCAAGGTCACCCACAATCTGTTCTATTTCGATCTTGACGACACTGACAACTTCCACGCCGTGAACGGTTGCGCCGATTCCTGCGGTATGACCTACAACCAATTCCAGAATTTCCAGGGGAACCTTTACTGGAGAACCGACGGTGGATTTGCCAGCTACGCCAATGCGTTCTTTGTGATGAACAATCCGCCCCCGCCAAACCAGGCGAGCTCGTGTCTAAACGATCAGAACCCAAGTGACTACACCTATCTTACGTTCTCTCAGTGGCAGACCGGAACTCCACTGGTGAACGGAAAGCCACTGCCGATGAAGGAAGACCCTCAAGGGACGGCCAGCGTGAATCCTGGGTTTGGCAATAGCGGCCAAGCCAGCGACTTCCTATTGTCGAGTTCTCCGATTGCTGGATTCGATTACACGCTGACCGACGATACCATCAATAGCGCAGGGCGAAGTAATCCGGCGATCACACCTCCGACCGTGCCTGGCACCTTCCCCACTTATTACGATACGACCTTCTAGCGCATGTTCGATCGCTCACGCTTGCGACTGACCCCGCATCCAGCGCACAGAACGGGCATCTGCCGGACCAGAGTCCTTCGACTCATAGCTCTCGTCTCATAGGTCAGTCGCTAGCAGGCATCCAATCAGTCTCGCAAGAACGTCTTAAACCGCAGGAGCCCAGAATCGAACGTGGGCAATTTCTTTCATCTTGACAGCGAGGCTCAATGCAGATCAAATTGTCGCCGGCGCTCTTGAGAAGCGTTTTTCGATGGACGCCGCATCCCTCCCCCAAAGAGGTATGTAAGTAGGATCAAAACTGCTGGCGCTGCATAGCGCGGGCGCGGACATCGCGTCCGCCTAACTCCCCATTTTTGGGAAGCTGACGCCGTGGTTTAGGTAAATCACAGGGGGAGCTTATGAATCGCACACTTGCCGGAATATTTCTGGTTGCCTCATTCTGTATTTCAGTCGCCCATGCGCAGGTCACCGGATCTGGAACGGCCAATACTATTCCCATTTGGACTAGCAAAACTTCATTGGGCAATTCCGCGATTACCCAGAGCGGATCCAATGTGGGGATCGGCGGTACGTCCGCGCAGGCCCGTTTCTTCGTCACCACAACCAGTAGCGGGGGTGAAGCGGTCATCGGCAGCAATAAGTCCACGTCTCAAAGTTCGATGCCTGTCGGCGTGGCCGGACTGAGCAGCGGTCAATTGGGCGTCGGAGTCTATGGCTCGGCAAGTGCAACCACGGGCGCTCCCATCGGAACCGTCGGCATTACTGTCAGTCCTGGCGGAATTGGAGTCGAGGGCATCAGCGATGCCAAGAGCGGTGAGGGTGGAAATGCCAGCGGAGTGATGGGGGTTTTCAACGGCACTACAGGCAGTGGCAGCGGTGTGATTGGAATTAGCGCTTCTTCCACGGGCAGCGGGGTTCTAGGTCAGTCGATCAGTTACATCGGCGTAACTGGCACTACCAGCGGTAGCCTCGGCATTGCGGGTTACTTTGACAACTCCGCAGCTGGCAGCCTGCTGGTGGGCGCGGTGAGCGGAGTGCATAAGTTCCGCGTCGACGGCACCGGCAAGGGTTACTTCGACGGTGGCACGCAGACCGGCGGAGCGGACTTCGCGGAATCCGTGGCCATAGCAGCCAGTGAAGGGCACCGCGAGCCGGGAGACTTGATGGTGGTGGATCGAAGGTCAACCCGCCAACTCACTCTGGCTACTGAACCTTATTCCACTCTGGTTGCCGGGATCTATTCCACGAAGCCAGGCGTGTTGGCCACCCCGCATTTGATGGCGGAAAATGTCGCCAACGAGATTCCCTTGGCGATCGTCGGAATTGTCCCCTGCAAGGTGAGTGCGGAAAATGGCCCAATTTTTCCTGGGGACTTGCTGGTAACGTCTTCTACTCCTGGTCACGCCATGAAGGGTACCGAGCGCAATCGCATGTTGGGTGCGGTAGTAGGAAAAGCTTTGGAGCCGCTGAGCGAAGGGAAGGGCGTTATCCAGGTATTGGTGACCTTGCAGTAAGAGCGGCGAGGCTGGTCAGCGCTTGCGATCGACCACTGGCTTGGAGGTTTCCGCTTCTGTTCTTTCCTCAAATAGAAGCCGTCGTAACGTACGCAGGTCATTCAGCAGACGGCGGCTGACTTTAATATGTTGTTCCAGCTTCTCGAGCTTGTAGAGTGCGAGCCGAACTGCTTCTAAGCGCCGTGGCAATTTTGCATTGGCTTCCGTCAGCAAATCTGCCGCGACATTCTGCCGGGCTTCCTCGATCGCCTCGCTTAACAAGACGAGATAATCCTGAGCATTTTCAATATTATCGAACGGAGATTGAAAGCCGTCAGGCAAGTAAACTCCTCCCCAATTTGGCAGTACGAAGCACTATATATCGCAAACCGCCTGGCAAACCAACGGCATTTCTGCTGCCAGACATGCACAACCTAAGCCACTGATAGGAGAAGACATCAAATCGCCCTAGGTGGGATCGCGTGGGTTTCGTTGCAGGCTTGTGCACATCTGACCCCGCAGCGTTCCTGTCCTTAACCCGGACACCGTTGCGGGCGGATGAGCCTAACGACTCTATTGGCAGTAGGCACCTTAGTTTCATTGCTTACAATTAATTGCAGTGTAGACTGAGACCAGCGATTCGCCCTGCGGCCGCTCGGGTCCCAGCGAGAACCCAACCCGGCGTCAGCCCACGCACCGACTCTGCGACTTTTAGATGGTCCCCCAGAACAGATGTTTGTGCAGGCACGCGGATGCCTGTGTCCGCTAGTTTGCCGGCACAGGATGAAACGCAACCACGATATTTTGCCAGATGGTTCGCTGACAGCGAGCGAGAGAAGCACCGCATGCAAAGCGTGAACGGCAACGGGAACGGGAATGGCAACGGGAACGGACACGCGCGCGGCCGTGTGATCGAACTGCGTCGTGTGGTGGTGACCGGTATTGGTCTGCTTTGCAGTCTGGGTCTGACGACCGAAGAAGCCTGGAATGGAATCCTCGCGGGCAAGTCAGGAAGCCGCCGCATCACGCAGTTTGACACTAAGGATTTTCCCACAAAGATTGCCGCCGAAGTCCAGGGCTTTGATCCGCGGCAATACCTCGACAGCAAAGATGTGAAGCGAATGGCACGCTTCATGCAGTTTGCCATTGCCGCCAGCGATATGGCGATCCGGCAATCGGGTTTAAAAATAACCTGCTGCAGCGCGGAACGGGTTGGAGTATGCGTGGGCAGCGGTGTTGGAGGATTGGAAATCCTGGAACGCGAGCACGCCAAGTTGTTGGGACGGGGGCCGGGCCGAATCTCCGCTTTTCTGATTCCATCGATGATTGTCAATCTAGCCTCGGGATTCATTTCCCTTCGCACTGGGGCCCGCGGGCCGAACCTGGCGGGGGCGACTGCCTGTGCCACCGGAACTCACTCTATCGGTGATTCCCATCGTCTTATCCAGATGGGTCAAGTGGACGCAATGATCTGCGGGGCCTCGGAAGCCGCCATCACTCCGCTGTTAGTGGGCGGATTCAGCGCTATGCGCGCGCTTTCTACTCGCAATGACTGTCCCGAGGAAGCCTCTCGCCCCTGGGACAAGGACCGGGATGGTTTTGTCATCGGAGAAGGAGCGGGAGTCCTGGTGCTGGAAGAGATGGAACATGCTAAAAAGCGCGGCGCCAATATTCTGGCTGAGATCGTCGGTTATGCCGCGACCGCCGATGCCTATCACTTCACCAGCGTCCCCCGCGACGGAAACGGCGCCCTGCGCGCCATGCGCAACGCGATTCAGGACGCAGAAATCCAACCATCGGAAGTTCAATATGTGAGCGCCCATGCGACCTCCACTGGAGTCGGTGACCGGGCGGAAAGTGCGGCAATCGAAACTTTATTTGGTGAGCATGCGCACAAATTAGCCATCAGTTCCGCCAAGTCCATGACCGGACATCTGCTGGGAGCAGCCGGTGCTTTTGCCGCTGGTCTTACTGCGCTTGCTCTACATCATCAGGTAGTGCCGCCAACCGCCAACTTGACCACACCCGGCGACGGCTGCAATTTGGATTACGTGCCGGGAAGTGCGCGTCCCATGCCGCTGCAACACGCGATTTCCAACTCCTTTGGATTTGGTGGAACCAATGCCTCGCTGGTATTCCGCCATTACCAGAACGGGTTGGCGTGATTCACAGTGTCAGGAGGCTGCTAGATTGCTTCAACATCGTAGCCTTCAAGATCAATGGAAAGCGAACGCTGGATGGGTTCTATAAAAATCACCAGCCGGCGCTGTCCTCGCTTTGCCGTTAGGATGCCTTCCACGCCGTCGATGGAGCCACCTCGTACCCGTACTTTCTGCCCAACCTGTAGCGCAGCCGAATTCTTGAAGGATACTTTGTTGCTCAACAGTATCTTCACATCTTCGATTTGCTTGTCAGGGATGGGATCACTCCGGCCCAGTGTGCCCACAAAGTCAACCACTCCATGAGTGCGCAGCACTCGCATGCGCTGGTCCGGCGAATAAACGAGTCGCACGAAGGCGTAGCCCGGAAACAAAGGCATTTCCACCTGGCGCAATCCGGTTGACCATTTGTGCATCTGGCTGACCAGAGGCAGGAAGTATTCGATCTCAAGCCCCTCGAACTGTTTAGCCACGACTTTCTCATGGCGGGAACGAGTGCGAATCGCATACCAGCGGGGCTGGTCGACGTCGGCTGCAGGCAAGCTCGTGACGTTTTCAGTTTCCTGACTCATAATCGGGCAAGATTCTAATCTCAAGTTTAAATTCTCTTTGTGATCTTGTGTTGGCAATCTACAAACAGTTCGAGCGGCGAAGTTTGGAGACGGAGACGGAATCCCGTAAAATCCAAAGCCAGGGTTCTTTACGGAAGATCCTACGGTGCGACTTCAATCGATGACGTTTACTTCCAATGTGGAATGCGAGGTCGATGCCCGGCGTCGTGGGGAGCGGGGCCAGACCATTCTGCTAGTCGCGATTTCGATTGTGAGCCTGCTGGCCATGGCGGCGCTGGCGATTGACGTGGTCACGTTATACGTGGCCAGTACTGAAATTCAACGCGCAGCGGACGCGGCGGCGTTAGCCGGAGCGAAAGCGATAGCGGATTCCGGAGTTACTACGCTCCAGCCCTCAGATGGCAATGTGGGCGCTGCGGAAGTCCTGGCGCAAAGCATGGCCACTGCGGCAATTCAAGCGATCATTTCCGCCACTCCCCCGGTTAACCAGGTTGCGGGCGCGTCCCCGACGCTGGTGGGCACGCCAACCATCAATTGGGGTCAGGGAAACGCTAATCCGCACATTACGGTGAGTCTGCAACAGTCCAACTTGCCGACGTTTTTTGCCCGGATTTGGGGCTCAAGGGCGGCAATTGCGAGCGCCAGTGCCACCGCTGAAGCTTACAACCCAGCCAACCAGCAAAACTTTACTCCGATTCAGACCTCGTGCGTAAAGCCGTGGCTGATTGGAAACGCTGACCCGATTTATTCGACCCCTACTGTCCCTGTCCCATTCATCACAACTGGGACGGGGCAGATAGAGACGCCCCCCGTTATTCCCTTAATCGGAGAGCAGTTCTGGCTGAGCTCTGCCTGCCTAGGCAACAATGACGACTGTTCCAATTTTACTAACCCACCGTCAGCTGGTAAACTCGGCGGCAATCCTTTTATCCGCTTTGTGCCCGCCGCCGTGACCGCTAATACCGCAGACATTTGTCCTTCTTCCACGGCTTCTCCTTGTGGGGCAGGAAACGATCCTACCGAGAAAGCCGCCATTGAGTGTTGCCATGTCACTCCATACACCTGTGGGGGCAATACATTCAATGCGAACTGGACCCCGTTGCTTAATCCTGAGTATCCACCAGGTTCGACCACCAGCGATCTCGCCCAGGGAACGGAATGCCTCATACATGCTTCTGCTGAACAATCCGGGCAAGGACAAGACACCCTAGATTCGTTTCCATTTCCTAATGGTCCGCCGAGAATCACGGCGGGCAGCGGGCCGCAAATCAGCAATAACGTCTCCACCAGTAGTTCGATCGTCACTATACCCATCATCGACACTTCATCACCGATTTCCACGACGCCTCCGAATAACGTAACAGTGGTGGGATTCTTGCAGGCGTTTGTGACTTCAGTCGATGATTTGGGTGCTGCCGGTCACCATAGCGACGTCAATATCACCGTGCTCAATGTGATCGGTTGCAGCACGACTCCGAACACCGGCATCGCGCCGGCGATTGGCGGCAATGGCGCATCGCCCATACCGGTGCGTCTGATCACGCCGCCGTAGACGCAAGCTTCCTGAACAACAGATAGAAACTCTTTGGTTTTCTCAGTGCGTCCCTGCGCTCTCTATCGTGAATGGGCGTCACTCCGGTGCGGTGCCTGGATTCGGACGGTAAATCCAGTTGGCGGGCAATGTCGGAATCGAAGAGAGAACGCCATCGGAACCAATCTGCTTCAGCGCCTGCTCTACAACGATATGGGTGGGCGCCAGCGTGCATACCGGATCGGTTGCCGCGGCATCACCGGTCAGCAGAAACGCCTGACATCGACAGCCTCCGAAGTCTTCGGTGCGCCGGTCGCAGCTGCGGCAGGGTTCTGGCATCCAATCCTTGCCGCGAAAGCGCTGAAAGGCCGCCGACTCGCGCCATATCCAGTCAAGCGGGTGTTCGCGAATATTGTCAAATTGCATGCCCGGAATCACTCCCGCCGCATGGCAGGGAAGCACCTGGCCTGCGGGGTCAAGCAGTAGCAGACGGCGTCCCCACCCGCCCATACAGGCTTTGGGATAGCGCGCGTAGTAATCAGGAGCGGTGAAGTCGATACGCATGCGGCCGCGTAAGCGTTCCTCTGCCTCCGCCACCGTGCGTTGCGACTCCTCCACTTGTAGCCGGGTGGGAAGCAGTAAGTCCCGGTTGCGCAACGCCCATCCGTAATATTGAACGTTCGCGATCTCCAGGCGGTCGGGACCAAGCTCTTCAGCCATGGCGATGATGTCAACGAGGTGGTCGAGATTCTGCCGATGAACCACCACATTGACGGTGAAGGCGATCTTGAACTGGCGAATGATCCGAGACAGTTGCAGTTTGTAGGCGTGAGTTCGTGTGCCTGCGAATTCGTTGGCCTCAGCTTCCCGCGAGTCCTGAAAGCTGAGTTGAATATGCTCGAGACCTGCTTCCACCAGCGCCGCCAGTCGCGGTTCGGTAAGTCCGATCCCAGAGGTAATGAGGTTGACGTAAAGTCCGGCTGCACGCGCGCCGACGATCAACTCCGTGAGGTCCGTGCGTGCCAGCGGTTCACCGCCAGTCAAGTGCAGATGCAAAACCCCGAGCTTTCCAGCTTCGCGAAACACCCGCAACCAGTCTTCGGTTGGGAGTTCGACGGCAGCTTTCTGCATTTCAAGCGGATTCGAACAGTAGACGCAGTGCAGAGGGCAGCGGTGGGTGATCTCGGCAATCAGCGCTAAAGGAGTGGGCAGCATTAGAAATCAACAATCCGCTTCTGCTGTAAGCTCTCGAGAAATTTGCTTACTTCCTGCTCGATACGGCCGCTGTCGCCGGTCTTATACTGCGCCTGCAGCTCGTCGATAATCTCCCGAATGCTGCGCTGACCGTCGCAACGTTCCAGTATTTCGCGTCCGGTGCCTTGCAAGCGCAGCGCGCCTTCGGGAAACATCAGCATCCTCTCGGGGCCATTGGCTTCCGCCCAGCGGCATCCGGCGGCGAGGTGTGGCTTGCTATTCTTGTTCGGCCCCGGCATGACGGCTATTCCTTATCCTCGGGGATGAAAGCTCCGGGAGGCGGCCATCCTGGTTGCACGTAGGCAAAGTGCAGGGCATCGAGTTGTGCCCACAGGATGTCGCACTTCGAGGTCAAAGCTGCGACGGCCGCTTCTTGTTCGGCCCGAGTGCGGGCATGCTCCGCCACGTAGTCGAAAGCAAAGCGTGCGTCTTCCGGAGCTTGATCCAGGCGCGCGGTGAAGTAGTCCAACCCTCCGGACAGCCACGGATAATGCTTGCGCATGGCATCCATGCGCAGGGCAATCAAATCGCGCGAAAACAATTCAGTCAACGAAGATGCCACGGCTTCTAGAAGCGTCCGGCTCTTTACCAAATCCAGATAAGCATCCACGGCATAGCGGATCGCCGGCAGCACCTCCGTTCCACTCTGCACCTGTTCGCGGTTTAATCCGGTGGCTTCCGCCAGACGAATCCAGCGTTCGATGCCGCCTTCGTGGCCGCGCTCTCCATCGTGATCTACGACACGTTTGCGCCATGCCACGCGAAACGCACGGTCCTCGCTGCGCGACAAAATGATGGCATCCTTCATGGGGATGCGGCTCTGGTAGTAGTAGCGATTCAGCGCCCACGCCTGCAACTGGCCGCGATTCAGGCGGCCCTCATGCATCATCAGGTGGAAGGGATGCTGGTGGTGGTAGCGCTCCCGCCCTACCTGCTGGATTCGGGAAAGCAGTTCCTGTTTGGTGAGTACTTGTGATTCCGAAGTCATCGAGAGCCGGCCTGACATAGGTTTTGCAGCGTTCGGTTTGTTCCTAAAGTGCTATTCCTTCCTGACTAAAGAATACTCCCGATAGCCCACACCGGTCGCGGGGGACCAGAATGGGAACGAAACGGACGGGTGAGCCCATTAGTTAATACCCAACTCCCGGCGCAACCTTGACAATGGAGTTGGGTTTGAAAGATCCAAGGGGAACCGATGGCCACGAGCAGGACCGGGATCACCATGGAGTTCGAATCGCGAGGCGCGCTGTCCAGGCGCGACCGTCGCTACAGCTATATCCGTTACCCCAAGCCTGGGCCTACCCGCGAGTTCCTAATCAGTCTGGTGATGTGTTTCCCGGTTTCCTGCATGCTGTGGGCCGCGATCATCTACGGTGCGTTTAGGCTGGTGCGGTAATCTGAAGGGCGCCCAATGCAGTTTGCATTTTCTTTTCGCGTGGGCATTCGCTGATCTCTTCAATGCGTGAAGTGACAATCGGGGTCTGGTATTCGGGGTGACAAAACTCCAGGTGCATGCCCCGGCCAATGTAGCGCTGTTTCAACATGGATCCGCCCCACGTGGAGCCTGCAATCGCTACCTGCACTGGCTTCGGGCAATACTTGGGATGTCCGGAAATCAAGGCCTCGCTTCCGCCCAGCAGAACTGCTGTATAGCGATGATTCTGGGTGCGGATCTGTAGCACCGTGGAAGGCTCGAGAGCCGCCAGGAGGACGCCGCCTTCAACTTCCGATTGAACGATGTTGCCGTTCACTTCATCGCTCAGATTGGGATGCGGCGTGAACATCTTGGGTGGAGTCTATCATCTTCTGACGAAAAATCTCAGAAATCGTTACCCTGGTGTTCCCAGCCGAGGCCCGGAAGGCCAAGCCCGTTCGGGAAAAGCTGCTGGCCCTGGAAACCAATAACAATATCTAGCGAAGAAACCCGGTCAAGCTGGGCAGGGGATGCGTAGGAACGGCCCCTAAAAGAGCAAAGCGCTACCGACCAAGCTTCCACTAGGGGGAGGCTACGGTAGCGCCGCCTCGTACATAGATCAAACCGATTTAGAATCTAGTCAATAGGATGCACCACTACTAGTGCATAGTTGGATACTGGCAGGGTGGTTACTTATTCTCGGCGTCGTTTGTGTTTTCGGCGGTCGAAGACTTTTCCGGCCGCAGCAAGGGAAACAAAATCACGTCTCGAATAGTATGCGAATCCGTCAACAGCATGATCAACCGGTCCACACCGACGCCTACTCCGCCTGCTGGGGGCATGCCATAAGACAACGCCCGGATGTAGTCTTCGTCCATCTGGTGAGCTTCTTCGTCACCACGCTCCCGCTCTTTTAATTGCCCCTCAAAGCGCCGCCGCTGGTCTTCAGGATCGTTCAGCTCACTGAAGCCGTTGGAAATCTCCATCTTTCCGGCGAAGATTTCCCAGCGCTCGGTCCAGTCGGGCTCGTCGGCTTTCTGCTTCGAGAGCGGTGAGACGGCGGTAGGGAACTCGTAGATGATCGTCGGTTGGATCAAGTGCTCCTCAGCCGCTGCTTCGAATAACGCGGCAATCGTTTTCCCCGGCGGTTCGTTCGGATCGTAAGCCACATGCGCGTGTCCGCGGTTGAAACGCTGCACCAACTCCTTAACAGAATTGTGAGTTCCGAACTCGGCCATCGTCGGCTTCGCACCGGCTGCTTCCGGCCACCGCTGGATAATCGCCTCGCGCATGGTCAAGCGCCGCCAGTTGTCACTGTGCCAATCAATCTCGTCTTCTCCCCACTTCGTCTTGGTTCCACCGGTCACATCGATTGCTGCCTGCTCGATCAGCTTTTGCGTCAGGTCCATCACACCGCGGTAGTCGGTATAGGCCTGATAGAACTCGAGCATGGTGAACTCGGGATTCCAGCGCCATCCCAGACCCTCGTTGCGAAAGCTGCGATTGATCTCATACACGCGATCAAAACCGCCCACCGTTAGCCGCTTGAGATAAAGCTCCGGCGCAATGCGCAGATACAAATCCATGTCGAGCGTATTGTGATGGGTCACAAACGGCTTCGCGACTGCGCCGCCCGCCACCGCATGCATCATCGGTGTTTCGACTTCGACAAAGCCCTGCGCATCGAGAAATCGCCGCATCGACTGGATCAGCTTGCTGCGCTTGAGGAAAACTTCGCGGACTTCGGGATTCATCACCAGATCGACATAGCGCTGGCGGTAGCGCAACTCGACGTCGGTCAGTCCATGCCATTTCTCAGGAAGCGGCAGCAGGTCTTTCGAAAGAAATGTGATCTCTTCGACGTGGACGCTCAACTCTCCGGTGCGGGTGCGAAATAAATATCCGCTGGCACCGACGTGGTCTCCAAGATCAAGCAGTTTGTAGAGTTCGAACCCCTTGTCGCCGACGGCATCTTTCTTTACGTAGATTTGTAGCTTCTGACCACCTTGCTGCAAATGCGCAAAGCCGGCTTTACCCATCAGCCGGATGGCCATGATTCGTCCGGAGACGCGGACGTTGACGCGGGAAGCTTCCAGTTCTTCTGCGGACTTACCCGTGTATTCCGTCAAGATCGCTGGAATGGTATGCGTAAACTCGTACTTGGTGGGATACACACGCTGTCCGAGCGCTTCAATCTGCTTCAGCTTCTCCAGCCGCAGCTTGTATATGTTTTCGTCGAGAGCCAAGGGTTCCTTTGCTGAAAAGTGCCGTGAATCGGAATCGATTGGAAAACCTGAACAGCGATTATAAACAAGCCAGCGTCCGAGACTGGCATAGACTGGGTTCGACCGACAAAAAATGCAAAGACCTTTGTCGTTTCCGCCGTCTAACAGTGGCGCCGTAACGAAATCATTTTCGGAGAGCAAGGATGAATCCCAGGAAATTGTGGCTGTTCGTAGCGGCTCTGCTTAGCTTCACGTTCGCCAATGCGCAGGAGATTCGCAGCGGGGAAGCGGTGCTGCGAGCCATGCATGACCGTTACCAGGCCTCCTGGTACGAAACTTTGACTTTTACCCAGAAGAGCACAACCTACAACCCCGATGGCACCACCAAGGTTGAAACCTGGTACGAGGCGGCGCTGCTACCCGGAAAATTGCGTATTGACATCGGGCCGCCAAGTGAAGGGAACGGCTTTCTGCTGGCGGATGGAAAGGCGACCGGATTCAAGGCCGGCAAAGTTACGAGCAGTCGTCCTCTGGTCAACATGCTTTTGGTGCTGGGGTTCGATGTCTATCGCCAGCCGCCCGAGACGACTATCAGCGTCGTGAAAGGCGAAGGCTATGACCTGACCAAGTTTCACGAGGATACATTTGAAGGTCACCCGGTCTACGTGGTCGGCGCTCTCAAGGATGATTTGCAGTCCAAGCAATTCTGGGTGGAAAAGGAACGGTTGTTGTTTGTCCGTCTATTTGAACCGGCTCGCACCGATCCCAAGAGGGTTCAAGACATCCGATTCGCTGATTACCGCCGGCTTGCCGGGGGGTGGGTGGCGGCACGGGTCGAAGTGTATGGCGACGGCAGGTTGGTGTTCAGTGAGGACTACTCGGAAATTCAGGCGAATGTGAGACTGGCGCCAGCGGTATTCGATCCCGCGCAGTTGGCCTCCAGCCACTGGGAGAAGTGATGCGCGGTCGCAAGAACCTTGAAGCTAGGCGCGGACAGGGATAGTATGGGAAGTCGTCCGAGGCCACATGCCGCAAAACTACATTCCGCTCTTCATCTTCATCGCGGTAGTCGGGATTCTTATCCCCATCACACTGCTGGCCGCCAAATTGGTGCGCCCGGACAATCCCAGCCGCGCCAAGCTCAGTCCTTACGAATGCGGCGTCGATCCCATTGGCGCGTCTCGCGGCCGCTATACGGTGCGCTATTACATCATTGCTATTCTGTTCGTGGTCTTCGATGTGGAAACTATTTTCTTGTTTCCCTGGGCGGTGAAGTTCAAGGCGCTGGGCACCTTCGGCCTGATCGAAATGCTTATCTTCCTGGCCATCCTGGTCGTTGGCTACGTGTGGGTGTGGCAAAAAGGCGCGCTGGATTGGATCTAATCGCGTAGGAGTGTACTCACATGCCTGGCAAGGCTCAGAACCATTAATATGGACGGAGACACCAAAGCCTGCCCGGTCTGCGGTGAAACCATCAAGGCTGTAGCTCTTAAGTGCCGTTTCTGCAATACCGACTTGTCGGCATTTGCCGCGTCGAAAGATGTCGCAACCGAGAAAGATTTATTTTCCGGCTATCCGGCTGTGATTTACACCGTGGGCCAACTCTTGCCTTTTCTGCTGGTGGCGGGCCTAGCGGTAGTAGTCGGGTATAGCGTTGGCACCGACACTGGTATCTTCTACGCCTTCCTCGGTTTCTTAATTTCATGTGGCGTCATTTGCCTCGCCTTCTACCTGAAGAGCCGGCGCACGCACTACGAAATCACCACACAGCGGATCAAACTGGAAACCGGCATCCTCTCCAAGGTTCAGGAAAGTTTGGAATTGTTCCGCATCGATCATTTCGAGTTGCACAAACCGCTGGGAATGCGACTGCTCGGCCAATCGGCGCTGCGCCTTTTTTCTTCGGATGCGGAGCTTGAGAAGTTTTATTTATATGGAGTTCCGAACCTGGAAGCGCTTGCAGATACGCTGCGCGAGTGTCAGCTTCGCGAACGGACTCGGCGCGGGTTGACGACGTTCGTTAAGGCATAGGATAGTCGGTCTAGTGGAGCATAAACAGCTCGGCTGTGGCATGAAAAAGCGACAAGAAATAGGAATGTTGGCTTTCCTAGCGGTGGTCGCGATCATCGGATTTGCTCTTGTCTCGACAGGGCCATTCTATCGAGACTATGAGCAATTCGAATATTCCCAGTGGCGGCATCAAGACCCATTCCGTGATGACGGCATACGCTATAGAGAATTTCTAGAAGCGCGACGGGAAGGCCAGCAGCTACGTCTCGCCGCGGCATCCCCGTTTGCTATTGTCGCGCTAGTTCTTGGTGGCTTACTGATCCGACGCAGTCGGAACCCTTAATCTCAAAATTGAGCCACTACCTGATCGCCCTCCTCGTTGACACGGTTTCGCCAAGCTGTTATCACTTAACGTTCCTCCAAACTGTCTGCTGCGCCCGAGGTTTGCACGTTTAAGGTATGCCCGAGGAGACCAAGTCGCCCACTCCGCCCGGCGGCCAGCCGCATGCGGCTGCGCCTGCCAAGCCTGCCGGCCCGGCTACTATTCCCTGGGATTCGCCCACAGTCGCCCGGCTCAAGAGCCAGTACGGCTCCGGCGTGCAGGAAGCCGTCACCTATCTCGGCCAGAATTACTTGGTTCTTGATGCGTCCGTTACGGCGGAAGCGCTGCGGATTCTGCGCGACGAAGAGCAGTTCGACTACTGCGTCGACATCACGGCTACGCACAATCCTACGCGCGAGAAGCAATTCGAGCTGATCTGGATTCTCTATTCCTTCGCACGTAACGAACGCATCCGGGTGAAGACCAATATCGCCGACGGCGACAGCTTCCCCAGTTCGGTTTCTATTTGGCCTGCGGCGAACTGGCTGGAGAGGGAAGTGTTCGACATGTTCGGCATCAAGTTCGATGGCCATCCTGATATGAAACGCATTCTGCTGCCCGAGGGCTGGAAGGGCCATCCCCTGCGCAAAGACTACGGGATCATTCAGCAAGATCAGGAATGGGTGCAGATCAACCTGGGGATCGAGAGCGGCCAATAGACATGGACGACCAGATGACCAAAGACCCAGCCAGCTTCATCTCGCACCTCGAGCTTGACCAGCCCGACAAGACCTTCCTCGATTCGAACGAACTCATCATCAATATGGGCCCGCAGCATCCCGCTACTCACGGCGTGTTGCGCGTGATCCTTAAGCTGGACGGTGAAAAGGTTCTGGGCACAGAGTGCGTAATCGGCTACCTTCATCGCGGGGTGGAGAAGATCGCCGAACACCGCACCTACACCATGTTCAATCCTTATGTGGATCGCATGGACTATGTGGCTGCGGTCTCAAACGGCCTGGGATATTGCGAGGCTGTCGAGAAGTTGATGAACGTGCAGGCTCCGCCCCGCGCCAATTACATTCGCGTGATTTTGACCGAACTGAACCGCCTGGCCAGCCATCAGCTTTGGCTGGGCACGCATGCGCTCGATATCGGTGCCATGACGCCGCTCTTCTACACCTTCCGCGACCGGGAAGAGATTCTCAAAATCTTCGAGAAGTATTGCGGCGCGCGCCTGACAACGCACGCCTTCCGCATCGGCGGTTGCCTCTACGAAACTTACGACGGCTTTGAGCAGGACGTAAAGAAGTTTATCGACTTCTTACCTCCGAAAATTGACGAATACGAAGAGCTGCTGACCACCAACCGCATCTGGGTGGAGCGAACCAAGGGCGTGGGCAAGATTTCCGCCGCGGATTGCATCGCACTCGGCGTTACCGGCCCCGTTCTCCGTGCCAGTGGCGTGAAATGGGACTTACGCAAAGCTCAGCCGTATGCTGCCTATTCAGAATTCGATTTCGACATTCCCATTGGCGAAAGCGGCGACACCTACGATCGGTATCTAGTGCGCATGGAAGAAATGCGGCAGTCGCTGCGCATTATTCGGCAAGCGGTTGAGCGCATTCCCGAAGGGCCGATTATGGCTAAGGTTCCCAAGGTCATCAAGCCTCCGGTCGGTGAAATTTACCATTCCATTGAGGCTCCCAAAGGCGAACTGGGATACTTCATTGTCAGCGATGGATCGACGCAGCCCTACCGCATACGCGTTCGCCCGCCGTCTTTTGTAAACTTGCAGGCACTCGATCTCATGGTGCGCGGGCAGTTGGTGGCCGACGTTATTGCCGTCATCGGCACACTAGACATCGTGCTGGGCGAGGTGGATCGCTGATGCTCGATTACATCACTTCCTATCTCGGCAGCAACACCACGCCCGGTCAGGCGGGAAACGTCGTTTGGGCGCTGATTTACATTATGGTGGTGTTCGGCGGCGTGTCGGTGGCTGTGATGGCAATGAACTGGCTCGAGCGCAAGGCTCTCGCCCATTTCCAGATTCGCCTCGGCCCCATGCGCGTCGGCCCGCACGGTCTGCTGCAGCCCATCGCCGACGCCATCAAGCTGCTCACGAAAGAAGATATTGTTCCTTCTGAGGCCGACAAGTTCGTCTTCTGGCTCGCACCGCTTATCATTCTTTGCGCGTCGTTTACGGTATACATCGTTGTGCCTTTCGGCCCGACGCACGCGATTACTGACTTGAACATTGGCATCCTTTTCATGCTCGGCGTTTCTTCGTTGAGCGTTTTGGGCGTTGTGATGGCAGGCTGGGCGTCGAACTCGCACTATCCATTGATTGGCGCATTGCGTTCCAGCGCTCAGATGATTTCGTATGAAGTTGCCATGGGGTTGGCGGTTGTTTCCGCGATTCTGATGACCAGCCTCAACGCGACCGGCACCGGGACCCTGAGCATGATCGGAATCGTTCAGGCCCAACAGGCACAACAGACTTGGTTCATATTCAAATTCTTTCCATTGGGCTTTATCGCCTTTGGGATATTTGCCATCGCGATGGTCGCGGAAACTAACCGCGCACCCTTTGATTTGCCTGAGGCCGAGTCCGAGTTGACCGCCGGATTCCATACTGAATACAGCGGCTTGCGCTGGTCTTTATTCATGCTGGGTGAGTACGCGGCAATGATTGCAGTATCGTCGATCGCCGTGACTCTGTGGCTGGGCGGCTGGATGCGGCCCTTCCCCAACTCGTTGACCGGCGACACCTGGGACCTGGTCTTCTCGTTGATTCCTGGCTTCCTGTTCCTTGGCCTGGCATTGATTGCATTCATCGGTGTGGCCCGCATGCCCAAGCATCCTTATTTCCGTATTCAGACTATCGGACTGGCTGGATTTGGCGCGGTGCTCGGCCTTATCGGCCTCGTGCTCTTCGCTCCACCGGTACGCGACCGCATTCAGGACATTTTCTGGTTCTGCGCCAAAGTCGCAGTGTTCATGTATCTGTATATTTGGTACCGTGCGACTTTCCCACGCTACCGTTTTGATCAGTTAATGCGAGTGGGATGGAAAGTTCTATTGCCGGTCGCCATCGGCGTGCTGATTCTGACGGCGATCATGGGAGTTTTGTTCTAGCATGCAGCCCGTAGCCACAACATTTTTCTTTTACTTCTTGTCGGGAATCACCTTGATCAGCGGTGTTCTGGTGATCACCCGTAAGAATGCGGTGCATTCCGCGCTGGCCCTGATTCTGGGACTGCTCGCCCAGGCCGGACTCTACCTGATGCTGTACGCTCCGTTCGTGGCCGGCGTTCAGATCATCCTGTACGCCGGCGGAATCATGGTGTTGTTTCTGTTCGTGATCATGCTGGTGAACCTGGAGCGCGCGCAGAAAGAAGAACAATTCAATAAGCAATGGCTGGTCGGGCTGCTTGCTGCAGTTGCGCTGGGCGGATTGTTGATGGCGGTCTATCTGAAGGGCAGCGCTTTGTTCACGGAACACATCGCCCAGCCGGTCGAGAATAGCAATACACAGCAGATCGGAGTCATGCTGTACGGCAATTACATGTTCGCTTTCGAGATCGCATCGTTGTTGCTGCTGGTGGCAATTATCGGCGCGGTGGTGATGGCGAAGAAGAGGATTTGAAACGGGCTTTTGGCCGTTGGCTTTTAGCTATAGGCCAAGAGCCAAAAGCAAAAAGCGAAAAGCTGATATGGCACCCATAACCACACTTCATTATCTTGTCGTAGCGGCGGCGCTCTTTATCTTGGGCGTGATTGGCGTGCTTACGCGGCGCAATGTGGTGATCGTACTGATGTCGATCGAGCTCATATTGAACGCGGTGAACTTGAACCTGGTTGCATTCTCGAGGATATGGGGACTGCACGGGCAGGTATTCGCGATTTTTGTAATTACTGACGCGGCGGCTGAAGCCGCGGTCGGCCTGGGAATTTTGATCGCCTTCTTCCGTAACAAGGAAACGGTGAATATGGACGAGGTGGATTTGTTGAAATGGTAGATCTGCTCTTGGCCGTTAGCTATTAGCCCTTAGCTAAAAGCCAAAAGCTAAAAGCCAAAAGCATGTTTTTCTTATCTCACATCTGGCTGATTCCGCTGTTCCCGGCATTCGGGGCGGCGATCATGTTCTTCTTCGGCCGCAAGCTGCAGAAGTCCACCGTCAACGCGGTCTGCGTTGGCGTGGTGGTGGTGGCTTTCCTGTTTAGTTGCGTCGCTTTCTCGCAGTACCTCGGTTACGCGCACGATAATCCCGGCAAGCCGTATCAGACAATGGTTTACACCTGGCTTGGCACCGATACCGGCGGGATGAATTTCGTCAAGCACGATGGGACTAGCGCCGCGTTCCAGGCCGATGTCGGCTTTCTGCTCGATCCGCTTTCCGGCATCTGGCTGTTGTTTGTGACCGGTGTCGGCATGCTGATCCACATCTACTCCACCGGCTACATGGCGCATGAAGGCGGCTACTACCGCTTCTTCGGATACTTGAATCTGTTCATGTTCTCGATGCTGACGCTGATCCTGGCGAACAACTACGTGCTCATGTTTGTGGGCTGGGAAGGCGTGGGCCTGTGTTCGTATTTGCTAATCGGATTCTATTTTCACCGTCACTCCGCCAGCACCGCAGCCAATAAGGCATTCATCGTGAACCGCATCGGTGACGCCGGCTTCTTGCTTGGGATGTTCACTATTGCGTGGTATTTCGGATCCCTGCGATTCACTGATGTTAACCATCTCGCTCGCAGCGGGCACTTCGCCATCGGTGACCCCATCATCACGGCAGCGACGCTTCTCCTATTCGTTGGAGCCTGCGGTAAGTCGGCACAGCTTCCGCTGTATGTCTGGCTGCCTGATGCGATGGAAGGCCCTACTCCGGTTTCAGCATTGATCCATGCCGCGACCATGGTTACGGCTGGGGTTTATATGGTGGCGCGGTCGAATGCGCTGTTTGTGCTGGCACCGACTTCGATGAAAACGGTGGCGATCGTCGGCGCTCTGACTGCCATCTTCGCGGCCTCGATCGGCCTGGTGCAGAACGATATTAAGCGCGTGCTGGCGTACTCGACCGTGTCACAACTCGGCTACATGTTCCTGGCGCTAGGAGTCGGCGCGTTCACCGCGGGCGTATTTCACGTATTCACGCACGCTTTCTTCAAGGCGCTTCTATTCCTTGGTTCCGGCTCTGTAATTCACGCTATGAGTGGCGAACAGGACATGCGCAACATGGGCGATCTGCACAAGCGCATCCCTATTACCCATTGGACGATGTTCATTGCTACATTCGCCATTGCCGGCATTCCGCCATTTGCTGGTTTCTTCTCGAAAGATGAAATCCTGTGGCAGACGTGGAGTTCAGAACACGGTGCGTACATCCATCTTTGGGTAATCGGTTACGTGACCGCTCTCATGACTGCGTTCTACATGTTCCGTTTGATGTTCCTCACTTTCCACGGCCGGGCACGTATGAGCCATGAGGTAGAGCATCACATCCACGAATCGCCCAAGTCGATGACGGTGCCGCTGATCATTCTCGCTCTATGCTCGATCTGCGCCGGTTGGCTGGGCTGGCCCCATAGCTTGGGCGGATCTGACCATTTCGCAAAGTTCCTGAATCCGGTGTTCTCGAATGAGGCGGAAGTCTTCCGGGCTGGAGGTAAGAGCAGTCAATTGGCAGCTGGCGAGAAAGAAGAAGAGCATACCAGCCCGATTGAGTATGGGTTGATGTTTTTGTCAGTCGGAGCGGGTGTGGTGGGGTGGGGAATGGCGTGGCGCGCGTATCGTAATGCCGATAAGGGCTACGCGGAGCCGATTGCAGCCGCCGCGCCACCGGTGTACGACTTGCTCTACAACAAGTACTACGTCGACGAAGCTTACGATTACGCTTTTACCGGCCGCCGCAAAGTCGGTGACGTGCGCTTGGGGGTGATGGGATTGGGCGAGGCGTCATCCTGGTTTGACTCGCATGTGATCGATGGCACGGTGAACGGAGCGGGATGGATGACGCGACTGGCCGGCACGCTTTCGTCCTGGTGGGACAAGTGGATCATCGACGGCCTGTGCGTGCGCGGCCCCGCCTATCTGATGTTGCTGCTTTCGTATCCCATAAAGCTTTTGCAATGGGGTTTGGTGCAGTGGTACGCGTTGGTCATGGTATTCGGCCTGGTAGGATTTGTCGCCTATTACGCCTGGCGCTGAGATTCAGGTAGAGACGTAACAGCTACGTTTTGTGGCGGGTTGACAACTGAGAACTTATGCAAAGCCATATTCTCTCGATCATCTTATTCACGCCGCTAGTCGGCGCGATCCTGCTGATGTTTGTTCCGAAGGACAGTAAGGACGCCATCCGCTGGATCGCCAACCTGTTTGCCCTCGGCGGACTCCTAGTTTCGCTGCCTCTCATACCCTGGTTCTGGGCGCAGCGCTTCGAGCCGGGGTTCAAGTTCATGGAGGGTGCGCCCAACAATTGGATCCCCTCCATCGGCGCAGCCTATGTGCTGGGTATCGACGGCATCTCGTTCCTGCTGATCATGCTGACCACGCTGCTGGGCTGGATTTCGATTCTTTCCTCTTGGAACGCGATTGAGAATCGCGTGAAAGAGTACTACATATGGTTTCTGGTCTTGCAGACGGGGATGTTGGGCGTATTCATGGCACTCGATTTCTTCCTGTTCTTTGTTTTCTGGGAAGCCATGCTGGTGCCGATGTATCTGCTGATCGGTATTTGGGGCGGCCCGCGGAAGCTCTATGCCGCGATCAAGTTCTTTCTCTACACATTGTTTGGTTCGGTGCTGATGCTGTTGTCGGTTCTGTTCCTATACTTCTACAACTTCCGCCAAACCGGCCAGTACACGTTCAGCATTCAGGCACTCTACCGCACTGCACCGCACATTTTCCACGATCCGGCCTACGGTTCGACCTTTGCCATTCTGCTCTTCCTGGCCTTCTTCATCGCATTTGCCATTAAAGTTCCCATGTTCCCGTTCCACACCTGGCTGCCAGATGCCCACGTGGAAGCGCCAACCGCTGGCTCCGTGATTCTGGCTGGCGTTCTACTGAAGATGGGAACTTACGGCTTCATCCGCTTTGCGCTGCCGTTTTTCCCTGACGTGGTGATGCATCCCAAAGTGCGTGCCTGGATGATTGGCTTGTCCATTATTGGGATCATCTACGGCGCGCTGGTGTCGTTGATGCAGAAGGATATGAAGAAGCTGGTGGCTTATTCTTCGGTGAGCCACATGGGCTTCTGCACCCTGGGTATCTTCGCCTTAAATCCGGCGGCGCTCAGTGGATCGGTCTTGCAGCAGATCAATCACGGTATCTCGACCGGCGCGCTGTTCTTGATCGTCGGCATTCTGTATGAGCGTCGCCACACTCGCGAAATCTCCGAGTACGGCGGCATCTCGAACGTGATGCCTCTTTACGCGACCATCACCATGATCATGTTTCTGTCGTCGATGGGCTTGCCGCTGCTGAACGGCTTTGTGGGTGAGTTCACCATTCTCCAAGGCACATTCATGGAGAACTGGCGCTGGGCGGCCTGGGCCGTACCCGGTGTGATTCTCGCGGCTGCCTATTTGCTCTGGCTCTATCAACGAGTTTTCTTTGGGGCCGTTACCAATCCCAAGAATGAGAAGCTGCATGATCTGACACCGCGGGAAGTCCTGACCTTTGTGCCGCTATTGATCATGGCCTTCTGGATCGGTTTGTATCCGAAACCATTCTTCCAGATTCTCCAGCAACCGGTTAATCAACTGGTCCTGACTGTTCGCCCGGACTATCCCGGAATTAGTGCGCCGGTGAACGCCTCGGTTCCGGCGCTGCCGGCCCAAGCGGCGGCGTTGCAGCCCGTCACAACGGAAGTGGCAAAGAGGGTTAAACCGTGATAGGCGCACAATACTTCACCCGCATCGATTATGTGCTATCGGTGCCTGTCATCCTGCTCGCATTGTTTGCTTTGGCCATCCTCCTCATTGACTTGATGCTTCCCCCTGAATCGAAGTGGATCAACCCCGCCACAGCGTTCGTCGGAGTGCTGTTTGCCGCTGCCGGGGTACTCCGAGTCCAGCTCGCGCAGGCTGAATTACTGCAGCAGGGCCAGCATGCTGACTGGGCCTTCATGCATTCTATGATCATGGATCACTTCGCCATCTATTTCTTTTATTTGTTCCTGGCGGGGGCGGCGATCGCCATCCTGATGTCGGTCCGTTATCTCGAGATCGAGCATGAGCACCACGGCGAATTTTACTCGCTGATTCTGTTCTCGGTAGTGGGCATGATGGTCATGGCCTCGGGCTTTGACATCGTGCTCATCTTCATCGGCTTGGAGCTGATGGCGATTTCAACCTATGTGCTGGTCGGATTCCTGCGCAGCGACAAACGCTCCAACGAGGCGGCGTTGAAGTATCTGCTGCTGGGCGCGTTTTCCTCGGGAATATTCGCCTACGGCCTGTCGCTTTTTTACGGCCTCACTGGCAGCACCAACCTGATGAACATTGGTGTGGGCGTGCAGCGCGAGCTGACCGCTCACCACAACCACGCTTCGCCCATCCTGGTGGTCGCGTTGCTCACCACCTGCGTCGGGCTTTTCTTTAAGATTGCGGCGATTCCATTTCATCAATGGTTGCCGGATGCTTATGAAGGCGCGCCCACCAGCGTCACCGGTTTCATGTCCGTGGCCGTCAAAGCGGCGGCCTGGGCCATGCTGCTGCGGATTCTAATCTGGGGGCTTTATCCCCTGCGCCACGTTTACCTGCCATTATTGATTTTCGTTTCCATTGTCACCATGACCGGCGCCAATCTCGCCGCGCTCACGCAGAATAATCTCAAGCGTCTGTTAGCATATTCCTCGATTGCGCATGTGGGCTACATGTTGTTGGGACTGGTTGCATTTGCGTCGGTTGAGTATCCTTCGCCAGCGATGACCGATGGTCTCAAGGGCATTCTGCTCTATCTGCTGGTCTACACCTTCATGAACCTGGGCGCATTCGCGGTGGTCACATCGTTGCGTCAGCGTGACGTGATCGGGGATGAGATCGACGACATAGCGGGCCTGTTCTTTCGCGCTCCCACCGAAGCCGTTCTCATGCTGATCTTTCTCTTGTCCCTGGCTGGTATTCCACCTCTAGCTGGCTTCTACGGGAAGTACTTCATTTTCCTCAGCCTGATGGAAAGCGGACACTATGTGCTCGCCAGCCTCGGCGTGCTCTACGCCGTGTTCGGCCTCTACTATTACATGCGCATCGCCAATGCCATGTTTATGCGCGAAGCCGCGGACAAGAGCCGCCTGCCCATTAGCGTGGCGATGCGCGTGGCACTCGGAGTGAGCGCAGTCGCCACCGTCTACATAGGGATCTTTCCTGAGCGCTTCATCAAGCTGGTGACTTGGTCGACGGGATTCTGAAAACCCATCCAACCTTTTTAAATTCCTTATCTAGTTGAGTTTGCAGAGTCTTGAATTGTTTTAGCGACTCAACCCGCAACGTCCGGTTCCGTCCTGAAACGTCCTGTTGGGCAGAAGTTGGGGACGGTTTTCCTAACTTGCAAACGGCACTTCCGGGCTCAATGAGTGAAATCGCGATGTTACGTAAAATGGGGTGTTCCGTACGGCAGGACTATTCGTCGATACGGACGGGTTATGCAATAACTTGCATACAGGACGAGATTAAACACCGCCAGCAACGCCGATTTCAGCAGATTTTTCTGCCTTTTCTTCTGATAATCGCTATAAATAACATTAGATCACTCCCACTCCAAGGAGGAGCCGTGTTGAAACTTTTCGATTCGTAAGTGCGCCATCGATACATTTTTTGTAATGATGTTTTTGCGTATTTGTGGGGTCGCTGAGTCGCAGCAAGTCGTCGCAGTGCAAAAAAGCGCGGTCGATCTCTCTCAGATTGCTAAATAACGATTGGAGGAAACGATGGCCTGCAAGTTCGCGCTCGTGGCTCTGACCCTTGGTGCTTTGGCTTGCACGCCTGCCTTCTGCCTCGACGGCAGCCGTTCCAAACCGGGCAGAAACGCCGGGCAACAAGCCGACCTACTACCCTTGGACGGTCAGCAGTACAGCTTCTTCGGACAATCCATCGCGGTGAGCGGCGATACCGTCGTTGTGGGATCACCAGGATATAGCGACGGCATGGGCAACGAGGTCCCAGGCTATGCGTACGTATTCGTCAAGCCGTCGACCGGCTGGATGAACATGATTCAAACTGCCGAACTCAAAGCATCCGATCAGGGCAATGAGGCGGGAAACGGCTTTGGAACCTCGGTGGCGATTGCCGGCGACACGATTGTTGTTGGCGCACCGGGCGTGTCTGAAGTGTATGTTTTCGTCAAGCCAGCCGGAGGTTGGGAAAATATGACAGAGACATCCATCGTCACAGACAATTTCAACGGGACCGATGCCTTCGGATGTGCAGTGGCGATCAATGCCAGCGGCAACATCATAGTCGTCGGTGCTGACGAAGCAGAAATGGCGCGCGGGGTTGCGTACCTCGCCGTCGAACCCAGTGACGGATGGCCATCGCTAGTCGCGCCCACCGCGTTTCTCACGGCTTCAGATGGGGTTCGAAATGATCTGTTCGGCAATGCTGTAGCAATCGATGGCCGTACTGTAGTTGTGGGAGCATTCGACAAGCCCTATCCCGAAAGCTATGGAGCCGTGTACGTATTCGTCGAACCTGCAACCGGTTGGACGGACATGACCCAAACCGCGGAACTCAACGCCGCAGTGCCGATCCTGGGAGGTAGTCTCGGAACTTCTGTAGCGATTCTCGGAAATACCGTCGCCGCAGGCGCCTACGGCGGAACTAGATCGCAACCGGCCGGCAATGTTTATGTATTTGTGGAACCAGGTGGTGGCTGGCAGAACATGACCGAGACTGCCCAGCTGACCGACGGAAACACGGTGGAGGATGATCTTGGATCCTCGGTGGCGATGAATGATTATGGGATCCTTGCTGGCGCACCGCTCGACACAGTGAACGGAAATACGCAGCAGGGATCGGACTACGCGTTTCTGAAGCCGAAGGCAGGCTGGAAATCTACTTCGAAGTTTTCCCTGCGCTTGACTGCAACGTACGGAGCTATCGGCGATCGACTCGGTACGTCGGTCGCGATTGGTCCAGGCAACGTGGTAAGCGGAGCCCCGGGCGCTAATGGCGTTGGCGAAGCCTATGTGTTCTTCAGGAAACAATAAAGAAGGCGAAAGTTTCTTATATGGAGATGTGTCATGCAATGCCTACAAATTCGTAACAAGCTGTTGGTGCTATTCGTCTTGATGGCGGCAGGGAGTGTGTTTTCCGTGGCGCAAAAGAAAACTATTCTTTACAATTTCACGGATGGAAATGACGGCGGCTGGCCCTTCGCGGGAGTCACCCTCACATCATCGGGTGCTCTATACGGCACAGCTTCCAATGGCGGCGACGAGGGTTGCGCTGAGGCTGGTCCATATTGCGGAACCGTTTTCGAATTGACTCCGCCGGCCCAAAAGGGAGGCATGTGGACCAACAGCACAATCTATACGTTCGGGCAGAATGAAGATGATTCTTCGACTCCGGAATCGGGGGTCGTCTTCGATTCAAAAGGCAACCTCTACGGCACGACGGCATTCGCTAACGCGATGTATCAATTGGTTCCACAGTCCGGAGGGGTATGGGCTTCGAACTGGTTGTATTCCGCGAGCTCCACGATCTTCCCCCCGCTGATCGACAAAGAAAACAACCTCTATGTATCCGACCCCTCAGGCGGACAATATGGAACCATCCTGGAATTGATTCCAAATCCGGACGGCACGTTCACCACTGCGACTCTTTACAGCTTTGCCGGAGGTGCGGATGGCCAGGCGCCGGGCGGAATCACCATGGATAACGCCGGCAGAATCTGGGGACTCACGAGCGAGGGAGGCAACTCGAGTTGTGAGCCTTTTGGCTGCGGTACTATCTTTGTCCTGTTGCCGCCCGCGCAATCGGGGGGGGCATGGACTCACCAAGTGCTCTATGATTTTCTCGGCGGGGCTCAAGGCACTGGCGGACTTTTTCCCATGGCCCGCGACTCGAAGGGAAACCTCTATGGCATCACTACCGGGGCCGGCTCGCCCGCCTGCTCGTCTAATGTGTGCGCGATCATGTTTGAGCTTTCACCGCCCGTGAAGCAGGGTGGACCCTGGACATATAACATCCTTCATACTTTCGCTGGGGGCAACGACGGATCCTACCCCCAGGGGTCGCCAGTGCTAGACAGCCACGGCGCGCTCTACGGTACGACTGTTTGGGGCGGCGGCGGACCTTGCATTGAGAATGGCTCGGTGACGGGGTGTGGCACGATTTATCGCCTGAATCCACCGTCACACATGGGCGGAGCGTGGACTGAAATCTTCCTTCATAGGTTTCAAGGTGGGTCTGACGGAAAACTACCGTACGGCACCGTGTGGCTGGATGAGAAAAACCTGGTGCTTTACGGCACTACTTCTTTTGGCGGGTCCTACAACTCCGGTACAGTTTTTGAGATCACTCCATAGGCCGATCTTAGGTCAATCGTGACTTTGGAATGTCCCGCTTCCAAGACCTTTGTGGGGATCGCGAGTGCCTCCTCGGGCAATGGTTCTCAGTTGACACTATCAGGCGTTTACACTCAAAACCCCGTTCAGCGGTCCTCCAATTCCAAGTATTCGGGTTCCACCCAGATCGTGTGTTCCCAAGGCTCTTTGCCGATGACATGGCCTACATCAATTTCTCGCCAGAGGGAACGGAACACCCTCAAATGACTCCACAGCAGAAATCACGAACGACTTCCCCAAACACTTTTCAAACAGCGTGCGAGTTTGGAGTTCCTTATCATCACGCACGTTTGGAGGTATGCCAATGAGCTTCGCAGTGTTACCCGGTTTCATGTCGGTATTCTAGTTCGGGTTTCGGGACGGTTGACGAAATCAGGCGTTTACACTCATTGAGCGCATTCCTGGCTCAACGGGAAAATCGTGAGAGCCTTGGATTAGAGAACCCGCGCAATCTGCGCAGCGTGATCGGATACAATCGGCGCATCGATGCCCGAAGAGCCAAAAGAACCCCGCAATCCACCTAACGAGCGGAGGCTCATTACCTCGGCGGCGCGTTATTCAGAGATCGGCTTCATCATTCCCGCGGCCGTCATTATGGGTTTCTTTCTTGGCAAATTACTGGATTACTGGCTCCATACTCATTGGATTTATCTTGCCGGGCTGATCTTCGGCGCGGTCGTAGGTTTCGTCCAGATGATTCGCATGGCTTTTGCGTCGACGAAGGACAAATAGTGGAACCCGATCTCCCGCAGTCTTCCGCCGCCAGCGCCGCTGCCGAGCAGTTCTATTCCGGAGCCATACGGCGCGTTCTAAGGATTCTGGCGGTTCTAGCCGTGGCACTTGTCGTTCCCGTCTGGCTGGTGTTCGGCATGGCCCCCACGCTGGGATTCGTTGCTGGAGCCGCTGTCTCCTGGCTCAATTTTCATTCGTTGTCGCGCGGGGTGGAGGGATTAGCCGATCGCATCGTCAACGCCCATAGTCGGGAACGCGGGTCGATCGTGGTGGCGCGCTTCCTGCTTCGCTACCTGTTGGTGGGAATCGTTGCCTATGCTATATTCAAAGGTTCTTTTTACGCGTTTCGAGGCTTTCTGGCGGGCCTTTGCCTGCCAGTCGCGGCGATACTGAGCGAAGCGGCCTACGAGGCGTACGCTGCTTTTCGTCGCGGATATTAGGCGGCGAAGTGTACCCGGTTTCTTCAAAATGGAACAGCTTGCTTTTACTCAATTTCTGAACCATCTGTTTGGCGGCGCGGTGCTGGCGCTGCTGCAAATGCTCCACATTCAGCCCAAGTACCCCTCCCATCCCATCAGTGACAGTTTCGCCATGGAAGTTCTGGTGTTCCTGTTTCTGACATTGTTCTTTTTGGCTGCCCGCATGCGTCTTTCGGTCGATTCCCCCGGTGCCGTGCAGCATATGGTCGAGGGCATAGAAGGCTTTATCAGCGACATGGGCGACGAGGTCATCGGCCACCACTATCGGCCATACGTGCCTTATCTGGTTGCACTGGGGCTCTTCATCCTCGTCGCGAACCTGATCGGGCTGATCCCCGGTCTCACGTCCCCAACCGGCGTGCCGATTGTTCCCCTGGGTTGTGCCATCACCACCTGGTTCTATTACCACTATCAGGGAATTCGCAGGAACGGTGTTCTGGGGTATCTGAAGCACTTTGCGGGACCGGTCTGGTGGCTGGCGCCGTTGATGTTTCCGATTGAAATCTTCAGCCACCTGGCGCGGGTGTTGTCGTTGACCATCCGTCTTTTCGCCAATATGTTCGCCGGAGAAATGGTTACTCTGGTGTTCTTTTCGCTGGTGCCGTTATTTGTCCCCATCATCTTTCAGGGACTTCACATTGGCGTGGCCGTGATTCAGACGTATATATTTGTGCTCCTTGCTTGCGTCTATCTGGGCGAGGCTACGGCACATGAGCACTAGGAAGACTTAGCGGGTAGTTAGCAGCTAGGGATTCCTAGCCTCTAACCACCAGCTACTGGGTACCCGGTGCTGGTTTCTGTCAGCGTGAGGGCGTCTGCACGAGGATGACGTCAACCACCTCCTGGCGGATCATTCATAAGGAGAATGCACTATGCGGAAAGTAGTAATCGTGATGTTCCTGCTGATGCTCTGCGCTCTGGTCGCAACCCCGGCTTTTGCGCAAACTGGTGACACGGCGTCATCCGGTACCAACTGGGTGGCTATTACCTCCGGCTTCGCTATGGCGTTTGCGGTAGGCCTGGCGGCGCTCGGGCAGTCGCGCGTGGCTGGGGCGGCCTGTGAGGGTATGGCGCGCAATCCTGCCGCCCGTCCTGGAATTCAGCTGGCTTTGATCCTGGGTCTCGCGTTTATCGAGTCCCTGGTCCTGTTTACGCTGGTAATAATCTTTGTCAAGGTCGTCCGCTAACGGCTGATTAAGAGGAATATGTCACAGAGAGGCCCTCGTTAAAATCGAGGGCTTTTCTTTTGCAGGAAGGTGTGACGGCAAGCCGGGGCTAGAGTTTACGCTGGCCGCGCCAATCGGCTTCTTTGGATTCAGGCGCGTGCTCCACCGTCTCCAGGAGCAAGGTGCGCAGGCGGTAACGGCTCTCCAGATCCGTGTTGACCATCTCGAATCCTACCTCATTGACGCGTGCGCGCCGCAGCAGTACCTGTCCGCGGATGTGCCGAACTCCGATCGAAATGTCGATGTTGGCTTCCGAACCCACGCGTAGATTATCTTCTTTCGTTCCCATCCCACCACCCAGGCTCAACTCGCGAATCAGGATGCCGGATTTGCCCCAGGAACTGCTGATGTTCGCCGACAGCGCTTTCCGCAGCACGATGCGTTCGTAACGCCGCTGCCGTACCCAGGGACAGGCTGGAGCCGCGTCTAGCGCGGCGATAGCCAGTTCTCCCGGCGATAGACCACTCTCCGAAAGCACCTGGCTGGCGTAGCGCGGATCAATCTTGGCCAGGGCCTGGGCCGCGGCAATACGCAGTTCGCGATGGTGAATCCACTTCCACATCTTCTTGCCTTCGAGTAAAGCCCGCAGTACGGGTACCGATTCCGGTTCGCGCAACCTCCCCAGCGATTCCACCGCTTTCACTTGTACCAGAGGAGAGCGGCCTTGGGCTTCGCCCGATTCCGCCATCACCATCAGGGGAGGAACAGTAGTCCGGTCTCCACTCATGCCTATTTCGTCGATGGCCTGAGGCAGTACCAGGGGATCGATGAGTTCCAGAATTTCCAGCAACGTGCGTCCGCGATCATGGGCAGCCCCGTAGGCAATCTGCCGCACCGCTACGTCGTGGTAGAAACGGTTCCACTCCGGCAGACGCGTGGGTAACAGCTCCAACAGAGTGGGTACATCCAGACGGCTCAGCAGGCCGATAACCGAAGTGGCGGCCCGTGGTTGCCCGGTCCGTAACATTTCCCGCATCTGTGCGGTTGCCTCGGACCCCAGTTCCTTCACCAGGTCAACCATGCGATCGCATTCCTCACGCCGCATACAGCGGAAGAAGCGGTCGGCCATGTGTTCGATGGAAGCTTGCGAAGTGCGCCGCAGCACCGCCATCAAGTCACGGGGAACTTCGGGCAGGCGCAATGCCTCCTCGATGAATTCCGGGAGCCGGTTCTCGACGCCAATCCTCGGGCGTAGATCGTTCGCAGTAGCCGGTCTTTCTTTGGCGACCTCATCCAATGCAGTGCAGACTTGATTGAGGGCGCCGAAGTTTTTACTACTGTTGGCTTCTGAACTCAGGCGCACGAAGGCCGCGCTGAGCAGGCTCTGTGCCTCTGCGTCCGATTCCTTGATCAGCGCCTTGGCGACCTTGTGGATAGTAGACCCGATCAGGTCCACTCCGGGAACCGCGAACAGGTCGGCCAACTGGCTTAAACCGATGGCGGTCTTGCGGCGGGGCTCGGCATCCTTGGCAGTAAGACAGTTGCTATAGTTCTCGAGGATCTCGATGCAGGCAGCTTTTTCATCCCGTTCCAGCAGGACGTCCATGAACTGACGTATGTTGCGGGCTGGAACGCAGGGAGCTTCATTGGAGAGCAACACGCTCTTCTTGCCCGCCTCCGGAACCTCGGCCCAGAACATTCTGTCCAGAATGTCGGCATGCGATTCCACCAGGATACCCGCCTTGCCCATTTTGTCTTCCTGCAATCGCAGAATGCGGCGCAGGGTGTCCATCTGGCGGCTCATGTGCTCCAGCATTTGATGGACGGCGTTGACCTTAACGTCGCCCTTCTGGAAGCGTTCCATGGCGAAACGAATCGCCATATGCTCTGCCGCCTTCATCAGCACCGGGGTATCGTTCTTCTCAGTGCTGCTGGTGGCTTTGCTGGCCAGGCTCCCCAGCAGTTGCTGGAGATTGATCTTGGTGTTTGGATCTACCTTGCTGACTTCCTTCTGAAGCAACTCCGGTTCGATGGAAGGATCGGTTCCCGCTTCTCCGAACTTGGTGAGCAAGCGGATCGCCTGGATGACTTCTTCTTCCTGAAGCGGTACCACGCCCCCACTCCATGTGCCCCCAGCGTTCACCAATCCCGGTTCACCGCCGGTAACTCTGACGTTGGGAACGCTGCCCAGCGGAGCCCCACCGGGCACGCCACCTCCAGAACGTGAGCCCTCCGCAGCCGCGATTAACTGCAACAGTTTCTGCGGATCGTTGAGCCATTGCTTGAACTCCGGCCCCAAAGTCTGCGCGGCAATTTGCGCCGCCACACTGATTTCGCCCGTGGACGGGTCCGCCGCCACAAACTTCACTTCATTAATGCGGATGGTGGCCTGCTTGTTGTCTCCAAAGGTCTGCTTAATCTCTTTGACCACGTCCTGCGCCTTAGAGCCACCCACGGCGAAGGCGCGGATCAGCTTGGCGAAGTCATCCAGCGTGACTTGATTAGAGAATTGAATGCTGGCAAGCCCGGCGGTATTCAGAAACTGCGCAAAACTGCGCTCGGCTTGTCCGGTCTCGAGTGCGACTCCATCGAGAAGCAAGCGGTTTTCCGAAACTCCCAGCAGAAAGTTGCCGTCCTTGCCGTTCGGCAAGCCCTGCTGTAGTTCCTTCCAGGTGATTTCGAATTGCCCTTCGGTGCGCTTGTGATTAAAACCATACAAGCGCACGTATTTCACCAGGATATTCAGGCTGTGAATAAACGCCCGAGCGGACGCCGTCCTGTCATCACGCTTGGTTGTGGCGGCAGTATTAATACGCGACTCCTGCGACTACCAGGTTAGGGTAGTGCAGAAAGTAAGAGGATGCATGTTACGGAAGTAATAGAATTCCGGCGCAAATCAGGCTGGCGTTGCCTGGCTGCAACAGTTTATAAGCCGCTGGGGCCCATTGCCCGGCCAGCATAAAGTTGTTTCCTGATGTAAGCTTTACGCATTTATGTCTGCACGTGCCATCGTGGCGCCACCCAAAAGACCGTCAGCGACCAGCGGCCTCGCCTTCTGGATGCAACGTGTATTAGAGGAATGTGCTCGCGCTAGCGTGGAGTTTGCCCCCGACCCGGTTCACGATCTCCGCGTCGCCCTTCGCCGCTGCCGCTCGATCGCGGATGGTTTGCGGGCGCTCGATCCTGATCCTTCCTGGAAGCAGATGAAGAAAGCGGCTAAACGCCTTTTCGACCGCCTGGGCGAATTGCGTGATGTACAGGTGACGGAGGAATGGGTAGCGCGGCTGGGTACTCTTGACGATCCCGTGACTGTTTCTCTGCTGCAGTTTCTAGCTGGTCGCGAAAGTCAACTCAAGCTCGAGGCCGCGCAGGCGCTGACGCAATTCGACCACAAGCACTGGCACGGTTGGGCCGCGTCACTTCCGCGGCGTGCGGCACGAATGCGGCCGGGTAGCCCCATCTTTCAGCATCTGGCGCTGGAACGCTGGACCGCGGCCTATGAGCTGCATCATCGCGCCCTGCGTAATCGCTCTCAGGTGGCCTTTCACCGGCTACGTGTCGGCTTGAAACGTTTCCGCTACATCGTGGAAAACTTTCTACCGATGCAGCATGCGGCATGGAGCGGCGACCTCAAACAACTCCAGGATATTCTGGGCGAAGTGCATGACCTCGACGTACTCTGGGCCACGGCTGTGCAGGTCAATGCATTTCCTGATGCTGATGCCCGCTCGCGCTGGCGCGTTAAGATACTCGAGGAACGCAGCCGTCGTATTGAAACCTATCGCGAAAAGATGCTGGGCAAGACTTCACTCTGGAGCACGTGGCGCAATCAACTTCCGCAGGGTGAGCAAGTGGAGTCAATCGCCCTGAGCCGTCTGCGCCTGTGGGCATCACTGCTGGATCCCGACTTCCATCACTCGCAACACGTAGCCCGGCTGGCACTGCAACTTTACGACGGATTGCCGGCGATACCCGGAACCGAGAGCAGGGAAGAGCGCAACACGCTGCAACTCGCGGCTCTTCTTCACGACGTTGGTTTGTCACGGAAAGACAAAGCGCATCACAAGACCAGTCAGAAGCTGATTATGCGCTTGGATCCTCCCTTGGGATGGAGCCAGGAGAAAATGAGGATGGTGGCTGCTGTGGCTCGCTACCATCGTGGTGCTTTCCCTCGGGCAGGACAGAAAGTATTGGCGGGATTCACCGTGAGCCAGCGTCAAACCGTGATCCGGCTAGCGGCCGTGCTTCGTTTAGCAAATGCATTCGACGCTGATCGCGACGGACGAATCGAACGTATCGCTTGCGAGGGTAAGAATGGTTTCCTGCTCATTCGCGCTCAGGACTATAATCCGCGTGACCGCATGGCTGAGACCATCGCTGGCTCGCGACATCTGCTAGAGACGGTTTATCGCCGCCCGGTCATGGTCAAGCCGCTGACGGTTCGGAAAACCCGCAGCGCAGCATGAATAGGATCTGTGAACCAGGAACTGGCACTGCCGCAGAAACTGGTCTGTCACTTCCGCTGCTTTCACCTTTCACGATACTTTAATGTCGTGACTCACCCTCAACTGGTGGAGAAGGCAGTGCGATGGTTGCGGTCTTACCGCTGCGGCGTGGTTCTTTCCGAGCAATCCTGTGCCAGCGGCGAAATGCCCGACGCCATCGGATGGAAGCGTCCCTGCCACTCCGTGCTGGTCGAGTGCAAAATCTCGCGCGCCGATTTCCTGGCCGATCGCGACAAGCCGTTCCGCAAACAGTCCAAACTCGGCATGGGATGTGAGCGCTACTATCTGACACCCAGAGCATTGCTCCGTGAGGACCAATTACCCGAGGGCTGGGGCTTGCTCGAATATCACGATCGCCAGGTCGTTCAAGTTCGTTCTTCGGCGAAAGACCTGCGCAGCGCCAACGGCTTCCGTCATGAGATGAACCTCTTGCTTTCCAGCCTCCGCCGCGTCGAGGTGCGCATCGAACCGCAAACTCTGACTGAATTTCTCAAGTGGAAGAATCGCATGGCAGAGTACAATCGCGGCTCGTTGCCAAAGGAAATTGTGCCGGTGGAACGAGAGGCAAATGTCTTTCTCGACCTTTCTTAAGCATCGCCTCAGCAGAAAACCCTTCCAACTTAAGTAAGCCACAGTATTGCTAGAGAGCTCACTTTAGTGCGATAAGTGCCCGTAGGTTCAGATTTGTGTCCAAAATCACCATTCCCGAGCCAGCGTATAACGCCTGAACGGCCATCCAGCAAGGAGATTTATGAAGACCATTCTCATCGCCATCACTTTTCTAACGCTGATCACTTCGTCCGCTTGGATACACGCGCAGGAATTCACCCTGCTCTACTCGTTTGAAGACGCCCCCGATGGGGCGAATCCTGATGGTGGCCTCAGCGTCGTCGGCAGCTCAGGTTATGGCACTACCTACCACGGAGGCGCCTACGGTTATAACAATCAGGGACTTGGCTATGGAACGATCTTCAAAATGATCGCCAGCGGGCGTGAGACGGTCATCCACAACTTCGCGAGCTCTCCTGACGGTGCCAACCCGAGCGGCCCCTTGACGCCGGACACGGCCGGCAATCTTTATGGCACAACTCAACAGGGCGGCTCAGGTTGCGCTCCGGCTGGGTGCGGGACGGTCTATAAAATCGATCCCGCGGGGAACGAAACCGTTCTCTACCGCTTTCAGGCTGGCACCGATGGCGCAGCTCCCTATGCGGGCGTGATTCTCGATTCGCAAGGCAACATCTATGGCACAACAATGGGTGGCGGCTCCTACGGTACAGGGACTGTCTTCAGGCTTGATACTGGAGGTCATGAAACCGTTCTCCACAATTTTGGCGGTCCGGGCGATGGAGCGGACCTAGCCGGGACCCTGGTTCTGGATTCTGCAGGCAATCTTTATGGCACCACCCTGGTCGGCGGCGCCTGTCCCCAGGAGGGCGGCACGGTCTTCAAGATCGATGCTGCGAGCAATGAAACCATCCTTTACAGTTTTTGCGGAGGAGCCTCGACTGGTTCAAGTCCAACCGGCAACCTGTTAAGGGATGCCGCCGGCAATCTATACGGAGTGACCGGACAAAGCGGCGACGACTGTCCAGCGGGGGATGGAGATGGTTGTGGCACCGTCTTTGAACTAACCGCCAGCGGCCAGCTCAGAGTGCTCCATGCTTTCAACGGCGGCGCCACCGACGGAGCCTTTCCCACCGGCATTACAGCGGGGGCATCCGGTGTCCTGTATGGCTCAACTTCAGCGGGCGGCAGCAACGACACTGCGGGTCTGGGAACGCTCTTTCAGTTGAGTCGCAGCGGGTTTTCGCTGATCCATGTCTTTGAGGGTGGAAACCAAGATGGCGCCATGCCTTTAGCGCCTCCACTATTCCTGGCAGGGTCGCTCTACGGAACGACTAATCTCGGAGGCGCTTCCAGCAACGGAAGTGTGTACAAATTTGCGCTGAAGTAACAGACCCACTTTGATGCGGCGAAGTGAGCCTCTAGAGCTCTCTTCGTCCCTCAATCGACTTCAACATGGTGATTTCGTCGGCGTATTCAATATCGCTGCCGACCGGAATGCCCATTGCAATGCGTGTAACCCGCAGCCCAGAGCGCCGCAATTGTCCGGAAAGATAAGTCGCCGTGGCTTCGCCTTCCACCGTCGGATTGGTCGCCAGAATTACTTCGTCGACTTGACCGTCGTCTACGCGCCGCATCAAGTTTGAAATGTGCAACTGCTCCGGACCGATTCCGTGTAGAGGGGAAATTGATCCATGCAGCACGTGGTACACCCCATTGAAGTGCTGGGTCTTTTCGATAGCGGCAATGTTTGTGGCTTCTTCGAGGACGCAAACCAGCCGTTGATTCCGCGTAGCACTGGTGCAGTACACGCAAGGATCAACATCCGTAATATTGTTGCAGATGCTGCACAGGCGCAGATTGGCTTTCACGTCACGCACCGCGGCAGCTAGCGCCTCAGCGTCGTCATCGTTGGTCCGCAGGATGTGAAACGCCAGCCGCTGGGCAGTCTTGCTGCCAATTCCCGGCAGCTTCTTCAACTCATCGATCAGCCGCACCATCGGTTCTGCAAATTTTGACATTGTTTAATCCGGGCCTACATTCCCGGAATTCCCATTCCACCCAACATGCCGCCCATGGTGGATTGCATGGCCTCGTCCACCTTGCGCCCGGCGCCGTTGATCGCGGCGGTCACCAGGTCCTGCAACATTTCCACGTCGCCGGTCTTTACCGCTTCGGGATCAATCTTCACGCTTAAAACCTGCTTGCGGCCGTCCATCTTGACCACCACACTGCCGCCGCCCGAGGAGCCTTCGACCACGGTCTCTTCCATCTTCTTCTGCAAGACTTCATACTGCCGCTTGGCCTGCGACATCATTTCCTGCAAGTTAAATCCACTCATCGTGTCTCTTTCCTACTGCTTTTCCTTGTAATCGATGATCGTCCTGATTTCCGCCCCGAACTTCTCTTTCATTCGCTGTACCACCGGGTCCTGTTCCACTCGGCTGCGTCCGCCACCGTTCGATCGTGCCGGTCCCGCCGTCCCCGGCGGTTTTCCACTCGGCACAACCTTCAATTTCACCGGACGCCCCAGAACTCCGCTGGCCGTCGCGATCACTAATCGCCTAGCATCCGCTGCCAGCGACATCTCAATCACGCTTGCCGACGACGGCACCTTGATCACCAGTTCGCTGCCTTCAACGTTCCATTCTCCACTCTCCAGAAGCGCTAGCAGCATCGGTTGTCCCGCAAGCGCGTTCAGGACTGCATTGCGTAAGTCGTCGGGTTGGGAAGTCGGCGCTACGGAAATGCGCGATTCTGGCAACTCGTCGGGTTCTGACTGAGATACAACCGCAGCAGGCGCTGCCGCGCCCATCACTACCCGAGTCCCGGCAGGGCCATCTTCGGTAGAAAGTTGTGGCTTGGAACCACTCTTTCTGGCCGAATCCGCTGCAAAAGGAGAAACCTGGTTCGACGTCCGGGCCACTGGAGCAATCTCAGGTTTTCTGAGGTCGGGCACTACAGAGGGTTTTCCCGCCGGTCGTGCCACACCCGGTGCCGCCGCTTCGCTCAATAATTGTTCGATCGGGAGCAGCCGCTGTGCATGGGCCATCTTCAGCAACCCAAGCTCTAGATGAAAGCGCTGCTCTTGGCGGTACCCTAGTTCGGCGTGAGTACGCAGCATGATCTGCAAATGCCGTGCCAGATCCTCCTCGCTGAACAATTCCGCCACTCGCACCACGCGCTGCCGCTCGTCCGTGGAAATCTGCAACAGGGAAGACTCTCCCCCGGCAATCTTTGCGACTACCGTGTTGCGCAGAAACCGCACCATCTGGCGCGCAAAGTGTGTGGGACTGTGGCCTTCACTGATGAGCCGGTCTACCTGCTTCAGCACTTCATCACTTGCGCTTCGCGCCACCGCCTGCATCACTTCTTCCAGCACACCTGCAGGCGCCGTCCCCACCAATTGCCGCACTGCTTCCGCGGTCAACCGGCCGCCCGATGACGCAATCGCCTGATCCAGAATCGACAACGCGTCCCGCATCGAGCCGTCGCCAGCGTCAGCCAGCAAGGCCAGCGCATCTTCGTCAGCCTCGATCTTTTCCCGACCAGACAGATCTCTCAGCTGTTCCAATATCTGTTCGAAGCGCACCGCACGGAAGCTGAAGTGTTGGCAGCGCGAACGAATGGTTTGTGGAATGTCCTCAGGCTGCGTCGTGGCGAGCATGAAAACCACGTGCGACGGTGGCTCTTCCAGCGTCTTCAACAATGCATTGAACGCCGCGTCCGTGATCTGGTGAGCTTCATCCAGAATGTAAATCTTGAATCGATCCCGCGCCGGACGATAGCGGGCTGCTTCGCGCAACTCGCGAATCTCATCGATGCCGCGATTGGTGGCGGCATCAATCTCAATCACATCCACCGAATTTCCCGCGCGAATCTCGGTACACGATTCACACACCCCGCAAGGCTCGGTCACTGGCTTGTCGGAGGAGCGGCAGTTCAGCGCCATCGCCAAAATGCGCGCCACGGTGGTCTTGCCGATGCCGCGGTGGCCGCTGAAAATGTACCCGTGGGCGGTCCTGCCCTGTTCCAGTGCGTTCTTCAGAGTGCGGGTTACGTGGTCCTGCCCGATGACTTCGGAGAAGTTTTGCGGCCGGTATTTGCGCGCCAGGACTTGATAGCTCATGATGCGGAAGCCTTGATTATACGTGATGCTGGCCGGACGGCGTGCCGCTATGCGCTCCAGGCCATCAACGAAACCCTTGCGTAAATAGGTGTCCCAAGGTAGGCTTCTCAGTTGGTTTTCTAGCTTGCAGGAGGCCCGGTTTGCAACTCAAGATAAGTACCCGGATCGTCGATGGAGTTCTGATTGTGGATTGTGCCGGTCGCCTGGTGTTCGGGGAAGAATCCGCCTGTCTTCGTGACACCGTCAAGAAACTGATTCTGGAACAAAAGCGTTTGGTCCTCAACCTGTCCGGTATCGTTTTTATTGATAGCGGCGGCTTGGGAACGCTCGTCGCCCTCTACACTACGGCGCACCACAATAACGGGCACATCAAGTTGGCTAACCTGACAAAACGCGTCATCGACTTGCTTCACTTGACCAAACTGGTGACGGTCTTTGAGGTTTACGATAGCGAGCAGCAAGCCGTGGATGCCTACAAAGGCACGGCGGCATAAGGCTGGTGTGGCGCTGTCGCCCTCGTCAGTGCCGCTTCTCACCGATCCCGAATGATACCGAAAATCGTCTTCTTTCTCGGGCTGGTCGCGGCCGCCAGCGGATTTGCCTCGCCTCCGGTCGCGCTCGCGATGGGCCTCATCTTTGGACTGACGTTTAAACATCCCTACAGCATCGGCGCCCGCAAGCTTTCCCGTTTTCTGCTGCAAGCCTCGGTGGTGGGTTTGGGTTTCGGCATGAACCTGCACGAGGTGATCCGCGTCGGTCGCAGCGGGTTTCTCTACACTCTGCTGAGCATCAGCTTCACTATGCTCGCCGGTATGACGCTGGCGGCGCTTTTCAAAGTCGAGAGAAGGCCGGCATTTCTGATTTCGACCGGCACCGCCATTTGTGGCGGAAGCGCCATTGCAGCAGTGGGACCGATCACCCATGCCAGCGACGAAGAGATGGCCATCTCTCTGGGCACTGTTTTCGTTCTGAATTCGGTGGCGCTGCTGACATTTCCTTTCCTCGGCGCCGCCTTTCATTTGACCCAGACCCAGTTCGGCCTGTGGGCTGCGCTGGCCATTCATGACACTAGTTCCGTGGTGGGTGCCGCGGCTAAGTACGGCGCCGTGGCCCTCGCGGTGGGCACCACGGTGAAATTGGCGCGTGCCTTGTGGATCGTCCCCGTCGCGCTGGCAACGGCAGTGGCGAAAGGTGCAAAAGCCAAGATTCAGTGGCCGTGGTTTATTGCTTTTTTCTGTCTGGCGGCGGTTTGCAATACTTATCTTCCGGCTGGCACGTCTGCCTATGGACCGCTCACCAAACTCGCGAAAATCGGTCTGACCGTGACCCTTTACCTGATCGGCAGCGGCATTTCCATCGCTACGCTGAAAGAAGTAGGGCATCGTCCGCTCTTGCAGGGAATCGTGTTGTGGCTGCTGGTCTCGGTCGCATCGTTGTGGCTGATTCGAGTGGGATGGATCGCGCTGTGAGTCCCGTGAGCATGCAAACTCGCATCATTGCCGCCATCCGCAAAATCCCGAAAGGCAAGGTTTCCACCTACGGCGCCGTCGCCCGCGCGGCGGGTTATCCCGGAGCTGCAAGGCGCGTGGCTTGGACACTGCACCGCTCTTTCGGGCTCCCCTGGCAGCGTGTGCTCGGAGCGGGAGGAGAAATCAAGCTTCGTGGCGATTCCGCCGTCGAGCAGCGGCTTCGACTGGAAGCTGAGGGTGTGGTCTTTCGTGGCCGCCGCGTGGATATGAAACTCCACGAATTCAAGCCGGCTCGAATCAAGAAGTCAGCAACCGCGAAACGACGAGCGACGAAGGACTAACAAGCGGCCTTAAACTGCTCGACAATTGCTATTCCATCTCCGGGTCCATCGGCAGCGGCATGCTGAACTGGACGCTCACTTCTTCCGACTTGTACGGATACGGCACTGCCAGCACTATCCACCACTTCACCATATGGTGGGGATTGCAGGGCAACGATCCGAATAAACTTATCTACGTTGCCGCCACGAACATCCCGGGAAATCAAAGCTCGATTTCGCTTTCCGATTTGACAATACCGACCCCAGTCCCCGGATACACCGTGGATCTGTATGTCGAGGCAGTGGGAATGCCGTTGTTCCTTAACAAAATGTCTGCGGCGGTCCCTTATACTCCACCACCTCAATAGCTCGATTTGCAAGTCGGGTGCGCCTAGGCAGGTGTGCACCAATAGTTCAGGTCGGCCATGATGATCCTCAGTGAAGCAACGCCGGATCGCCAACAGCGCATCCGAACGAACGCCAAGGGGCCCAATGCCCAACTTCCGATCCTTTCACCTGTTGCTGGTTCTCGGCTCTGCACTATGTACCACTGCCGGTGGCCAGGTTGCAGGCCGCTTCTCCGATCTACCGTCTGCGGCTCAATCGCGAATTTCCGAGGTCGTGGCGCGGGAGAGCAATTTGTCCGAAACCTGGGTCCGTGCCCGTCTTAGTGGCTCGGACCTACATTCGGGCAATGGATTCGGATCATCTCTGTCCATCAGCGGGGACACCGTGGTCGTCGCCTCCCGTGCATTTGGATGCGTGGAGGGCGGTGCCTATGTGTTCGTGAAGCCGGCGACCGGTTGGCAAGATATGACTCAAACGGCAAAGCTAACGGGCTCCGATTGGGGAGGCTGCGGCGTCAGCGGTTTTGATCTGGTCGCGATCAGCGGGGACACCATAATCGCGGGCCCTGGCCCGAGCGGCGCGAGCACGTACGTTTTCGTAAAACCAAAGGGCGGTTGGAAGGATATGACCGAGACCGCTCAGTTAAGCCCAACAGCTAATTTGTACATAATGCAGTCCCTCGCCATCAGCGGCAACACGGTGGCCGTCGGATACCCCAACGCCATTGGCAACGAAGTTGGAGCAGCGGCCGTCTTCGTTGAGCCTGCAGGTGGCTGGGAGGACATGACGCAGCAGACCGCGACTCTCACGGCATCAGATCCAAACCCAGGTGAGCAATTGGGCTGGGCGGTTACTATCGACGGGAACACGGTCATGGCCGGGGCGCCTTACGCGAACGTGAACGGCATTCAATCGGCGGGCGCAGTGTACGTCTTCGTTCGACCGGGAACGGAGTGGGCCGACATGGCCCAAACTGCCAAGCTGACCCCTACATACAACATTGGTGGCGAGTTGGGACAGTGTCTTTCACTGAGGAGCGGCGTTGCGGTGGCGTGCTCGTCGACCACCGCGGCGTTTATCTTCGTCGAGCCAGTTACCGGATGGAGCGACATGACGCCAACCGCAGCGCTCGATAACCCTCCCAACACCGGCGGCTTTATCTCCGCATCGGTCAGCGGGAATGTGATCGCTGTCGGGGCACCAGAAACGCCAGGTTATCCCCTCTACTACGGCGCGACGCTTGCATTCCGCAAGCCCTCCAACGGTTGGCAGGACGTTTCGTCGCCCAACGCCGCGTTCTGGGGCAAGCCCTCGGGGGGCTCGCAGGCGATTGGCTACTCTGTGGCAGTGGACGGAAGTGCGCTGGTTACCGGAGCGCCCTATTTCGGCAACGCAAAGGGCATCGTGTATCTGTTCGCGCCAAAGTAGGACGCCCGGCTGCGGCGTGATCTACCGCATCAGCCGGTAGCCGGCCCCGGCGGCGATGCCGACTCCACAGGTGTTATGCCTGAGTAGAGCCAGCCGTTCCGAGAAGAAACGACGAGCGACGAGGACTAACCCGTTTTAAACTGCTCATCAATCTCCACTTGATAACCCGCTGACAGCCGGTTGGTCTGGTTCGCCATGCCCACCACCGCCATCAATTCTTTGAACATGGTGTCCGTCATGCCTTTCTTTTGCGCCGAGACGGTATGCGAAGCGATGCAGTAGTCACACTGATTGCTGACGCTCACTGCCACATAAATCATTTCTTTGGTCAGAGGATCAAGCGCTCCCGGGCCCATGATCTGCTTGATGTCTTCCCAGGTCCGCTTGAGGGTTACCGGGTCATGCGCCAGCGCCTTCCAGAAATTATTGATCCAGTCGGTCTTGCGGGTGGCCATGATGTCGTCATAAACCGCCCGTACCTCCGGGCTGGCATTCTTGTATTCAATAAGTCCAAGTGTCGCCATTCATCTTCTCCCGGAGAATTATGTGACGCAGCGCCGTTCCCCTGTGATCCTCTGTGTACTCTGTGGTTAGGATTTTGCTGGAGCTATCATTTCGGCGGGTCGCCCTTAGGCGTGTGTCCGCTCAGCAATTTCCCCAGTTCGCTCGACAAGCAACGCAGTCCAACATAGAAATGGCCAAACAAAGCGTACACTGCGCTTACCTCGTCGAAACGCATCTCGTAGATCAGCTTCTTGAAAACCAGCGGATCATCTGCAAATAAATCCACGCCCCACTCCCAGTCATCGAAGCCAATCGATCCGGTAATGATCTGCTTCACCTCACCGGCGTAACGCCGGCCTACCAAGCCATGCAGATTCATTTGACGGGCACGTTCTTCGATCGGCAGCCGGTACCAGTTCTGATCTTCTCCCCGCCTTCGATCCATGGGGTAGAAGGAAACGTAACGGTTCTGAGGGATCTGCGGAAACAGCCGCGACCGCATCGCCTCCCGCTGCCGCGACAAGGTGTCGTTGATTGCCCACTTCCATTCTTCCGAGTGCGGTTCCACGCCCTGTTCGGCCAGTTCGTTGTAAGTCTTCACCGTGGATTCATATAATCCCAGTTCAATCACCGACAAATACGAGGTCGTCGGCTCCAGATAATCATTCAGCTTTAATTGTGCGATCTGGAGTTCGGCCTGGTTCAAGTCGGCAAACGACTCACGGAAATGGATGAACATTAAATCGCCCTTGTGACCCAACAGCGAATAGAGTGCCGATTGTCCCGAGGCATTCTGCTCCATCTTCGCCAGCGCACCGCTGGCTTCGCGGATGATCTCTTTCTTCAGGGTGGAACGCAGAGGACGCCACATCGGCCAGCGAAACCGCATCATCTGATGCAGCACGCTATAGCCTTCGACGGTCAACGGAACGGGCGGGATCTCAACTGAAACTGCTTGCCGGCCAATCGTGCGAGAAGAGGACATGGGCGAAGTACCTGCGCCCTATTGTAACCGCGACTGCGTCGAGAAAGAGCCGGTTCCCAGGACCCGAGCGCTCCGGGAACCGCCCTTCGGCTGTTCAGTTCAGCCGATTCCAAACCTCAACCTTGTTTGTGCTCCAAATCAGTTCTGTTTCTTCTTTGGAATTAAATTGAAAATGGGCAGCGCGGCAAAACGCGGGGCGTTCCCCTCAGACCGCCTGGCTTGTCACCGCACTGCCCCTTCTTGCCCCAAGCAAATGGGACAAACTTGTGGCATGGCGCGGCGAAGCGTCAGCAACGAAGAGAAATCAATACCGAGAGAGAAGGCGATTGAGCAGAAAGCACTGAGGAATCCCCGCCAGATTGTCGGATGTCCGGGGAAATCGCGACCTTGACTGGGACACTGATCGACAACAACGCAGGTCCAGAAGTGGTTCGCGCGTGAATCACAAGCGGAGCAGTCCCACCCTGAAAGGCAGTATCCGGAAGGTCCCACTCGTCAGGAATTAGCACGATCAGAAGGATGGCTACGAGCACACTGGCTAGCACCAATACCTGCCACCGAGATATGCCCCAACCCTTCATGCGGTTGAAGCATAACGGCTCGGCAGGCCCGTGTCAACGCCACCGACGGGCTATTTGGCCTACTTCTTGAGTCCTTGGAGCCAGTTCACCGGCTCGTCAATCATAGCGCCCTTAGTACGACCAGGCTGGCATCATCCTGAAAGCGTCCGGCGCAGTGCTGCGACGCCGCCTGCATCAATGCATTCATCACTTCGGTTGCACCGGCGTTGGAATCTTGCGTCGCGACCTTAACCACATCGGCCTCGCCAAACGGTTCGTCATCGTGATCGCAGGCTTCGACCAGACCATCGGTGAACATCACCAACCGATCGCCGCGATTCAACTGTACGTCGCTCTGCTCATAAACCCAATCAGGAAATTGTCCCAGCACCGCTCCCGCCGCACTCAACTCCGTCGACGTTCCATCGGCGTGCACCAGCAGCGGAGGATTGTGTCCTGCATTGCAGTAGGTCAGACAATTCGCTTTGTCATCCAGAACTGCGTAGAAAAACGAGATGAACTTGTTCACCGGGGTCAAATCGCACAGGATGCGGTTCAGCCGCCGGCACAACTCGCGCGGTGCCAGGTTTTGCCACATCAACGGCTTGAGCGCCGCTTGCAAGCTCGACATCAAGAGCGCGGCCGGCATGCCTTTTCCGGCAACGTCGGCGATGCACAATACCGTTTGGTGATCGCTGATGCGGACCACGTTGTAGTAATCCCCGCCAACGAACCGCACCGGCTGCGTCATGCCCGCAACTTCGTAGTCCGAAACCTGCGGCAGCTTCTTAGGCAGCAGATTGCTTTGGATCTCGCGGGCTTCCTGCAACTCATTCTCCCGACTCCGCCCCGCCTGCCGCAGCCCCCGCACTCGTTCAACCTGAGCTTGAAGTTTGTCGAGCAACTGACTGTTCTGCCATGGTTTCTGCACAAAGTCAGATGCACCGCGCCGCATCGCTTCCACCGCCAGATCAACGCTGCTCCACGCCGTCATCACCACCAGCGGTAAGCTTTCATCCCGAGCCCGAATCTGGGAAACCAGTTCCAATCCTTCGCCGCCGGCGGTGGTGTCGCGCGTGTAATTCAGGTCCAGCAGCACTGCGTCGAACTGGTTCGTTTCCAGAGCCTGTAGCACTAGAGCTGGATGCGTGGCTACTTCCGTCCGGTAGCCGTGCCCTTTGAGCAACAATTGCAATGCGTCCAGAACATGCGGATAATCGTCAGCAATCAACACACGTGCGGCTGTTGTGTCTACGGTTCCAAAGACTTGAGTTGTTGCCAGGGTTTCCATACCGGAGAGAATTGCAACCTGCGGGCCAAAGGCTGAAGCAGCTACAACCGCTGATTTCAGTAGGGTAAGACCGCTAATCGCGGATGCGGCTACATTGGCACTGTGCGCCAATGGAACCGTTTGTTCGGAAACGAACAGCTGTGATTTCGGCTGACAGGCGGAGCAAGGACGCATTCGCGTCCTTGCCCCAATCCTGGATTATTGGATGGTAAGCGTCACCGGCGTAGAGTGAGTGATTCCTCCCGACATACCGTTTACCATGACGGTAACAGTTTGTTTGGTCGCCATGCTCGATGAGGTTGATCCGCCTCCGCAACCAAGCGCGACCAGGGCCAGGAGAATCACCATCCCCAACCCCGCAACCCCCACAGTTTGTTTCCATCGCTTCGCTGTGCGCTTGTCGTTCTCTCGTCGGCCGGCAAACAACACTCCGACCAGACCTAACCCAGAGAAAGGAATCCAGGCCATCGACATCCCCGTCACGGTGTACCCCGATGGTGGTGTAACCATAACCGCCGAGATGGTCAGAGTAGAACTCATTCCCGGCGTGATGCTGTTGGCGGAAAAGTTGCAGCTCAATCCCGTGGGTGCGTTCGGACAAGACAAGGCGATGGCGCTATTGAACCCAGCCACCGGGCTGGCTCCTACCATCAGCGTGGCGGATCCTCCCGGGGTTATGGTCGCTTTCTGCGCGGAAAGTGTCAGCGAGAAATTCGCTTGTCCCGCAACCGCCGCCGGCGTCAGTGTGGCGAACAGCCCACTCGTCTGATTGCTGCCGCCCGCGGTGAAATACAGAGTGTTGGGGTCACCCGTGCCGCCCGCACCGAAAACCAAGTCCCACAGGCCGGGATTCACGATTGCCTTATTGCTGGTGTCCGTAACCTGGCCCAGGAACTTTCCGCTGGCCGCATCAAATGCGTTGATCGTGCCATCTCCGAAATTTCCCACAAGAATCGCATTCGAGAACGTTCCGAACGACGCGGATGCGGTGACCACTCCCCAGGGAGCATTCAAGGTTCCGCCGGTGGCGAAGGTCTTCACGAAGTTTCCGTTCTGGTCAAAGATGTCGATGACTCCGCTGCCCGCTCCGGGCGTGGGATCGTGTTTAGCTGCGTCCTGCATGGCATAAGCCACGTACACTTGATTGCCAATCACGTGCACTCCATGAGGCGCCATTCCCGCCGGAAGATTGGGATCGGTGAATGATCCGGCCAGCGCCGTCACCAGAAAGTTCCTGTCCAGTACATCGATCTTTCCGGTGCGAAAGTTTGCCGCCAGCAGGAAGTTTCCCGTCCCATTGTTCAGCAGCGCCAGTCCTTTGTACACGGCCTGCGCCGCCGAATTATCAAATGCCACCGCGGCGTTGGTACCGTCAACCCAACTGGCCACAATGCCATCTTCCGTATCGAAGATAAAATTGCTTCCCCCAAAATCCGCAGTAGTATTGGCCACGGTTCCTGTCGGGCAGGCCGGGCTGCAAGGGTTTACCGCCGCAACCGGTATGGTGACTACTAAACTATTCTTGTTGCCCTGGGAGTCGTAGAGCGTGGACGTTCCGCCATTATTATTCGAGATCCAGAATGGCCCGCCCGGAACGAACGAGACGCCCCAGGGATTGGAAAGTTGCGGGTCAGTGTGGTTGGCCACACCCGCCACATTCGCCACCAAATTAGTTTGAGCGTAGCCCGTTGTCTGACCTAGCAGGTTGGATGTACTGCCCATCGTCGCGCACAAGCCGAGAAACAAGAGTGCAAATTTCTTCATGTTCTTTCCCCTTTCGCGAATCACCCGGGAACGGCTTCCGGCACTTCAGCCCCGATGGTTCCGTGTTTCTGGCCCGCGTTCTCACTGAATTCGCTATGTTCGAAGCGTAGCTCTCTTGATCAAAATGAGTGTCAGCGGCAGGTCTGGCAGATGTAAAAAGTTATTTACAAAGTAAATGTGAGGGAAGGACGGATTACTCCGGTAATAACAAGGTCTGCAACGGTCTTGTTTGATTCGCAGCGGCAGCCGCAAACTACTTGCAGGGAGAAAACTTTGTCGCCGTCCAATCCATCTGCTTTCAAAACGACGTTGACAGGGAAGTCGGTGATCGTAAAGATTTCTCTCTTCAGCCGCGCTTTCTCCGGCACCATCATCGCTGTAGACGAGACGGGCTTCTGCTTCGACAGCGAAGCTATGATCGCTGCCCTGCGCGAAACCACCGGCAGCGCCATGGCCAACATGGACGCACCCAGCGTCTACCTTACTTTCGCCAGTTTAGAATGGCTGGTTTCTTCCCAGCCTAAGGCCGCGGCCGCGTCAGCCTCAGGCGGAAATTGAGAGAATGTTTACTAGCCTCTTACCGTGACTGAAGCATCCAATCCACAGAAGCTTTTCGAGTTTGCGAGGGTTACAGTATTAGAGGTCAGTATGCTTTCTTTCGTGTTCACCGGCGACAGGTTTCGTACAAGGAGGACCCGCAATGAAACCTTGTGACGCGAGACGGTTTATGTGTGCTTTTTTTGTGCTGAGCGCGCTTCTTTCGAGCACGCATGCTAACGCCTCTGCAGCCGACATTAATCCTTACTCGCAGGCAAAAGTGGTCGCTCACTTGCCGCTGTCTGGGGCCGGAGCGACACAGATGTTCTTGCGGCAGGAAGGCAAAACCCACTACCTCTACCTGCAGCGATCTTCCCAGCAAGGGTTCACCGTTATCAATGTCACCCGGCCGGAACGGCCAATGGTGGTCAGTCGCGTGCCGCTGGAGACCCGAACCATTATGGGCTCCGGTTTAGTAATCACAGAAACTCCTGACCGTTCGGCGACCGTGAGAGCTTCCGGCGTGACTGGAGATGGAGATGAAAACCTGGTTCCTGAGATCCATGTGCTCGAGGTGAGCGATTCTGAACACTCGCGGACAGTTCAAACCTTTAACGGCGTCACTGGCATCTTGCAAGACTCGGGACGCAATTTGATCTACGTGGTAAATGGCGATGGGGTCTGGATCCTGTCACGTCGGCAAACGTTGCACAAGGGTAAGTGTAGTTCTTCGGATGCCATCTCATCGCTTCCTGACTGCGAATAGCGCTTAACGATCCCCCGCTCCTAGGCCCCACACGCAACCCGCGCAGTGTTTAGCCAGATCTCTGTATAACTGTTGACGAGGTGCTGGCTTCTTGAAAGAATGCATCGCCTGGATGTTGCGGATTAAAGACGTGGGGAATCGGGCCACCATAGCCCGAATCCATGGGCGACTCTAAAGTCTTGGGGGAGTTGATGCACAAGCAGTCAAGGTCCATCCTATCGTTTTGCCTTTTGATATTCACTGCGATCGTTGTCTTTGCTCAGACCAGCAAGGATGGAGTTGTCACTATCAATGGCGGCAGCAGAACGCTTTTTCTCAAACCGCCTTCGCGAATCCTCGTTCCCGATGCTCCGCTGCCAGCGGGAGTTATCACCATCTACAGCAACCTCGGCAAGGGCGACCAAGCCTACAATCCGAACGCAGGAGTCGGCATTGTTGGCAAGGACGCTGGTCAACTTCTCCCTCAGTGGGTAGGCATTCCATTCACTCCCCAGGCAGATCATCTAGTGCAGGCCATTCGTGTAGGCGCCACCTACGTGAGCGGCAGCAACGAAATGGCATTGTTGTTGGACACGGATGACAACGGTGTGCCTGGCGCGATGTTGCATGCCTGGAAATTGTCTGATCTGCCGGAGTTCGGATCTTGCTGTGTTCTTCAGACTCGGGAATACGTGACTGGAATTCCGGTGAAAGCCGGCATTCAGTATTGGGTCGTTCTGAGAACCATGCCGCAAGGCACGGACACCTATGGAGTCTGGGATGACAACTTCAAAGAGACGCAAGGCACTTGGGCCAATGACACCGGACAAGGCTGGCACACCAGCTACCAAGTACTTCCCGCAGTTGGAGTCTACGGGCAGTAGGGAGGGCTGAGCGTCACTGCTCAGATCAGCTCCCATCTGCGGATCGATTGATCGTGCGACCGCGACTGCTTACGGCTGCGGTTGAGCCTGCGAAGACGGCTTCTTCTGCGGCTGAGGGCGACTCTGAGGCGCAGGCTTCTGCTGAGGGGTCGGCTGATTTCCCGCGGGTCGATTCGGGGCCGTCGGTTTCGCTTGGCCGGGCGCTGTTGGCTGGCTTGGGCGCGGCTGGTTCGGATTACTGGGCTTGGGTGGTTGTGTCGACGGACGATTCGGTGTTGCTGGTTTCGTAGTCGGTGGTGTTGTCGGCCGACCCGGCCCAGGCTGGTTCGGAGTTCCTGGTTTCGAGGGTTGCGTCGGCGGTCGGTTAGGTGTCGTCGGCTTCGTAGTTGGTGGTGTTGTCGGACGGCCCGGTCCAGGCTGGTTCGGAGTTCCTGGTTTCGAGGGTTGCGTCGGCGGTCGGTTGGGTGTCGTCGGCTTCGTCGTGGGTGGTGTTGTCGGCCGGCCTGGGCCTGGTTGGTTCGGAGTTCCTGGCTTGGAGGGTTGCGTCGGCGGTCGATTCGGCGCCGTCGGTTTCGTCGGCGGCGTTGTTGGGCGGCCCGGAGCTGGCCGGTTGGGTGCACCGGGCTTCGGTTGCTGCACTGGTGGTCGGTTACCACCGGGTGTTCTAGGACGATTGTAACCCGGACGGTTGTTCGGTCCATACGGCGGACGGCTGTAGCCCGGCCGATTCCCGTAACTGGGGGGCCTGTAGCCATGCGGACGGTAGCCCCAGTTGCCACGGTAGCCTGGCCGATTCGCATACACCACCGGCCGCGGACGATACCAAATACTCGGCGGACGATAGGGATTCGACCACCCTCCCCAATAGACGTGGTTGTAATAGGCGCGGCGTGCGCCCCAGTTCCATCCCCAACCGCCCCACCCCCATGGCCGATTGTCAACAATCAATGCCCCGATCCCGATCCCCACTCCGAAAGTGATAACCGGAGTTGCCACAACCACATTCGGAGCTGGTCGCACATAAACGACGGTAGGATCGTAAATCGGCACATAAACTACTTGCGGGTTTGCCGGTTGGATCACATAGACCGTCTGACCCGCAGGCTGCTGCACTTCCACCTTTTGTTGTTCGTTGCTGCGCAATGTGCCAGCTTCGTATGCTTGCGCCCGCAACCGCTGAATCGAGGCAGCGACTGCTTCCTGATCGGACGAAAACGCTTGCCCGATGGCGGCGTAGTCGTCGATATGCTGCGCCATCATCTCCAGCACTTGGGGAAAATTTACCAGCGCGATGAATGCAGGATCGAATCCCTGCTTCTCCGCTGCGTCGGTCAGTTCGGTACCCTTTAGCTCAGGGTTTTGCTGCAACCAGTTATCAACGTCAAGAATTTCCTGTGGATTCGTCGAGGCAGTTGTGATCTGGGAGAGCAGGGAATCGGGATAAAGCGCGACCGGAGAAAGCAACTGATCCAGTTCTTCCGGTGTTGGGGACGCAGTCTGTGCGGAAAGTAAAGGACCAAACTCTTGCAGAACGAGCGCGAGCAATAACAGAACGGCTGTAAAGCTAGGTCTTCGTCGCATGGACACCTCCGCACTGCGGTTAGTGGTGAGGGGTAAGGAGGATTATAGCAGCAGAGTCATACTCGGGCCGGTGTTCGGGTTTCGATCAACCGACACCGACACAGACACAGCTTCCCGTTGGCCGGTTGACAGCCCAGCTTAGCTACGCTTAACCGACGGCGAAAGGGACTGACCCCGTCAAAATTTCAGGTAACCAAAATCGTTTCAGGATCATCAGTAATAGTGAGGTCGGGCATATGTCGCCTGCGCGGTGTTTTCGGAGCGGTAGCCGTGGAACGACCGGGATTCGAGCCCTGCTTGCTTTTTTGGCGCTGTTTTCTGTACTAGCAGCGCGAAATGTCCTGCCACATTTCCCTGGCGCGCCGGGTGCTCATTCCACAGTCCACGCCGACTCGCACCACGACCAGAGACCTCGTTTTGACAACAGCGGCCTGCAATGGAGCGCCCCGGCTGAGAGCTTTTTTCCCATGCCTCCAGCTGCGGAATCAGCGCACGTAACCCCTGCCCCGCAACTATTCTGCACCCTTCAGGCCAAAGGTTTTCACTTCAACCGCCCGCCTCCGATCAGCTAACTCGTCCCAGATCCAACATTTCATTTAAGAACAAGCCTACTTAAGGCCACGAAGGCTGTCGCCAAGGTCACATTAACGTAGGCGGGACGGTCTACAACCATCGCTAAAGGAGGAATGCCATGAAAACGATTTGTAAGACTCGATGTTTTGCTTGTGCGCTGTTAGTGCTCACAGCAATGTTCACAACCATGCAAGCTGATGCTTCCGCTGTTGATTCTTCTCCCTCTTACCTGAAGGCAAGAGTAATCGCGCACCTTCCGATGTCTGGCGGAGCGCGACAAATGTTCTTCCAGCAAGACGGTACAAGGGAATACCTGTATGTGCAGCAAGCTCGCCAGCATGGGTTTACGGTTATTGACGTCACCAAGGCGGCAAAGCCCATGGTGATTAACCAGGTGTCGCATGGAACCTTAACCCTGGTGGGGTCCGGACTCGCAGTTACAGAGACCGGGAATTCATCGGTCGTGGCCGCCACTCGCACGGACAATGCTCTTCCCGCGTCGTCGATCCGCGTTCTCGATGTAAGCGACCCCGCACACCTGCAAACGGTTCGGGTCTTTGATGGGGTCACCAGCATTTTGCAGGACCCCGCTCGCAACCTGATCTATCTCGCGGATGGAGGCGGAGTCTGGATCGTATCCCACCCACAAGTGTTCCATAGGCATCAGTGCGGTTCGTCGGACGCTCTATCGGCAATGCCGAGCTGCAATTAGCAGTTCGCAGGTATGGGAGGAATAAAATGCCTGAAATCAAAGTTCTTTGTGTCGAGAACCACCCCGAGTACATGGGGGCGCTCAAATACATGTTGGAGTCAGCCGGTTATGAAGTCATGACGGCAACCACGGGGGGACAGGCTCTCGATCTGGTAAGGGCTAACCCGGTAGTCGGCGTCCTCCTGGAATATGACTTGCCAGATTCTACCGGCCCGGCCATGCGGGCTGAGATGAAGCGCATTAGGCCAGAAGTCCCAGTCTTGTTGTTCAACGGCATAGGCAGCCAGACGCCGTTCCTGCTTCGTTTTTTCGGCGCTTATCTGCGAAACCCTGAACGGCATGAAGACGTCTTTGAAGACTTGGACGATTAGGCCCGAGCTGTCTGCCCCGGCAAAAATAAATTGACGGACAGGCACAGGATGACCGTCCTCACTTAGGCTGCGAGGCAATCAGTGAGGACGTAGCTTAGAGAGGTGATTTCATGAAACCCATACTGTGGATCAGTTTAATTATGTTTTCCGCGCAGTTGTTCGCACAAAGCACAATTCCCGCCGGCACAATCCTTCCTCTGTCCTTGAACTCTTCCCTGAATTCACGGAAGCTCAAAGCTGGGCAAGTCATCACAACGCGAGTCATGCAGGACGTTCCGCTCTCTGGCTCGAAGATTCATGCTGGTGCTAAAGTCATCGGTCGGGTGATCAACATCAAACCAGCCAGCGGCGCTGGTGGAGCGCAATTGTCGATCCGGTTTGACACCTTGGTGGTCTCTAAGCAACGTATATCGATCATTACGGATTTGCGGGCAGTGGCATCAATGATGGCAGTAGAGGACGCACAAATTCCGCAGAGTGGCCCGGACCGGGGAACCTCATCGGCGGCTTGGACCACAAACCAGATTGGAGGCGAGGTGGTGTATCGCGGCGGTGGCCCAGTTGCAAATGGTCTGCGCTCGGTCGGAGAACCAACTTATGGTGGCGTGCTGGTTCACGTCTCTGACAAACCTGGCACAAAGTGTCAGGGCGAGATGGATGGCAACGATCGACTCCAGGCTCTGTGGGTGTTTTCCTCCGATGCCTGTGGCACTTACGGTTTCGCGGACCTGGCGATTGTCCACGCCGGCCGAAGCAATCCGGTAGGCGAAATTACCCTCGCGTCAGGGAAAGGGGAGGTGAATGTGAGAAGCGGCAGCGGAATGCTGTTGCGGATACATTAGTTATTGGTGGAGGCGGCGGGAGTCGAACTAATCACTATATTGACAGCACGCAAGTTATTGATTTCAGGAACTGCAAGAACTGCTAAAAAGGCCTCATTGCCCGATCCATTGTACGTTTATTGTACGAAAATGCTTCACGGTTTAGAGTCCCGCGAACACGTTGCGACCTTAGTATCCCACGTAGGTAGAGTCCCATCATGGGCAAGTTGTACCTTAGCACGGGCGGCTGAGTGGACGCGACGAATCGCATCCACGACGAGTCCGGGCTCGTCGATCTGGATCATGTGGTTACTTTTATTCGCCCGAATGAGCAGGCTATTTGTCGATAACGCAGCCAGCCGCGTTTGACCTTCGCTCCAGCCCTTCTCAAGTATGAAAAATGGTCCTGGAAACGGCTGGCCGTGCGTGATCACCGCAAGAGGCAAATCTCCAAGACTACCCACACCTCCAAAATTCGCCGTCGGCGCCTCCACGAGTTGCAAGGAGGCCAAATCATCTCCCGCTGCCGAATACTCAGCCGGCCGCACAAATGAGAACCCCACATGGTCCAGTGAAAACCAGTGACCCAACAGCCGCAAAATGCCCAAACGAGCCGCGAGCTCGACAGCTTTGTTGATGACCCTGAGCCGGGAATAGAAATTGAGAACCTCTGGTCGGAAGAACGCCGCTTCTTCCGGTGTATCGACAAGGACCAGTCCTGCCGTCTGATCGGGATGGTTGCGGGCGAAGCATCGGACAATGAAGCCACCGTAGGAGTGTGCCACCAGAATGTAAGGCCCGGGGAGACCCGCGTTGGTGAGCAGAGTATGGAGTTCTTCGGCGCGTTCTGCAATTGTGCGTTCGGCTGCGGCCGGCTCGCTCCAGCCGTACCCGGCTCGATCATAGGTGCAAACGCTGGCGAACTCGGCGAGTTTCTCCTGGACGGGCCACCAAAGCCGCGATGGCTCCCCTGCCCCCTGTTCGATAACGACGGTCGGGCCGGCGTTCCCCTTGCAGAGTAAATGAAGTTTGTGACCTCCGACATCGACCATCTTCCCGAAATCCGGCTGGACCCTCTTCTCCTTCCGTTCGGCAGCTTTCTCATAAATATAGCCGGCAATCAGTAACAGAATGCAGGAGAGCAGTGCGATGACTAATTTCCCTTGCCAGGCTGAGGTCATAGCAGGGTATAATAATACATTGTCGTATAAAATACATCAATGTATCTTGTGACGACGAACAGCGCAGCAAGCGGAGGCAAATGTGGTGCTCAATCGAGCCGCGGGCGGCAAGCGCTCCCGCACAAGAGAGAAACTAATCTCGGCAGCGGCTGCAGTTATCGGCGAAAAGGGTTACGACAGGGCGCCGCTAGAGGAGATCGCCGCACGCGCCGGAATGAGCCGAGGCGCGGTGTACGGCAATTTCAAGAACAAGGAGGAGCTCTTCCTCGCCCTTATTGCGTCGCGCTGGAAACCGATTGTCCCGCCATTGAAGCCCGGTGCCAGCCTCAAGGAACAGTTGCATATTTTAGGCGAGACGGTCGCCAAAGAGGCACAGGCTCGTCGAAGTCAGGCTGCCGCCGCGACCGCATTTCAACTATACGCGCTGACGCACAAGTCAATGCGGTCCCGTCTGACAAAACAGAACGCGGCCACCTACCGGCGTATGGCGAAGGAATTACTGAAAATTGTGCCGGCGAAAGAACTGCCCATGCCTGCCGAGAAGTTTGTCCGCATACTGGATGCAATGACTACAGGCTTGTTCTTCACGTATTTTCAAACGCCGGAACTGATAACCGAAGACATTATCATCACCGCATTTGAAGCGCTGGCATGAAGGCGTCGGGAATGCGCACGCGAATTACTGGGAGGAACGATGAGCACACCCGCGATGAGGGGACGGATCGAAGAAGGGTCGCCGCGTCCCAGCGCCAGAATTACCGGGATCGTTTATTTCCTTTACTTTCTGACGGCAGTCCTCGGCGAGTTCTTCCTTAAAGGAATGGTTGCAGATGGCGACGCCGCAGCCACTGCGAATAACCTCCTGGCTCACCAGTCTTTATTTCGGTTGGGGCTGGCGACCGGCCTCATCGCGACCGCGTCCTATATCGCGGTGACGGCGCTCTTCTATGGCTTGTTCAAGCCCGTGAACAGAAGCCTCTCTCTACTCGCGGCGTTTTTCGGCTTGGTGGGATGCTCTATTACGGCTTTCGGTAGCCTTTTTCAACTTGCCCCCTTGGTCGTTTTGGGAGGCGCGCCGTACTTGCGCGTGTTCAATCTGGAACAATTGCAGGCTCTGGCGTTGATGTTTCTCAAACTCAATGATCAGAGCGCCAACATCTGCCTCGTGCTTTTCGGATTCTATGACCTCCTGATCGGGTACCTCATTTTCAGGTCGGCCTTCCTGCCTCGAGTTCTGGGTGTGTTGATGGCGCTCGCCGGTTTGGGTTGGCTGACCTTCCTGTACCCGCCGCTGGCAAACTCTCTGTCCCCATACGTCCTGGTGCTGGGCTTCCTCGCAGAACTATTGCTGATGCTGTGGCTCCTCGTGAAGGGCGTGAACGTCCAACGATGGAAGGAGCAGGCTAGCGCAACATGAAAAGCCGCGGTCTAACGCCGCTATCCGGAACCGGTCCAGGTTGCCTGCGCGTGATTCAATGACTCGCGTAAAGGAGAGACGAATATGAGCGCAGCAGTGATGACGCAACGGATTGCAAAAGTTGTCGCCCCGTCTCAGGGCCCGGATAGCCGGGACGGCGGTAATTATCTCGCCGGCATTGTTTGGACGCTAAAACAACAGGAACTGTCACGTAAACGGCCCCGGCCCGGGGCCATCGCGGAGTAGAGAATTGCCACAGAAAGGTAACTATGAAAAACAACTCTTGGAAATTGAACCGCTGGACCGTTTTCGGTATCGGTCTGGTCTGCTTCGGAGCTGGATCGCTCGTGACTGCCCGCTTGATGCACGTGAATCAAGTGAGGGCCGACAGCAATCGCGTCTTCGAGCTTCGTGTTTATCACGTTGTTCCGGGCAAACTCCCGGCACTGGAGTCACGGTTTCGCGACACGACTTCAAAGCTACTCGCCAAACACGATCTGAAGGTCGTGGGTGACTGGGTACCCGAGGGTGCTCCCGCTTGGGACAATACATTCGTCGATATCCTGGTTCATCCCAGCCAGGAGGAAGCGAAGAAGAATTGGGACGCGATGATGGCCGATCCAGAGTTTCAAGAAGTGATGAAATCGGAGCAGGCCAACAAGCTGGTGGAAAAAATAGACTCGACGTACATGCGTCCCACCGACTTTTCGCCCATGAAGTAGGGACGGATCCTCTCGGGCCTTCTATGCCAACACAGGCGCATTGAACTGACAAGACAGGGCCGCGTAATGTGTTGAGCACGCCTCCAGTTCGAGCAGGAAACCCGTGTCGACGTCCCCATTTTCGCGGTCTTCGGCCGCGGTGGTTACTGGTGTTGCAATACGTCCACACATCTTGGGAAGTGATGACGGCTTAGACTTTCTAGCGATATGCATCCTGCAAAAGGAACCCACGTCCCAAAAGATAAGCCGGATTGATTAATGCAGTTGTCTTGAAAATAACAGAGCCTGTAAATGATTGATAATAAATGACATGGTGGAGGCGGCGGGAGTCGAACCCGCGTCCGAAAATGTTACTGGTCAAGAGCCTACATGCTTATTCCAGTTCATGCCCCAGGCATTACCCTGGGACGTTCACGGCCCCCGCTCAGAACGGACAAGAAACGGTTGCCGCTAGCCTGATGATCTCATCCGCCCCACTCAGACGTGGCAGGGAAGACCAGCCCGCTGTGTGACGTCCGCTCGCAGCCCACGGGCGAAGCTGCGGAAGACGGCAACTTAATTAATTAAGCTGCGTATGCCATCTGTTGATTGGCAATTATCATTTTGCACTCGATTACGGGTGTGTGCACCCCGGCATGCCTCTTGGCCGCAAGCATCTCCGTCGAAGCCGTGACGCCCCCACTGGTGGGAATTGGCCTGTAAAGAACTGCTTCCATTCTACAAGAAAGGGAAGTTAGACATAGGATTAGATGCCTAAACCGATGGTTTAGGTACATCAGTGCAAGCCAAGCGGCGATTCTAAAAATCCGCCAATTCCGGCACGCTGAAAAACGGGATACGGGTCGGAGCAGCATCTCCCAGGCCATGCAGTCCGCCTAAGTAAACCATGTGTTGTCCGTAACGTTTATTGAGCTCATCCATGGTGCTGCTTACGATTTCACGTTTTGGGTCATCGAAAAAGCCCAGAGTGTGCAACTCATCGGGGATCAAATCGAACAGCCACACGCCGACATGCACCGGAGTGTGAGATGGGCAGTCTTTCCATAGCGCGCGAAAATGATCTTGCAGGGTCATGGTGTCGCGGCAGGCGGAAACATTTCTGTGAGCATTCCATCCGGAAGGAATATCGCTATTTTTTATTTCTTTTCCCCAGTGGGTAAATGCGATTGTAACGCCGATACCGCGTGCCCATAGATTCAACCGCCGCAGTTTGATGGCGGCATTGCTTAACAGTTTAAGCGCCACATTGTAAGCCTGTTCCCGGGTCCGGTACTTTGGCGCCAGCACATGTTGCTTGCCGATGCTTCTACGCGGAGAGTCGGGTTTTTCTTTCCAGTCCTCGCCACGCAGCCAGTACCATATGGTTTCTCCCAGTACGCTGCCCCAGATCTCCCGCATTTTTTGCGACGACAATAGGCAAAGTTGTTCGACCGTGGTAATGCCGTGTTTATGCAGCCGCTGCTCCATGGCATGGCTGATGCCCACGATATCGCGCAATTTCATGCAATGCAGAGCATGGGGAAGATCCGACTTTAGCAGGATGGTCAAGCCATCGGGCTTACAGAGGTCAGCGGCAGTTTTGGCGAGATAGCAGTTGGGTGCAAGACCAATGGAACATCGCAAGGCCACCCCAAGATTACGAATCGATTGCTTGATTCTGTACCCCAGGGTTGTGGCGTTGGGTAGGAACTGTTCGCGGCCCATGAGTTGACAGGCCATCTCATCCACCGAAAAAGCCTTATAAACCGGCAGGTTTTCTTCCATGGCCCCGATAATTTTCTTTTGATACTCCACATACAGTTTGGGGCGGGCGACCACAAGGTTTATATGGGGACACAGGATTTTAGCGTCCTTCACCGAGGTGCCGGTTTTGACGCTGTACGCTTTGGCCTCATAACTCGCTGCCAGGCAACACGTGGAATCGGTGTTCACCGCCACCACGCCGACCGGTCTTCCCCTCAATTCCGGCCGATCTTGTTGCTCCACCGAAGCGAAGTAAGAATTCAGGTCTAAAAAAAGCCAGCCCACGCGCGGATGTTCTCTTTCGGCGTAGGCTGGCAAAGAAGCATTCATTGACGCGGAAACAAGATAACAAATAGGCGAACAAAAAGCAAAACTAAACTATTAGACAACAAATGCATAATATGCAAGAATAGCATGCAAAGAGGGATTATGAGTATTGCAATCACACATTCTGATTCGGATCTCGTCCGCCAACATGCTGTCGAGCTTTATCTTCGCACCGCCCGACGTCATGGCGACCGGACTTTTTCGGTGAATGTCGGTGCTGTTCACAAAGCATTGGGATTGAACAACCGCGTCCCATTGGTGTGTGCCGCCCTGACTTCTAAGAAATTTCTGGTCCAGAATGGACTCAAGCTGATTTCGAAAACCGGACCGCCATCCGGGCAGAGCACGACCGTCACTTACACCTACGAGTTCGTCGACCGCGACGAACGAGACTCGACTCTCGCCGATCCCTGGCTAAAGGTTCGCGGCATTGCTAAGGACGTGTTCGCGGCGCTGGGTGGCGGGGAAGCCTTCATCCGCGAAGAACGAGCAAACTTCTACGGCTCCGGCAGTGACGAGTCCGGCAAGAGGCGTTGAAACATGAGCCGGATCTATTGGGACACGATGTTATTTGTCTACTGGCTGGAAGATCATCCGCGTTACGCCAAGCGGATGCGCAAACTGCTTGAGAAGATGAGGCAGCGGCAGGACCAGCTTTACACCAGTTCCTTTACTGTCGGGGAAACCTTGGTAGGCTTCTACAAAACGGGTTCTGACGAAGCCGCTAGGGAGGTTCGAGAGATCTTCCGCTCGCCGGTTGTGGAAGTGATACCTTACACCTTGGAGACGGCAGACTTTTTTGCGCGGATTCGTGCTAAAGAAAAAGTTTCGCCGGTTGATGCGATTCATCTCGCCTGCGCCGCGCAGGCGCACATTGATTTGTTCCTGACCAACGACGCCGCACTCGTCGGTAAAGTGATTCCGGGAATTCAATTCATCGCCGGCATCGATTCAAATATTATCTGAGCGGCTTGACCGCGTGGGCAAGCTTTTCTTCTGTTCTCCAACCATTTTTCAAAATCGTCGGCGGTCTGCATAGGGTCGGGAATCCAGCGAAAGATGTCTTCCGCCGCGTCTTTTGCCACCTCCCACAGTGGCTTCCACTGTTCTCGCCGGATCGGCTCCAACCGCACCGCGTTTCCTTCCAGAATTACGGTTCGAATATTCAACATAGGATGGTCGCACTTGCGCCGCGCATCCAGCATAATAAACTGTGGCCGATTTCCTGAAGTTCGTGATGTTCTCCCTGCTGGCGGTCCCATTGCCGCAAACCAGTGAGCCTCCTCGCATTCCTACTTTCTACCATGACGTTCGTCCCATCCTGCAGCAGCACTGCCAGAGCTGTCATCGTCCCGGCGAAATCGGGCCCATGTTGCTTATGACTTACCCTCAAGCGCGCGCCTGGGCGACGCAGATTCGCGACGCCGTTCGGTCCAGATCCATGCCTCCGTGGTTTGCCGATCCTTGCTGCGGCCACTTCGCCGATGATCCTTCACTCACAGCCGACGAGATTGCCACACTTTCCGCTTGGGCTGACACTCACGCTCTCGCCGGCAATCCCCACGATGCTTTACCACCACCATACCGGACGCCGGGCTGGAATATTCCCCAGCCCGATGCTGTGGTGAGCATGGCGAAAGACGTAACCATTCCTGCTCACGGCGACGTCGAATACACTTACGAAATCGTCCCTACGAATTTCGCGGAAGGCAAATGGGTGCAGATGTCGGAGATTCGTCCTTCCAGCCGCGCCCACGTTCATCACGCGGTCGTCTATATCCGCCCGCCCGGTTCGGACTGGCTGCGGGCTGCGCCCCTCAACCAGCCGTTTACCGCATCCAGCCTGCACGATGAGCATCTCCGCCACCAGGCTCACGAAACCACCAGCGATCTGCTGCTGGTGTACGCTCCCGGCAGTTCACCCGACCGCTGGCCGGAAGGCATGGCAAAATTCGTCCCTGCGCACTCCGATCTGGTTTTCCAGATGCACTACACCACCAACGGCAACGCTGATACCGATCGCACCAGCATCGGTCTTGTCTTCGCGAAACAGCCGCCGGCGCAGCGCGTCATCACTCTGCAACTCGCCAACGACCACGACAGCATCCCGATTCCGCCGAATGCCGACGACTATCGCGTCGAGGTCCATGGAACACTGCCGAACGATTGTGTTCTGCTCAGTTTCTTTCCCCACATGCACCTGCGCGGCAAGCGCTTCGAATACAACATCGTTCACTCCGACAAAGACCGCCTCGACAAAAGTGTCGAAACCTTGCTGCGGGTGAATTACGATTTCTACTGGCAACTCAGCTATCGTCTCGCCGAGCCGCGTTTCCTCAAAGCTGGAACTGAACTCCAGGCTGTGGCTTGGTATGACAACTCGCGCAATAATCGCCATAATCCTGATCCGGACAGCGCGGTCACGTGGGGAGATCAGACTTACAACGAAATGATGGTCGGATTCTTCGACGTGGCTGTGCCGGCCGGCATGGATAAAGCGCAATTTTTCGTTCGCCGCTCAGAAAGATAAGAAGGGATCAGCATCTACGGAATCACGTGGAACGGCACATTGCTGGTCAGCACACCCGTGGGCGTGGTCACGGTAACGTAGCCGGTGGTGGCTCCTGCCGGAACCGTAGCTTTCATGAAAGTGTCGGAGACAACCGTGAAGCTTGCCGGAGTGCCGTTGAATGAAACGCTGGTAGTTCCGGTGAATCCTTGTCCAAGAATGCCGCCGGTTTGCCCGACTTTGCCATAGCTGCGCACGAAGCTCACGAATGGGCCAAGTCCAACGTCTAGGCTGAACGCCGTACCGACGAAGTAAGTGCCACCACCTGCGGTTGTCCCGTAGAAGCTGCCATTCGTGGCTTGAGTCAGGCCTCCATAAGGATCCTCGCCATCGCTGAGATCGAAGGCATGTAAGGTGGTCAGCACACCCTCCAGAGTGATCGCGAATACGGTTCCGCAACCACCATCACAACTGGCGCCCCCGCCCCAGACAGTGGTTCCGTACAGATTCCCATCAGTAGCTTGAACTAGCGTCGAACTGGATGACGCCCCATCCGTCAATTCGAACGTATGAAGCGTTGTGAGTGTTCCTGCTGGAGTTATCTTGAACACCGTGCCACAGCCGGTGGGCGCATTACAATTGGGATCCCCGCCATAATACGTTGTTCCGTAAAAGTTCCCGTCGTTGCCCTGAACCAGGCCCGCAGTTGGCTGGCTGCCATCAGGGCAGTTGCCGGATCGGTAGCTGCAAAAACTATAAAGTGTTCTTAACGCTCCCGACGGGTCGATTCTAAAGATTGTGCCGTCGAAATTAGCTCCGCCCCCGGTAGTTGTTCCGTAGAACTCACCGTCTGTAGCCTGAACTAATCCTGCCTGTGGATTGGCGCCGTCCGTGCCGTCGAAACTGTGCAGGAGCAGACAGCTGATTCTGAACAGAAACTATGGAGGGTAGTGAACGATCCTTGGGGAGTGACCTTGAAGACTGTGCCACAGCCAAGGACACACGTATAGGTACCGCCATTCTGTGTGACGCCGTAGAAGCTGCCGTCAGTGCCCAACGAAAGAGCACCGATAGGTCCCTCACCTTCGGTGTACCCAAGGCTGTGGACAACCGTCAGCGCACCCTGCGGCGTGATCTTGAACACCGTGCCCTGACCAAAGGCGCCGCCATCTGCGGCGGTCCCAAACAAACTTCCGTCGGGGCCTTGCACGAGGGAATCCGAAAGGGCTCCGCCGTCCGTTCCATCAAAGCTCATAAGACTGTGGAACGTTTGCGCATGCGCGGCAACCGCCATCGCGGCGCAGAGAGGTATAAGCAAGAGAACTTGTTTCCAGCCGCTTGGTTTCGTCATCGGAACCCTCCGTAGTACAAAACTTGCGAGTCGCGGCCCAACACACGCGAGAGAAGCGGACTGCCCGGCTAAGCCGCACGGGGGAGTGCGTTGCGGCGTTCCGAGCGCTCACAATTATGTTCTTGCGCTCGCCGAAGGTCAAGCGGCAGGGCGACCGTTGTCGCCCCCGTGCTACACTGGCCCGTTTCCGAGGACAATTTCCGTGCGCAAACTTTATCTTTTTCTTCTGATCGTTGCTTTCTGCTCTTCTACCATCGCCCAAACCATCTCCCCCGACCTGCGCCAGAAAATCGACGCCATCGCCACCGGCTCCCTAGCCAAAACCGGCGTCCCCAGCGCTTCGATCGCTTTAGTTCAAGATGGCAAGATCGCTTACGTGCAGGCCTACGGAGACGCGCGCCTCGATCCCCGCACTCCAGCCCGGCCTGAGATGCGCTATAGCATTGGCTCCGTCAGCAAGCAGTTCACTACCGCCGCGATGCTGCTTTTGCAGGAGCAAGGCAAGCTTTCGCTCGACGACAAAGTTGGCAAGTTTATTCCCAACCTCACTCGCGCCAACGAAGTCAGCATTCGCCAACTGCTTTCCCATACTTCCGGTTATCAGGACTACTGGCCGCAGGACTACGTGATGCCCATGATGCTGCAGCCGGTCACGGCAGAGAAGATCATGGAAGGCTGGGCGCGCAAGCCGCTCGACTTCGATCCCGGCTCTGAATGGCAATACAGCAATACCAATTACGTGATCGCGGGTGTGATTGTAGAGAAGGCCAGTGGCATGCCGCTGCTGCAATTTCTGCGGGAGAAGGTTTTCACTCCGCTCGGCATGAAGAGCGTCGCCAACATTGATCAGGACTCGCTCGCCATCACCGACCCCGTGGGATATATGCGCTATGCGCTCGGACCGTTGCGCCCCGCGCCCAAAGAAGGGAAGGGCTGGCTATTCGCCGCCGGGGAATTGGCCATGCCCGCCGAAGACCTCGCACGCTGGGATATTTCCGTAATGAATCAAACGTTGTTGAAGCCGTCCTCCTACCGCCAGATGGAAACTGAAGTCGTGTTGAGCAACGGAGTAGGAACGAAGTACGGTTTGGGAGTGGACATTGCGTCTGAAGACGGTCGTCGCTCCCTCGCGCATTCCGGCGAAGTCTCAGGGTTCACAGCACAGAATGTGGTCTTTCCGGATGATCATTCCGCTATCGTTGTACTTACCAATCAGGATGCAGTGAACGCCTCTGGGGAGATCGCGCGCGGCATTGCGCCTCTGCTCTTTGCCACGGCTGATGCCGCGACCCCACAAAAGCTCGCTCAGGCACAGAAGATATTCGACGGTCTGCAGCGTGGCATGATTGATCGTTCACTATTCACCGCCAATGCCAACTTCTATTTCAGCGATGCGGCCTTGAAGGACTTCGCGACTGGACTGGCCCCTTTGGGATCGCCTCAGGAATTCAGCCAGACTAGTCAGGAGCTCCGCGGCGGAATGATCTTGCGCAGATATCGCGTGAAGTTTGCTCAGAAAACCCTGCGAGCGTGGACTTTCGAAATGCCAGACGGCAAGCTCGAGCAGTATCAGATCGCGGTGCAGCAATAGCCGCCTGGAGGCATCAACCGATCTTCACCGTCGTTTGCCGCGTCTCGGTCGATTCCTCAATCGGCAGCTGGCGCGTCCAGCGGGGATGCTCGCGATAACCCCGTCGCAGTTTCCCGACCACCGACCCGATGGCGGCGCTACCCCGCGCCACATGCTCGATCTTTACCACCCCCAACCGCATCGTCTTCACCAAATGTAAACCGCTGCTGATCGCACAGCCGCACTGTGAGCAGTCGGGATTTCCGCCAAAGATGCAGGGTTCCACCCGGGTTTTCAAGTCGGCGGAAAAGTTGGTGGACATTCGCGCGAACATGCAGTCGTCCGGATCTCGTGGGGGAGTGAGAATGGCTTCCGCAAGACCCGGAGACATCAGCAGCTTGGGATGCCGCACTCTCGCTTTCAACAACTCTTGCACGACGACATGACGGTCCCGGACAGACAGCATTTCCGCGCTATTCTCGCCCTTTTGCGGAGTGTACAAGCTGATCCAAATCCTGGCCACCTCCGGCCGTGCGCTCCAATAAGCGATATATTCCTCGATATATCCTGGCCGCTCCAGCATGGGTCGAGTGATGGTGCCGTGGATGTTCACGGTACAGCCCGCAATGTTTTTCAAGATGCGTTCGTAGGTGGCTGGTTTGCGCCGTACGTCGTGATGCTCGGGGAGCCCGTCCACCGAAACCGCTACGTGCGCCTGGCGAATCCTCGTCCACTCCGGTGGAATGGGAATCACCGCGCTGGTTACGACCATGGTGTGCACTCCCATCTCGCTCAGCAGCGGCAGCACGCGGCTGAGTTCGCGATGACGGACCAGGGGCTCGCCACCGACCAGAGAAACATGCAGGGGCCGGTATTGCCGCACCAGACCGAGAATGCCCTCAACCAGCGCATCCCCGCGATAATCGCTCAGGCTGCGCAGCGTGGCCGCTCCTCCCAGGTGATCTTCTCCGTAGGCGTAACAGCCGGGACAGCTCAATGGGCATTCCCGCGTGATCTCGATCGACATCATGGGCGCGCTACCGCCCAGGATCGACTTCCAGGCCGACAACAATTCCAAAAGCCGAATTCCGGGTTTGCCCTTTACTTCACTCACAAACACCTCTAGTGAGATGGATGCGGCACTTATCAAATGGTTGCACTTTGTAGATACGTAGGTAGGATTATGAGCGGTTTGCGGGGACATCGGACCCGATGAGCTGGCAAGTACATTCTGACTCACATGAATTTGATTCTCTTGTTCTGCGAAGAAAAATCCATCAACTTTTCCAGCCGCTTCAGTTGTGTCTCTTCTTTCTTTGCGCTGGCAACCCACGCCACGGTCATCCGACGATAGAACGGCGGGAAGGCCTGAAAGTTGTCCCAGGCGGTCGCGCGTTTCTGAAACGCTTTCTTCAAGCGTTCGGGAAGTTCCGTGGGATGGGTTTCGGTTTTTCGCTCTGGCCGAAAAGCCTGCATGCCGGTTGCAGTCATCTTTCCCTCTGCAATCAGCTTTCGTGCTCTCCTTAATGTTGATTTCCGACCAGCGGCTGGTCGCTAGGCGTGGCGTAAATCTCTGCACATAACGGTCGGCGTCGAGCTTTCTGGTCCGTCCGTCGATCCAGCCAAAGCACAGAGCCTCTTCGACCGCGTCATCATAGGGGATGCGCGCTTTGCCCGAATGCTTCTTGGGGTAGATGAGCCATATTTCCCCGGACTGCTGGCCATGTTTCGCCAGCCACGCGCGCCACTGTTTGCGGTCTTTAACGTGGAGGGTTTTCATGCCTCGATTCATCGACCTATTACCTAAGATATCTTGTGTGTCCGCTCGTCTCGCGTAATCCTCACCACATGAGCCCCAAATCGAAGTTGCTGCGTTCTTTGCGCCCGAGTATTTTACTGTGTGCCCTACTGCCACTCATTACGGCCGTTTCCGGATGCGCTCAGAATAGCTTGCCCTTCGAAGTTTCTAACCCCGCCAAGAAGAAGTGGTCTCCCGCGGAAGCCGCACGCATTTACGATTCTGCCTGCGATCTGTTGGCCCGCACCATTCGTCCGGAAAAACCTCCGGTTCTGCGACCTAAATTCCGTCTGGTGTTGGGCGCGGAGAGCGATCAATTCGTGAACGAGGGTGGAGTAACTGAGGTTCAACTGAAATCCTGGAATCCGGAGAAATTCGCTGAAGGCGTGGTGGTCGTAGCGGTTCGCGACGTGCTGCGGGGAGATGAACTAGCCCGAGTGGTGCATCAATCCGTATCTCTCGCAGCCTCTACCATCAATGTGCACGAGTTGGGCCGGCAATAACTGAGGCTTGAACCGCTGGCGACAACTTCGACTGGATGAGCGTTTCTATCTGGTTCCATACCTTCGGATCACACTCAATTTCAGTATGGGGCCTGATCAATAACCGGTTGAACCAGGGATATCCGTCGCAATTGATCGGCTTCTCGCTGTAGTCGTAACGGAAATTCCCTACGATTTCAGTCTGTTCGGGATCCGCGGCGCGGATTTTAGGCCGGCCGTGGACCAACCCGTGCGGCTGATAAAAATTGACCGCCTGCGACACATTGGCCGGAATGACGGCGTCGTTCTCGCCACTCTTTGAAACACTGTCCACTTGAATCGTAAGCAGAACTGGAATCCCATCCTTATCCAGTTTGCGAGCAAGCGTCACTGTCTCTGACGCGCCCCAACTGTGGCCGAAGATGATGATTCGTGCCTGCCGCTTTTCGTTCAGCGACAATGTCCCGTCATTGTCCGAATCCAAGTGTCGCAACAGTTCCCGATAGGCCTGATCTCCGTGATGGTTCTCAAAGACTTTTATATACACGCCTGCGGGATATAAATTGCGTAGATGTTCTGCCAACTGCACAGTGCTGTGGGCATGAGCGTCAGGTTTCACGAAGCCGCCCACGAAGCCAATTACCGTTGCCGGAAGCACTGGGACCGTTGCCGTGCCGTTAGTAGGGCCCGGCGACTCCGCTGCTCTCAGGGCCAGGGCGGCCCCGAGCAAGAAGCAAAGAAAGCCTGCCGAAATACGCGTGCTGCGCATAAACGGAAGGAAATCATACCAAATAGATCGGTCAAGAGGTAGAGCCTAACTTCTGTGTCCCGATTGGCCCTGGTAGCCTTTCCTAGGCCGATTTCCTGGGTCTGGCGGGCTTAGCCGTTTCCTGCGGTTCACCGGTATGTTCGGGATTTTCACCCGGTTCCGGAAAATCAGTATCCGCCGCTTTCAGCATGGGGTCCTGATCGCGATGGCCCAATTGTCCTTGCATGGATGTGTTCCCGGTTTGGTCTTTTTCTTCCTGCTCCAGCGCACCTTTGAGACGATCCTGGTCTTCGCTATCGATATGGGTCATAGATGAGAGCTCCTAGTACAGCCTATCGTGAAATCTGTCTAATGCAACCGCTTTTGTATTGTATCGAGCAAGGGAAAATCCTAATATTGACCGTTAAGGGGGAGCGCATTTATGAAGCGGCTTTTTCGGCTGGCGTTAGGGATTCTGGTGTTTGGGGCGACGTTGATGCCGCAGGCTGCTTGGGCGAGGGCGGCAAAGAACAAACACCACGTGCAGCACCATAAGGTGCACCACGTGAAACGCCATCACGCTCATCGGACCGGAGCCTAGTTTCCGTCTGAATGAAGCCGTGCGATCCACCGCTCATGCAGCCCCTACTGGCGTGCGCCTTCCTTGGCGGGAAACGCCAGCTTGCGCAGCCTTTCCCGTGCCTGCATGGCCTCATTCGAGTGAGGGTAGCGCTGCACCACGTGTTTCAGCTCGGCGATGCCGTCTTCCTTCTGCCCAAGTTCGATCAGTGACAAACCTTTCTTGAGATCGGCAGCAGGCGCTTTGTTGCCGGTAGGAAAGTTCTGCAGTACCTGATCGTAGTTCTTGACGGCGTTCTGGAAATTGCCCTGCTTGTAGTTGATCTCCGCTAGATAGAAGTATGCGTTGCCAGCCAGATCGGTCGAGGGATAGAACTTGAGGTAGTCGGAAAATTCCTGTGACGCCAAATCGTTTTTCCCAGCGTTGTAGTCGCGCAACGCGTTGTTGTACAGAACGTCGGGCGGGGGAGCCTGTGCCAAAGCCTGCTGTTGGGCCTGCTGCGTGGCTTGCGCGGCAGCCTGGTTCTGCTGGCCTGCCTGGAGGTCATCAAGCTGCTTGCTGACTTTTGCCAGCCGCGCTTTCAGTTCGTCGACCGAGTCATTGAGCGACTGGATTTGGCCGGACAGTTGTTCCGTCCTGCCGCTCCCATCGCTCTGCACCTTTTCCAAGCTGACTTGCAATGCAGTGATGGCCGCAGTCACTTTATTCATGCTGTCGGTATTTTGGTCCATCAGGTTTTTCATGACGCCCATGCGCTCATTGAACGACTGCTGCATTTGCGTCATCTGATCTTGCAACGCCTGCACCTGTGTCTGCAATTGAATCATTTCCTTGCTGGCCCCGCCCACCGGCAGGACGCCAAGCGAGAGAATGATCAAAAGAACAAGAAATACCGAAAACTGCTGTTTTTTCATGGTTGGTTCCGTTTGCCCACGAAGTTCGAATCCCATGTCCAGTTTCAAAAACCGGATTACGAGAACACTATTGTGCAGGATAGCGCGTTCCGGACACAGCTGTCTTACCGGGTCCCACAGTCGTTGCCGTGTGACCGAAACAAATTGTGTGCGGGGCAGTTTCCTGCCCCGCACTTGGCAGAATTACTTCTGATAGACGAAATGACCACGCCGGTTCTGCTGCCAGCAAGCTTCGTTGGATTCGGTGCAGAACGGTTTTTCCTTGCCGTAGCTGATCGTCTTGATGCTGCCGGCGCTGACGCCGCCTTGTGTCAAGGCGTTCTTCACAGCATTGGCACGATTGTCGCCCAGGCCCAGGTTATATTCCGTCGAACCGCGTTCGTCGCAGTGTCCCTCCACCGTGAAGTGGATATCGGGATGCTGCTTCAGGAACTGGATATCTCCCTGGAGCGCAGTTTGCTGGTCGGCACGAATGTCGCCTTTGTCATAGTCGAAGTAAATGTCCTGCACATTTTGTGCGAACAGTTCTTCTTCCGTGGGTCCAGCCACGGGCGCTGGAGGCGGAGGCGGCGCGGTCACAGTAACGCGCGCAGTAGCGGTTTGACTTCCGCCTGCGCCCTTTGCCGTCAACGTATAGGTGGTGGAATCGGCTGGAGTTACTTGCTGAGAGCCAGTGGGCTGCACAGCCCCGATGCCATCGATGCTTACATCGGTGGCATTGCTGGTCTCCCAGGAAAGGGTCGTGGACTGACCGGCCTGAATTGAGTTTGGATTTGCGGACAACGAAGCCGTTGGCGCTGCCGGTGGTGGCGGCGGCGGTGGCGGCGGTGGTGGGGTTTTCTTGTGGCAGGCGCCCAGGAACAGCATGGCACCCAACATGAGTGTGATCCACTTCAGTCGTTGCTGCTTCACTTTTCCTCCCTGCGTTGTCGCGCTAGTGGCGCGCGTTGAATCCGAGCTGGCGGACGATGCCGCCTCCCCTTTGGTTCCCATTACAGAAAACAGCGCTAAAACTAAGAATCCTATGCTACTAATCTACTACTTCCAGCTCCAATTCGGTTGCGTATTGCTTCCCGTAGTTGTTAACTGCTTTTGATTACTTCCATCCGCCAGCATGCTCCAGATTTGCTCGCCGCCGGAACGGCTCGACTGGAAAACTATATGCCGCCCGTCCGGTGACCAAGACGGAAAGTCATTGCGGCCGCCGTCGTGGGTCAACTGGACCCACTGTTTGCTGGCGATATCCATAATGTAAATGTCTTGCGCTCCGGGTGCGCCCGGTCCATAGTGTCGAATCCAGGCGAATACGAGAAACTGTCCGTTCGGCGACCACGCCGGAGAGACGGCGTATCCCTGGTCCGTCATTTTCTGGATGTTGGTTCCATCGCTTTCCATGGTGTAGATCTGCGGTAGATCAGTGCGGCCGCTGACCCAGGCAATCTGCGCTCCCGTCTTGCGATTCCACACCGGCGAAACATCGGGCATCTTGGAGACAGTCAAACGTTTCAGATTCCCGCCCGATTGATCTACCACGTAGATTTCCGGATCACCACCACGAGAAGAAGAGAACGCCAATTTGGCTCCGTCCGGAGACCATGCCGGGGAAAGATTGGTGCCGCCGAATCTAGGAAATGAAAGCAGGCGGTTCAGGTCCATCGAATACATGAGGATGTCCCAACCGGATTTGGTCAGCGAGCTGAAAGCCAGGCGCGTGCCATCGGGAGAAATCCGTGGCGACAATGAAATGGTCCCTAGATGCGTAATCTGATGCTGATTGGCGCCATCGTAGTCCATCGCCCAAATTTCTTTGTTGCCTCTTCCGCCGCTCCTGACGAAGAACAGCTGGCTCTCAGCGATTCCTGCAATGCCACCACCCAAACGAAAAATGATTTCGTCGGCAAACTTATGGGCCGTGCGGCGCGCGGCGTCCGCTGTAGCAGCGTCGGTGTACTGCTTGCCGAGGACTTGAGGCGACGTAATGTTCTTCACGTCATACAGCCAGCCCTGCACCTTCAGAGTGTTGCCAGAAGCACCCAGATTCCCGAATGCCAGCATGGCGGCGTTCGGCGGAGGCGAATTCCAGGCATCGAAGCGTACGTCGGGCGGATTCCCCGGCACAGCTAACGGATAGAAACTCTTCGACACCATATCGAAGATTCCCGCGCTGTCCAGGTCATTCCACAAAGTATCGTTGAAGACCTTGAGGAGTTGAGGGTTTTGTGGATCTTGCGTGGAAGCCGCGAAATCGGGCGCCGCCAGGCGAACTTTCTCCATGCCCAAGCCGGTGCCGGTACGGATCCAGTCCTGCGCGAAAGCCGGAATCGTCAGCGACAACAAGGTCGCAAGAAGTAGGTACGAGGTCTTTGATCTACCTGATGGCATAATTCTCACGTGTTAAGCCTAGAGCTAATAGCTACCTTTTGTAATCAAACCAGAATTCTACCGAAACCTTGTTGCCGGGATAATCCGAGGGCAAAGGGCCGAACGTATCAATACGCTGCAAAGCTCGCACCGCAGATTGATCGAGTGACGGCACACCGCTCGACTGCTCCACGACTTCGTTACTAGGCCGGCCGTCGCGGGTGATGTCAAACGTAAGATAAACCCGGCGCGCTTCGGTCACTCCGGGATCCACTTCGTACTTCAGCCAATTCTCCGACACCTTTTGTTGCACTACCCGCACATACCAGGCGAAGCGAGTACCGAAATCGCCTCCGCCGCCGGTGAAGCCGAATCCGCCTTTCGCCCCACCCGCGCTGAAGATTCCGTAGGGCCCGCTGACCGGTCCGCCTTCTCCGAAAGGGACCACGTTACTCGCTTCTTCCTCTGGTTCCGGTTGTGGCTTGCGGCGGGTCGAACTCGTCTTAGGCTTTATCTTGATCGTCTTGTCCGGAATTGGAATTGCCTCTGGTTCTTTTTCCTCGGCCTTTGGCAGCGACTGCGTGATTCCCTTCGACTCATTCGCCAGCACGTTTTGCGTCTCCGTCGGATTGGCGGGCAGCGGAACGGTGTTGACCAGCGTCACACCCATCGCTTCCCCGGTCCCGCCGATTCCCCAGGTTTCGCGCCGCCCGCCGGTAACTACAGCGGCATACAACACGATGCAGCCAGCCACCGCGAGGTGCAGCCCCAGTGACCAGGCAACGTTGTGGCCCCAGCGGTCGTGTTCAAAGAAAATCTCAGTGTTGGGTTCCATGGCTTGCCAGCGGCTGGGTCACGATGCTGACGTTCGTGATTCCTGATTGCTTTACTGCATCCATCACCGTGGCGAAGACGCCAAACGGCACGTCTTCGTCGGCGCGGATAAAGATAGGTTGATGCTGCGGATCGCGAATCTTTGCTTGCAGTTGGGTTGCAATTTCATTGATGTTAATCGGGCTGTTACCCAGAAAGACACGCTGCTGCTTGTCAATGCTGAGGACAAGCCGTTCCTCGGTAATTTCTTTCACCGTGCGGGTCTTGGGGACATTGACCTCAATTCCCGATTGCAGAACCGGCGCCGTGACCATGAAGATGATCAGCAGCACCAGTACCACGTCTACCAGCGGCGTAATGTTGATTTCAGAGAGCGAAGTCTGAGTGCGTCCGTTGGCGGCAGTGAAAGCCATTACCGGCGTACCTCGACGGATTGCTGGGGGCGCTCGATGGCATTCAGCATTTCAAGCGAGAAATCGTCTCCGCGCGCGGCGAATACGCGAATCGAGCTGCCGATTAAGTTGTAAGCAATCACCGCGGGTATGGCCGCAACCAGGCCAGCCGCCGTAGTGATCAGGGCCTCGGAGATTCCTGGCGCGACCGCGCGCAAAGTTGCGGCTCCGGCTGTGCCCAAACCATGGAATGCATCAATAATTCCCCACACGGTGCCGAACAGACCTATGAAAGGCGTAACTGCGCCGGTGATGGCCAGCCATGGCAGATTCCGCTCAAAGCGAGTGAGTTCTTCCGAAGCAGCGATTTGCATGGCGCGCTGCACCGCTATGGGATTGTTGACTGCGCCGCTGGAAGTCCCGCCCTGACGCCGGTATTCCTCGAAGCCGCTGGCAAACACAGCCACCAGTGGGCTGGGTTTGAACTGCTCGGCTACCGTGGCGACGTCTTGCAGCCGCTGGGCTTTACGAAACGCCCGCACAAAGCGCCCGCTCTGTACGCGTGCCCGCCGCAACAGGCTCCACTTGGAAAGGATGATGGCCCAGGAGATCACGCTAAACAGCAATAGAAGAAGAATGACAACTTTGGCGACCGGACCGGTTTGCCCTAGAAGGTCAACGATGTCGCCGCCGATTAAGGCCGCCAGCAATAGAGAGAAATGCATTTTCTTTTATGAAGAAGAACGCCCTTGATTATAAACGATCAGTTCTTCTTTCTCCGGTTGCTCCTGCGGCAACGTATCTCATGCATTAACGGGTTTTCCTGTATGTGCGAAAAGCTGGGCGAATACTTTTCATGCTATGCTGCGCTCAACTCCTGCATCCTAGGACCAACCGTGCTCGCCGAACTGCGGCTCGAAAATTACGCCGTGATCGACAATGTGGTGGTGGAGTTCGCCGCCGGCCTCAACTTGCTGACTGGTGAAACCGGAGCAGGAAAATCAATCCTGATTGACGCACTCGCCCTGCTTCTGGGCGACAAGGCTTCCACAGACGTAATCCGCACGGGAGCCGAGCGCGCCGTGATCTCAGCAGTATTTGAAATCGATGGCGCAACGGAGAAGACCGTCGCCCGCATTCTGGAAACCAATGGAATCGACGCCGATGAAGGCCCGGTCATCTTGCGTCGTGAAATCGCCTTGGGCGGCAAGGGTCGCGTGTTCATCAACAGTCAACCCGCAACCGTTGGAGTGCTTCGCCAACTCGCGCCGTTTCTGGCCACAATCCACGCCCAGAACGAATCGATACATTCCTTCGACGCCGATGCGCGTTTGGAATTGCTGGACGCGTATGCCGGGACTCAGTTGTCATCAACGGCGGAAGCATTTGCTCGCTGGAAGAGCATCGTCAATCGAATTGACGAACTCGAACACGGCGAGCAAGACCGCCTGCGGCTTCTGGATCTCTGGACGTTCCAGAAACGCGAGATCGACGAAGCCAAACTGCACCCCGGCGAAGACGAGCGGCTCGAAGGCGAGAAGCGCGTGCTGGCCAATGCGGAGAAGATTTACAGTGCGGCCATGAACGCTTTCGACTTGCTCTACGAAGGGCCGGCGTCCACGTCGTCTTCTCTGCGCACGGCGCAGAAGCATATCGAGGAACTGTCGCGCTACGAACCGAAATTCCGCGAAGCCTTGGCGGCGATTGAGACGGCACGCATCAGTGTGGAAGATGTGGGCGCCACGTTGCGCGATTATGCCGGAGGCATTCAAGCTTCGCCCGAACGTCTGGCTGAGATCGAGGACCGACTGGCACTGTTGGATCGGCTCAAGCGGAAGTACGGGCCAGCGCTCGAAGACGTGATTCGAAACGGCGAGGAAGTAAGCCGGAAGCTCTCCGAGATGGAGAACAAAGATGAAATTCTGGGCCAGCTCCGTAGTGAGCTAGCGCAAGCCGCACAGGCTTATCTAGCGACAGCGCGGGTGATTTCCAAGAAACGCTATGACGCAGCCCGCAAGCTGGAGAAGTTGGTCGAAAGTGAAATCAACGATCTGGCAATGAAATCCACCTTCCAGATAGGAGTCAGCGGAGCAGACGAGGAAGGGAACTGGACCGCATCAGGATTCGACCAAGTCGTATATTTGATCACGACCAACCCCGGTGAACCGATGCGGCCGCTGGAGCAGATTGCCTCAGGCGGCGAGTTGTCGCGGGTGATGCTGGCGTTGAAGGCAAGTGTGGAAGCTGGATCGACAGGCAAAAAGGCGAAGCCGGCTGCCCAGAGAACGATGGTTTTCGACGAGATCGATACAGGAATCGGCGGACGCGCAGCGGAAGCCGTCGGCAAGAAGCTGAAAGCTTTGTCGAGAGCAAATCAGGTTCTATGCGTGACTCACCTGCCGCAGATCGCGACCTTCGCAGATCATCATTACGTGATTGAGAAGCGCGTATCCGGTGAACGAACCAAGACCACCGTCCGTCTGATTTCTGGAGATGAACGTACTGAGGAAGTAGCCCGCATGCTGAGCGGCGCCAAGCTGACTGAGACGTCGCGCAAGCATGCCGAGCAGATGCTGAAGGCGAATGGGTGACGGCCAGTTCTAGGTGCTCTCCCTTACTTGCCTAATTGTGTCCATCATTTAACCGACCGTCCAATTTGAGCGCAAATAGCGGCCAGTTGGGCCCGCGGTAGAGGGTGTTGCAAATCTGAGGCATATTAGCTAACATAAGTTAGCTAATATGACGACCATAACAATTCACAAGGCCAAGACCAACCTTTCCCGACTGATTAAGAAGGCCTGCCAAGGAGAAGAAGTTGTCATTGCGCGCGGATCCGAGCCGGTCGTGCGCCTGGTTCCCATCACCGGCGCACGCGGTGACCGCAAGCCGGGAGCTTTGAAGGGCAAGCTCAAGGTCGGCCCCGAGTTCTTCGAACCTCTACCGCCGGAAGAACTGAAATTTTGGGAGTGAGTTCCTTTGCGCCTCCTGTTGGATACACATGCGCTGCTCTGGTGGTTGAATGACCATAATTTGCTGCCTGCCACTGCTCGGAAGACGATTGGGCGGGAGAGCAATGAAGTTTTAGTGAGTGCAGCGTCTGCTTGGGAGATTGCGACGAAGGTCCGTCTGGGGCGGCTGGAAAGCGGTGCTGACCTAGCCCGAGACTTCACTGGGCACCTAAGCCGTGCGCGGTTCGTAGAACTGCCGGTGTCGGTGGAGCACGCCGTACGGGCAGGCCTTCTGCCCGGACCACATAAGGACCCCTTTGATCGCATGCTGATTGCCCAGGCCCAAGCGGAGAATGTTCCCATCGTTAGCAACGATGCCGCGCTCGATGGGTATGGCGTGCGCCGAGTGTGGTAGGTTTCCCATTCGCCCTCCAAATCTCCCCAATCGCTGTTAATCCTAAGCCTTTCTATGGCTTACGTTGACCAAGATGGTTCTTTCGGGTAAGCTTTAACAATACAAACATAGTGGGAAAGTGTACCCTTACAGGAACTTAATCGTGCCTAATCAAGACGGCAAAACGCTGCTTTTATTGAAGCCTCGGGGGTTCTGTGCCGGGGTGGTTCGAGCCATTGATATCGTCCGCATTGCCTTGGAAGCCTTTGGACCGCCGATTTACGTGCGTAAAGAGATCGTCCACAACCGTTTCGTGGTGGAAGAGCTCCAAGCCAAGGGTGCCATCTTTGTGGATAGCGTGGACGAAGTCCCTAATGGCGAGCGCGTGATTTATAGCGCCCATGGGGTCTCGCCCGAAGTGCGTGAAGCGAGCCAGACCCGCGGGCTGCGCGTGATCGACGCAACTTGTCCTCTGGTAACCAAGGTCCACGTGGAAGCGGTGAAGTTCGCCAAGGAGGGATATTCCCTCGTCCTGATCGGCCACCGCGATCACGACGAAGTAATTGGCACCCTGGGCGAAGCTCCTCTCGTCACCCAAGTCGTTGGATCGCCCGAGGAAGTCGAGTCGCTGACTCTGCCCGACCCCAACCGCGTGGCGTATCTTACCCAGACCACTCTGAGTCTGGATGAGACCAAAGACATCATTGCCGCACTGCGCCGCAAGTTCCCCCACATTCAGGGTCCGCACGCGCAGGACATCTGTTATGCCACGGAAAACCGCCAGGTAGCGGTGAAACATGTGGCGTCCGATGCTGACCTGCTGCTGGTCGTCGGCTCCGATAATAGTTCTAATTCCAATCGTCTGGTGGAAGTCGCGCGCAACCTGGGCACGGGTTCGCATCTGATCGATAGCTACCGAAACATTCAGCCAGAGTGGTTGGAAGGCGTGAAGACCATAGCTCTGACCGCCGGCGCCTCGGCCCCGGAGTGCCTGGTGGAAGAGGTTGTTAAGTTTCTGGCAACCAAGGGATTCAACAACGTGAATGAAGTGGAAGTAATGCCTGAAAACGTGCGTTTTGGCTTGCCTCCCGAGATTGTGGAGGCCATAGCCAGCGCCCCTGCGGGAGTAACTGCGGAGTAAGCAATCTTCATGGACGAAACCCCCTCTTCGCCATTAGTGCCGGCCTCAGCGGCGCCGCAACTGCGTTTCGGAAAGATCGACGATCTGGCCAGTCGGGTCGCGGCTGCCGTCGACGGTGCCCGCAAGTTCCTCTTCTCTCAACAACACGAGGAGGGCTACTGGTGCGGCGAACTGGAAGCTGACACCACGTTGGAATCGGATTATATCCTGCTGCAAACCTTGCTGGGGACTGGGAATCCCGAGCGTTTTCAAAAATGCTGCAATTGGATTCTCCGGCACCAGAATGAGGACGGCGGATGGGGAATCTACGCCGACGCTCCCTCGAACATCAGCGCTTCCGTGAAAGCATATTTTGCGTTGAAGCTATATGGATACTCGCCTGATCATCCCGCGCTGGTTCGCGCCCGCACAAAGATCCTCGAAATGGGTGGAGTGACCGAGGTCAATACTTTTACCAAGATTTATTTGTGTTTCCTTGGCCAGTACGATTATGACGCGGTGCCCGCCATCCCGCCGGAAATCGTGCTGTTTCCCAATTGGTTCTGGTTCAACATCTACGAGATTTCGTCGTGGTCCCGCGCTATCCTGGTGCCGCTTTCGATCTGCTACGCCAAGAAGCCGCTGAAGAAGATTCCGGCGGAACAGGGCGTGGATGAATTGTTCGTCGGGGGTCGCGACAAATCGCGCATGCGGCTGCATTGGAGCCAGAAACTGGTTTCCTGGCGAAACTTCTTTCTGGTCCTGGATCGGATCACTCATTGGTTTGAGGCGGTCCATATTCGTCCGCTGCGCTGGCTCGCGCTCAAGCGGGCGGAACAGTGGATGCTCGAACGTTTCGAGATGAGCGATGGCTTGGGTGCGATTTTTCCATCTATGCTGAACGCCATCATTGCGCTGCGCTGCCTGGGCTATTCGCTCGATGATCCTCAGGTGATCCGCGCTGTCGATGAACTGGAAAAGCTGGGTATCGAGGAAGGCAACACTTTCCGCATGCAGCCCTGCAAGCCCCCGATATGGGACACGGCTTACGCTCTTTTTGCCTTGGGTGAAGCTGGAATTCCCCCCAACGATCCGCGAATGGTGAAATGCGCTGACTGGGTGCTCCAGAAGCAAGTTCGCAACGTTGGCGACTGGAAAGTGAAAAACCCGAAGGGACAGCCGGGCGGGTGGTACTTCGAGTTCAACAATGAGTTCTATCCCGATGTGGACGACAGCGCCATGGTCTGTCTTGGGTTGAGCCGTGTGGAGCATCCCAACGGACGCTATCAGCGGGAGTCGGTGCAGCGCGCGATTGACTGGATTTTCTCCATGCAATGTAAGAATGGTGGCTGGGGTTCGTTCGACAAAGACAACGACAAGATGGTGTTCCAGCATATTCCGTTCGCCGACCACAACGCCATGCTGGATCCGCCGACGGTTGACATCACTGGCCGCATCCTCGAAATGCTGGCTACGTACGGATACGACCGGAACCATCCCCGGGTGAAGAAGGCGCTCAAGTTTATTCGCGCCGAGCAGGAACCGGACGGTTCCTGGTTCGGCCGCTGGGGCGTGAACTATATCTACGGCACCATGCAAGTGCTGCGCGGTCTCGAAGCCATGGGCGTGGATCACCACGAGCCTTATGTTCAGCAGGGGGCGGAGTGGCTACGCATGTTTCAGAATTCTGACGGCGGTTGGGGAGAGACATGCGGCTCATACGACGACCCCACCACCAAGGGAGTCGGCCCGAGTACGCCGTCGCAGACCGCGTGGGCGGTCATGGGCTTGCTTGCGGCTAGCGATACCCGTAGCGATAGCGTAGCGCGCGGTATCGCCTATCTATTGCGGACTCAGAAGAAAGACGGTTCCTGGGACGAGCCTCAGTTCACTGGAACAGGTTTCCCGCGGGTGTTCTATTTGCTGTATCACATGTACCGGCAGTATTTCCCGCTGATCGCACTGACCACGTATGGGAAGGTGATGGCGGGACAGAAGGCAGAGGTCTAGCAATCAGCATTCGGCACTTAGCTGAATCGGGGCTATGCTGAAAACGGGAACGTCGGTGGCTGAATGCTGAGAGCTGGCGGTGGATCAGAAGTCTGGAGTTTATAGAAACTATGGCCGTACCTATTTCACAGATGTGGACGGTGGCGACCTACGTCATCCGGCAAAAGCTCAAGGGACGTAAGCAATACCCATTGGTGCTGATGCTGGAGCCGCTATTCCGCTGCAATCTGGCGTGCGCCGGATGCGGCAAGATCCAGTATCCCGCCCATGTCCTAAAGATGCAGCTCACGCCGGAGGAATGTTTCCGTGCAGTGGATGAGTGCGGCGCCCCGGCAGTGTCCATTCCCGGCGGAGAGCCGCTGCTGCATCCGCAAATCGGTGAAATCGTCGAAGGCCTGGTCGCACGCAAGAAATACATCTATCTCTGCACCAACGCGCTGCTTCTGAAGCAGAAAATCGATCTGTTCAAGCCCAGCAAATATCTGACCTTCTCCGTCCACATGGACGGCCAACGTGAGCACCATGACTTTTCGGTGTGCCTCGAAGGCGGCTACGAGAAGGCGCGGGAGGGCATGAAAGAGGCGCTGGATCGCGGCTTCCGGGTCACCACAAACACCACGCTGTTCGATGGTGCCGATCCCAAGAGCGTGCGTGCATTCTTCGACGAAATGATGGATCTCGGCGTAGAAGGCATGATGCTTTCGCCCGGCTACTCTTACGAGAAAGCTCCCGATCAAAGCCATTTTCTGGGACGCGCCCGCACCCGCCGGTTATTCCGTGGCATCTTGTCGAACCGCAAAGCAAGTTGGCAGTTCAACATGTCGCCCCTGTTTCTCGAATTCCTGATGGGCAAGCGCGACTATCCCTGCACCCCTTGGGGCATGCCGACGTTCAACGTTTTCGGATGGCAGAAGCCTTGTTACCTCTTGCAGGACGGGTACGCTGACACCTTCGCCGAGCTTCTCGCCACTACCGAGTGGGAAAAGTACGGCACTGAGTCGGGAAATCCCAAGTGCGCAAATTGCATGGTGCACAGCGGTTACGAGGCCTCGGCAGTGAATGAAACCTTCGGATCGCTGCAGGGTTTGTGGCATACCGCGAAGGCGACGTTGTTCGGGAAGTACGACGACCCGTCGGCGCTCAGTTTGCTCGACGAACCGGTTCGTCCCGTGCACGCCTTCAATCCACTGGTGCAGATCGAGTCACCCGCCGCTGAGGAGACACGGGTGTGAGCGGGCGCGAATCAGGCCGAACTCCTGCGGCCCCACATGCCGTGATGGCTGATCCCGATGTCCTGGAAGTTGCACCGGGAGCGCCACGAGAGAAGCTCCAAGGCTCAGTTCCCCAGCTTGCGACCCCGGATGATCTGCGCGCGGCACTGGAGCAAGCCTTCGACTACCGCGGAGACGTGCTCATCACGCGTAAGGACGGCGCGAGCATTGAAGGCTACGTCTTCGACCGCCGTGGCGGCAAGACGCTGGAGGATTCCGTGGTGCGGCTGTTGCCGAAAGACGGAGGCGGAAAAGTTTCCGTCCGCTACGCTGACATTGCGGCGCTCGCTTTTACGGGACGCGATATGGCTGCGGGCAACAGTTGGGAATCGTGGGTCCGCCAATACTGGACTAAGAAGTCGGCCGGCGAAAGCGATATTTCGTTACAGCCGGAGAATCTGGAGTAGCACGCAATTAGCACTTGGCATTTGGTCTTTGAAAAGTGTGATGGCTAAATGCCAATTGCTAAATGCTTGCTTTCGTCACTGGCGCGACCGGATTCGTTGGCAGTCATGTGGCCCGCGTTCTCGCCGAGCAGGGTGCCGATCTGCGGTTACTGGTTCGGGTCGGCAGTGATACCCAAAACATTGATAGCCTGAATGCGGAAAGAGTAGTCGGTGACCTGCGTGATCCGGCCTCGATTGAACGGGCGATGTCAGGCTGTGACACGGTGTTTCACGTAGCTGCCGACTATCGTCTCTGGGTGCGCGATCCCGAGCAGATGTACCAGGCTAACGTCGAAGGTACGCGGACGATTCTGGAGGCTGCCCGCAAGAACCGGGTGCGACGGGTCGTGCATACATCGAGCGTAGCCACCATGGGATTCACCTCGAACGGTCATCTGGCGGACGAGGATTCTCCGGTCAAATTGGAGAGCATGATCGGTCCCTATAAGCGATCGAAATTCATGTCTGAAGATTTAGCCCTGAAGGCGGGCAAAAGTGGTATGGACGTAGTCGTGGTGAATCCGACCACGCCGGTGGGTGAACAGGACATTCGGCCCACACCGACAGGTCGAATCGTTGTGGATTTTCTCAAGAAGAAGTTTCCCGCCTATGTAGACACAGGCTTGAACCTGGTAGACGTGCGGGAATGTGCCCGCGGGCATCTAACAGCTTTAGAGAAGGGAAGGACGGGGGAAAGATATATTCTGGGTGGCGAGAATCTCACTCTAAAGCAGATTCTCGATAAGCTGGCTGCGATTACCGGTCTGCCATCGCCCAGGATCAAAGTTCCTTACGTGATGGCCCTGGCCACCGGAGTAGTCGATGAAATAGTCACCGGACGCATCCTGGGCCGGGAACCCCGTGCCACCATCGACGCGGTGCGCATGGGCCGCAAGAAGATGTTCGTGTCATCCGCCAAAGCGGAACGCGAATTAGGATGGAAACCATCTCCGGTAGAAGGCGCGCTCCGTCGTGCCGTGGAATGGTTCCAAACTCATAAGTACGCATAAGGGAACGCGGATTTGTCAGAATCGTGCAAAGTCGGAATCGTGGCCGCGCTCGAGCGCGAAGTGTGGCCGCTGGTGAAAGATTGGCGGACGACCCATAAGCGGTACGAGGGTCGCGTATTCAAGTTTTTCAAGCACGAGAATGCAGTACTGGTCTGCGGAGGAATCGGAGCCGAAGCTGCTCGTCGTGCAGCCGAAGCGATCATCGTGTTACATCAGCCTGCGCTGGTAATCTCCGCAGGCTTCGCTGGAGGTCTTGACCCAGCTCTCAGAGCCGGCCACGCCCTGACTCCCCGGCTGGTCATTGATGCCGGCGACGGCAGCCGTACCGACTCGGGCACCGGCGAAGGCGTATTGGTGAGCTTTGCCGCAGTTGCTGACTCTGAGCAGAAAACGAGTCTGGCCCGGGCTTACGGGGCCGATGTAGTGGACATGGAGGCGGCGGCGGTTTCTCGTTGCGCTCAGGCGCACGGGATTCAGTTCACAGCCTGCAAGGTGGTTTCCGATTCGCGCGATCAGCGGCTGCCACCGGTTGCCCGTTTTGTGGCTTCGGACGGGACATTTCAGTCATTCCGCTTCCTGGCACATGTGGCTGTGCGTCCCTGGCTGTGGGCCGGAGTGGGACAGTTGGCGAGGAATAGTTCCATCGCCGCCCAGTCACTTTGCAAGCGGCTGGCAGCGAGCACACAATGAGACTAAAGATCTAACTATGGCGACAGGCCTCTTAACCCCGAACCAGACGAAAGCGATTCCCACCACCATGCAGGCGGCGGTGTATCGCGGCATCGGTGACGTCCGCGTTGAGACAGTCCCGGTTCCCCGCATCGGTGCCGGAGAAATTCTCCTCAGAGTGCACACCTGCGGTATCTGCGGGACGGATCTCAAGAAGATTGCCACTGGATCGCACTCCGCGCCCCGCATCTTTGGTCATGAAACGTCAGGTGTGGTGGCTGCGGTTGGCACTGATGTGACCCAGTTCAAACCCGGCGATCGAGTGGTGGTCTTTCACCATATCCCGTGCCGGCAATGTTTCTACTGCCAGCATAGGACCTTTGCCCAGTGTGAGACTTATAAGAAAGTCGGATGCACCGCCGGATTCGAGCCTGCGGGTGGAGGATTCGCGGAATACGTGCGTGTAATGGACTGGATAGTCCGCCAAGGAACGGTCGCCATCCCGGACGGCATCTCCTTCGAACAGGCCTGCTTCGTGGAACCCGTGAACACTTGCATGAAAGGCATTGATACTTTGCAACTTTCGGCGGGCGAGAGTGTTCTGGTTATTGGGCAGGGTCCTATCGGTATCATATTGAGCGTATTGGCCAAACGGACGGGAGCTAGGGTAATTACTTCCGATTTGTATCCCCAGAGGCTTACAATATCTACATCACTCGGTTTACAGCACATGATTGATGCTTCGCGTGCCGATACCGTTCAAGCGGTGCGAGAACTTACCGCAGGACGGGGCGCTGACGTGGCGATACTCGCGGTCGGAGGGAATGCCTTGATCCGGACTGCGATGGATGCTGTGCGTCCAGGCGGCCGGGTACTGTTGTTTGCACAGACCACGCGGGGTGAGGCCACGATTGATCCGGCTGCCGTCTGCGTGGATGAGAAGACTTTGTTGGGATCTTACAGCGCTTCTGTCGACCTTCAAGAGGAGTCGGTGCAATTCGTGATGAACCGTGAAATGGACTTGGAACGCTTGATCAGCCACCGCTTTCCTTTGTCCCGCAGTGTGGAAGCTTTGAACTTGGCCGCCCATCCCCAACCGGATTCGATGAAAATTGTGATCCAAACGGGCAGCGGCTGGGGAGGAAGTACAGAGTGAACGGCAAGATGACGGCAGCTGTCCTCTACGGTAAAGAGGACGTAAAAATTGAAAGAGTGCCTATCCCTCGCCTGGGTGAAGGCGAAGTACTGGTCAAGGTCGAAGTTGCTCTGACCTGCGGTACTGATCTCAAGGTCTATCAGCGCGGCTACCACGCCCGCATGATCGTTCCCCCGGCTCTATTCGGACACGAACTCGCAGGCGTCATCGAAGAAGTTGGTCCCGGCGTGCGTAGTTTCCGTAAGGGAATGCGCGTGGTGGCGCTCAACTCGGCTCCTTGTCAGATGTGTTTCTACTGTTCCCGCCATCAGGAAAATCTTTGTGAAGACTTGCTCTTCAACAACGGGGCTTACGCGGAATACATCCGCATTCCGCGGCGGATCGTCGAGACTAATATGCTGGCGATGCCCGCGGGCGTGACCTTTGAAGACGCCGCCATGGTCGAGCCGCTGGCCTGCGTGTTGCGTGGTTTGCACGAAACCGGAGTAGAGATCGGCGATACCGTAGCCATCATCGGTGGCGGTCCGATTGGGTTGATGTTCGTGCAGGTCGCAACCGCCGTGGGCTGCAAGGTCATTTCGGTGGTGAAGCGCGATTCTCAGGTAACCGCAGCCAAGCAAATGGGCGCCAAGGAAGTGGTGCAGATCACCAAGGTCAAGGATCCGGTGGACGCGGTGCGAATGTTGTCCCCGGAAAAGCGTGGCGGAGACGTCGTGATTGAAGCGGTTGGCCGTCCCGAGGCATGGGAATGGGCCATCGACATGGTACGTAAAGGCGGCACCGTGAACTTTTTCGGAGGCTGCGCCAGCGGTACCAAAGTCCAGCTTGATACCAACCGGTTGCACTATTCCGAAGTTACGCTGAAAGCCACGTTCCATCACACACCGGAAACCGTGCGCAAGGCATTCGCGTTAATTGCGGAGAAAAAGATTCGTTCCACTGACTACATCACCGGAGAGGCGCCACTCTCCCGGTTGCAACAGGTGCTTCGCCACATGCTGAACCGCAATGGCGACATCAAGACCGCCATTATCCCCGGTCACTAAAGGCGGGTTTCCGATTGGCTTTTGAATCAGCCCGGGGACGAAACTGACCATGGCAGCCATCGCAAGCAACGACTCTAGGACCGCTGTTCCGGCCAGCCTGGCGGGCTGGAGCCGGCTTCCGCGGGGCTATGCCATCCCCCAAAACGCTCCTACTGAGCTGGAAGCACGGGAATACTGCCGTCGGCTGGCTCGTAGCCATTATGAGAACTTTTCGGTGGCGAGTTGGTTTCTGCCAGGGCGCTTGCGTCAGCACTTCTTCAACGTCTACGCTTACTGCCGCATATCGGATGATCTGGGTGACGAAGTCGGCGATCCGGCTGCATCACTGCAATTGCTTGATCAATGGCAGGCCGAGCTGGATGCGTGTTATTCGGGCAATCCCCGGCACCCGGTGTTTGTAGCTCTGGCCGATACCGTCCGCAAGTTCGACATTCCTAAGCAGATCTTTGCCGACCTGCTGACTGCGTTTCGACAGGACCAAACTGTTACCCGCTATCCGACTTTCGATGACCTGCTCGGCTACTGCCACAATTCCGCGAATCCCGTGGGTCGGCTCGTGCTATACCTTTGCGGCTATCGCGACGCCGAGCGTCAACAGCTTTCTGATTTCACCTGCACCGCATTGCAACTCGCCAACTTCTGGCAGGACGTGAGCGTCGACTACGCCAAAGGCCGCATTTATCTGCCACTCGATGACATGCGCCGTTTTGGGGTTAGTGAGGACGATCTTGCGGCGCAGAGAAACACTGCGGCATTCTGCCATCTGATGCGCTTTGAAGTCGCGCGCGCACGCGAATGGTTCCAGCAGGGATGGCCACTGGCTGCGCAGGTAGATCGTGAACTGGCCCTCGACATCGAACTATTCAGCCGTGGTGGCCAGGAGATTCTCCGTGCCATCGAGCGTCAGGGATACGCCGTGTTGGGCCGCAGGCCGTCAATTTCCAAATCTCGCAAGCTTGCGTTGGTGGCCCGCGCCGCCTGGAGCAAGCTCGGTGGAGCAAACTAGGTGGGCGAACCGGGATGAGCGCCGCCGTGCAACCAGCTCCCACACCTTTCGTAGCCACCGAATCGCAACTCGCGGTCGCGTATTCCGTGTGCCGCAGCATCACGCGCTCAGCCGCTAGGAATTTTTACTACGCTTTTATCGTGTTGCCCCGGCCCAAGCGTCAGGCATTGTGCGCAGTGTACGCATTCATGCGGCGCTGTGACGACATTGCCGACGATCCAGCGCTGCCCGCTCACGAGCGGCGGCAGAAGTTGGCCTCCTGGCTGGACGCCGCCCACCGGGCCCTGGCTGGCCACGCCACCGACGAACCCGTCTTGCTCGCCTTAACCGACGCTCAACGACGCTACAACATTCCTGTCGAGTTGCTCGATCAGTTGGCCTTTGGCACGGAAATGGACGTTGAAGGCGAAGACCTCTTGCTATGCGAGACTGCGGAGCCTGGCATAATTCGTTACCGGACATTCGAAGATCTGCGCGTTTACTGTCACCGCGTGGCTTCGGTGGTCGGGCTGGTTTGCATTCGCATTTTCGGTTATCGCGACCCCGCCGCGGAGCCATTGGCTGAGAAATGCGGTCTGGCCTTCCAACTCACTAACATCATCCGAGATGTAAAAGAAGACGCTGCCATGGGTCGCGTCTATCTACCGGAAGAAGACTTGGCCCAGTTCGGCATCTCGCCCGCGGAGCTTAGCGCTGCCGTAGATCCGGCCAGATTTCGTCCTTTGCTCGCCATGGAAGCGGATCGTGCGCGGCAGTATTATCGCGCGGGGGACGATCTCATTCCCTTGATTGACGAAGACAGCCAACCCGCACTCTGGGTCTTGATTACCATCTATCGACGTCTGCTGGAAGAGATCGCGCACGCCAATTATGACGTCTTCAGCGGTAAAATCACCCTCACCGTCAGAGAGAAACTCACAGTCCTGGCCAAGGGATTCATGAAGCGTATGGCGTGATGACCTCACCCGCACCCCGAAATGCCAAGGTTGCTGTTGTCGGCGGCGGACTGGCTGGATTAGCCGCCGGTTGTGCTCTCGCTGACAGTGGCTTTCAGGTGACCGTGTTTGAGCGCCGTCCCTTTCTCGGTGGACGAGCTTCTTCCTATCAGCATCCCGGCACCGGCGAAGTGGTGGATAATTGCCAGCACGTCTTGCTCGGATGCTGTACTAATCTCATCGACTTTTATGCGCGTCTTGGAGTCGAAGACAAAATCCGCTGGTACGATGCCCTGACTTTTCTTGAGCCTGGAGGACGGGCCTCGGTCATCGGCTCGTCCTCGCTGCCAGCGCCGTTTCACACCGCTCCTGCATTTCTGCGTGCGCCGTGCTTGGGCCTTAAGGACAAATTCGCCATTGGGACTGCGATGGCTTCTTTGGCTCAGAGCATCCCTGCCGACAATGGCGAAACGTTCTTGAGCTGGTTACAGCGCCATGGCCAAACCCCGCAGGCCATCGAACGTTTTTGGAAGACTATCCTGATCAGTGCCTTGAACGAAGACCTTGATCGAATGTCCGTTTCGTACGCCGCTCAGGTGGTGCGTGAGTCCTTTCTGAAGTCCGCAGCCGCAGGCCGCATGGGAGTACCCACCGTTCCTCTCACCGATCTCTACGGCAGTGCCCAGACCTACATCAGCGTGCGCGGCGGGGAAGTGCGCCTGCGCAGCGGAATCGACGGCTTCCGCGCGGAGCCGGGAGGCGTAACGCTGTCGGTTGCGAAAGAAGAAGCCAGCTTCGACTTCGCAGTGCTGGCGGCCTCATTCGATGTTCTGCCGCGCTTGTTGCCCCAAACTTCTGCCGCTGAGCCTTTGCTGGAGAGTCTTTCGCATTTTGAATCCTCACCCATTACCGGCATCCATCTTTGGTTCGACCGCCAGATCAGCGATCTGGATTACGCGGTTTTGCTCGACCGCACCATTCAATGGATGTTTCACAAGTCAAAGTTGCTGGCTGGAGCGAAGAGCACGGCTGAGCCCAACGGAAGCTATGTAGAGCTGGTGGTCAGCTCTTCCAAAACATTGGTCGAGAAATCACGCCAGGAGATCATTGATCTCGCTCTCAAGGAGCTGCGCGAGTTTTTCCCCGGCGCGCGTGATGCAAATCTGGTGAAGTCGACCGTGATCAAAGAAGTGCATGCGACTTATTCGCCGCAACCCGGCGTTGACGCGTATCGTCCACCAAATGAAACGGTTTGGCCAAGAGTTTTTCTGGCGGGAGATTGGACCGCAACTGGCTGGCCGGCCACCATGGAAGGCGCAGTGCGCAGCGGCTACCGCGCCGCAGGGTGTATTGCGAGGGTTTCGGGTTTAAGAGAAGCTGTGTTTCTCCAGCCGGACTTGCACGCCGCAGGATTCATGCGGCTGTTCCCCTAACGGTTAGGTTCTTTGGGCTTGCCGAAAATCAGATCCTGCTGTTTTCTGAGGTTGTATAGCCTCCGTTCAGAATCACGGACCTCTTCTTCGCTTGTTTTTTGCCGTTTCTTTCTTGGTTTCCGTTCGACGAACTCGGTCTCCACTGGGGGTACCGAGCACTGCGGACAGGTATTCACCAGGCCCGGTTTGCTAGGAACGAGAACAAACCGTTTGCCACAACTAACGCAGATCCTCTCCGGCATTGGCACCCTATTGAGCCCTTATCGTCACTCAATTTGATTATCTCGCAGAACTCGTCCGCCTCGTCTTGCCATGTCCTTTTCCAGTTCAGCAAGTTCTAGTTTATGGGCGGCCAATATCAGATCGTCGCATTCATCGCAATCCTGTGGGTCAGAATCCTGATGTGGCGTAAGGCCATCAACGATGTAGACCAGTGTGACCCTTTCGCCTTCAACTCGCTGCTGATGTATTTCGTTCTCGAGCGCGATTGCGGTATCGTGAGTCAGATTGTATGCAAATACCTTGAACGACGGTACGGCGAGGTTTGTATTTCGCAGAACTACTGCCCATGTGCCGGTTGCCATATCATTTACTCACGCTAGCTATACCGCCAGCAGTACCACTCCCCCCGCCACCAACAACGCCGCCAGCCAACGCCGCTGGTCCACACGCTCATGCAGGAAAATCTTGGCCGCGACTGCGTTCGTGATAAACGTGAGCGAAGTCGAAGCTGGCACCACCAGACTGAGATCTCCCCAGGACAGGCCAAACAGCAAACTATAGAAAGCCGTGGCCATACATAAAACGCCCAGCAGGAAATTTGGATTTTTCAGAACACGCGTTAGAACCGCCAGCATGCCGATCCGCCGCCTCAGTTCTCCCACATCGCCGACTTGCTTCATGCCGCGGGAAAGCAACACGTCGCCGGCGGTGGAGGTCAGCACAATAATTGCGATTGCGCCCCAGGCGTACATCGATGTCATGGCTCCATCCTTGCGGAAACGGCAGCGCCCACAAGCTCGCCAGATTTCTCTTTCGGCGGCGTGAAAGCAGGTCCTTGCGTCACGAATCCCACTCCGGCTGAGATCAACACAATTCCCAGCCAGCGGGTGAGACTGACATTTTCATGCAGAGCAAACTTGGCAATCAGCGTGAGCACAACATAGCTCACCGAAGTGGCGGGAAGCACGTAGGTGAGATCGGCCCAGGACAGAGCCGACATGTAACAGGCAAAGAACACCAGCAAAAACAACACGCCCAGTGCAATGACGGGATTCAGAACTACCAGGAAGATGCCAGCCAGGTGATGCAGAGAAACATTGCCCACCTGCTTCATGCCGCGCGCGATAAAGCCGTCGCCGGTGGCGGCAAAAAATGCTACTCCGGCCAGCACCAGATACTTGCGGAACGTCACGGATTTCCTACGCTTTGGCCGGTTGGATGGCGGCGGTGGAATCGTCCTTCTCCCGCTTTGACAACACCCATTTATTGCGGGCGGCGCGCAGCTTCATGAAGGACTTTGCTTCTTTGTACAACCGCTTCCTGTCCACGCTGTTGAACATTGCCTTCCTCAAGATGCGGAACACGGCTTTGGGACGGAAGTAATATTCATCGTAAAAATGATGTACCGCTTCCATCAAGTCATCCGCAGGCAGGCCGGGATATTGGATTTGAGCCATCTGGTGACCGCCATCGTCGACCATCTTGGTGTCGGCCACGATGAAGCCGTTCTTCATCGCATAATCGTAAAGTTCGGTTCCCGGATACGCATGGGCCACCGATACCTGGATGGTTTCCACGTCCAGTTCTTTGGCGAACTGGATGGTATTGCGTATGGTGTCGTGAGTTTCTCCCGGCAATCCAAGAATGAAGTCACCATGAACCACCAAGCCCAGTTTGTGACAATCCTTGGTGAACTGGCGCGCCCGTTCAACCGTCGCACCCTTCTTGATGTTCTTCAATATCTGTTGGTCGCCGGATTCATATCCCACGATCAACAATCGGCACCCGGCTTCCTTCATTGCCTTGAGCGTCTCGTAATCGGTGGTCACGCGCGAGGTGCAAGACCAGGTCAGTCCCAGCGGTTTAAGCTTGGCGCAAAGCTCGACGGTCCGAGCCTTCTGGATGTTGAAGGTGTCATCATCAAAAAAGAACTCCCTCACATCCGGCCACAATTGCTTTGCCTTCGCCATCTCTCGTGCGACGTCGTCAGTCGAGCGCTTGCGCCACGGGTGTCCACTTAACGTTTGTGGCCACAGGCAAAACGTACACTGCGCGGGGCAGCCGCGGGTGCTGTAGAGCGAGACGAACGGATACAGCAGGAACGGCACGTTGTAACGGGTCACATCGAGATCGCGTTTGTAAACGTCGGTGACGTGGGGCAGGGAATCGAGATCCTGAATCTCCGGTCGGTCGGGAGTGTGTACAACAGTGCCATTCTTGCGATACGAAATGCCGGCAATCTCTTCCAGCGGCTTGCCTTGAGCAAACTCCACCACGGTATGGTCGAACTCTTTGCGGCAAACGAAATCAATCGCCGGGCAGTCCTTCAGGGATTTATCCGGCAACACCGTCACATGGGGACCGACGAACGCAATCTTGATATTGGGGTTGGCCTCTTTGATCTTCGTGACCAGGCGGATGTCCCCCGGAAAGCCCGGTGTGCTGGTAAACAGCACCAGGAACTCGTAGTCACGGGCGATATTGATGGTTTCCTCGGCCGAGACGTGGTGTGGCGGAGCATCCAGCAACCGTGCTCCTTCCAGCATTCCAGCGGGATACGCCAGCCATACCGGGTACCAATAAGACTCAATCTCGCGCGTGGCGGGCCAGCGCGAACTCGCTCCCCCATCGAAATTCTCAAACGAGGGCGGATTCAGAAACAAAGTTTTTAAAGGCATATGTGTGAGTAACTTATATTAACATTTCTGGCGGAATTCCTCTGCCCGGAGGTACATTTCGAGTACATCTCAGGCGAAAACCGGCACATGACCGGATAACTACTTCGCCACTCCCACCCACGCCGCCAAATCGCCGGTTTCCCGCAGCAGCGCAATCCTGGCCTGTTCCAGTTCGAATTTTGCATCCTGCAAGACCGCATAATGCTCACTGGCCTGGCTGCGGGCATCGTCCTCGTCGTGCAAGGTTGCGCTTCCAGCCTCGATCCGGATACGGGTCGCATCCAGATTCGACTTCGCGATCTGATACTCCAGACCAACCACTTCCTGCGCGGCTGCCAGTTGCTGCACGGATCGTTGCAATTTCAGGGTTCGCTCCGAGACCTGATTCTTGGCATCTTCGGCCTGTTTTTGTGCGAGCAAGGCCTCGGCGTCTGCGGCCCGTGCCCGCGATCGCTGGGATAGGTCGAAGAAAGGAAATCGGATCACAACCCCGATCGTCGCGTTTTCTTTCTGGAAACTGCCCTTCACAAAGAAATCCTGGTAGTGGTTATAAGTGGCAAGCAGCGCATACTGAGTCGCGAAATCCGCCGAGGGCCACATTGAGCGATGTTCGGCGCGAGCGTGGAAACCCAATGCAACAGAGTGCAGCGAAGCCACCTGAATGGCTGGATTTATTCCCACTGCTCGGGCAGCGAGGTTGTCATCCTGCTGTATTTCCGGCAGAGCCGGAATCGAGTCGGGAATCGTTTCAATCGAAGACGCAGGCAGCCCGGTCACATGGGAAAGGCGGCTGCGTAGAACGTCAATGGCCCCCTGTGCCTGGGAAATGTGCAGATAAACGCGTGCCGCATTGAGATGAACCTGGTCCCGTGCCTGGGGAGTATCCACCCCCTCTTTGATTCGTTGATTGACGACTTCTTCCATTTTCAACGCGGCCGCGTAGTCCTCGGTCAAATGCGCTGCCAGCCCCTGCCACTTGCTAAGCTCGACATAGTTCAGGACCGTCTCCATGATGATCTGATCGCGCTGGTCCTTGCTGTGAATCGTACTCGCCTGCCATTCAGTTCTGGCTTCCCGCACAAACTCCCGCAATGCAGGATTGATTAAGGAAGCTTGTGCGGTGGTGTTGACAATCGAAGGCGCGGAGCCTTCCAAACTAAGCGGGTACCCCCAGGTCGCGCCTAGACCGGAGCCGACCGTCACGGAGGGCAAATAATGGTCCCGTGCCTCGTTGTAGGATGCGAATGCCCGCTGTTCTTGCGCTACCGACATAGCGGTGGTGGTGCTGTGCAACAAGGCCAGTTCCACTACTCGTCGCAACGGCACTGATTCGGCTGTTAACGGGCGGTTGATTAGGACACAGCAAAACCCGGCCAGAAACAGAATGCAAAAGCGCAGACGAGACAAAGTAATCATGGGCTCACCTCAACCAGGATGAATTCAGAAACCGAACTCTAAATCGGTGAATCCGTCGCATCAAGTCGCAAGCGCTAGGAGATCAGCGCGAGCCGCGAGCGTCTGCACGGCGATCCAAGCGCTTTAGGGCGCTCTGCGCGAGCGTGAAATCTCTGGCCAGGGAAAGCGCATTCCGATACTCCTGAACCGCCGCCTGAGTGTCGCCCTGCTGTTCCAGCAGATTTCCCAGCAGGTAGTGCGCCTTAAAAGCGGGAGCATCCTCGACCATCTCACTTGCAAGATAGCGGTGAAGCATCTCAGCGGCCGCGGTCAGATTGCGTTGCGTCTGGAACAAAACCTCTGCCGCCGGCAGTAATACGTGTTGACTCTCGGGCGACGACGAGGCCTGCTGAATGGCCACCTGCATTGGATCAAGCCGGTTGGTTCGCCGATAGAACCGGGCCAGTTCCATCCATGTTCCGGCCTTGCCACCACTGGCCTGAATGGCAGCACGAAACTCGCTTTCGGCCACCGCCAGATCGTTGTCCTTCTCTGCGATCTGGGCCCGCACCACATGGGTTTCCGCCGGGTCGAGAAACGATAATTGTTGCGCCTGGGTTGCGGCTTTATCCGTGCCTCCGCCCAATATACTCGGAGCCTGCACATAGAAATCGGCCAGATCGGCACGAGCTTCCACATTGTTCGGATTCAGCCGGACCGCGGTCTCGAATTCACTCCGTACCTTCTTGGCCAGCCCAGTCGCAAAGAAAAAGCTGGAGTGGTCCGCCTTCTCCCCGTAAGCCCGTCCCAGCCACAGATGGTATTGACTGTTGCCGGGTTCCAGGGCTACTGCTTTTTGGCAGGCCGTAATGCTGGCATCCCAGTTGGTGAGCGAATAATAAGCCCGGCATAGCAGGTTCTGAGACTCGGCATCATTAGGCGCAGCGGTGATCCTGTTCTGGAGGGTCACAATGGCATCATCCACCCGCCCCGCCGCTAATAACTTGGCGGGAGAAATCTCCGCTACAAGGAGGGCAGGTGCCAACATCAGCGCTACAAAAAAGGTCATCTTCCGGATTGTCGGGCAAGACATCGATCTAATGGACCACCCTCACCGCCAGGCCGTTGCGCAAGGATTTGGAATTCAGAGGAGCCAGTGCCACTAAGGCGTTGTCCGGAAGTCCGCCGGTCACTTCCACCTGGGTCAGGTTCGAAATCGAAGTCTGCACATCTCGCCGGCTCAATTCATCGTTCAGGATTTGGTAGACGTAAGTCCGGCTGTCTTCCTGATGCACTGCTTCGCGCGGCACCGTCAACACATCGCGATGCTCAGCCGTAACGATCGTGACCCCTACGTTGACATTCGGAAGCAGCTTGAGATCAGGGTTGTCCACCACACAAGTAGTTTCCCCAACGTTGCGCGTGCCATGCAGTTTGATAAGCGAGGGGATCATGGTCACACTGCTATGCCAAACACGGCCCGGCAACGCATCCCAGGTAACTTCAATCGGATCTCCTGCCACCAGTCGTCCCACGTCGGGTTCATCCACGAAAGCTCTCACCCGGACTTTCGATAAGTCTGCTTCCTGCAACACCAGATCACCGGCGTTGACATACGCCCCTTGCCGAACCGGCAGTGAGTAAACGACGCCGCTAAATGGTGCGCGAACGTTCAACTGGACCAGGGCGTCTTCGGCAGCTTCGTATGCCGCCTGGGCTTCGGATTTCTGAGCTTCGACGCGCGCAATCTCGGGCGAAGAGTAGCGGCCCTTCTGCTTTTGCTCCAATAGCGTTATATCGGCCGTGGCCCGTTGCAGTTGGTCCTCGGCTGCCCGTACCTCGCCGGGTGAGGCGGCGCCATCCTTCAGCAACCGTTGCAGCGCCTCCAGGTTGCGCTGCGCTGTATTTCTCGCGGTCCGCGCCTTGGCTAGATTGGCATCCAGCGTCAATAACTCTTCCTGACTTCCTCCACTCTGCACCGCGCCCAAGTCGGACTGGGCCGAGCGCATTTGCGCCAACGCACGGGCAGCTGCGCTACGCGCATCCACGTCATTCATCTCCAGCAGGAGTTGCCCTTTCTGGACGTGGTCGCCTTCCTTGACCAACAGCGTCTTTACCGTCGTTCCCACCGGGGCATGCGCTTCGAAATTCTCAACCGGCTCTACTTTTCCATTCGTCGAGACCACACTACGGATCGTGGTTCGTTGCGCCACCGCGGTCCGCACCGGCACCACTTCCCCCCGCGACATGAACGACGCAAGCAACACTACTCCCACCACAATGCCCGCCGTCCAAAGCAGCCACCGATGGCGGTTCCAAAAGCCGCTACTGTTACCGGTCCATGACATGGGCTGATTAAAGCTACTGTACCACTGGGTGCTCAATAGATTGTACGCAGGAACCTCATCGGTTAGATGCAGAAACAGTTCCCAGGAACCGCAAAATAACCCCAGATTTCGCAGGACCCAAGTTAGTACAATCGGGTTGGTTACAATCAAGATATGCCCAAACCGCTCCCCTACACCCGGGAACATGCTGAAGCTGGACTTGACGCCCGCTTCCCGGAAATCGAGACTTGGCCGAACCAGTTTCCGGCGTACGAAATCGTGGTCGATGACCCTGAGTTCACTTCCGTGTGTCCGAAAACGGGTTTGCCTGACTTCGGCACGCTCACTATCCGTTACATGCCCGATAAACACTGTCTGGAACTGAAGTCGCTGAAAGAATACTTGCAGTCCTATCGCAACCTTGGAATCTTCCAGGAAAACATCGTGAACCGTGTGCTGGACGATGTGGTGCGCTGGGCCAAGCCGGTATGGGCCGAAGTCAAAGGCGATTTTCGCCCGCGGGGAGGAATTTCGACGGTAGTGGTCGCAAAGTGGCCGCGGCCGAAACGGAGAAAGTAGCTAAGGCTGCTGCCGCAACGAGCGTCCTGCAATTGGGCTCAGGGGTTCAATCTTCTCCAACTCCGCGGTTCGCTCGGCTTTGACTCGACTGATCTCATATGCGTCCTGAAGGTTCAGCCAGAACTGCTCGGTGGTTCTAAACAGCCGTGACAGGCGAAGCGCGGTGTCGACCGTGATTCCACGCCTCTCCAGAACGATATCGTTAATACGAGGCGCTGGTACATGGATGCGTTTCGCCACTTCGTACGCAGACATGCCCATGGGTTTTAAAAACTCCTCGCGCAAAATCTTGCCGGGATGGACGCTCCAGTTCGGCGTACCCTTCCTTGCTATGCTCACCATTTCCTCCCAAGCCGCAATCAAACTCCATTCTCAGTGATAATCCGTTACTTCCACCTCGTATGCATCATGATCACGCCAAACAAAACAAATCCTATACTGGTCGTTGATACGGATGCTGTGCTGCTCCTGCCGGTTCCCTCGCAGTTTCTCCAGGCGATTCCCAGGAGGCTCTTGAAGGTCAAGCAATTCCGTGGCGGCGTCTAGCATCGCCAGTTTTCGTTTCGTGACACTGGAGGGAGGCGATCCTCGAGTCCTACCTGTGCGCCAAATTTCCTCGGTCGCTCGATTCGCAAAAGTTCGAATCACATCGACCCATAATAACGCTATACGTTATTAACGTCAAGCGTTATCATGTCTTTGTAGTTGCCTTGGTCGAGTCAGTTGCGGCGGGGAAGCCTGCAATCGAGGTCGACGTTACTTTTCCGCCGCGAGAAACTTTGCAATCGTCTCATTCAAAAACTTCTCATCCGCCGGACTTCCTCCCGCACCCGCAGTGTGACCCCAAAGCGATGGAATTGGCACCAACGAGACCTTCGGCATGAATGTGGCTTCGTAGCGCGCATCTCCGACTGGAAAGTAAAGGTCCGTCTCCGACGGCATGTACAGAAACAGAACCTTGATCGAACGGAGCGCTCGCTCCACATCTCCGCCAAAACCAGGGGTTGTTCCAACATCGTGTCGCTCCCAGGTGCGCATTTGCAGGATCAGGTCATTGGCATCGGCGCCGGGAATAAAGTTCTTGCGAAAGTTGTTCAACACCTGCTCAAAAGTTGTTCCCGGTTTCTCGGTTTCACGCCATAATTCGCGGCGCCACCATTCTTGCGAGAACAACCACGCCGTCCATACCACGGCGAACGCCTCCAGACCTTTAGTGGGAGGAGTCTTGTAATCCCCATCCTGAAATGCGGCGTCAGCAGTGAGCGCGGCGATCTGCCCTTCCAGTCGCACCACTCCGTGGGGATAGGTTTTCGCCGTGCCGCAAGTGGCAACAATGCGGTCGGCGAAGTCCGGATAGCTGACTGCCCACTGGAAAGCCTGCTGCGCACCCATGGAAAAACCAATGATGGCGCGTACGTGAGTAATCTTGAGTTCTTCCGTCAGCAGCCGATGTACCGCCTCCACATTGTCACGGATCGTCATGAGCGGAAAACGAGGACCATGGAATGGCTCCGGAGTGTTGCTGGGAGAAGACGAATGTCCGTTGCCAAACAGCTCTGTCGCCACCAGGAAAAGTTGCGAAGTATCGAGAGCATGCCCCGGTCCGCTCACCCACTCATATCCGTGGAAGTCGGCCATGTAATGCGAAGGCAGCAGCACCACGTTGTCCTTGGCAGCGTTCAGGTGGCCATAAGTTCCGTACACGACACGCGCCTGCGGCAGGACGACTCCGCCTTCAGTCTTAAAGTTTGAAATGACGAACTCATGACGTTCCGAAGGTTGAGGTTTACTGCCGGCTGTTTCTTGCGCGATGAGAGCTTGCGGAATAAACAACAACAGGGGAATGAGCAAGAGCCTGAGTTTTTTCATGTCTGAGAACTTCCTTGGCGCCAAAGAACATCAAATTCTCACTCCTACTTTCCCAGAGACTCCGGAAAGTGCAGCACCATCCGCAACGGCTCGGTTTGCTGGCCATTGGCGGGATTCAGTACCAGCAGGCGACCGTCGCTGCCAAAGCCCAATGGTTGGCCGTCGAGCGTGGTGACCAGGGCCGTACCGCCAAGTTCCATGGTCTCAGGATTGCGGATCTCTGTTGCCATCAATTTCTTGCCGTTGGCGAAATAGAGCCGTTTGCCGTCGTGACTCCAGACATGCCAAAACGCTCCTTCGGAAGAAACCTGCATCTTTGCGTGAGCCCCAGGGAAATCGGTCACGTATAGCTCCAGGCGCCCTGACTCGTCCGATAGGTACGCCATCCACTTTCCATTCGGCGAAACCACTCCGTCCCTTTCGCCGTAGGGCTGAGTCAGCAGCGGGATCGGTTTGCCGCCATCCACCGGTTGGGCATAAATGTCGAATAGTGTCTTGGGATCCTGCACACTGATCACCAGGTACTTGCCATCCGGAGACCATGAGTGTACGTACCCGATGTCTTGAATCTCGGAAGCAATCACTTGCTCAGCGCCGGTGGCCAAGGTTCTGATTCTCATGCTTCCCTTGGTGCCGATGCTGGCAGTAATGGCGACTTTCGTCCCGTCCGGCGAGAACGCGGAGTAGATGAACCCCGGAACATTGAAGGTTTGTCGGGTCAAGATTTGACGCTCCGCATCGAAGAGCCAGAGATCGGTGTCAGGCGCATTGGGCTCACGTTTAGGAAACGCAATTTTCTTCGCATCTGCCGAAACGCCGATCGGATAGGTGATGCCGTCAATCGTGTCTCCGAATTCCTCGCTTTCTTTTCCCGGCAGCTTCACCCACGCGAATCGAGACTCGGTGGACTGCGCCTTCCGGTACACCAGAGTGCCCGCAACCGAGACCGAAAAATCGCCCAGGTCCTTCGGACCCCAATATTCCACATTCTCGGTCACAGGAATCGGATTACCGCTGACCGCCATCGATCGGGGATCGAAGTGCTGCGCCAGGAGATTCCGGTCGTGGAGGTAGAGCAAATATCCTTGTGCATAGACCCCGTTTGACGCATGTTCGACCACGAGTTTCGGTTCAGTCCCGTCCACCGATCCGGCGTAAAGATCTCCTACGGTGCCGGCCACCAGTCGCTGCGTAAATAGAAAGTGTTTGCCGTCGGGCAAAAATACCGGGTTGCGATGAGTGTGACCCTTGCCCCCCAGCTTGGTCACGGCCACGGGAGCGCCACCGCTCTCCGCTACCTTGTAAAGAGGCTCTTCAATGTTCGGCGTAAATACGATCACTCCCGCCTGGCTCCATGCGCCGCCGCGACCGGCGGGTGCGTCGCAGATAATCTGTACCGGGCCCCCCGAAGCGGCCACGGTGCGTAGCTTGCCCCTGGAAAAGAAGCCGATGGTGTTGCTGTCTGGCGACCAGAAGGGAAACTCGACGCTCTGAGTGCCGGGGACCGCCGCCGCTTTGCCGCTAGTCAGATCGCGTACCCAAAGTTCGCTGCCATTTGGGACTGCGGCGGGGATTGCCAACTTCTTCCCATCCGGCGAGATGACGGCGCCGCCATAGGCATTCATATTCATGTCCACGCCGCCGGGCAACTCAATCTCTGCCCGAACCGGTTGCTGCTCTTCGGCGAGGCGGCGCGAATAGAGCAGCGCTGCTACCAGGGCCGCCACCGCCAGCACCCAACCAGCAACCGCAAAGATCGTCCCCAGACGCTTGCGCCCAAGCCGAGCCCCAGCCACCACCGCCGGAACGCCGGCTTTACTCCCCATCTCGGAAATAGCTTCCAGTTGCAGCTTCACGTCGTGTGCCGATTGCCAGCGCTGGTCCGGATCTTTCGCGAGACAGGTACGAATCAATTTCTCCAGCGCCGGCGGCGTCATGGGCTGCACTACGCTGATCGGCTCCGGCTCTTTCTCTAAAATCGCTGCTAGGACTCCTACCTGAGACTTGCCGTCAAACGGCCGCTTGCCGGCGGCCATTTCATAAAGCGCACAGCCGAAGCTAAAGATGTCCGACCGTGCATCTGCCTCGGCCCCTTGCAACACCTCAGGCGCCATGTACTGAAACGTGCCCACGATCAAACCTTTTTGAGTAAGCGGCGTCAGCGGGGAAGTCATCTGCGCCACGTTCATCGTCGGCGTTGACGGTGTCAGCAAACCAACACTGCCTCCGGACGTCGCCCCCATGGCTTTTCCCTTGGCCAGACCAAAGTCCATGAGCTTGGCCCCTGATTTGGTCAACATGATGTTTCCCGGCTTCAGGTCACGATGAATGATGCCGTGCCGGTGCGCCCGCTCCAGAGCATCCGCCGTCTGGATCGCGATCGTCAGTACCTGATCAAGAGGCAGCGGCCCTTTCAGCAAACGGGCGGCAAGCGTCTCGCCCTCCAGATACTCCATCACCAGGTAATCAATGCCGTCCTGATGACCTACGTCAAAAAGCGTGCAGATATGCGCATGCTGAAGTGACGAAATGGCGCGAGCCTCGCGCTCGAATCGAGCTTTCAAATCAGGATCAGCTTGCAATTGCGGAGGAAGAACTTTGATAGCAACGTCGCGGCCAAGCCGCGAATCGTGTGCACGGTAAACTTCACCCATGCCACCCGCCCCTAAAGGCGATTGAATCTCATACGGCCCGAGTTTAGTTCCTGCGGTTAGCGCCATGCAGCGCGAATTATACCGGACATCGGCGTGAATCCGCGGCTCCCGGATTTGCACGCATGTCCGGAGTTTGCTCCTGCGGCCTTCATCACCTAATTCTTCTGCACCACTATCTCGCTATGTAGACCGTTTTGGTTCCGTCCGCCGATTGCCTTACTTCGAATTCCTCTGGGGGACACCTGCCGTCTGCGAGGGTGTTTTGATTGATTGGTTTAGGTCCTTAACCCAATGGACATTCAGCGCGTAGTCTTTCTGAAACAAAAGCGCCCAAGTGTAACGGTCGCCGTTTGGCATACTATCGAGAAAATTCTCAAGGGCCCGACGCGCCGGAACGTTCTCGTATCCTACGTTAGTGTGGAACAGATGCATGTCATTTCCAGGAATCAAGCCGACAAATACGGTGTAGCCGGATGCGGCAGTCAGCGCATCGCACAGCGCATGTAGAAATTGACCACCATTCCGCTCCTGTGCGGGCACGCTGATGATGGTGTCAAGCATTGGGCGGCTCGGTTGCAATTTTCCGCTAACATCTCTTACCATGCCCGGCGAGACACGCACACGAGTCTGAGATTGCGAGATGAGAAAAGTAGTCCCCGTATTCTGTGAAAACGCGGTGACGAGTTGATTGACGGCTTCCAACTTTGCTTCGTCATCGTTCGTAGCTTTGGGCACATCGTATGTCACCGATAGTTGACGCTCCCGCGCACCGATGATTCGTTTGCTTGGAGCGATAGCTTCCCCTGGCTTGAGGTCCCTGCGTACCTTTTCGGTTACATCTTCTAAGTCACCGTCGTACACAAAGCGCGGGTCTTCATAAGGAATGACCCATCCATATTGTTTTTCCCACTGGAGAATCACTTCTCGCACTGGGCGGGGACTGATTACGGATGTGGTCTCCTTCGTCTGCGCACGCGACAAGCTGGACATTAGCAGCGGCACGATCAGTAGGTGTAAAGATAGTCCCAAGGCACGATGCATAGATACTCCTTCATCGCCAAGTTGTAATTGTAGACCGTTGAACCCGCTCTGATGCTGCTTACCGAAGTGCTGGTTATATCCGAACCGAGGTCATTGGTAATGTAGGTTCGAGGGGTACGGAGAGTCGCTGCAACCGATCCACATCTCCTGCTGAAAACGCACCCCACAAGCAGCCCTACCATTCCTTCGATAGTAGTCCACCACAGCTTCGCTACAATGCACTCATGCCGATCCCGACCGAGATCCGGGGACAAAAATACATCCTCCTCACAACATTCCGTAAGGACGGCACCGCCGTACCTACTCCCGTCTGGTTCGGTGAAGAAGACGACAAACTCTACGTGGTGACCCGCGGCGACTCTGGTAAAGCCAAGCGTATCGGCAACAACTCTCTGGTACGCATCGCTCCCTGCACCATCCGCGGCAAAGTTACCGGACCCGAATTTTCTGCCTCCGCCCGTATCCTGCCCGCCGAAGACTGGCCCCACGCCCGCCAGATCGTCAACCGGAAATACTGGATGGCCCGGCTTTCTATCGCGAGGAAGAAGAACGTCTACCTGGAAATCTCTAGGATCGCCTGAGTTCGGTATTCAGCGCGTTCCGCGAACCGCCCACGCTCGGGCGGGCAAAGCAATTGCGCCGTCTACGCCGATAGGCAAGGACCCACGCAGGCACTCGCGAATCGCGTTCTGTATACGCTCGTCGCGGCCCGCCAGATAGTTGGGAGCAGAACCTTGTCCGGTGAGAAATGGTTGCCAGTAGTCATCAAAATCCACAAAGCGCGTGGTAATGTCGAGCGCGCGAGTCTTGACGTGCTCAACGCCGGCACCCTCAAACAGCTTTCGCAACGCTTCGGGATTGCAAAGAGGGAAGCGGCGTCCCTGATCGTACGCTGACGCCTCTTGATCGACATCTGCTGCCGCATCCCAGAACTCACGCAGGAAACGTGCTCCCTCCGCATAGTCCCAGACGTAGATGGCGATCATGCCCCCTGGCACAGTAACCCGGCGCATTTCCAGCACCGCCAGTTCTGGCTCCGGAACGTAATTCAATCCCAGCCCACAGACCGAAACATCGAAATTGGCTTCAGCAAAAGGCAGAGTCCGCGCATCGCCGGTTTCGAAGCTAACGCCAGGGCGGGTGCGATGCGCACGGGCAAACTCAATCTGTTGGGCAGACGCATCCACACCGGAGACTCGAAGTGGCGCGCAGCCATCAACAATGGCTTCGGTGAGCACACCGCTTCCGCAGCAAACGTCCAGCCAGCGCAATTTCAAGGGCTGACCCAACCAGCTGAGGAATTCATCCGCGATCAACTTGCTCCAGCGTCCCATCCACTGGTCGTAAGCTGCTCCAGAAGTCCATTTGTCCATATTCAGTTGATAGCTTTTTTAACGCACAGGACGCAACTGTTCGCGAGATCACAGGAATCGCTTATACACCTGATGCCAGAAGGCGATGAAATCAGACTTCCTGGCTTACGTGAATCGGATGGAGAGGACTCTGACCCTTTGCGGGATCAACTGGACGCACTGGACCGGGCGTGGTCACCTCGCGGGCCGCGAGCTGCTCCGCCAGACGATCATGTTTACCTTTACCCACCTTCCTACCACCTACCGGCTCTTTGACTGTCGGCAACAGGCCCACCGCCTGGTTTCTTCCCGCTTTCTTGGCCTGGTAGAGAGCTTCATCGGCCAAGCGCAGCACCTCGGTGTAGGCAACCGCTTCGGCATCGTTTTCATACCACGGGAACACCGCCCAGCCGATCGAGCACGTACAGGGAATGCTCACGCACCCCTCCAACTCAAACGGTTCCTGTCCCACAAAATTTAACACTCTCTTTGCGAGCGTCGCCGAGTCTTCGCGGTCGGTATAGCGTGAGACCACGAGAAATTCATCCCCGCCCCAGCGGATGAGCGCATCCGAGTGCCGAATCGCGGAACTAAGGCGGCGCGCCATCTCCACCAGCATCTTGTCGCCAACGTCATGTCCGTAACGGTCGTTCACCTGCTTGAAGGAATCGGTGTCCACAATATAGAAAACCAGGTCGCGATTCCGTTTCCCCGATGGGACTGCCGAAGGATATGCGGCCGCTACTGAGTACGAGCGCACCACCTGCCGCACGTCCCCGTCAATCGTGGCATTCAAAAAACGACGATTTCTTGCCCCGGTCAGCACATCGGTAAGCGAATCTTCCCGCAGCTCCCGGTTGGCCCGCGCCAGTTCCTTATCTAGGCGATGCTGCTTGATCCACGCCATCGTACCCAAAATCATCATCGTGATCAGCGTCAACAGCAGCCGAAAGCTGCGCACTGGTCCCGGCGCCTGACTGTAGTAGAGAGCCCAGCCCGCCATCGCCGGCAAGGAGAGAATCGTGACTACGGCCAGTCCGGACATCAAAAGATCTCGCTTACTCTGGTCGGTCTTCGCCGGTTCGGCGCGCAGCGTCTGTCTCCGCGCTACCAGTCCCACGCGTGCAAACCACGCCATGGCCACCAGCAGCGGCGGATCGTACAGGCTGCCTGTGTAATACCTTCCGAAATCGATGGCAAGACTGGAGGCCACCGAAGCTGACGCATACACTAATCCTGCAGCGAACAAAGTTCCGTAAACCACTCTCCACCCGCCCGTGCTGCGCAGCCAGATCGTCCCCGCACACACCAGAAAAACGAAATGTTCCAGAAAAAACACCACATCGAAGCTACGGCCGTAAGCTGCCTCATCCGGCCACACAAACTGCCAGGGGATCACCACGAACAGATAGAGATACAACCACCACGTCACCAACAACGCAAAATCCAGTCCACCCAGGTTGCTGGTTTGTTCGTCGCGCTCAATATGGGGTTGCAGCGCCAGTGCGCTCATGAAAGGCACCAGATGCAGGATGAGAATCACATCTCCAAAGAAAGGATTGGGGACCTCCTGGCGCAGCACCACTTCAAAGTAGGTCCATAGCCCCTGCGCCACGAACCACAGTGCGCATCCCAGGGACATCAGCCGCCAGAACAGCCGGCTGCGCGCGTCTGTTGCACGAGTATTAGCAAGGAAGCAGCCCAGCACTATCGCCAGCAGCACACACTGGGAGATGTTGCCGATGACAGTGAGCCGGTAGCCGCGCGGGATAACGAAACATAGAACCGCATCAAAGAAGACAAGGGCGCAGATCAGCCACCAACACTTGTCCCGCGGCATGGAAACAACATCCACGACTGTGATTTTAGGCCTACCCTCGGCGTCAGGAATGTTACCGAGGTCATCCCGCGTTGCCCGATTAGGAATGTACAACGGGTTGAGATGTCAGACCTTATGCGGAAAGCTTGGATAAAGGCGCTGTTCCGAACTGCCGTTCAGACTGCGACTGGCCTTCGCTGATTTCGGGATCCATTTCTCGACTCAGCCGCGTGGTCCAAATTAGTCCTATTATCACCGTAACAATTCCGAATACTACCCATCCTTCCATTAACAACTTAAGCCAATGCATGAATCCCCCAGAATCTTTGAAACAACCGTCCGGCGCAGATTATAGGGCAAATACCTGGTTATGGGAACCATGCAAATGTTTTCCTATAAATTGCAAGTACAGGAACCCTTCAGCCTATCCTTTCCGAAGATGGCAGCGTCTATCCTCAAGTAGTGCATGACAACTGTTCTTGAAGTGAGGCAGTGCTGGAGCGCTCTTCGTCACGGACTTTGCGAATCCTTGGCGCGCTTTGCGGTCAAAAGCTCTTGCCTGAGACGCGAAGGAAAACCGGGAAACTTCCCCGCGCAAGCGCTGGAACTGAACTCGTTCTCCTCACGTATCATAGAGTTAGAAGCATGAGTTAGAACCATGCGGGTGCTTTTCGAAATCTTCGCGCAGACCCTCCGTACCTTGTGGGCCCACAAGTTACGCTCCTTCCTTACCATGTTCGGGATCGCCTGGGGAGTAGGTTCGCTACTCTTGCTCGTGGGATTAGGCGAAGGCTTCCGCTCCGGCAACCGCAAGCAATTCGACGAAATCGGCGAGAACGTGTTGTTCATCTTCGGCGGCCGAGCTCCTGCCATGAACGGCAGCTTCACCAGCCTTCGCCAGTATTACCTCACCTACAAGGATTACCAGGATGTTCGCAACGAATGTCCCGACGTCGGCTTGGTCGTCCCAATCATTGCCCGTGACGACATTCGCGCCGTAAGCGATTTCTACCAAAGCAGCGGACGCCTCATGGGTGTGCCGTCAGAGTTCAGCCGGGTCCGCTATATGCCGATGAACGAAGGCCGCTGGATCAACGATCTCGACGACTCCCAACAGCGCCTGGTCGTCGTACTCGGAGACGAAGCTCGCAAGAATCTGTTTCCCGGACGCCCCGCCCTTGGCAACACCATTCTTCTCGGTGGCATCCGTTTTCAGGTGATCGGAACCGCCAAACGCATCGGCCATGGCGACAACAACACCATGAACCTGCGGATCTTCGTCCCGTTCCACACCATGCAGAACAATTTCCGCCCGTTGAATGTCGGCGAGATCGACAATGCCATCTCCTTCCTTAACTATCAGCCCACAGTCCGGGAGCTGAACGAGGTCGCCAAACTCGAGGTTCACAAAGTCATTGCGCGTAATCACGGTTTCGACTACCGCAACGTCGATTCTTTCGATGAATGGGACACCGTTCGTACCTCCGATCAAGTAGGCAAGATTTTCGATGCCATGAACATGTTTCTCGGCAGCGTCGGCCTCGTCACCCTGGCATTGGGCGCCATAGGCATCATTAATATCATGTTGGTCGCGGTCGCCGATCGCACTCGCGAAATTGGTCTACGCAAAGCCCTGGGCGCGACCAACCGTAGCATCATGTTTCAATTTTTCGTGGAAGGCGCTTTTCTCACCCTGTTGAGCGGAGGCATAGGCATGGGCGGAGCCGCCGCCCTGATGGCCGCGCTCTCCACCTTGCCTTCGCCTCCCGGCTGGGACACGCCGAAAATCGTCCCGGTAACCGCAGCTCTGGCGATTGGCTCGCTGGCCTTTGCCGGTGTCGTCGCCGGCCTCTATCCCGCGCGCAAAGCCGCCATGTTGCAACCCGTCGAAGCCTTGAGGAGGGAATAGTGAAGCGTGATCTGCTGGAACAAGCCTACAGCGCCATGCGTCACGACCTCCGCAAGACCGTGCTCACCATGCTGGGCATGGCTTGGGGAATTGCCACGGTCGTCTTGTTGTTGGCTTACGGCGACGGCTTCGGCCGCGCTATCGAGAACATCTTCCACAGTTTCGGCGCGACCGCGGTCGGCGTGTTTCCCAACCGCACCTCCGAACAAGCCGGAGGCAACAAGGCCGGCGTAGAAGTTCGCTTCACCAACGATGATGTAGAACTCCTGCGCAACGTCGTGCCGCTGGTCCGCCAGATTTCCCGCGAGTCCGACAAGCAAGGCAAGGTCCAGTACGGCGCACGCACCTTCAGCTTTCCGGTCATGGGTACCGATCCCAGCATTTTCGATATTTGGAACCTGCACGTGGCCGAGGGCCGCTTCCTCAACGATCAGGACAATATGAGCCACGGCCTCTACGCCGTCATCGGCTCCGAAGCCAAAGACAAACTATTTTCCGGCTTGCCTGCGGTGGGAGAATCCATCCGCGTCGATGGCGTCAGCTTCCAGGTAATCGGTGTATTGCAGGCCCGCATGCAGGAAGCCGATGACGATGACAACCGCATGATTTACATCCCATACAGTTCCATGGACGTGCTCCAGGACAATCACTTCCTCGGCGGAATCTGGCTGTCGTCCGAAGGCGTCGATCACGACAAGCTGACCAAGACCATCCGTGAATCACTAGCCCTCGCCCACAACTATAAACCGACCGACGAGCGCGCCATTTTCCTCTTCGACGCCGCCAAGCAACTCGACCAGTTCAACATCATCAGCACAGGACTAAAGATTCTCCTCGGATTCATCGGTACCATTACTCTCGGCATCGGCGGCATCGGACTGATGAACATCATGCTGGTCTCAGTCACCCAGCGCACCCGCGAAATCGGGGTCGAGAAAGCCCTCGGCGCTCGCAAGCGCGACATTCTGTTTCAATTCCTGGCGGAAGCCCTGGTCATCACCGCCGTGGGCGGAGTCTTCGGTATCCTGCTTTCGTATGCGATTTCCTTGTCGGTGGGAACTCTGACTCTCTACAGCGCGCTCGCTCAGCACGCCTCAGCGGGAGACATTACGATATTAGTTGCGCCCAAGACCCTGGTCATCGCCACTACGATTCTAGCCATAGTGGGCATCGCCAGCGGAATGTTCCCAGCCATGCGCGCCGCGAACTTGGACCCCATTGAAGCCCTGCGCTACGAATAGCGCTCTACAACTTAATACTCTCCAAAAACTCCGGCCCCCTACGCACCTTCGTCAACTGCTCGAACCCATAAGCAACCTTCAGCAAAGTCCCTTCACTCCAAGCTCGCCCGAAGAACGAAACCCCCACCGGCAAACCAAATATGAACCCAGCCGGCACCGTAATATCCGGATACCCCGCGACCGCCGCCGCATTCGAGCTGCCGCCATTTGAACAGTCTCCATTGATCCAATCCGTAAACCAGGCCGGCCCCGCCGTCGGAGCCATAATCGCATCGAGCTTGTACTGGTCCATCACCGCGTCTATTCCCTCCGTGCGGGAAAGCTTCAGGTCCTTGTCCAGCGCGTCGGTATACTCCTTCGTTGACAGCGGCCCTTTGGCCTCCGCCTTGATAAAAATATCCTGATCGAAATAGGGCATCTCTTTGCTCTTATTTCGATTATTGAAATCGATAATCTCCTTCAACGATCCCGGCGCTCCCGGCCGCGCCGCCAAATAAGCATTGAGATCAGCCTTCAACTCGTACAACAAAACCATAAACTCCGACTCGCCGAACTTCCCATGCGATGGCAAATCCGCCGGATCCACCACCTCTGCTCCCGCCCCCTTGATCTCCGCGACCAATTCGTTCATCAACGCATCCACCGGATCGCTAAATCCAAAATATTTCCTTGCCACTCCGATACGCGCACCCTTCAATCCCTTGGGATCCAGAAAGCTCGTGTAATCCGTAACCGACTTTCCAGAGCTCGCGGCAGTGACACTATCCCGCGAATCCACTCCCGCTATCGCCCCGAGCAGAATCGCCGCATCCCGCACCGTCCGCGCCATCGGCCCCGCCGTATCCTGGCTGTGTGAAATAGGAATGATTCCCGACCGGCTCACCAGGCCCACCGTCGGCTTGATTCCCACCAATCCATTCGCCGACGCCGGACACACCACCGAGCCGTCCGTCTCCGTCCCCACCGCCACTGCGCATAGATTCGCCGCCGTCCCCGCTCCCGACCCCGAACTCGACCCGCAAGGATTGCGGTCAAGCGCATAAGGATTCTTCGTCTGCCCACCGCGTCCACTCCATCCGCTGCTCGAATGTGAAGAGCGAATATTCGCCCACTCGCTCAAATTCGTCTTCCCCAGAATGACGGCTCCCGCCTCACGCAATCTCTGCGCCACGAATGAATCCCGCACCGGCTTCGACCCCAGCAGCGCCAGTGATCCCGCCGTCGTCTGCATCCGGTCGGCAGTGTCGATGTTGTCTTTGATCAGCACCGGAATGCCGTGCATCGGTCCACGCACATGCTTCTGCGCCCGCTCTTTGTCGAGCCCATCGGCAATCGCCAACGCATCCGGATTCACCTCAATCACGCTCGCCAGAGCCGGCCCGCGCTTGTCGATCTCGTCGATGCGATCGAGATACTTCTGCGTGATCGAGCTTGCCGTATATTTTCCAGAAGCCATTCCCGCCTGCAAATCGGCAATCGTGGCTTCATCCAGCTCAAACGACTTTGGCCGAGCCTGCGGTGTCGGCGCGACCATCTCCCGCGCTCCCGCCAGCGCCGGCAGTGCAGCAGCACTTGCACCGGTCAATAAGCTTGCCTGTAGAAAACGCCTGCGTTGGGGCGACAAAGGATCGTTCAAGAGATTTCTCCTGGTTGGAATGCCTTCCGTAAGAAACGGCATTATAGGCGATTCACGCAAACCGGATGTTAAGTCGGATGTTAAGTTGCGTAAGTATCGGCGGGATGTTCTCTGTGTGCCTCTGTGCTCTCTGTGGTTACGCCTTTGAAGCGATGCCTTCGTGAAACTTCATGGTCCTACATGATTGATTTCTTCGGCCGTGCGAAGAAGGGCAAGTGGCACAGCGGGGACGACCAACCGCCGCCCGGCCAGTGGTGTTGAACCCTGCGAATTCGACTTGTTGCGGTCAGGACTGCTTGGTTTCCAATTTCTTTCGAATCCGTCGCAGTTCGATGAAATTCAGGGCGGTCATCGTGCAAAGCACGCTGCCGAACATGATCATCACAATGCTGTCCATTGAAGCGGGCTCCTCCCCCGCAGGCATTCACCCAAGGGAAAACTTCTCCAGCAAAATATAACCTAACCCCGCCCCCGTACTGTTGGCGTTCTAGTTACGCAACCAATATCTTTGTATCGTCTCGGTGATGGGGCTGCGCTCGTTTTGATCAGCGAAAATCAGCGGAATCTGCGGCCAGGCAACGAACCACGCAGGTTATGCTTCAAAATTAGTATCCGGCGGGTATAATTAAAGACATTCATGCCCAAGTATTCCATAGTGGTTCCCCTGCACGATGAGCAGGAGAACGTAACCGATCTCTACGACCGCCTCAAGGCCGTCATGGAGATCAGCGGCGAGACTTTCGAACTGGTCTTTGTCGACGACGGTTCCCGCGACCGCACTTTCCACTTACTGCGTGAGATTGCCGCCATCGATAGCAGGGTAACGGTCGTCCGCCTCCGCCGCAACTTTGGCCAAACGTCAGCCTTGGCGGCCGGTTTCGACCACACTCGCGGCGAATACATCATCGCCATGGACGGCGACCTGCAACACGATCCCGCCGACATCCCGCTGTTCCTCGAAAAGATCGCCGAGGGTTATGACATCGTCAGCGGCTGGCGCAAAGTCCGCATCGACAATCTCTGGATGCGCCGCATTCCATCTCGGTGCGCCAACTGGCTCATGGCCAAACTCAGCGGCGTCGATATCCATGACTTCGGCACCACTTTCAAAGCCTATCGCCGCAGCATCCTCGAGCAGGTCCCGCTATACGGCGAGTTGCACCGCTTCATCCCCGCGCTGGCATCGGCGTATGGGGCGTCGATCTGCGAGGTCCCCATCCGCAATGTAATGCGGGAGCGGGGAGCGTCACATTACGGCATCTCGCGCACTTTCCGTGTCTTCTTCGATCTCATCACCATCCGGTTCTTGCTCAAGTATCTCTCGCGCCCGCTACACTTCTTCGGCACCGTCGGAATGATGAGCATCTTCTCCGGAGGCGGCATCGCCATCTGGCTGATGCTGGATAAACTCTTCAACCATTCCGACACCATGGCTCAGCACGGCCCGCTAATGATTTTCGCCGCCGTGCTTTTATTGGCGGGACTGAACATGCTGGCCGTCGGCCTTCTGGGCGAAATGCAAGTCCGCCACTACCACGAACCCACCCGCCGCGCCCCCTACTTTGTGGACCGCGTCCTCCGCGCCCAAAGCAGCGAAGAACACACTGTCTCCGAATAATTGTTCACGCGGAAGATGCCCTTGCCGCAACTGATAACTTGGTGAATGCCATGAAACATGAACTAGGAACTGTAATCGCCCATCGAGATTACTTTTCGGCACGAAATGAAAGCGCGGCCTCTATCGTAAAGTTGGAAATAGGTATGCCTGCCAAGTCTCCGGCACGCCGACGATGAGTACATGTGTTCCTTCCGTCTTAAGGCTCCCGGATCGGAACGCACTGAAACTGTCTATGGAACCGACGAACTTCAGGCACTCCAACTGGCGCTTGGGTATGCGGAGGCCAAGCTTAGAGCTTTTAGCAATTCAGCGGATTTCCACCTGCATTGGGCAGGCGGCGAGGACGGGGATTTGGGCATCCGAATCCCCGCATTCTCTAACTGACAAAAGGCCTGTAGGGCGCAGGCGTGCTCGCCCGCGCGGCCGAGCGAAGCGCGGCGATCACTTCCCGAACGCTTCCTTATTCACCACATAAGGCATCTTGGTCAAATCCCCACCGCAGTTACCCTCAAGCACATCAATCAACCCTTGCACCGCCCGCCCCGCCATTCCCTTATCAGGATCACTCGATAGCCGCGTAATCTGCGCTGCGCTGGCAAAGTGCGGCAACAATCGGCAGCGGTCCTCAATCGCCGGATCGCGCAGCGGCGAATCGGCCGGCAGCGGCTCTTTTTCGTAAACGTCCAGTGCCGCCCCGGCAATCCACTTTTCCCGTAGCGCCTTGGCCAATGCCACTTCGTCGACCACCGGCCCCCGCGACGTGTTCACCAGATAAGCCGTCGTCTTCATCATGCGCAGCGTTTTCTCATTGAACAGATGGTAATTAGGCGTGGTGCTCTCCCCTTCACGCAGCAGCGGCACATGCACGCTAACAAAGTCCGTCGTGCGCAGAGCCTCCTCCAGCGAAACATACTTGATCCATGTTTTTTCCTTCTGGATCCCCAGCGCCTGCCGGAGATCCATCACTTCCTGAATCCCCTTCACATACTCGTGGTTCTGATAAGCCGGGTCGTAGCACAGAATATTCATGTCAAACCCGGAGCATTTCTTGATCAGCGCCAGCCCGATCCGACCCGTACCAATCACTGCGATAGTCTTGCCGGTGACTTCATCGCCAAGGAAGGGAAGATATGGATGCCAATATCCCCACTTGTTTTCGCGCGTGAGATGCTCGGCCGGCCACATCTTTCTGGCCAACGAACCCAGCAGAAAGAAAGCAAACTCCGCCGTAGCCTCCGTCAGCACATCGGCGGTATGCGTGAACGGAATCTTGTAGCGATTGGCGTCAGCCCGGTTGATATTGTCAAAACCCACAGCGATCTGCGCCACGACTTTCAGCGTGCCCTTGCCCGCCTCGAACACCTCCACATCAATCGGATCGCGCAAGGTGGTAATCAGCCCGTCTATCCCGGACTTCACCTTCTCAACGATCAGGCTCTTCGGTGGCGCTTCAGGCTTGGGATAAACCTCAACTTCATATCCGCGCTTGCGCAGCAACTGAATCGACTCCCCAATATCACAGGTAGCAAATACCCGGAATTTCTTACTCATGATTGTCTTCGTAGTGGTGGTTTTCTTGATCAGCGCAAATCAGCGAAAATCTGCGGCTGGCTAAAGATTCTTCTTCGTCCACTCATCCACTCGCGCCAGCGCCTTATTCAAATTCTCCAAAGAATTGGCTACGCTGAAACGCAAATAGCCTTCGCCATAATCCCCAAACGCCGTTCCCGAAAGACAAGCCACGCCCGCCTGTTCCAGCAACGCATCCGCCAGCTTTTTCGACTTCCATCCCGTCTTGGTGATATTGGGGAATACGTAAAACGCGCCTTTCGGCAGCCGGCAAGAGAATCCCTTGATCTTATTCAATCCCGCCACAAACACATCCCGCCGCCGCTGAAACTCTACCCGCATCTTTTCCACCGACGTCTGATCTCCCTGAATCGCCTCGATCCCCGCAATCTGCGTAAAGCTAGCGGTACACGAATTCGAATTCGTATTCAGCCGCGCGATCTGCGCCGCCAGGTCAGCCCGCATCACGCCATACCCCATGCGCCATCCTGTCATCGCCCAGGTCTTCGAGAATCCATCCAGCAGGATCGTCCGCTCCTTGAATCCCGGAACCGACATAATCGAGTGATGCTCGCCCTCAAAAATCAGCCGGCTATAAATCTCATCCGAAAGCACCATGATGTTGCGGTCGTCAATTGCCTCCGCGATCCCCTCGACATCCTGCTTACTCATCACGCCGCCCGTAGGATTTTGGGGTGAATTAATAATGATCAGCCGGGTGCGGTCCGTGATCAGCGCTTTCAATTCCTTCACGTCCAAACCGAAATCCCGCTCCTCGTGCAGACGAATCGGCACTGCCTTTGCCCCTGCGTAATTGATCATCGATTCATAAATCGGAAATCCGGGGTTGGGATAAATGACTTCATCCCCCACGTCAGCTAGCGCAAGCAACGTAAAGAAAATAATAGGCTTGCCGCCGGGGACAACGACGACCTCGTCAGCCGTGACTTTCACTCCCCGCGATCGCAAAACATCATCTGCGATCGCTTGCCTCAACTCCGGCAACCCAGCTGAAGGCCCGTAGTGCGTCCAACCGCCGCGTAGAGCATTGACCCCGGCTTCGACCACATTCTTCGGCGTATCGAAATCAGGCTCGCCAATTTCCAGGTGGACAATGTCCTTGCCCTGGCGTTCGAGAGCCTTAGCCTTGTTCAATACTTCAAAAGCGGTTTCCGTGCCCAGACGCGACATCCGCTGAGCCAGTTTCAATTCGTATTGCGTAGAGGTTTCCATAGTCGTAGGCGACATAATTATATCCTTGCAAAGACCCATGTGGCGCGGGCGCCTCGCCCGCGGAAGGATTTCCTCTGTGAACCGCAGCCTGCCCTGAGCGAAGTCGAAGGGTGCCCTCTGTGGTTCAAGTATTTTGTGGATTGCAAAACCGATCCTCACTAACGAAGACCGATCTCTCGCGTATCATTGTCCCACATGTTTTCCCGCCGCACCGACTGGAAGCTTACGCCCAACCGCTTCACTCAGGCGCAACACGAGTTGCACGCCGCCGGAAGGGAAGTCCTCGACCTCAGCATTTCCAATCCCACGCGCGCTGGATTCGACTACGACCGCCAAGCCATACTGCGCGCTTTCAGCAATCCCGCCGCGCTCGACTACGACCCTCAGCCCAAAGGCTTACCCGCCGCCCGCCACGCGGTCGCCGAATATTACCGCCACCGCGGCAAGGTCAATCCTGAATCTCTCGTGCTCACCACCAGCACAAGTGAAGGCTATTCCTTCGTCTTTCGTCTAATGTGCAATCCCGAGGACGAAGTTCTCGTCCCGAAGCCCAGCTACCCGCTGTTCGAATTTCTTGCCGATCTACAGGACGTCAAACTCGTCCCCTACCCGCTGCTCTACGATCACGGCTGGCAACTCGATTTCACCACGCTCGAGAAAGCCGTGACCTCGCGCACCCGCGCCATCGTACTCGTGCATCCGAACAATCCCACCGGTTCCTATGTAAAAAACGAAGAGCGGACCCTGCTCAACGCTTTCTGCCGCGACCACAACCTAGCCATCATCGTCGACGAGGTCTTTCTCGACTACGCGCACGACGGCTCACTGCCAGCATCTTTCGCCAGCAACGCCGAGGTCCTGACTTTCACCCTAAGCGGCATTTCAAAAATCTCTGCCCTGCCGCAAATGAAACTAGCCTGGATCGCCGTATCCGGCCCCGCCGACCAACTGCACCCCGCCCTGGCGCGTCTCGAAATCATTGCCGACACCTTTCTCTCGCTGAATGCTCCTGTACAACTTGCCGCAGCCACATTGATCGACCAGCGCCACAGCCTCCAACCTCAACTCCTCGACCGTGTCCGCGCCAACCTAGCCGAACTCGATCGCCAACTCGCCCAACAAAAAGCTTGCCAGCGCCTGGCCGTCGAAGGCGGATGGTACGCCGTCCTCCGCGTCCCCGCCACCCAATCCGACGAAGACCTAGCCATCGACATCCTGCGCCAAGCCAGCGTCCTGGTCCATCCCGGCCACTTATACGACTTCCCCCGCGACGGCTACCTGGTCCTGAGTCTGATCACCCAACCCAACCACTTCCGCGACGGCATCGGGAGAATATTGAAAACCCTGGCCATGTAAGACTAGCGACGCTTAATCTGCGCTCATCTGCGGGATCTGCGGCCGTAAAACCTGACCCATTTTCCCCTTGTCCTATCCCCGTCCCGCGTTGTAATATGCACCCCGTGCTGGGCAGCCCTTCCGAAGGGTTTGCCGGTTCCATGAACCAAGTCCCCTGGCCTGACTCCTGGCACCGTTTCCTCTTGCTGCTTCGTCGAGAGGGGGATCAATGTTCTGGAAAATGGTTCTAGGCGTTTCGACTGCCTGGCTGGTTCTTCCTGCGGTAGTGTGGATATTGGTTCATCAGATCCTGCGGCTCCTTGGCTCGTCGTCCTCGCAGAATCGAACCGTGTAGCGACAGACTGTCACTTCCGTATGTAGAAAGATGGAAGCGAGCGCCTACGCCTCTCCTACTTTCCCGGAGCTCTTCCGCCCATAACATCGGCGAAGCCAGGCTCGGAACGCACGCTGTCGAATTCCGGGTCAACCGCGGCATTCATCAGCAGCAGGGAATGCTCTGCACGCGCCTTCTTCAGCGCCGCGAGCGCCTGCTCCTTTTGCCCCAGTCCAACGTAGATTGTGGCCACGTTATACGGAGTTACGTAAACCTTCTCTCCCCGGCGTGCCAGTTCTTGCAACACTTTCTCCGCATCTTCTTTTCGCCCCATCCGCGCGTAGAGATGGCCCAACTCTGCCGTGGGCCAGGGTATTTCGGTTTCCACGCTGCTCGCCTTTTCCAGTTGCTCCAAAGCGCCCTGGAGATCACCCTGTTGCTCGTAAGTCATCCCCAGCATCATGCGTGAAAGCCAATAATTGGGTTCCATAGCCACGGTTGCGCGCAGCTGCTTGACAGCCTCATCGTAGCGTCGCGCAAAGTAGAGTTGCCAGCCCAGAAAAGTGTCGGACTCGAGCGATGCCGGATCAAGCTCCACCCCACGCCTGCCTTCTTCGATTCCGGCTTCCATCCTCCTGTCAAAGGCCAGAAACAAACCGTAGTTGGTGTGGGCCGCGCCGTTGCGCGGTTCTAATTCGACGGCACGCTTGAATTCCTTTTCTCCATCCGCCCAATCGTAGTCGTATCCCCACTTCACCCACCCCATGGCAATGTGAGCTTCGGGATTCGACTCGTCCAATTCCAAAGCCCTCCTCGCCGCCTCTTTCGCCGGCGGCATCGAGTCTTTTGGAGACAAGAAGAAATCATTCGCAATGACGTAGGAATAAGCCAGCCCTGCATAGGCCGCCGCGTAGTTCGGATCCAACTGGATCGCTTTGCGAAACTCTTCATTTCCCGTATTCACATCCGCGCGCGTGTATTTCTCCTCGTGATAACGGCCCTTGAGGTAAAGCTGATAAGCGTCAGGGTTGCTAGTCCCGACCTTGGCGAGATTCTCGCGTTCCGACCCGCTAAGCCGTGGCTGCAACTGGCTGGCAACTTCGCCGGTGATCACCGCTTGCAGCTGCGAAGCATCGTTAAGGCCGCGCGTATAACGTTCGCCCCAAAGCTGAGCGCCCGTCGCCGCGTTCACCAACTCAGCCTCAATGTCGAGTTCTTTGCCATGTTCGGCTACCCGCCCTGTTAGCACCGCATCAACATGCAGCTCGCGCCCCACACCTTGCGGATCATCCTGTCTCGCCTTATATCGCGCCACCGTGCTGTACGCCATCACCTGAACATTCGGAAGCCGGGAAAGAGAATTCGTAATCTCCTCCGACATTCCTTCGCCCAGGTAATCCATGTCCGGATCTTTGCTAGCGTTGGCAAAAGGCAGCACCGCGATCGAATGAATGCCTGCACCTTCCGAACCCTGCGGCCGTAAGAAGCGCCAAGCCAGAAATCCGCCCACCGCCACTGCTATGACCACAGGTAAAACCCACAGCAGTCGCAGCGACCGCTTTCGAGTTTCAGTTTCCGCCGGAGCAGCGACGACGCTGCTGCTCTCGATATCCCGCTTCAACCGCCTGAGTTCGGCTCGCATTTCAGCGGCCGACTGATAGCGCACTTCGCGGTCCTTCTCCAGCGCCCTCTCAATTATCCCCTCCAGCTTGGGCGCAATTTCCGGATTGATTCGCACCGCCGGCACCGGAGCCCGGCTGAGGATCGACTCAAAAACCACCCCCGACGTTTCTCCCCGGAACGGCAAGGCCCCAGTCGCCATCTCGTAAAGCACCACGCCAAAAGAAAAAAGGTCGGTCCTGGCGTCCAAGTCCTTGGCCCGGATCTGCTCCGGGGACATATACGCGACCGTGCCCACCGTCGCACCGGGACTGGTCAGATGGTCCTCCATCGTGCGGGTCTGCGTATTTGCCGACGCAATCCTGCTAGTTGAACCGGCAGCCGGCGCGACCTTCGCCAAACCAAAGTCAAGAATCTTGGCATGCCCGCGCTCCGTAATAAAGATGTTGGCCGGCTTGATATCGCGATGAACGATTCCCTTCGAATGCGCCGCATCCAGCGCGTCCGCAATCTCAAGAGCAATGCCAAGCAAGATATCGGTTTCGATAGCTTTTCCGCCGATGCGATGCTTGAGAGTCACTCCCTCCAAAAACTCCATGGCGATAAAAGCTTTCCCATTTTCCTCGCCGATGTCGTAAATGGTGCAGATGCCGGGATGGTTCAAGGCCGACGCCGCTTTGGCTTCGCGCCGAAATCGCTCCAAAGCCTGGCGATCTTGTGCCACATCCTCAGGTAGGAATTTCAGGGCGACAAAGCGTTCTAGGCGTGTGTCCTCAGCCTTAAACACCACGCCCATGCCGCCGCCGCCGATCATTTCGACGATGCGGTAATGCGAGATCGTCTGACCAATCATGGAGGGCCCAGAACTCAGGCTGCAATCTTAGGGTTGAGCTATCGCGAAGTCAACGACAGGGAACCAGCAACACTCGTGTGGGGCGGACGCCCTCGTCCGCCCCTCTTGACTTTGCCGTCAACCACCCGAAACGGCCTTGACCGCCCGCTTCCCGCAGAGGATAATCCTCGCTACTCGGCCTGCCGCAACCCCCCTGCGGCGCGGAGTCGAGCAGGTTCCCGCTTATCCAGGTTTCGCAATTCAATTGGCGATATCGCCGTGGAGGACTGTCATGACAAGATTTGACCAGCGGATGCGTCTACTAGGCCTGTGCGTGCTCGCAATAACAATGTCAATTTCCGCTTCAGCCCAAACCTACACCGAGCTCCTGAGCTTCAATGGAACCACCGCCGCCGGTCCCGAGACTCCTCTGACTCAGGGCTTCGACGGAAATCTTTACGGAACGACCTATTACGGAGGCACCGGAACCTGCTTCGACGGCAAAGGCATAGGCTGTGGTGTTGTGTTTAAGATCACACGTAACGGCGAATTCAGGGTCGTTTACAACTTTCAATCCAGCGATAGCGTTATTTATCCCGATAACGATCTAGTTCTTGGTGAGGACGGCAATTTATACGGGACCAATCAACGCTACGACACTATTTTCAAAATCACGCCTGCTGGTAGTCTCACGATACTGCACACATTCACAAGCGGTCCTAGCGGTGCTGGTCTATACGGCGGGCTTACTCTGGGCACGGACGGAAACTTTTACGGAACAACAATAGGCGGAGGCGCACCCTCCCAATTCTGCCCCTCCGGCTGCGGCACCGTCTACAAGATGACAGCTGCGGGGGCAGTGACCACGCTCTACAGCTTTTGCCCGCAAAACTATTGTCCTGACGGCGAGGCTCCGGAGGGCACACTGGCCGAAGGAACCGACGGGAACTTTTATGGAACAGCCCTCGACGGCGGCCTGTACAAGCAGGGAACGATCTTCAAAATAACGCCAAACGGTGTCTTTACACTGCTGTATACATATGACACACCCTACACCGATCTATACCCGGGGCTGATGCTCGCGACCGATGGCAACTTCTACGGAGTAAGTAGCCAGGGGCTTTATCAGATTACCCGGAAAGGGATTTATACGGCTTTGCCGAACCCCGGCAATGTGCCGCTTCTTCCGATTCAAGGCAACGATGGGAATTTCTACGGGATCACAGAGGAGGGCGGAAATCGGATGGGAAACATTTTCGAAATGCCTCCGGCCGGTAACCCTTCAACACTCTATAGCTTTGTCGGATTTCCGACTGACGGATCTTACCCATTTGCCGATCTCGTCCAGGCCACTAATGGAACTTTCTATGGCACCACTTTCTCAGGAGGCAGTTCCACCTGCAACTACTACGTCCCCGGCTGCGGCACAATCTTCAGCGAGGATGTCGGTCTTGCCCCCTTCGTAGCATTCGTGCGCGGCGCAGGCAGCGTTGGCCAGCGCTTCGGCCTCCTTGGGCAAGGATTCACCGGAACCACCAACGTCTCCCTCAACGGAACTTCGGCAAGTTTCACCATCAAATCCGATACTTTGATTGTGGCCACAGTTCCAGCCGGTGCGACCACAGGATACGTAACCGTAGCCACGCCCAGCGGCACGCTTACCAGCAACGTGCAGTTCCACGTGATCCCGTAGCGCAAGCTACAATACGCCGAGAACGCCGTGGCCAGCGAACCACCCATGTCGCAAGCGAACCCCGAATCTCTGGCGCGCGAACTACTATCGGCGCATGAGACTGGACAGATGGTTCCCATCCCTCCCTCCGCGCGCCCCGGTTTCGACCTCAACGCCGCTTACGAGGTTGAAGCAACCCTCAAACGATTTCGCGAAGCTGCTGGACACCGAGCCATCGGCCGCAAGGTAGGTTATGCCAACAAGGCCATGTGGCGAGTTCTCAAACTCGAGACTCTCGTCTGGGCTCACATGTATGACGATACCGTCCATCACAGCGACAGCAACTCCGCCGCGCTATCGCTCCCACATTACCGTTCGCTCAAAATCGAGCCCGAGATAGTCTTCGGCTTGAAACGGCCAATCACTGCAGAAGGCCTCGACGCCACCGCCGCCCTCGAATCCACCGAATGGTTAGCTATGGGATTCGAAATCATCGATTGCCCATTTCCCAACTGGCAATTTCAACCCAGTGATTTCGTCGCCTCATTTGGGCTTCATGTCGCACTAATAATTGGCGAGAAGATGCAGATAAAGCCTGAGTTGATCGCCAAGCTCGTGGACGAGTTGCCCAAGTTTAAGGTTCGAATGTCGAAGCACGGCGAGTTTGTAGAAGAAGGATCCGGCAGAAACTCATTGCGCAGCCCAGCGTCGTGCCTGGCGGAACTCAGCACCGCCGTCCTGCGGCGTATCCCATCTGAGCCCTTGGACACTGGTGAAATTGTCAGTTCCGGCACGCTCACCGCCGGACACCCGACCCGCAAAGGCGATCTTTGGAAAGTCGACGTCGAAGGACTGTCGCTGCCGCCGTTAACCTTAACTCATGCCGCTGAATAAAACGACCAAGGCTTTTCTGATTCGCAATCACCCTGCCCACAGCAAACCGAAGCGGGTCACTTAATCATCGTCAGGGCCGTTACGAGGCCTTTTATCGTTCAAGAAGTGGCCAGCATCTAACGCAGCCGGAATGGCCTTAAATGTGATTGGCGTTTGAGTGAAATCAAAACAATCGGAAAGATCATCGGCCGCGGCATCAGCATATGGGTACGGACTCGAAGGATCGACGGTCGGCAGCTCAAAAACAGTTTCAATGAATTTCAGAACGCTGCCGAAATCATGCTGCTGATGCGAGATATAAGCCGCCTTCGCATACGGGGAAACCACGATCAGAGGCACGCGAAATCCCATCTGGTATGAATTCGTGGCGCTGATTGGGGGGACCACATGGTCATACCATCCACCCCAGTCATCCCACGAAATGATGATCGCGGTGTTCGCCCAGTACTTGCTCCCTCCAATGGCATTGACGATGGACGCTACCCAGGACGGTCCAGAACCATCGGTGAAGTAGGCATGGTCGGACTCATCTGCGTCAGGGATTACCCAGCTCACCGCCGATAATTGGCCATTCGTTATATCCGTCAGAATCTGCGTCTGATTCAGAACGACATTGTTAGTCCAATCCGCACCGGTACATGCAGTTCCGTTGGGTGGAGGCGCATTGGGAACGCACATATGGCTGATAGCATTCGGTGCAGTCCAAATCGAACCGGCCGATGGAGCGTAATACTTCCAGCTAATATTGTTCTGGTTGAGCAAATCGCTCAGGGTCGGATGGTCAAAACAGGGATACGCGGTGGTCGTTTGATTCGTCAACGAATCCATGTTGGTGGTATCAATCAACGAAACCACTTCGGTCGAGGGGGCCGTGCATCCAGTGTCCATGGTTAAATCTAAGGGCGGGTTCTCCGCGAGAAAAAACTTGCTCGGTACCGTCAGTTCTGTAGACGCCATGGAAGTTCCCGATAGGATGTACTGGTGGGCGGGAAAGCTCGGCCCCTGATTGGTCTGGAACATACGGTCGCCAAAAGTGTAGGTCTCAGCCAAAGTGAAATAGGGTTGCACATCAGAAGCCTGCACATATTGATATTCAACGTTGGGAGGTATGCCGGGCGTGCAGGGAGCCGGGCAACTTACGTTGATCGTGTTAGCTCCGTCCATGTTCCCGTTGTCGTAGGATTGCAAAAATGCAATGTGCGCATGATTGAGGTCGTAGTTGGTCACCAGCGCTGTCGGAGTCAGCGTGGTCATTCCAGTGGGAGAATTCGTATTCTTGCCGCTAGAGGCGATATCGGCGCCGCGGCCAATGAGCACCGGATCGTGGAACAGATTGTCTGGCGTCCGGTTCTCCTGGAAGATGATCACAACATGCTGAATGACGGACGTTGTTGTCAGAGCCAGCAGCGGAGCACTGTTGCTGGGAGCTAACTTATTGGAATCGCTCCCGGCAACGGTAATTGAATAGTTCCCGACAGGGGTGCCGCTCGTCGTACTAACTGTCAGCGTGGAAGTGCCCGGGGCTGTGCCGCTGATTTTTACTGGAGACACACTGAAGGTACAGGTGGGTGCCGGCGTTCCTCCGCTGACATTGCTGCACGAGAGGTTTACGCTCCCGCTATACCCATTTGCCGGAGTCACCGTGATGGTCGAAGTGGACGACCCTCCCGCACTGACTGAACTTGGGCTCAGGACGGAGGCAGTGAGTGTGTAGCTAGACGAAGGAGCTGTGGGAGCCGTCGGCCCGTTACCCCCGCAACCGCTGAGGCCGGCTAATAGGCCAGCCACCCACATTAAACTACCGACAAACAATTTCTTACGTCGAAACATAAATAGCCTCCGGCTAGTCGAAGTCACTGATCTTCGGTTGTGTCCACGAGGTAGACCCCGGTTCCTATTCTCCAGCGATGGTTATTTGATTGAAATTGGGGAGGTTGGGTTGTTCCGCCGCGGCTTCTTGACTCTTATGTATCACTAATTTGTAGAGCTGATGATTCAATGAGGACTGCGATGTTCGCCAGAGAACCGTCCAACTGGTCAATCAGAGTCTGATTAGCGCACCATCCAGGCCGAAGCAGCGACCGCAACCCCCGCACTCGCCATCAACAAGCCAACGTGCCAGAATATTCGCCGGCCCGAGAGCAACGCAATCGAAGTGATCACCAGGGCTATCTCTAGGAAAACTTCGCCTAGATCGAAGCGGTCGGCTTTTCGGCGGACGAGTTCGGTTTCGTTTTCCGTGTCGCGTGCCTGTTTATCGAGTTCCTTCTGTTCATCTTTATAGCGGTCCGCTTCGGCCCGGTATTTCTCCTGCAAGCTGGCGACCGCAGCAGCGTCCTTACTGGCCACCACGGTGGTTAGATCGGCGAACAATTCGTCGGTATGGCGGCGGATATTCTTGGCCTGGTAGAAAGCCCATTGGTCGGTGACCTTGTTCTGCAAAATGATTTCTTCGGTATGAGTGCGATGACCGAGCAGTGACACCGTTGCCACCAGCACAGCCAGCACCGCCATGGTGAGCGTGATGGGGGCAAGATCGGGACGCTCCCTGGCATGCTCGGCGTTCTCGTGCAATTCAGTCAGTTCGTCGGTCATGATGAACTCCTATCCTGCACTTTGCTCCATGACGGCCTGGTGTCTCCACCTGTTGTCCTGCTTCTGCGCGCCGCGATTTATGACCATAAACTAAACTGTCGATTCGGTCATCAAGAATGAGTTTGATTCGACAGAACGGTCGAGCCTTAACCGTCAAGCCCGTCGTATCATGGAGTGCATGGTTTTCCCTATCAAAACCTGCAGCCGTTGCGGGGAAGAGTTCGAACTGAAGCCGGACAAGCCCGGTTTTGCCAACCGTTGTCCGGAGTGCAGTCAGCCCGAAAAAACCACCCCCGCCCCGCACCACATGGATGCCGATGAGCGCAAATCCTCTCGCGAAGTGAACCAGGCCCGAAGGCAAGCCATACGCGACCTTCTATACCGCAAGGATAGCTGATGACAGCCTTTCCACTTCTGACTTGATACTTTATACTTCACCCCATGACCAACATCGACAAACACCAGCCCGGCTCTTTCTGTTGGATCGAACTCGCCACTACCGACCAACCCGCCGCCAAGAACTTCTACAGTGGACTTTTCGGATGGCAAATCAATGACGCGCCCATGGGGCCGAGCGAGGTCTATACCATCTTCCGTCTCGAAGGCCGCGACGCTGCCGCCGGATACACATTGCGCCCCGACCAAAAAGGCATTCCACCCAACTGGACGCTCTACATCACCGTAGATAACGCCGATGCCGCCGTCACTCGCGCCACCAAAGCTGGTGGCAAAGTCCACGCTCCCGCATTCGACGTCATGGACGCCGGCCGCATGGCCGTTATCGCCGATCCCACCGGCGCAATCTTTTGTGTCTGGCAAGCTGGCAAGAACAAAGGCATCGGCATCACCGGAGTCGATGGCACTCTCTGCTGGGCAGATTTGAGCAGCCCTGATCCCGACCGCGCCCGCAAGTTCTATGCGGATATGTTTGGATGGAAGTTCGGTGTGGATACCGACGATCCGTCGGGCTACGTTCACATTCAGAACGGCGAAGAATTCATCGGAGGGATACCGCCCGCGAAATACCGCCAGCCCGGCACGCCCCCGCACTGGCTCCCGTATTTCTACACTTCAAATTGCGATGCCGCCGCAGCCAAGGCCAAACAGTTGGGAGCAAAGTTCTGCATGGAGCCGACGACCATGGAAAACGTTGGCCGCTTCGGAGTCCTTGCCGATCCCCAAGGTGCCACCTTCGCCATCTTCCAGTCGATGCAGAAGTAGCAGCCCACTAGCGGCTAGAAAGCCTAGACTGCTCGCCGGCTGGGAACCGTGTATTCGGCCAGTTCGTCGGAGCGCGCAACGTTCTTTTTGGCAAACTCCAGCGTAATCTGCTGCCGCACCGCGCTGGAAATATCCATCATTCGCTGGTCCGTGCTCTCCAGCTCCCGCTTCAGGTCCGCGCTCGCCTTCAACGCCAAATCACGAGCGTCGCTTATCTCCTGGAGCTTGGCCGCCAGTTCGCCCACCAGATCGTTGAACTTCCTCACTGCCTCTACGTATCCATTGATATCAAGAGTCAAAGCTTCCCCCATTTATACCGCGCATCAAAATACCATACGCCGCCCCACCTATCAAGCTACCGTCCGCATAGCCCCAGCAGAGACGAATGTCTCCTATCCTCAGTCTCCAAAAACTAGTTTTTCTTCGCGATCTCGGTCGCCGTTCTCAGCGAACTCTGCGTGCAAAAGCTGCTGATCTACTTATCTCCGGTGCGAATCCGTGGCCAAGCCTTTCCTCTGTGTGCCTCTGTTGTGTGCCTCTGTGTCCTCTGTGGTTAGGCTCTTTCCCACCCACTCCCAGTCTCCCGCGTATACTCGACTCTACCCATGATCCACTCCATTAACCACGGCCCCATCCGCGAACTCCGCCTCAACCGCCCGCCCGTCAATGCTCTAACCGGAGATCTCATCGTCGCCCTCCGCGAAGCCGTCGAATCCGCCCCCAAAAACGGCGTACGCGCCCTCGTCCTCTCCGGTACCCCCGGCCGCTTCTGCGCCGGCCTCGACGTCCCCCTACTCATGGGACTCGACCGCAAAGCCATCACCACTCTATGGCGCGAACTCTACGCCCTGATGAAAGCCCTCGCCTGTTCGCCCATCCCCATCGCCGCCGCCATTATCGGACACGCTCCCGCCGGCGGTACCGTCCTCCCGTTGTTCTGCGATTGGAGAATCATGGCCGACGGCGAATTCAAAATCGGCCTCAGCGAAGTCCAGGTAGGAATTCCTCTCCCCGCCGTGATCCTCGCGGCCCTTCGCCGCCAGGTCGGCCCGCGTCAAGCCGAGCGCCTAGCCTCTTCCGGCTTGCTGATGTCGCCCGCCCAGGCTTTAGAGATCGGTCTAGTCGACGAATTAGTTCCCACTGAACACGTCGTCGAACGCTCCATCGCCTGGTGTAAGACCCTGCTCGCGCTTCCGCCGGAAGCCATGACCGCCACTCGCCACGAAGCGCGCGCCGACCTGATCACCATCTTCCGCAAGGACCTCGAACCCGAAGTAAAAAAAGTGGTCGCCAGTTGGTGGCTCCCCGCAACCCAAACCACTCTGAAAGCATTAGTCGATAAATTAAAAAAGAAGTAGGGCTCTCCTCTGTGACTCTGTGTCCTCTGTGGTGAAGGGGTTCCCAACCTGCGTTTATCTGGAGATACCGATTTTACAAATAAATAACCTATCCATGACAAACTCCCGTACCGGCCGCAATATATTCGAGCGATCAGCGAGTTTTGGAAATAGTGCCATCCACCTCGATTCAAAACTCCGTCAACCCTAAGGAGATTCAACAATGCAACCATGGTACAGTCGCAATCTCATCCTCTCCGTAGCCGTGCTCGGGCTCGTAATCGGTATTACATCCACTTCAGCCCTCGCTCAATACAACATCACCGTGCTGGATTCGAACGTGACCGGCCACGGACACGTTGACCCTCTACTCGTGAACGCCTGGGGCTTGGCGTACGGGCCAGACATGCCGTTCTGGCTTAGTGACGAGGGAAGCGGTTGGTCTACTCTTTATGACGGGAGCGGGAATCCGCAAAGTCTCCAGGTCATCGTGCCTGGCGCCAACGGCGGACAAGGCTCACCGACAGGAATCGTCTACAACTCTTCCCGGAATTTCAAGATCGACAGTTGGGCATCGGAGTTCATTTTTTGCACTCTGGACGGCACCATTCAAGGCTGGTCTAACTTCTCGCCCAACGCTTCTTTGATCGCAGTGACCAACCTCAAGGCGGTTTATACGGGACTTGCCATCAACGCGGCGAATGACACGATCTACGCCGTCGACACCGCAAACAATAAGGTCGATATGTATAACGGAGGTTTCCAGCCGGTGGGCTCCTTCACGGATACTACGCTGCCGAAGGGCGCAGCTCCATCTGGAATTCAGGACATTGGTGGCCAGCTTTATGTGACCTTCGTGGCAGCCAACGGCGGCCCCAACGGAGCGGTAGACGTCTTTACCGAGCAGGGCACATTCGTGAAGCGCCTGATTTCCGGAGCGCCCCTGAATCAGCCTTGGGGCGTGGCCATGGCGCCCAGCAACTTCGGCGCGCTGAGCAATACGCTGCTGGTTTCCAACAACACCAACTCCGGAACCATTAACGGGTTCGACCCATCGACTGGCAAGTTCGTAGGAACGGTCACGGGCGCGAACGGCAAGCCAATCAAAATCCCTCAGCTTTGGGGAATCTTGTTCGGTGGAGGAACCTCCGTCAACGGACAGACCAACCAACTGTTCTGGACCGCCGGCCCAGACAACGGTCTCAAGGGTGGGTTCGGCTACATTTCAGCGCAATAAGCCCCATTACCGCCACATGGCCCACTCAAGCCCGGTTTTGGCTTGAGTGGGACAGTTCCGATCCGCGTTGATGCGCGTAAATCCGCGGCGAAGGTGCAAACTATTGCACACCCACTTGCGCGCTAAACATTACCCCGCTTGACTTACCAGTCTGAGGTATAATCCCGCGCGCAGCGGTATGGCGTTTGAAGACGGCAACCGCTCGCTGTCCACCATTCCGCCTCCGGAGGGCGTCCCATGACGCATCGTTCGCGCAACTTAAGAGTTTTCACAGTTGTCGCTCTTGTGTTTCTCGTCGCAGCCACTTCGTTGCGAATGTTCGCCCAGAAGGTTACATCAGGGGTTACGGCCGTTCCAGCGTTAGTGCAATTCAGCGGCCTGCTGGCCGACAGTAACGGCAAGCCGCTCAGCGGCCTGACCGGCGTCACGTTTTCGCTTTACGCCGAGCAGGAAGGAGGGTCGCCGTTGTGGCTGGAGACACAGAACGTCCAGCCGGACAAGACCGGTCATTACACAATCATGCTCGGTTCCACAACTAGTGAGGGATTACCGTCCAGTTTGTTCGCCTCCGGCCAAGCTCGCTGGCTGGGGGTGCAGCAACAGGGACAAGCGGAGCAACCACGGATCATGCTGTTAAGCGTTCCTTACGCGCTGAAAGCCGCTGATGCCGAGACTTTTGGTGGCAAGCCACCCTCAGCATATGCAGCCGCTCCCTCCTCGGAAACGAACGCGACATCCAGCGCGAGTTCGATAGCAATTGGGAGTAATGGTTCTAAGAATATCCCGCCCATCACTGGCGGAGGAACCACGAATTATGTTCCGCTTTGGACCAGTTCCTCCAATCTGGGGAATTCGACCATTTATCAATCGGGAAGCGGCCTCTTGGGGATAGGGACGACAAACCCCATCGCTCCTCTAGACGTGATCAATAGCAGCACCGCCAATCCCGCCGCGATCGTCGGTGTTTCCAATGGTGCACAGACGGCCGGGTTGGCCGGGGAGAATTTTGCCGCGAACGGTTTTGGTCTTTATGGGATTAACAACGCCAAGACCGGGAACGCGGTAGGAGTAAGCGGCATAAGTGCCAGCACCACCGGTACGGGAGTTTCGGGCACAGGCACAGCGGGGGTACGAGGCACAAGTGGCAGTACTGAGGGAGTTGGCGTTTCTGGTATCGCCAGTGCGATGACTGGTGTGACGCAGGGAGTTTATGGGGAATCCGCCAGCACGGGTGGGTTTGGTGTCGTCGGCAGCGCAACCGCAGTTAGCGGTACCACAGCCGGTGTTTCTGGAGCGGCAAACAGCGGCAGCGGCTATGGTGTTGTCGGCTCCAACACGGCGGGCACTGGGAACGCGTATGGAGTTTATGCAACCACCGCGAGTAATCAGGGTACCGCGATCGCCGGCATTGCGTCCTCAGGTACCGGCCCAACGGCTGGTGTCTCCGGAACGACCCTCAGCAGCACGAACTCATCCACTGGCGTCAGCGGATACGCCGGGGAGAGTAGCGGGGTTACCTTCGGCGTGGCCGGCACGACCTATAGCGCTACGAACTCAGCCGCTGGTGTCAGTGGCTTTGCTGTGGCAAGCACCGGCGTTACGAGTGGCGTGGCCGGCACGACCTATAGCGCTACGAACTCAGCTGCTGGCGTCACCGGTTCGGCATTGGCAACCAGCGGCCAAACGAGGGGCGTTTACGGAACGACCGAAAGCAGCACGAACTCCGCGGTTGGCGTCTATGGCCAAGCCCAGGCAAGTACTGGGGTTACGTTTGGCGTATACGGAGGGACAAGCAGCAACAACGGAGGCACCGGCGTCTAAGGCCAAGCGGGATCCACTACCGGCTTTGCAAACGGTGTCGCGGGTTTCACATCTACCCCCGGTGGCTATGGGGTTTGGGGCCAGGCCTCATCCACCGACACGTCCAACACGGCTTACGGCGTTTATGGGACCTCCGCCAACGGCGATGCTGTGCACGGTGTGTGCACCGCAGCCAATTGCAGCGGGGTTGCCGGCCTAGCCAATACGAACGGTGGGGGATTTACCGAGGGCGTTGCCGGCATCAATTTGGCCACCACTGGCCCTTCGAACGGCGTTTATGGAACGACTGCAAGTCCCGATGGTGTCGGAGGCCTTTTTGAAAATACCGCAGGCGGCCTTCCTTTACTCGCTAGACTGAACGCGTCGACAAACTTATTTATCGTCGACGGAGGGGGCAACGGTACCTTTGCCGGCAATCTTCAGGTCAACGGCGGTGGCAGTTTCGGGTCCAATGTAACCATCAACGGCAATCTCAATGTCAGTGGCACCCTGACCAAGGGCGGCGGTTCCTTCAAGATCGACGATCCGCTCGATCCCGCCAACAAATACCTCTCCCACTCCTTCGTTGAATCACCCGACATGATGAACATCTACAACGGCTTGGTGCGGCTCGACGCGCGTGGCGAAGCCTGGGTGACGCTGCCCGATTACTTTGAAGCACTCAACCGGGATTTCCGCTACCAACTGACCTCCGTAGGTGCGCCACAGCCACGCTTGTACATCGCGCGCGAGATCACCGGCAACCGCTTCAAAATCGCCGGTGGCAAACCGAACGCCAAGGCATCGTGGCAGGTGACTGGCATTCGCCGGGACGCTTGGGCCAATGCTCACCGCATTCCAAATGAAGAGGAGAAGCCATTGGAGAAACGCGGCACCTACCTCTATCCCGAACTGTATGGAGAGCACGCCAGGGAAAAGACGAACGCGATGCTCCAGCACTGACCCGGTCTGGTTGTTGATTTTCCGGTCCGCGTTGATCCGCGCAAATCCGGCGAGACCTACTTCTGTAAGAAGGGATTACTCTCCCGCTCCTCGCCAATCGTCGTCAGCGGCCCATGTCCCGGAACTACGACAGTCTCATCCGGAAGCGCCAGCACCTTCTCATGTAACGACGAGATGATCTTCGCCATCGATCCGCCAGGCAGATCAGTGCGGCCAATGCTGCCGGCAAACAGGGTGTCGCCGGCAATCAGCTTTTTCTCCGCTGGAAAATAAAGGCAGACGCTGCCCTCGGTGTGACCGGGAGTGTGAATCACGTCAGCCGCGAGCGACCCAGCGCGCACCGTGTCCGCCGCTCCAATGCTCTGGTCAATCTCCACCTTGCCCGGAGACTGCATGCCACACCACGCCGCCTGCATGTCGAGCATCTTGAGCAAAGCCTGGTCATTCTGATTCAGTAAGACAGGCGCACCGGTTGCAGCCCGCAGCTTGTCGGCTCCGCCCACGTGATCAATGTGAGCATGAGTGATAACAATCTGCTTTACCTGAAGATGATGTTTGCGAACGATGGCAAGGACGTCGTCAATGTCATCACCCGGATCGATGACCATCGCCTCATGCGTGGTCTCGTCCCCAATGACCGAGCAGTTGCACTGAAGTGGCCCGACAGGAAGGATTTCGTGGATCATAAAGAAGCAGTCAGCACTCAGCCGTCAGCATTCAGCGCATGCGCGAAGGTTATTTCTCGGGAAGCTTATCCGTCGTATCAGGGCTGAGTGCTGAATGCTGATGGCTATTTCTTAGGCGGTGCTGGAGCCACGGGCTGCGTTTGCGCCGGAATACCCTGCAACACCGACTTCGAAACGTTGGCCCGGCGCGATGCATACACCGAAAGCGTAACCGAGGTCACCATAAAGATGATGGCCGACCAGGTCGTCGCCCGCGACAAAGCCGTAGCCGCGCCCCGCGGCCCAAACGCCGTCTGGCTACCCATGCCGCCAAAGGCAGCTGTGATGTCACCGCTCTTGCCGCTCTGCAAGAGCACAACAATGATAAGAAACAGACAAACAATAATATGAACGATCGTGATTAAGATAATCATGGCTAATTTCCAGAAATACCGTCAGTTACCATGCTATGGGCACAGCCAATAAGCGTCAAGCCCACAGCGGATTGAGTCATGGGGTAGTTTCAACGTACGCGTCGGGCTTTGCGGTCTTAGCGGCTGTTCTTCGCGGCCTTTGCGGTTCAAGAACTTCGCCCCGAAGATCGCCAAGCATTCGCGAAGGTCCTCACGCAACCCGCACATCCTCAGCCACACCGGAAATAACGCGCATCACCTTATCGCCCGAAGCCGCAACTTCTCTGCGCACCGCCCGGCTCATGATGATGCACCCTCGAGAAGCCGTCCCCGGAGCAACCACCGAATCTCCATGCATCAAGAACGCCGACCGTCCAAACATTTCATTCCCCGGATCAGGCGTCAACGGCAGCACAAACGGCCCATGAGTCAAAGTGTCATGCGGCGTTCCGATAAGATATTTCCCCACCGGAATCGGCCCAACCTCCTCAACTCTTTCCAACTCCGGATTATTCTTACCCCGCTGCCCGGTCTCCGGATTATCGAATCCCGAATATCCCAGCGCAACATGCGATCCATCCCGCAACAATTCCCCAGTCTTCTGGACATAGGTCCACACAAGACCCTCGCCGGTGCCCCCCAAAAAACTGTTTCACACATGATTTCTGGTGCGGAAGGGGGGATTTGAACCCCCATGCCTCACGGCGCCACCCCCTCAAGATGGTGTGTCTGCCAATTCCACCACTTCCGCATTAAGACATTTCTTGGGCTAATTTCCGCGCTTGGTGCTACCTTCGCGCGAGTGAAAAGCCACGTTTACCCAATCGTCGAAAACTCCATGATTATAACAAACGCAGACGGGCGTACTTTCTCAGTAATCGTGCTTTCTCAGTAATCGTGCTTTCTCAGTATTTGACTATGGCGGCGAAGGATTTGGGATCGAGACTGGCCCCGCCTACCAGAGCTCCATCGATTTCTGGTTCGGACATCAGGGCTTTGGCGTTTTCGGGTTTGACGGAGCCTCCGTAGAGGATGCGAAGTTGGTTGGCGAATTCGTGGCCGAAGGTTTCCGAGGCTTCATCTCGAATTACGGCGTGAGCGTCGGAAGCGATTTGCGGGGTGGCGGTCTTGCCGGTTCCGATCGCCCAGACGGGTTCGTAGGCTACGACCAATTTGTCCGCTTTCTTAGTCGAGACTTTGTGAAAAGCGCGAGTGCATTGGCGGCGGAGGACATCTTCAGTGAGGCCGGCCTCACGTTCTTCGAGGACCTCGCCGACACAGACGATGGGGGTGAAGCCGGCTTCAAGAGCGCTCTTCAGGCGGAGGTTGACGGTGTCGTCGGTTTCGCCGAAGTATTGGCGGCGCTCGGAGTGTCCGATGATGGTAAGAGTGACGCCGATGGCCTGCAACACGAGCGGCGAGACTTCGCCGGTGAATGCGCCTTCGTCTGCCCAGTGAACGTTTTGGGACCCGATGGCGACATTAGAGCCTTTGGCGGATTCGATGGCGGCGTGCAGATCAACGAAAGAAGGACAGATGACGATTTGGTCGCGGTCGTGGTTAGCGACCAGGGGGAGAAAGGCGTGGAAGAAGTCGCGAGTCTGGTCGGGAGTTTTGTACATCTTCCAGTTGCCGGCGATTAGTTTTATGCGGGGCATGGGGGGCTTCTTTCTAATAGACGTAGGAACTAATAGTGAAGCGAGCTAAACGCGCGATTATTGCGTCGCGAAAAACGCGACGCTTCGCGCGGCTCGCCCAGGTCCTTCGTTCGGCAAAAGGCGCCTCTCTCAGGATGACAATCAATCTTCTATTGTGCATGGAAAACCGGAATTGTGCAGCTTTTGGGCGGCGTTTTGGTAGGCACAGAGGGTGGCGGCATCGAAGAGGACGAAGCGAATGGCTTTCAGGTGGGTGGTTGTGGCCAGGGACTCGGCTGCGGTAGAGACTGCGATTTGGGCTGCTTCGGCGATGGGGTATCCGTAGGCTCCGGTTGCGATGGCCGGGAAGGAAAGTGATTGTAGGGCGTGATCGTCGGCGAGGAGGATGGATTCGCGATGGCTGCTGGCGAGGGTTTCTGCTTCTCCACGTTTACCGTCGCGGTAGATGGGGCCAACGGTGTGGATGATGAATTTGGCGGGAAGGCGTCCGCTGTTTGTGATTACGGCTTTGCCCGGAGCGAGGTGGCCGATTTTTGCGACGATGGTTTTACATTCGGCGAGGATCGATGGACCGCCGGCGCGGTGAATAGCGCCGTCGACGCCTCCGCCGCCGAGGAGGGAGGAGTTGGCGGCGTTGACTATGGCGTCGGTGGTTTCTTTAGTGATGTCTGCGGGGCCGTGGAAGGAGAGAGTTTTGGCGGAGGTGAGGAGGAGGCGCATGGGCAGTGCCAGAAGCTAAGGATAATCGGGGAACGTCCCGTCTGTCGTCACATTTTGTGTCCCCACATTTTGGATTGCTTTTCCGGCCCTTCCGTATTACAACGCCTGCATGACGTCTGCGTCCGCCGTTTTCGCCTGCCTCGTCGTGTCGATCGGCTCAGCCTTTGGACAAACTGGTTCTCCTGCGACTGGCACGGTCGACACCGCGCAAGAAGCTGTTATCTTCGACCGCATCGAGAACAAGATCCAATTCGACGAAGATGGCACCGGTCTGCGCGACACCTCAGCCGTGATTCGCATTCAAAGCCAAGCCGGCGTCCAGGCGTTTGGGCAACTCGTTTTCGGCTACTCAGCAGCCACTGAAAACCTGGAAATCCAGTACGTTCGAGTGCGCAAGCCTGACGGCAGGGTAATCGAGACCCCATCTTCCACAGCTCAGGACTTTGCCCCCGACATCCTCAAGGAAGCTCCGATGTACAGCGACTACCGGCAGCGTCACATCTCGGTGTCCAGCTTGCAGCCCGGAGACACTCTGGAATATCACACCGTCGTCCACGTGACCACACCTTTAGCCCCACATCAATTCTGGTACGAACATGTTTTTCCCAAAGATGCCGTGGTTCGTGAAGACCGGCTGGAAATCGATGTTCCCAAGCACCGCGAAATCAAGCTGAAAAGTCCCAAGCAGAAGTATGAGATGCAGGAAGTTGACAATCGCCGCTCTTACGTTTGGGATATCAAGGATTTCATGCCCGAACGTAAGCACGAGAACGATCAGGCTGAAGACCTCGCCTTCAGTCCTGACGTTCAACTCTCCAGCTTCACCGATTGGAGACAGATTGCCATCTGGTACGGACAACTACAGGGCGACCGGGTCACTGCCGATGACAGTGTGCGCAAGAAAGCCGAAGAGCTTTCCCGCGGCGCAACTACGCCAGCCGAGAAAGCTCGTCGCCTTTACAACTATGTAGCCTTGAACATCCGATATGTCAGCCTGTCGTTCGGCGTCGGCCGTCTCCAGCCCCATGCCGCCTCCGAAGTACTGCAGTACGGCTACGGGGACTGCAAAGACAAGCATACCCTGCTACAGGCGCTCTTGCGCGCTGAAGGGATTGAGAGCTACCCCGTGCTGATCAACAGTTTTCGGAAACTCGATCCCGACGTTCCTTCGCCAGCCCAATTCGACCACCTCATCACCGCCGCCAAACTCGGTCGCGATTTCACCTGGCTGGATTCGACCGAAGAAGTCGCACCTTACGGTCTCATCGCCTACCCGCTGCGCAACAAGCAGGCGCTTCTGGCCTCTCAGGACGCCAATGCAGGCCTGGTCCGTACCTCTGCCGACGCACCGGTGAAGAACGTTTTCAACATGACACTGGATGGCAGCTTTACCGAGACCGGTGCCTTCGAAGCCAGCCTCGATCTCACCGCGCAGGGAGACAGCGACATGCCCTTGCGTGGCGCCTTTCGCCGTACGTCGCAGGCGGATTGGGTGCAGGTTTTCAGCTACGTGTTGCGGTCCTGGGGTTTGCCCAGCGAGGCATCCGAAATCCACGTCGATCCATTGGAAGACACGTCCAAACCCTTTCACCTGACCTGCCATCTTCGCCAAGAAAATTATTTTCGTGTGCCCAGTTCCTTCACAGACTTTCATTTACTACCTCCTATTGGGTTCAGCCGCCTGCCTGGGGTGAATACCAAGAACCCTTCGGAGCTCCTGGATGTCGGGCCAGCGGTGGAGCGCACCTATCGCGCTCACGTACAGTTTCCAGATAACTACACCGTCAGCGTGCCCACCGACGTGAAGATGTCACGTGATTTCGGCGAATATTCCTCCTCCTTTGTGCTCAAGAAGAACGTGCTTGACGCCGAACGCCACTTCGTTCTGAAAGTAAGTGAGCTGCCTGCGGCTCGCCGCTACGATTACGAGTCCTTCCGCAGCGCCACCAGCAGCGAGACTCAACAGCTTCTTTCCTGCAGTATTTCCGCACCTTCCGGCACCCATATCGCTTCCGTCAGCCCCAGCACTTCTCCCGCGGAATTGCAAAAGCTGGGTGCAGCCGCGCTCGAACGCCGTGACTTCTCCACCGCTGCTGACCTCCTAAAACGGGCCGTCGCCGGCGACGCCCGACGCAAGGACGCCTGGGATCAGCTAGGCGAGGCTTACGCCGGGTTGAACCAGCACGACGACGCCGTCGCCGCCTTCCGCAAACAGATTGAGATCGACCCCAACCACAAGAGCGCTCATAGCGATCTCGCGGGCGAGCTCCAACATCAGGGCAAGCTAGACGATGCGGTCGCCGCCTATCGGCAGCAGCTTGAGATTTTTTCCTCCGACAAACTCACGCACAAGAACCTCGGCTTGTTGCTGGCACAAATGAAACGCGACGACCAGGCCCGGGTCGAACTCGAAGCCGCCGCTGCCATCCCTCCCGTCGATCAGGAAGTCACTCTGGCCCTCGCCCAGGTGTACACCCGCACCGGGGACTCGGCTAAGGCCGCCGCGCTTATGAGTGCCGTGACCGGGGGTTCGTCGGCAGCTGGCTCCGACGTGTTTGCGGCTGCGTTGCCCGATAACCTCAACCCCGACCAGGCAATCCGCGAGGCCCGAGATACTCTGGACCAGATCGGCGACCACTTCGATTCCGGGGAGTACGACCGCCTGCCTCCGTCTGCCTTTTCAGCGATGAGTCTGGTGGCTCTGTCGTGGTCGCGTATCGGCTGGGCCAAGTTTCTGCAAGGTGAAATGATGGAGTCAATGCAGTTTTTGAATTCTGCTTGGCTGCTTAGCCAGTCCGGGGTCGTCGCCAACCGCTTCGCGCGGATGTGGGAGAAGGAAGGCCAGCGCGACCGAGCCCGGCACATGTTCGCCTTGGCGGCTGCCATAGGCGGTCCCGATGCGGCTTCCTCGCGGGAACAAGCCGGCAGGCTTTCTTCCAGTCCCCAGGCCGCCGATCAGGAAATTTCTCAGGCTTCAGAAGAATTGGTGAAAATGCGCACCGTCAAATTGCCTGCGGCTTTGGGTAAGGGCTCCGCCCAGTTTGCGTTGATTTTTGACAGTTCCAGCATGCCCTCGCGTGCGGAGTACTTGAGCGGTGACGTTTCTATGAAGGCTGCGTCAGACAAACTGCGAGAGAAAGAGTTCCCCGTCCGCTTCCCCGATGTCTCGTCACTGAAAATCGTCCGTCGTGCAACCCTCTCCTGCGATCCCGCCGGTTGCGTCGTCGTCCTTGAGCCGATTGAAAGCCTGTCCAGCCTCGGAGCGGCAACGCCGAGCCACTAGACTCGAAGAGGAGAACGCCGGGGAAAAACCGAGCACTGAAAAGCTCGTCGAGTCCGCCAAACGGACGGTCCAGGCTTGCCCGCATGGTTGATGCAAAGGAAAATGCGGGGACGGACGGAACGCTTTCTGGTGTTCAACGGTAGCGGCGCGAGAGTCGTGGTAGTTGCGCCTTGATTGGCGCGTGGGTCGAGTTAGTGGTTCGTTCGGCACGGCTGAAGCCGTGCCCCGATACGAACCGGGTGTACGCTGCGGACTTAGCGGATCGGGGAACGTCGACAGCAGATTCCTCACCGCTGAAGCGGATTCGGAATGACAAGGGCGAGGGGCGTTTATTGAGGCGCAGAGAAGGTCAAAGGCGGCGGACAAGAGTGTCCGCCCCACACGGGCTTACTCACGATGACAACGGTTAAGTGGTCAGGTTGTAAATCAAGCCGTAGGGGTCTTGGATGTAGACCCTGGGAACCTCGGGCTCGTCTTTGACTATCTTGCAGCCTTGCTCCACCAGTTGGCGTTTGGCTTTCTCGACATTTTCGACTGTAACCTCCAGGACAGGGCCCAGGGCTGGACCTTTTTCGATGAAGAAATTGATGTGCTGGCCATGGAGGCTGAGCATCGGTGTCTCGGCGGTGATTTTGAATCCCAGGTGCTTGACATAGAAGGCTGCGGCGCTTTTTGGATCCGGGGCTTGAATCAAAATGTCGGTGCCGAAACTGTTTGCCATGGAGGGCCTCCGCGCTGTTTCGAGATATTCAATATACAGTTTCGCGGGTCGGGAAATGTAGGCAAGTTTATGACGCGTTTTCCGGCTTGCCCGTTATTGATCCTCGGTATTATGCTGCTCCGCAGTTGTCGAAGGTTGAAACTCTGAACGAATTAAGGAGAAATCATGTTCAAAATCAGTGCGCTTGCTTTTGCAGTTCTCGTAGCTGGCCTTTTTTGCTCTGCATCTGTGGCACAAGCTCAGGTTGCCGTTGGCGTAAACATCGGACCGGCTCCCGTGTGTCCTTACGGCTACTTCGACTATGCCCCATATGACTGTGCCCCTTACGGTTACTACGGGCCTGATTGGTTTCTTGGCGGGGTGTTTATTGGAGCAGGCCCCTGGTTTCACGGCCATCGCGGCTTTTACGGACATGTCGACAACCGGTTTGATCCTCATCACGGTTACGTTGGACCATTGCCGGAGCGCGGGGCGCAGCGCTTCAACCACTTCCAGGCAAACGAGGCGCGAGATGGGCGAGGCAACGTAGGTGACGCCGGCCATGAAGGAAAGGCTGAGCACGCGCTCCCCGGATATCGGGGAGGTGGCCATGCTGCTGGACATGGCGGCGAGCGCCACTAGAGCGCGATCCGGGTTACGCGATTCGGTTTAAACGAGATCAGGCGCCGCGCGCGCCTGATCTCGTCTCTCGCTTAGAACGGATGCGCATTGACCTAAGCGCCTTTTTGTTAGATATTGTGACGGATGGACGCCGAACGGACTATTGCCGAAATCGAGTTGCTAGAGCGCATCTTCGCCGTGCCGGACGCCAGACCGATGAGCGCGAGCGACCTGTGGGCTGTGAATCGAAGGCACGACGAGATGCTCGCGCACAGCCCGTGGTTTCAGCTTTGGCAGCGGTACGGCGTTTGCTGCCGCTAGTGAGCGCGTCACTGTGCATGCCCTCCGGAGAAACTCCCGAAAACCGATAATACTGCTCATAGCCGCGCGGATGACTTCAGTAACATTTGGCTGATCCCTCTGGGCATCTTGGCGTGGGCTGCTCATTACAGCGACAATACTTTCAATATGCGGGAGTATATCTGCGAAGCGTGGGACGGTGGCGAACGTAAGACACTCCAATATCTTGGTCTGTTTTGCTTTTTGGTCGTTCCCTACGCGATTTATCTTGGGATGCACCTTGGCGTGCTCCACACCGGGACCGATCAACTTGCCAGGATTTGCTTTATCTCGGCATTACCGTTCGCTGTTTTGGCCTACTCGGATAATGCCTGGTCCTCAAATGATGCCGGTCCAGTCTGCTTGGGGGCATGGATCGCTGTGTGTGTCGCTTTCTCGTTCAAATGTACGATATGTGTGATTGGACTGGCCGTCACGTTTTTTCCTTTCATCCTTTCTGCACTGCTCGCGCATGGATTAGGCGCAACCTGCCGGTTCTTTAAAGATCGCATTCGCGGTCACGTCGCCGACTGACACAGTCTTCGAAGATTTACCAACCCATTTGGCGCATGCGGTTGAGGATGATTGTGCTGTAACTATTCATGCGCTCAGGTCGTCGCTTCAGCGGAGCCGGCAGAATTGCGGCGAGCCGTGCTGCCTGTTCCGGGCCGATATTTCGGGCCGCGGTTTCGTGGTAGTAACGACAGGCCTCCTCTGCGCCATAAATGCCGGGGCCCCATTCGACCACGTTGAGGTAGATCTCGAGAATGCGCTTTTTGCCGAGGACGACTTCGGCTACCGGCACTAATGTGGCCTCTGCGCCCTTGCGGAGGAAAGAGCGGCCAGTTCCGAAGAACAGGTTTTTAACGAGTTGCTGCGTGATGGTGGAAGCACCGCGAGTGCGCTCGCCTTCCAAATCGTCCTGGGCAGCGATTTGGATCTGGTGCCAATCGAATCCATGGTGGTGGTAGAAGTTTGAGTCCTCGGCGGCGATTACAGCGTGCTGGAGATCGGGGGAGATTTGATTGAGCGGAATGAATTTATAGCGTTCGCGATACGGCGTGTGGCGAATCCAGGCCTGCGCGCGGCGCTGAATGTGCACCGCGGTTGTCGGTGGATCGATCCAGCGAGCGGCCACAAGGATCAGCGCGGCAAGCGACCAAAGAAGCACCACTCCGATGACAAGCCAGCGAATAAAGGAGCGGAAGGAGCTCGTCCGAAGCGAGGTCTTGGTTTGTGGATTCGGGGTTGCAGTCACGCTTCAGAATAATAGCCCCGGCTGGGTTACAGCGGATGGATGATCTTGTGTGCGCTCGTGGCATTCTGACCTTGTAGCGTTGTTGTCTCCTGGCGCATATACCTCAATTGTGCGTGCCAGACTTGGGGACGTTTCCTCCGTTAGGCACGGGAGAGAATGCCTTGCGGCGGCGGTGGAGGGGTGTGGGGTGTTGGGGTCCCTTCGACTTCGCTCAGGGCAGGCTCTTCGACTCCGCATCTCGATTCGCAAAGCGAATCGGGATGCTGCGCTCAGGATGACAAGGTTGAGTAATACGGTGAGCACTGGCGCCCGCATCTACATCGTTGTCACTGGTGACACGCCTACTGCTATCCATGGCGCTTGAAATATTGCACGGCTCGTTCGTGGGCTTTGGCTGCCTGGAGGGATTTGAAGGTTCCCAGATTGCGGCGCTTGTTGGTCTTGGGATTCTTTTTGCGCGAATAGAGGCGGAACTCTCCGGATTGTAATTTGCGAATCATGTCGTTTTCGATGGCGACTCACACGACTGGGTTGGCGTGGGAAAGCTGATGGCCGGGAGTCAGGACATTATAAAAAGAGGGTTACCCGTGCAACGCGCTGCCAAGATTCATACAGTGTTTTCCGTAGGCAGGTTACGGCTTTGAGTGGATTCCAAATGCTTCCGGCAATGCTTAGCGTAATAAAAGGCTATATCTTTAATTTAATCGGAGGTAGGTATGAAGAAAGTACATCTGCTGTTAACGCTGGGATTGTTGTGCGGGTCACTCGCATTGGCGCAAGACTCGCCGGGCGGACAGATGGCTAACCCCAACGACCGGGGTTCCGCAGGTGCGAATGCGGTGCGGGGCTGTCTGAGCGGGGCGCCGGGAAACTATATGTTGACTACGAGCGACACCAACACGCCCATCAAATTGGCCGGCGATGAGAACAAACTACAGAAGCATGTTGGCCAGGAAGTCTCGATTACGGGGAAAATGAGGAGCGATCCAGGATCATCGTCGGGGCAGGCTATGACTTCGGATGAGACACAGGCTCCGGCGAGCGGTTCAACCGGCACGATCCTGCACGTGGGCCATATCAGCACTCTTTCGAAACAGTGCAAGAATTCGGCGGCGAACTAGTTAGAGCCGTGTGAGAGTGATGGGATCTTTGCTCTTCGCCCGGAAGTCGGAGGTGAAGAACAAGGGATCCCATTTCTATTTCACGGTTACTTCTTATCGGTGAGGGCTTCTACTCCGGGGAGTTTCTTGCCTTCCAAGAATTCCAGGGACGCGCCGCCTCCGGTGGAGATGTGGGTAATTTTGTCGGCTACTCCGGCGGCGTGGACGGCGGCTACGGAATCGCCTCCGCCGACGATGGAAATAGCGCCGCCATTGTCGGCTACCGCGTGAGCGATTTTGAAGGTGCCTTTGGCGAATGGGGAGACTTCGAAGACTCCCATGGGGCCGTTCCAGACGATGGTACGGGCGGTGGAAATGGCCTCGGAGAATTCTTCTACTGATTTGGGGCCTATGTCCAGGCCCATCATGTTGGATGGAATGGGCTGACTTGCGTCGATGATGCGAGTTACGGCGTTGAGATCGATGCGGTCCGCGACGACGTGATCGAGCGGTAGCAGGAGTTTTACGTTACGCTTTTTGGCGTCTTGAATGATGTGGCGGGCCAGGCCGAGCTTGTCGTCTTCGACGCGGGATTTGCCTACGTCGGAGCCTTGAGCTTTTAGGAAGGTGTAGGCCATGGCACCGCCAATAATAAGGACGTCGACTTTGGTCAGCAGGTGTTCGATGACGGCGATCTTGTCGCTGACTTTCGCGCCGCCGAGGATGGCGACGAACGGCTTCTCGGGATGGTGCATGGTTTTGCCGAGATATTCGAGTTCCTTTTCCATCAGCAGACCGGCGGCGGCTTTCGGGAGGAATTTGGTGATTCCGACGGTGGAAGCGTGGGCGCGGTGAGCGGCGCCGAAAGCGTCGTTTACGTAGAACTCGGCTAGAGCGCTGAGTTGCTTGGAGAACTTTTCGTCGTTGGCTTCTTCTTGAGGGTGGAAACGGAGATTCTCGAGCAGCAGAGTTTGACCTTTTTCCAGCTTGCCCGCGACTTCTTCAGCTTCGGGGCCGACGCACTCGGGGCAGAAGCCTACGTTTTCGCCGCGAGCGAGTTCTTTGTCGAGCAGCATTCTCAGGCGTTCGGCGACCGGCTTGAGACTCAGCAGGGGATTGGGCTTGCCGTTGGGGCGTCCGAGGTGAGAGGCGAGAATGAGGCGCGCGCCGTGGCGGAGAGCGTACTCGATGGTGGGAAGGGTTTCGCGGATGCGAGTGTCGTCCATTACACGGCCGTCTTCGAGGGGGACGTTGAAGTCGACACGCATGAAGATGCGTTGGTCGTTGATGGGAAGATCGCGAATGGAAAGCTTAGGCATGATTGCGCCCCACAACAATAAGGAAGGTCGCCTCGCGCTTATTGCAATCGCGCTCCTCGCGCGATTGCGCGCGGTGGCTCCATAGATCCTTCGTTCGGCAAAGTGCGCCTCTCTCAGGATGACAAAGAGAGAGTAGTTTCATAAGCCTTTCTTGCCCAGGTAGTTGATTAGGTCACGGACACGGCAAGAGTATCCCCATTCGTTGTCGTACCAGGAAATTACTTTGACGCAGTTGCCGGCTACGACCAGAGTCATGGGGGCGTCGACGATGGAAGAGCGCGAGTCGCCGCGGAAGTCGGCGGAGACTAGTTCGTTTTCTTCGTATCCGAGATAGCCTTTGAGCGGGCCTGTTTCGCTGGCTTTTTTCAGGGTAGCGTTGACTTCCTCTTTAGTGGTCTTTTTCTCGACGAATGCGACCAGGTCTACGACGGAGACGTTGGGCGTGGGCACACGCATGGAGAAGCCGTCGAGTTTGCCGGCCAGCTCAGGGACTACGAGTTTGAGTGCCTTGGCTGCTCCGGTGGAAGTGGGAATCATATTGATGGCGGCGGCGCGGGCGCGGCGCAGGTCTTTGTGAGGGAAGTCGAGAATGACTTGGTCGTTGGTATAGGAATGGATGGTGGTCATGGTGCCGCACTGGATTTTGAAATTGTCGTTGACTACCTTTGCGATTGGGGCGAGGCAATTAGTGGTACATGAGGCGTTGGAGATGATGTGGTGCTTCGCGGGATCGTAGACCTGCTCGTTCACTCCCAGCACCAGGGTTACGTCTTCGTTCTTGGCGGGGGCGGAGATGATTACTTTTTTTACGGGGCCGCGCATGTGTTTTTTGGCGTCGTTGGCGTCGGTAAAGCGACCGGTGGATTCGAGGACGACTTGGGCGCCGACTGATTCCCAGGGGAGCTTGGCGGGATCTTTTTCGGCGAAGACTTTGAAAGTCTTGTTATCGACGGTGATGCTGTCGGCGCCGGAGGAAATCTTGTTATGCAGGTTGCCGAGGATGGAGTCGTACTTGAGTAAGTGGGCGAGGGTTTTGGGATCGGTGAGATCGTTGACGGCCACGAACTCGATGTTGGGGTCGTTGAGCGACGCCCGCATGACGTTACGGCCGATGCGTCCAAAACCATTGATGCCAACTTTAATTGCCATCTCGCCTCCGAAATGATGATGAAGTCACAACAGAAAAGAGTCTCGGGCTGGGAACATGAAAATGTTAGCAGGGAACGGGAGGGGCGGCAAATGCCTGGCCGAGGATCGACCCTCAAGGGGCCGCAGATTTCGCTGATTTTCGCTGATCAACAAAAACCTAAAAGCTTTTAATCGCAAAGATCGCAGAGAAGAGCTGCGGAGAGCGCGGAGAAAAGCGGAGTATAAGCTGCAGAGAGCGCGCGAAGAGAAGAGTCGAGTTTCGATTTGGCACGAGCCAGGATGCTCGCGGCTACATAGCGGGGTTGGTTCCTTGGCGACCAGAAACGTTGCCCAGGGGCCTCAAGGTGTGTTAAAAGCCAGACATGCGTAAATGGATGCGCGAGCGCTTAACGCGCCGCAAAAAAGGGCCGGAAAAAGCTGCGGGAGAGAGCACCCCAGCGCCGTTACAGCCTGCGTTTTATGACACCGAAGCGGTCAGTCAGGCGCGGATAGTTGAAGATCAGAGCGAAGAGCGCGGCGAGCCGGAGGCTTTTGAGCCGCAGCCCCCGGAACCGGGCAATGCGGCGGAGACGCGTCTGGCTCAACCCAGTGCGGGGAATGCGGACGATGCGACTCGCCGCCGCCGGCGGCGAGGAAGAGGTGGACGCGGCCGCAGTGGGAGAGTAAGTCAGCCGGCCAAAGTTGCAGAAGGTGCGGTTCCGGCGGCGGCTCCAGTAGCCAGCGGGAGCGCGGCGCCGGCGGCATCGGCATCTGCGCGGCCGTCCAAAGGTACTGTCATACTGGCGATTGGACTACCCGGGTCGGGCAAAAGCTCATGGTTTAAGCGAAATAAGATCACACCGCTTTCGAGTGACCTGCTGCGGGCGCTGTTGTTCGACGATCCCACAGAGCAGCGCTTTCAGGACCTGATTTTTTCCAATTTGCGATCGATGCTGAAGGCGCGGCTGATTGCGCGGCGTCCTTTGAATTATGTGGATGCGACGAATCTGACGCCGCAAGAGCGGCAGGGTTGGATCAAGCTGGCTAAAGATTATGGATACGAGGTACAAGCGGTATTGTTTGATGTTCCGCTCGAGGTTTGCCTGGCGCGCAACCAGCGCCGGGACCGGGTAGTTCCCGAGGAAGCAATGCGGCGCATGGCAGGGAAGTTGAAGCCGCCGTCATTTGAGGAAGGGTTTTCGAAGATTACGGTGGTGAGGGTGAAGCAGAAGGAGTAGGTCGCTCAGCGGCTAAAGCCGTCGTTTTCCAGGTCTGCACGGCACGACTGAAGCCGTGCCCCGATACGAACCCGGTTCGCTATCCTTTCAAGTAGGGCAGGAGTTCTTTGAAGGCGGGCGCGCCGGAGGATCGTAGTAGTTCGTAGAGGATCATCTCGGTGGAAGAGATGACGGCGCCGGCGGCGCGCATGCGGTCCAGACCGATCTTCCAATTCCATTCGGTGCGGGAACTGACGGCGTCGGAGGCGACGTGAACGATGTAGCCTTCGCGGAGCGCTCCCAGCGCGGTTTGCATCACGCAGATGTGGCTTTCCATTCCGCAGAGTAGAACGGTGTTGCGATTCCCCGGCAGGCGTTTGAGCATGGAACAGAATGCGTCACTGCCGAAGCAGGAAAACATTTGCTTGTCGATGGGCTGGGTTTCGGGGAGCAGGGAAGCGATCTCGGGAGTGGTGTTGCCGAGGCCTTTGGCGTATTGCGTGGTTACGAGCGCGGGGATCTTGAGGATAGTGGCGAGACGGATGAGGAGTTGCGAGTTCTTCAGCAGCCGGGCATTTTCGAATATTGGCGGGAGGAGTTTTTCCTGGATGTCGACGACGATGAGGGCGCAGCGCTCGGCTTCGAGGGGGCGGCGGGCGATTTCGGCGTAGTCGCCGTTGAGAGTGGTGACGCTGCCGAGAGTGGTGGCCATGGAATCTCCTGAGTAAATCTTAAACCGCAAAGGCCGCAAAGGACAGCCGCGAAGTACGCAAAGAGTACACTCGGGACGGTTGACCCCAACGGACACAGACCATAAAATCGAAAGGGCGGATGAGGTTCTGCCGCGTGTGCGTTGCCCCCTCGTTCAATGGTAGGACACCTGCCTCTGGAGCAGGTTATCGGGGTTCGAATCCCTGGGGGGCAGCCAAGACCGCCGCAAGATCTTGATGGCGGGCAGCAATCATAAGAAAGAGATAGGATGGAATTATGCCTAGAGGCCGATCCACGTTTACCAAGCGGAAGAAAGAGCAGGCGCGGCAGCAGAAGCAGCGTGAGAAAGTCGAGCGCCGGGTCCAACGTAAGCAGGAAAAGCCGGAAGGCGGCGTAGTCGACAGTGTGGACGAAATGCGTGAGCTACAAGAGCATGCCGCTGCCCAAGCGGCGCTATTCCGCATTGGCGAGGACGAGGCAGAAGAGTCGAGCGACGACGATGGCGAGGATAACGAAGAGTAAGTTGCCGGTGGTGTTCCCAAGTCCAGTGAAGTTCTGAGTAGAGGCGTCCGAGGTAGAGACTTTCGACTTCTTGCGGAGATAAGGGATAGGGTGTATTATGCCTATCTCAATCGGCTTAGTAGACTTTATTGGATTAAAAGCTCAATGAACCGCGTCTCCCCTCTCTCGCGTCACTTGTGTCCTGACTGCCACAGCGAGGAAACCCAGGGACTCGACAAATTCGGTTCGCCGATGCCGTGCGCACCGTGTCTGGTCGCGAGATTGGTCAAGGCTTTCCATGCCGATCTGGAAGAGCCAGCAATGTTCGTGACCAAGCGAGCAATCGCGAATGATGTGCCGGAGCGGTCGCGTCAGTTGATGTGAGGCGCGGAAGTCCTCGGTTGCCATCTCATAGTTAATTGATCACGTGGAACGGTACGTTGCTGGTTAGGACGCTCGTCGCCTATGCACGCGTGATCAGTGCCCCGGCAGATGTCCGTAGAAACCGTAACAGGAGCCAGGCCCGGTCCCGTTAGGGCAAAACCCGCCTACGATTTCGTTCGAGTTGTTAATTCCATTTGCCGAGGTGCTTTCAGGACCGCCGAGATTGAAACCAACAAACTGCTGGTTTTCACTCCAGAGGACGAAGGCGCTAACCTGCAACGGGCTGTTGCTCCACGTTCCGGCTAGGTTGCCGTCATCATTGATGCCCGTTACCACCGTAACGGCGGCACGCGGATAGTTGATTGGTGTGAACACTCCATTACTGAAGACGAAACCACTGGAATCAGTGCAGGGTGTAACGCAGTAGTTCCCAGCCGTTACCTCCTCATTATTAATGGAGTGCGCAAAAGTCCCTTCCGCACCGGGCACGTTGATTGGCGTGAAAACTCCGTTGCTATACAGAAATCCATGACCGCCATTGCTGTCCGCGTACTGTCCGACTAAATCGCCGAGGTTGTTGATGCCAAAAACCGTTGTGTCGGTGCCTCCCGGATAGTCGATGGAGGTATACGAAGCATTCAGCTCGGTGAAGCCGTGCCAGACGTTGAAACTGTCAATATACATACCCACCACCTCCCCAGAGTCATTTATCCCTTCGGGAGTTGTCAATTCTGCTCCGGGATACGCGATAGTTGTAAACACTCCATTGGTGTCGAGAAATCCTCCCACATCGGAGTAGCCGACAATCTGACCTAGGTTGTTAACGCCGTTAGCGGAGGTCGATGAGCTTCCGGCCACGCTGAAACCGGTAAATCCGGAGTTCGATGCATACTGATACACGAAGGCGGTGTTCGTACCAACAGCGCCGATCACGGCGGCGGGTCCGCTGGCTGCTACGGATTCACCGAACAACAAGCCGGCAGGCGGAATCAATTCCTGGCTTTGTGTCATGTCGATCCAGCCGCTCGTCGGCTTCACAAATCCGTATGCAACGCCCTCGACTTGTTCCCGGCTTGCATTAGGCGCTCCTGCCAAAACGGTTTCGCCAGTTGTCGATACGGAGTAGCCGAGTTGATCGTCAGAGATACCATCGGAAGCGACCAGGGTCGCGGTTGGCTTTTGGGTTGTTTTCCAGTCGCTTCCAGTTCTTACGTATACATGCACCGCCCCTGTAGGTCCTCTACCATTGCTGCCGTAGGGTGATCCCACGACAATTGTGTTGCCGCTAATGGCGACGACGAAGCCAAAATCGCCATTGATTTCCTTGCCGTCGGTTAGCTTCGCAGTCTGCGTCATATTTGTCCATCCGCCAGCGGGCTGGACAAATATATACGCCGCACTGGCACCGTCCGCACCAGCGATGACTGTATTACCGCTAATGGCGACAGAGATGCCTAAAACGCTCCTCATTGTGCCGTCCGAAGCTGTCAATTCTGCTGTTTGGGTCATATTGACCCATCCGCCAGCGGGCTGGACGAACACGTAGGATGCGCCTTGCGCAGGATTAGACCCGACGGAGTGATAAGGCGCGCCCACGGCGATTGTCCTGCCACTCATGGCCACTGAAGTGCCAAACTGATCATTTGGCTGACCATCGGAGGCGGTCAGCTGAGCCGTTTCCGTCATGTTTGTCCAACCATTGGGGGGCTCCACAAAGATGTAGGCCCTTCCTTGCCCGCTGTTTGCCGCAAACGCCGCTACGACTATGATGTTCCCGCTGATTGCGACGGAATCGCCAAACCTATCACCTGGCTGGCCGTCGGAGGCAGTCAGCTTGGCAGTCTGCGTCAAGTTTTTAGAGCCACCTGGTGGTTGCACGAACACATATGCTGCGCCGGTGAGATCTGCGTCCCCGTCGGATCCCACAACGGCCACTCTTCCACTAACTGAAACGGATAGTCCAAAACTAGACGCATTATTGTTTTGCGAAGGGGAAAGTTCTGCGAAGGGCGTCCAGGAGGCTACGTTGACTGAATTTACGATTACGGGAACGTTAGACTCGTCGAAACTGAACGCAGGAATGAACGTTTGCGCGGGCGCGGCAATCGCCGACGCGACACAGACCACAAAAACGGTGCAGGCTATTTTCCACGCGTTAAGTTTTGTCATCGGTGAAACCTCCGTGGTGCACGGTTCGCGGCCTACACACGCGAGAAACAGGATCGAACCTGGCTGCGGTTGGGGGATGTTGCTGGCGGCCGGGCAAGGGGATTATGCTTTGCGGCGGGCTGCGAGTCAATGGGTCGTGATGAGGGCGGCGGAGTTTAGTCCGGTGTCTCAGGGGCTAAAGCCCAGGGCGCTATCCGTGCTTTACGGCATGAGTAAACTCATGCCCTCCCGAAAAAACCAACTAGCTTTCGACTCCGCGCTCAGGATGATGGTCGTCGAGGAAGCGATCGGCATGGTTCCAAGCGATCAGTGGGATTGATCGGGGGTCGGGGCGGCGCGGGTGTTGTTCATGTGCATTTTAGTGAGCCAGGAATGCGGGCCCTGATAGAGGAATTCCAGGCCGACGTTTTCAGCGGCGTATCCGATCAAGCTGTAGTTGCCGAGGCGAAAGGCGTCCTTCGCGCCAAAGCGGTCGGGGTACCAGGCATAGACACCGACCATGGTGCCGGCATAGGGCGCGACAAGATCAGGGAAAGAAAAGACGCGATGGCCATCTTCGCCGCGGCGCGAGGTGAGAGTGGAAATCAGGGCATGATTCAGCCGGGGGAAAAATCCTTTGCACTCACAACGGTAGTAGAGCGTGTCTTCACGGAAGGCTGCCGCCAGACCGTAACGAGTGGAAGTGCTAATGGCCAGAATGCCGAAGTTGGAGCCGAAACGCTTGCCATAAGCTTCCGCGCCTTGTCCCCATTCTGGGGGAGCGTTGTCGGCCTGGTTGATGCCGGCAGCGATGGCAGCGCCGATGATGGGGTAAGGACCGAAGGCATCGAAAAGATAGTTGGTAAACTTGGTTTTCGCCGACGGCGGAGAGTAGGTGAGAGCGGGCTGGGGATTAGCTGGTAGCGCAGTGTTGGAAGAGTTGCCCGAGCCAGATGATTGCGCAACAGATAACGGTGTCAAAACCGCAAGAGCTGCAATTGTCAGCAACAACATAAGTCCACGAATCTTCATGTTGAGATCTTCCTTCGCCGCCAGGAGGTTGTCGAACGCTCAGACATCATACGCCAAGTTGATGGAAGTATGGGAGAAATGATGGTTTTCACGCGGTGAGCGGGCAAGTGCCATGGCCGCACTGGCAGGCAATTTCTACTTCTTCGGAGCCGGCTTCCTTGCAGGCTTGACCGCAGTATTTTTCCCCAGGTTTGGTCATGCATCGGCAAGGTACGTGTGCACATTTAGTCTGATCATTGGCGGTCATGATTTTTCCGCTCCTTAATTTCTACGGTTCTGTTTGTTGCGCACCAGTATAAGACTTTCAAATCCGGAATACTGTGCAGAATTGATCGTGCGCGCAGCCATGTTTTGTAGGGTAAGTTGTCCGTCGCTGTGAAGATGGGCCGGACAGGCCTCAAATCGTGACTCGATCTTGAGGTCGTCCGGACGCGCGGGCTTATTCGCTCCGGCTACTGGTTTGGAGGCTGGGTTTGAGGTTGAGTGCTGGACGGTGGGTTGGTCCTGGAGTTGTTGGTTGTACCGGGCGTATTGGAGTTCGGATTCGTTTCAGATGGCGGAGTGGCTTCGTTCGGATTCGTCGTGTTCGGGTTTGCTCCGTTTTGAGGAGTCTGAGTTTCAGGGGTCGGGTTCTGGGGGTTGGCAGTGCCCGGAGCCGGAGTCTGTGCCGGCGGGACAGATTGCGCCGGTGGCGCCGCGGTTTTAGGAGCGGGCGCGGCGGTTCGAGGGGTCGGGTTCTGAGCTGTGCTGCCTGGCGCCTGAGTTTGGCCCAGGGCCCAGGTTCCCGAGAAAGCTAGCAGTGCGAGCAAAACTGTCTTTTTCATGGTGTATCTCCAAGTGGGATTTGGCATCGGTTTTGTCATAACGTTTTGTGTGTGCGATGACCAAGCAAAACTCCGGCGAATGTTGCGCACTACTTTGACGGCAGTTTGGGGCGCGATGTTGCATGGTGGGCGCAATCACGAGCGGACTCCATGGTTCCTAGTAAGGTACGAACTGTAGAGGATGTGGGAAGTTGAGCGGTTAAAGTTTGGTTAGGAAATCGACGATTTCGGGCTGGCTCCAGTCGACGGCGCCGATGAACTTGCGGCGAACGATCCCCTGGCGATCGATGATGTAGGTCTCGGGATATTTGAAGGTGCCGTAGAGATTACTGCTCTTGTGATCGGGGTCGCGGACGGTGAGGAAATCGATTTTGTAATCGGTCAGAAAGTGGTGGTAGGCGTCGCCGTCAAGGTCGATACTCACGCCCACCACGGTGACGCCCTTGGGACCGAGGCGGCGCTGGAGTTCGACCAGGGAAGGCATTTCTTCAACGCAGGGGGCACACCAGGTTGCCCAGAAGTTCAAGACTAGAATTTTGCCCTGAAACTCATGAAGGTCAACTTTATGGTCGGCGTCCTGCACGGTGAATTCAGGAGCGGGCGATCCGATATGAGTGGGACGGGAGCCACCGTAGCAGCCGGTTAGGAAGAGTAGGACCAGAAAAAAGGGGATGCGCCGCACACAGCTATAATAACTAATTCGGCGGATGACGGCGCATGAAGCAGTGGCGGAGCGGCCTGTGGTGTCGGTAATCGTGCCGGCGCGAAATGAAGAAGTGTCTTTGGGAGCTTGTTTGAAATCGCTGGTGGAGCAGGCTGGTGTGAGTTTTGAGATTGTTGTTGTGGATGACGGGTCGAGCGACCACACGCGGGAGATTGCTGAGGGCTTTGCGGGTGTGCGAGTGGTGGATGCGGGGCCGTTGCCGGCAGGATGGAGCGGGAAGAATAACGCGCTGACGGCGGGAGTGCGGCAGGCGAAGGGTGAATGGCTGCTGTTTACGGACGCGGATACGGTGCATCGTCCGGGATCGCTGGCCAGGGCGCTGGCAGAGGCAGGGGCGGAGGGGGCGGCGTTGCTCTCGTACTCTCCGGAACAGGAAGTGCATGGGTTCTGGGAGCGGGCGGTGATGCCGGTGATTTTTGCTGAGCTGGCGGGGAGATATCGGCCGGCGGAGGTGAGCGACCCGGGGTCGGCGGTGGCAGCGGCGAATGGACAGTACATATTGATTTCTCGGGAAGCGTATGACGCGGTGGGTGGTCATGCGGCGGTTGCGGGAGATTTGCTCGAGGATGTTGCGCTGGCGCGGGCGGTAAAGCGGTCGGGGCGGAAGATTTTCTTTCGCTTTGGCGGAGATGCGGTGCGGACGCGGATGTATCGCAGTTTTGCGCAACTGCGGGAGGGGTGGACGAAGAATTTGGCGTTGCTGTTTCCGTCGCCTTTGAGATTAGCTGTGGTGCGGTTTATGGAGTTTGGGTTGATTGTGGGGAGCGGGGTGGTGGCGGGTAGGTTGGGTGCGAAGGATCGAGTTGGCGCGGCTATCGCCGTGGGGCTTCTGTGCGCGGTTTTGTATGGATTGTTCTTGAAGCGAATTCTTAAGGCTCATTTTTCTTGGATATCGAATACTTTCGCGGTGGTGGGCTTGCCGCTGTTTTCGTATTTGCTGTTGCGGTCGAAAGTTGCTCATCGCGAGGGAAAGGTTAGTTGGAAGGGAAGAGAGTATGGGCCTCACCGAGAGACAATCCCCAGCGCCGGGGCGAAGGCTGTTGGCCGTATCGGCGCTTAGTGCTCGTCGTGGTGGGAGAGAAGCCAGAGCTTCAACCACAGAGGGCACAGAGGACCACCAAAGAATGAATAACGGTTTTCGGTGTGGTCATGGGGTGGAAGCACGTTATAAGGGGAAACTGTGGTCTATCTAACTCGCAAGGCTGAGTTCGCGGCGTCGCATTATTATCACAATCCGGCGTTGAGTGCGGAGGAGAACCGGCGCCTGTTTGGGAAGTGCAACAACCCCAATGGGCACGGGCATAACTACACGCTTGAGGTCACGGTGAAGGGTGCGGTCGATCCGCGGTCGGGGTTTGTGATTGATCTGAAGCAATTGAAAGACACGATGAATCGGGAAGTGCTGGAGGCGATGGACCACCGTTTTCTTAATAAGGAAGTGCCGGAGTTTGCGACTCGGATACCGACCACGGAAAATCTGGCGATTGCGATCTGGCAACGGTTGGCGCCGAAGTTAAAGCAAGCACAGTTACATCGGGTGCGAGTTTATGAGACGGCGGATTTGTTTGTGGATTTCTACGGGGAAGCATGAAAGCGCATCTGACACGGCGGTATAGGTTTTCGGCGTCGCACCGGCTGCATAGCGACGCCATGTCCGACGCTGAGAATGCGGCTACCTATGGCAAGTGCAACAATCCGCATGGACATGGGCACAACTATGCTCTCGAAGTCACGGTGAGTGGGCAGGTGGATGAGAACGGAATGGTGTGTAATCTGGTGGATCTGGATGGGTTTGTCGAGCGGGAGATATTGGATCGTTTCGATGTGCAGAACTTGAATACTTTGCCGGAATTCGCCGAGTGGGTGCCTACTACCGAGAATCTGTCGATTGCGGTTTACGATATTTTGCAGCGTGGGTTCCGGTTGGCTCATCTGGAAAGAGTGCGCTTTGAAGAGACTTTGATGAATTCGTTTGAGTACAGGGGCATTGAGTAATTTAGCAATTGGTAATTGAGTAATTTAAGACCATGACGAGATCAGTTGAAACTCCGACTGTGACTAGCGCCAGTTTTGAGGAATTGGTGCGGGAGATGATTGTGCGGTTGGGGGAAGATCCTACGCGCGAGGGGTTGACGCGAACGCCGGAGCGGGTGCATCGGGCGTATGAGCACTTGATGAAGGGATATAAAGAAGACCCGGAGGCGATGCTGAAGAAAGCGTTGTTTACGGTCACGTATGACCAGATGGTGATTGTGAAAGATGTGGAGATGTTCAGCCTGTGCGAGCATCACATGCTGCCGTTTTTCGGGAAGGTGCATGTGGCCTATATTCCCAATGGGAAGGTGATTGGGCTGAGCAAGATTCCGCGACTGGTGGATATTTTCTCGCGGCGGCTGCAGATACAGGAGCGGCTGACTACGCAGATTGCAGAGACGATCCAGAAGGCGATTCAGCCACAGGGAGTGGGAGTGGTGATTGAAGCGCGGCACCTGTGCATGATGATGCGGGGAGTGGAGAAGCAACATTCGGCGGCGGTGACATCGTCGATGTTGGGTTGCTTCCGCGACGAGCAGGAGACGCGGACGGAGTTTTTGTCGCTGATTCATAATCGGGCCAATGGCGTCTAGACTGCGCGGAAAGGTCGCCCTGATCACTGGCGCTAGCCAGGGGATTGGGCTGGCCATCGGGCGGGCTTTAGCCGTCGAAGGCTGCCATCTGATCATTTCCGGGCGGAAACAATCGACGCTCAATCAAGCCGCAATGCAGCTGGCGAAGTTTCGTGTGCAGGTGTTGCCGGTGGAGTGCGATGTGCGCGATGAAGATGCAGTGGCGGGAATGGTGGCGGCGAGCAGGAGGAAGTTTCGGCGGCTGGATATCCTGATTAACAATGCCGGGGTGGCGAATGAGAGCTTTCCGGTTGCGAAGCTGCCGGTAGAGGCATGGCGGCAGGCGATTGATACCAACCTGACCGGGACATTCCTGGTGACCAAGGCGGCGTTGCCGCTGATGAAGTGCGGCGGGACGATTTTGAACAATCTTTCGGTCGCAGCGAAGACGGCATTCCCCAATATGGCGGGGTACGTGGCCGCGAAGCACGGGGCGCTGGGGCTGACCAAGACTCTGCGCGAGGAACTCAGGCCGAAGGGAATCAGGGTGATTGCGCTGATGTTGGGAGCGGTCGATACCGACATCTGGGATTCGTTCTGGCCGGGGGCTCCGCGAAAGAAAATGATGTCGGCGGAGACGGTGGCGCGGGTGGTGGTGGATGCGTTGCGATTGCCAGACAATAGCACGGTGGAAGAATTGGTGATCAGGCCTACGGCGGGGACGCTGTAGCGCCGCAGTAACAGCGGCTACGGATTTACGTGGATTAAATTTAGAGCCGCAGATTAACGCTGATTTCGCTGATCAAAACCTTTCAGAACGCATCTATCCCCGTCACGCTTTGGCCGATGATTAGGGTGTGGATGTCATGAGTGCCCTCGTAGGTCTTCACTGACTCCAGGTTCATCATGTGGCGCATTAGCGGGTATTCGTCGGCTACGCCGTTGGCACCTAGAATGTCGCGGGACATGCGGGCGCATTCGAGGGCCATCCAGACGTTGTTTCGCTTGGCCATGGAGATGTGTTGGGCGCCGGCTTTGTCTTTGTCTTTCAGTCTTCCCACTTGCAGCACCAGCAGTTGGGCCTTGGTTATTTCGTTAATCATCCAGGTGAGTTTTTCTTGTACAAGTTGATGAGAGGCAATGGGTTTATCGTGGAACTGTTTGCGCAGAATGGAGTACTGGAGGGCGCAATCGTAGCAGGACATGGCTGCACCTAACGCGCCCCAGGCGATTCCGTAGCGGGCTTGATTGAGGCACATTAACGGAGACTTTAGGCCGCCAGTCTTTGGCAGAAGATTCGACTCGGGGATGTGGACGTCTTGCATCGACAGGCCGGACGTTACCGAGGCTCGCAGTGACCATTTGCCGTGGATGTCTTCGGCTTTGAAGCCGGGGCGATCGGTTTCTACCAGGAAACCGCGGATTTTGTTGTCTTCGTCTTCGACCTTGGCCCAGATTACGGCGACGTGGGCGATGGAGCCGGAGGTGATCCACATCTTTTCGCCGTTGAGGATGTATTCTTTTCCGACTTTGCGAGCGCGAGTGCGCATGCCTCCGGGGTTGGAGCCGAAGTCGGGCTCGGTGAGGCCGAAGCAACCTAGCTTCTCGCCGCTTTGCAGGGCGGGGAGCCAGGTTTGCTTTTGCTCGTCGCTGCCGAAGGCGTAAATGGGGTACATGACCAGGGCGGACTGGACGCTGACGAAGGAACGCACGCCGGAGTCGCCGCGTTCCATTTCCTGCATGACCAGGCCGTATTCGACGTTCGACATTCCGGCGCAGCCGTAGCCTTTGAGGCTGGCCCCGAAGAATCCGAGGTCGGCCATGGGCTTGACCAGCTCGCGGGGGAAGCGACCGGCGCGGTTGCACTCCTCGATGATGGGAATGAGGTTGTCTTCGATGAATTTGCGGGAGGTGTCGCGGACGAGGAGTTCTTCGTCGGTGAGAAGAGCGTCGAAGCCGATGAAGTCAACGCCGCGGAATTTTAGGGACATGGGATTCTCTTTTCTGCTTGCGAATGCTGACGAAATTATTAGGAAGAAGGAACTTACCACGCTAACAAAGGGCTGCGGAGAGGTCAAACCGTTCGGAATGGCGAATGGTAAAGCCTTTACAACTGAGGGCACAGAGGATCACAGAGGAAAGGCAAGTCTTAGAACTTTAGGCGGCGCAGCAGCAAAAGCTGCTCCCTCCAAGCTCGGTACCTCTTCAAACTCCACTGATGGGGCGTCGAATAAGTCACGTCCACCGATGCAGATTGCGATTGACACGGTCGCGAACCCAGTCCAGAATAGGCGACCATACTGGCAATCGGAGTTGGCGAATCACTGAAGCTACCCTGTGCAAGCGGCTTCGTGCTGGCCTGACTCCGGCTCTCGTTGCCAGTCTTAAACTGGGGCGACGGTGGCGTGATCGGAGTCTGTAAGATCCTTTCCCCTCAACATCATTCCTTCGAATCCCTGTGCTCTAAACCCCCAACCGTAAGAGAAAATTCAAGGAGGAGTTTATGCTGCGTTGTATGGCTCGGATCTGTGTAGGTTTGATCTTCCTCTCCTGTGCCCTCCCCACGATTGCACAGCAGGCGGCAACATCGGCTAACGGAGTGGTGCCGGCGATGGTGAACTTCAGCGGCGTTTTGACGGATGTGAATGGAAAGCCGCTGACTGGGATGCAAGGCGTGACTTTCTACCTCTATAACGAGGCCCAGGGCGGATCGCCACTGTGGCTCGAAACGCAAAATGTGCAGATGGACAGCACTGGCCACTATAAGGTGATGCTCGGGTCAACCAGCAGCCAAGGATTGCCGAGCGCGCTTTTTGCTTCGGGTGAAGCACGCTGGCTGGGCGTACAAGTGCAGGGACAAGCGGAACAGCCGCGCGTGCTGTTGCTCAGTGTGCCTTATGCGCTGAAAGCGGGAGATGCGCAAACGGTGGGTGGGCTGCCGCCATCTGCTTTTGTATTGGCGGCTCCTTCCACAGCCGGCGTTGCAACAACAACGGCGAACAATACGGCTGAGCCTGGGAACGATGCCATCGGGGGAAGCGGGACCACGGACTTTGTGCCCTTGTGGACTCCGAACGGCAACACGCTAGGCAATTCCGTGATGTTTCAATCGGGCACGGGCGCGACTGCTCGCATTGGTATTGGGATCACCAGTCCGTTGTTCACGCTCGATGTAAAAGGCAGCACCCTGGTGCGGGGAATACTCGAGTTGGCGACGATCAATTTCGCATCGCCAACCAAGGGTTTCAACTCGCAACCGTTCAATCTCGAATCATCGGCGTACAACAGCAGTACCAACGCTTACACTCTGAATCACTTCCAGTGGCAGGCTGAACCAGCCGGCAACAACACCAACAATCCATCTGCGACCTTGAACTTGCTTTATGGAACGGACCCGGCAAGTCCCGCCGAAACGGGGCTGAAGATCAGCTCCAAGGGTGTATTCACGTTTGCAGCGGGTCAAAGCTTTCCCGGAACCGGTGATATTACCGCGGTCAACGCTGGCACGGACTTAACCGGCGGCGGCAGCAGCGGCAACGTGACCCTAAACCTGGACACGACCAAGGTTCCGCAACTGGCCACCTCGAACACCTTCGCTGCAACCCAGCACATTACGGGCGATCTGGACTTGACCGGAAATGTGAATGCTACTTTGACAGTGACTGGAGCAGAGGCGATTTTCAGCGGGAGCGGCAATGAGGCGGTGTATGGGGAAACGACCGGCGAAGTAGGAGTTTTGGGCGTGACGAATACCGCGCGCGCAGTGGAAGGTGATGACGACGCGGTTGGCGGCCTGGCAATGTTCGGGGATGCGGAAGCCTCGACGGGCAACAACATCGGGGTACTGGGACAATCGTTCAGTTCTAGTGCCGTCGCCGTGGAAGGTGCCTCATTCGGAACATCGGGTGGGTTCGGCGTCTTTGGGTTTGAGGAACGAGGCGACAGTGCCGGGGTCATTGCTTCCGGAGTGCATGGCGAGCATCAATTTGGCAGTGCGCTGGCCCCCACCGTTCCGTACGGTTCCGGGGTGTGGGGAGATACCGGTGACGATAACGCGCTGGGAATGCTGGCCACGGCAGATGCAGGCAACGCTATGGCCGTGTTCAACAACAGTACGAGCGCTTCAACCATGTTTATTACTAACTTTGAGGAATCCAGCGGAAGCGCCATCGTTCTGGATATTTCCTCGTTCTTCGGAGGCTTTTGTAACTTCTTCGCAAACGGCACGCTTGACTGCAGCGGCGCGCTGACCAGTTCAGTTCCGGCGGAGAGTAACAAGAAGGTGCAAGTGTATTCGGTGCAATCTCCGGAGAACTGGTTCGAGGATTTTGGGTCGGGTCAGCTGGCCGGTGGAGTGTCACGGGTTCAACTGGAAACGACCTTCGGGCAAATTGTGAACAGCACCGACTACCACGTTTTTTTGACACCGAAGGGCGACTGCAAGGGTCTGTACGTGACCAACGAAACCACTGGAGGCTTCGAAGTGCGCGAGATGGGAAGCGGTCGATCGAACGTGGCTTTCGATTATCGCATCGTCGCTCACCGTAAGGGTTATGAAACCTTGCGCCTGGCGGATGCGACGGAAATCTCGAAAGTTCCGGTCATCAAGCGAACGAACCAACCGGTTCACAGGCCGGAACCGGTTCATCCAGTGCCACCGGCTTCGCTTGCTGGGCTGCGTAAGCGATGACTGTCGCGGACGAGAGGAAATAGCACCGTACCATATCGTTTGGTTTCGACCTACGGCCCCAAGATGGTTACAGGGTACTTGGGGCCGTAGCAAAATCTGCTTTCAATCCTTCATTTGCAGACCTCCGGGTTCGACCATTTTTACAATCCTTTTGCAAAATCGGTGGGTGGAGGGGTAAGGTGGGGCATCTAAGCTCTCTAGGAGATGCGAGTGCGGAGAGTGATACTGCTGGCGGGATTACTGGTTTGCTGGTATGGGGCCGCGATGGCTGCGGAGCCGCCGGCGGATATAGTCACGCTAGATAGCGGCTTTCACTTTCTCTATGACCTGGACTTCGATCATGCCCACCAAGCGTTTGCCGCATGGCAGCAGCAATACCCGGACAATCCGCTAGGACCGACGTGTGAAGCGGCGGCGCTGCTGTTTTCCGAATTCAATCGTCTGGGAGTGCTGGAGTCCCAGTTCTATCAGGATGACAAAGCTTTTGAGGCACGCCGGCAATTTACGCCGGATCCGACGCTGCGGGCACGGTTTGACGCGGCACTTGATCAAGCCGAGAAGTGGGCGCAGGAGCGGCTGGCGAAAGACGCGAAGAATCGGGATGCATTGTTTGCTATGACGATGGCTTCGGGGCTGCGGGCAGACTATGCAGGGCTGATCGAGAAGCGCAATTTGGCGTCGCTGCACTTCACCAAGCAGGCGACGGCGTGGGCGCAACAGTTGCTGGTGGTGGATCCGGGTTGCTATGACGCGCACCTGGCGACGGGCGTCAGCCAGTATATTGTTGGCAGCATGTCGGCTCCGGTGCGGTGGCTGGTGCGCCTGGGAGGAGTCTCAGGAGATAAGGAAGCCGGCATTCGGGAGTTGCAAGTAACGGCCGATCGTGGACAATATTTGGCGCCTTTCGCGCGGATTCTGCTGGCAATCGCGTATGTGAGGGAGAAGGATAGGCCACGGGCGCGCGAACTGCTGGTTGCGTTACAGAACGATTTTCCGCAGAATCCCATATTTGCGCGCCAGATCAGCCGGCTGGATGCGCAGCACTGAACCTTACGCCGCAGATTAACGCTGATCTTCGCTGATCGAAAACCTTCGGTCACAATTCTAGTTTTTCGGTGCGTCTTGGGTGATTTATCAGAAATTCATCGGTTTGTAACAGTCCTGTAACATTCCCGCCGTAGAAACGACGGTACTACAAAAATCATTTGGGAGGAATCGCCGCGTGCTACGACGAATTGCGCTGTTGTGTCTGGCTCTAGCAGTACCCGCTGGTGCACAGACCACGTTGAATGGGGCGGGCGCAACTTTCCCAAATCCGATTTACTCGAAGTGGTTCAGTGAGTATCACAAAGCACATCCTGATATTCAGATTAACTATCAACCGATCGGGAGCGGGGGAGGAATTCGGCAGGTGCTGGCGGGGACGGTTGATTTTGGGGCCACGGACGGACCGATGAGTGACGAGCAACTGGCGCAGGCGAAGAGCAAGATCCTGCACGTTCCTACGGTGCTGGGGGCGGATGTTCCCGCTTATAACATTCCGGGAGTTACAGCGGAGTTGAAATTCACGCCGGAGGTTCTGGCGGGCATTTTCATGGGCAAGATCAGTACCTGGAACGATCCCGCAATCGCAAAGGCAAACCCGGGGGTGAATTTGCCGAACCAGCCGATCATTGTGATTCATCGCTCGGATGGCAGCGGTACCACCTACATCTGGACGGATTATTTGTCGAAGGTGAGTTCAGATTGGCAAAGTCAAGTGGGGAAAGGCACATCGGTGAAATGGCCGGTCGGTCTGGGTGGCAAAGGTAATGAAGGTGTGGCTGGGATGATCCGGCAGATGCAAGGTTCCATCGGCTATATCGAATTGATTTATGCCATCGAGAACAAGATTTCCTATGGAATCGTCAAGAACGCTGCGGGAGATTTCGTCAAGGCCAGCCTGGAAAGCGTGACGGCCGCGGCAGCTTCGGTCAAGAGCATGCCGACGGACTTCCGGGTTTCGATTACCAACGCCCCGGGCAAGGACGCGTATCCCATTTCGAGCTTCACCTGGCTACTGATTCCCGAGCAATCCAAGGATGCCGCGAAGGGAAAGATTTTGGCCGATTTTCTGGCATGGATGGTGGGCGACGGGCAGAAGATGACGGCGCAGTTGGCCTATGCGCCGCTGCCGGAATCGGTGGCGGCTAAGGTGAGGGTGGAGATCAAGCAGGTCCGATAGTCAGAGTTTAATCCGCGTAAATGCAGTTCGCCTCCGTCTCGAGGCCAAAAAGGAGAGAAGATGAAGTGCATTCTCAGGTGGTGCGTAGTTCTGCTTATGGCAGCAAGCTCGCTGGCGCAGACTGCCCCGGCGAAGAAAACAACAAGCAAAAAGGCGGCGACGGGAACGGTTTCAGCGGCCGACGTACAGGAATTGAAGAATGCGCTGGCTGCACAACAACAACAGATTCAGCAGCTGAAATCTGAAATGCAGAGGCGTGATGCGGCACTGCAACAAGCGCAGCAGCAAATGCAGGATGCGCAAGCGGCAGCGGTTGCGGCACAGGCCAAAGCTGACCAGGCGGTGCAACAGGCCAGCCAGCAACAGCAGGCAGTGTCTGACTTGAAAACCGACGTGTCAGACATGAAACAAAACGCCACCAATGCGGCGCTGAGTCTGCAAGAGACTCAGAAGAACATTCAATCCAGCCTGGAGAATCCGGTGGCGCTGCATTACAAGGGCATCACGATCACTCCGGTCGGGTTCCTGGCGGCAGAAACGGTGTGGCGCGAACACGCGCTGGGATCGGACATCAACACGCCGTTTAACTCGATTCCATTCGATGGAGCGGCGCAGAGCCACCTGAGCGAGTTCTTCGGTTCAGGGCGGCAGTCACGAATCGGGTTCCTTGCAGAAGGAGCTTTGGGCAACTTCACCATGCGGGGCTACGTGGAGGCGGACTTCCTTGGAGCCGGCATAACTTCGAACAACAACCAGAGCAACAGCTACGTGCTACGTCAGCGGCAAGCGTGGGGCCAGGCTGCGTTGAACAGCGGCTGGACCTTCACCGGCGGCCAGATGTGGAGTCTGGTGACTGAGACCAAGAAGGGCGAGGACAATCGCACGGAAGCAACTCCGATGACGATTGATCCGAATTATAACGTGGGCTTCAGCTGGGCCCGGCAATACGGGTTCCGCGTGACCAAGAAGCTCGGCGACAAGCTCTGGGTGGGCGGCTCGGTGGAAGACTCCCAGATTATTCTCGGTGGCCACGGCGCCAACAATAACTTCCTGATCGGGGCGCAGGGCACCAGCGGTGGACTCTACAACGGCACGACCAATTACTCTTACAATGCGAGTCCGGATTTCATTGGCAAGATCGTGTATGAGCCGGGATTCGGACACTACGAAGTGTTCGGAGTAATCTCGGATTTCCGTGACCGAATTTATCCTGGGGCAACGCTGACTAAGCCTTCCGTTTCGGGAGCCTTCAACAACAACGCACTCGGGGGAGGCGCAGGAGCCAATGCGCGCTGGACCTTCGACAAGAAATACGACGTTGGGCTCCACTTCCTAGGGGGTTCGGGAACAGGCCGCTACGGTACGTCCCAGCTTCCCGATGTAGTTGCGTCGCCCAGTGGCCTGCTGACTCCAGTTACAAATTATCAGGCTTTAGGAACGGTGGAATATCACGGAAAGAAGTTGGATGTTTACCTCAACTACGGCGCCGAATATGAGGACAGAGTTGCATATCTAAACGCCGCCGGGAAACCGGTTGGCTACGGGTCAAACCTGTTCAACAACTCCGGTTGCGACTCAGAGACGGTACCAGCATCGACCTCAATCAGCGTTGCCACTCCGCCTACGTCTCCTGGAGGAACAGTTGGCACGGGTACGGTTCCGAATCCGGGCTCGCTGGGAACTCCGCTTACTGGGGGATATAATCCCGGCGGCCTGAAGAATTGCAATGGCGATACGCGGGTCATCATGGAGGGCACGATCGGGTTCTGGTATCGCTTCTACAAAGGACCGAAGGGCACTCTGCAATGGGGACCGCAGTACTCCTACATTGATCGCAACATTTGGGCAGGTACGGGCGGAGGTCCGAACGCGACGGAGAACATGTTCTTCACGTCGTTCCGTTATTACCTGCCTTAAGGGCGGTTCCAGTGGCTTGGAAAGAGTCCGACATGAGCGCCAACCGGGAGGTTGGCGCTCTTTTTTGTTAGGCGATAGAATGAGTGCAGGATGAAACTACTAAAGGCCGCATGTTTGGTTCTGATGATGACCGTTTTTCTTGGTGCAGCGGCACGCAAGCAGTATGTCGACGGCACCATTATCGATGTGCAGCAGAAAACCACGACACGGGTCTTGTATTATCAAGTAGACACGCCGATCACGCAGGATGATCCGTATTACGAAATCTCAGTACAGATCAAAGACAAAGTTTATTTTGGGCGCCACATTCCGATGCACTCCAGTGATACCTTGCCCGAGGATTGGATTGCGGGTTCGGCAGTCCAGGTCAGAATTGACGGGCGGCATCTGGTATTGAAAAGGCCGATTGGATCGGAGATGAGTTTTGCATTCACCAAGCAGCCGGTAGTAAAACCTGTGCCGAGCAGTTCCGCAGCAGTGCCGGCGAGCAAGTAAGAGATTGACCGCAAGAAAATCCTGATTGATTTGCCGAAAATATGGTTCGTCCTTCGCTCGACAATTCGGCTAACTATATAAACCGGGAGGCGTCCTGGCTGGCATTCAACCGCCGGGTGCTGGAAGAGGCGGAGGACGCCGGCAATCCGGTTCTGGAGCGAGTGAAATTTCTTGCCATCACGGCCAGCAATATGGATGAGTTTTTTGAGGTGCGTGTGGCCGGGTTGGTGCAGCAGATCGAGGATGGTTACACCGAGGCTGGGCCCGACGGGCTGACTTTGCTGGAGGAACGCGAGGTAGTTTCGCGCGAAAGCCATGAGTTGGTGGACGATCAGTATCACTGCTGGAACGAGCAGTTGCGTCCGTTGCTGACGGAGAATGGAATTCGGGTTTTAGGCCTGCACGAACTCGACACCCGGGCGCGAGAGTTCGTCGACCAATACTGCGAACGGGAACTGGATCTTTTGCTAACGCCGGTGACGGTGGATCCGGCGCATCCTTTTCCGCGGGTGATCAACAAGGCGCTGTGTGTAGCGTTCCTGTTGCGGCGGCGGCGGCGGGCGTCGATGACGTACACCGGAGTGGTGACGGTGCCACGGGCGCTGCCGCGGCTGGTCCGGCTGCCTTCGGAAGGTACGGTGGATTTTATTTTCCTGGCAGACCTGGTGGCGCATCATGCTTCGCGGATGTACCACGGTTACGACATCGTGTCGGCGGCCGCGTTCCGGGTCACACGCAACAGCAACCTTTATCTGGCGGAGGAAGAATCCCGCAATCTGCTGGAGTCGGTGCGGACCGAGTTGCACAACCGGCGCAAGGGAGACGCAGTGCGGCTGGAGATCGAGGCGGACGCTGATCCGGAGATCATTGAGCGTCTGCGCACTAATTTCGAGCTGGAACCGTGGCAAGTTTTTTCGGTGAATGGGCCGGTGAATTTATCGCGGCTATTCAATATCTATGAGCAGACGGAGCATGCAGAGCTGAAATTCAAGCCGTTTAATTCCCGCGAGCTGCGGCTCACGGGTAAGTCGCAGGATCTTTTCGAAGAGCTGCGGCGGCACGACGTCCTGCTGCACCATCCTTTTGATTCCTATGACGCGGTGGTGTCGTTTATTGAAGCAGCGGCCGAAGATCCGCGCGTACTGTCGATCAAGCAGACGCTTTACCGCACCAGCGAGCACTCGCCGATTGTGTCGGCATTGATGTCGGCGGCGGCGAGCAAGGAAGTTACGGCGGTCGTGGAATTGAAGGCGCGCTTCGATGAGGCCTCGAATATCCGCTGGGCGCGGGACCTGGAAGACGCTGGAGTGCAGGTATTTTACGGTTTGGTGGGCCTGAAGACGCACTGCAAATTGTCGCTGCTGGTGCGCCACGATCCGGATGGGGTGACGCGGCGTTATGCGCATCTGGGATCGGGGAATTACAACACTTCGACGGCGCGAATGTACACCGATTTGAGCCTGCTGACGGCTGATCCGCAGATCACGGGAGCGGTGCACGACGTGTTCAGCTTCTTGACTGCGTATGCAGAGCATCCCAACTACGATCCCCTGCTGGTTGCGCCCCTGAACCTGGCCGAGCACTGCCTGGCGCTGATTGCCCGGGAAGCGGAACACGCGCGTCAGGGGCGACCGGCGCGCATCATTGCCAAGATGAATGCGCTGCTGGATAAGAACATCATTACGGCGCTGTATCAGGCGTCGCAGGCGGGAGTGAAGATTGATTTGGTGGTGCGCGGGACTTGCGCGTTGCGTCCGGGGGTGCGTGGCGTAAGTGACCATATTCGAGTACGCAGTATCGTGGGACGGTTCCTGGAACACAGCCGTATTTACTACTTTGCAAATGGCGGCGAGGAAGAGATCTATGTGGGCAGCGCGGACTGGATGCCGCGCAATCTTTATGAGCGGGTGGAAGTAATTTTTCCGGTGAAGGATGAGTTGCTGCGCGAGCGGATCCACCAGGAGATTCTGGAGGCCTATCTCGCGGACAACGTGAAGGCGCGTATTCTGCAAAGGGACGGGTCTTATGTGAGGACCTGGCAGGCGCAGGGCAAGCGCAAGCCGCCGGTGGCGGCGGGAGCTTTCAATGCTCAGGACTTCTTCCTGCGATTGGCGGAGGGAAAACAGGCACTCGACGCCATCCCGGCTGCACCTGTGCTACAGAGAAGAACCCTAGCGGGAAAGGAACGTTAACCTGAGATGATCATTTACTTTCTGCGTCATGCCAATGCCGGGGTGAGCATGAGCAACCTCAAGCGCGACGAAAAGCGGGCTCTGGATAAAGAAGGGATCGAACAGTGCGGCATGGTGGGCCGGACCCTAGCAGCAATGGATGTGCAGGTGGATACGATCATCTCAAGCCCGTTGAAACGGTCGACGCAGACAGCGTCGCTGGTGGGAAACGAACTCAGCTACGAAGGCAAGTTGCAACTGGAAGACGCCCTACGGCCGGGAGCGACGTATGCGGATTTTCGCCGACTGCTAGAGAAATATGCCAAGCAGGAATCCATCATGGTGGTTGGGCACAATCCTAACCTGAGCGAATTTTTGGGACGCGCCATTTCCGAAACCGGATGCGAGGCCGGTGTGGAACTGAAAAAAGGTGCAGTGGCGAAGGTGGAGATGGGGCGCAATGCGGCGGTCCTGCAATGGTGCCTTACTCCCCGGGTATTGCGCGGGATCTACGCTGCAGCCACCGAAAGTTCACGACCGAAGACTTCCCGGAAGTAATTCTTTTCTTTCTCTACCGCCCACAATTCCAGGTCTACCGTGCTGCGAGGTTTGGTGACCAGCGCGAGCCGGACTTCACCGTCCTGGGTCCGGACCCGCAGGTTGCGGAGTGCGTGACTGCGGCTGAGATTGAGAGCTCGAGCCAGGCGCAACAGCACTGACGCTTTAGGAATGCAATCGCGATCCGTATTGGGCAGGACTTTGATGGCACCATCGCCGGGCGCGGGACGCGACTTTCCCAAGTATCGGGCGATGGCAGCGATGATTCTGCGCTGCTCCGGGGTGTAGCCGAGGATTTCGGAGTGAGAAATAATGTAGTAAGTGTGGCGGTGGCGACCGTTGCGGTTCACGTAGTCGCCGACCTCGTATAGCATGGCGGCGGCGGAAAGCCATTCCGCGTATTCGGGGGGCAACCCGTGAACTGCCTTGAGCGCGGAAAACAGAAGCATGGCAGAACCACGCACATGCAGGGCGTGGTCCATGTCCACACGATAATGAGCAACGGCGGCGCGGAGCGAATCCCAGCGTTCGGACTCGATCTGTTTACCGGAGCGGGTGCTGCGATCATATTCAGCCGCCATTTGGGCGAGCAGGCCGTCGCGCAGGCCGAGCGGGGAAGCGCGAAACCCGGAGAGTTGACAACGGTCAAGTAATCCGCTGTAAACCTCCGCTCCGGCTACGATAATTTCCGCGCGGCGCGGCCCTACTCCCGACAGTTCGCGGCGAGCCTCGAGAGGCAGGCGGGTAAGCAGCTTGGCGATGCGCCTCATCTGGGCGCGAGATACGGCGGCGGCTCGTGAACCACGAGTCTTGTAGAGACCGTGGCAGACGGCGGCGAGAGACTCGGCGGTCCCGGAGGTCGCGATCACCACTTTAGGGCGGGCGCGGCGGATGCGGTCGGCTGTGCGCTGAATCTCGCGGGCAATGAAGCTGCGCATCTGACGAATTTCGGGTTTGCGGGGAGGATCATGCTGAAGAAATTCGTTGGTCAGTCGGACCGCGCCCAGCGGCAGGCTGATGGTGCTGCGGATGTGACCGGAGCCGGAAATGGTTAACTCGCAGCTACCGCCACCGAGGTCGATCATAAGCATGGAAGAGACGTTCATTCGCAAACTGGATACGAGGCCGAGATGGATAAGGCGAGCTTCTTCGAGGCCGGAGATGATTTCCACTTTCCAGCCGGTCGCAGAGCGGACCCACTCGAGGAAAGCCTGGGAATTGCGGGCGTCGCGTAGGGCGCTGGTGGCGACGACGCGGACCGAGTCAGCGCCGACGTTCTGCACAGTGCGATGAAAGCGTCGCAGTACTTTCACTGTGCTGGCGATGGCTTCGGGGGAAAGAAATCCATTGCGAAAGACAGACTCGCCGAGGCGGGTGACTTCGCGGTCTTCATGAATCTCGGTGAGGCGATGGCGGGCGAGGCGCGAGATCTTCAGGCGGACAGAGTTCGATCCGATATCAACCGCAGCGAGCGTGGGCATGGCGAGGGGAATAGTTTACCGCTTTGGCTCGAGGAAACAAGAAGTGCGAAGCACGCGCCCGGTTGCAAAGAACGCGAAAAGGACGGAGCACCCGCCCCGGCAGTGATTTATAACCAGTTCTCAGATATCAGTTCCCAGTTCTCGGAGGTGAAGACTCAGGCTACAGCCGTGGCGCGCGCGGCTTCGTCGCGGGAGGGCTTGCGAATCTGGGTGGCAGGTGGGCGCAGGGTTTTGCCTGCGAGTTCGGAACGGATGGCGGCGACGGCATCGAGGCTTTGGCGGAACTTGGCCTGGGTCACGTTGCGCAACATTGCTACCAGGGCTGAGTCGCGAACGTCGCCGATAAGCTCTTCGGCCTTCTGAGTGAGTTTGAGCCAGTCGTGCCAGTCGCCGATGACATCCTGCATGTGCTTGAGCCGTTCAACCACGCGACAGGCTTCCGGTTCGTTGTCGCTGAGTTCGGCGATGTAACGCGCGCGTTTGCCGATGATGCGGTATTGATGCAGCGTCTTTTCGGTAAGGGGAACGTAGTCGCGTCCGAGTTGGGCGAGTTTGGCCAGGGTCAAGACCAGGGGCTCGGTGTCGGCAGAAATCGCCATGCGAGTGGCGGCGCGTTTCAAACGGCGGCGTATTTCGTTGGCGGTTTCACGATCAAAGGCGTGGGCCAGTTTCTTTTCCCGCTGGGCACGTTCTTCGACCAGGGCTTCCATGAACTGCGCCTTGTGACCATTACCGCCGGGGATTTTCAAGCTGCGCAGGGCAGCGATTTGCACGTCGAGATCGCGGACTCGTCCGGCTTTCTTGCGCAGGCGTGCCAGTAGCCGCAGCAGCTTGTCATCGTTACGGCGGGATTCGACGACAACTTCGCTTAACAAGGCCTCGACGCGACGGCTGTTGGTGCGGAACTTGTGGACGCTTTCTGGCGCCGGCTTCTTCACCAGTCGAGTCAGCTCACGCGACAATTTCTGAAAAGTGAGGCGGCTGCGTTTTAGATCAATCGGCATATTGCTAATGCTTAAGAGTACGAAAAATTACAAGGGAAACCGGGAAAATGCAACCACAGATGTTTGGGTTGAGGGAGTTGGTCCGAAAACAGCAAGCCCAACGCCCCAGGTCGAAGCGAACGGGTATTTTAACACTCCTGTAACAAGAGTCTGCTAGGCTCGCGAAGATGGCGAATCAGGCATTCGGAGCGCCGCGCTTGACTGGACCGCAACCCGTTGAAAAATTAGAGGTTGTCTCCGGTGGTAGGGCTGGGAATGTGCCCTTGATTCAGGCTGGAAGCAGCCGGATTCCAGATCGAATCTTCTATGTGGCGGTATTGAGTTGCGGGCTTTGCGTGCTGGGGCTGGTGGGTGTGATTGTTTATCAGTTGGTCGCCAAGTCCGCTCTTTCCTGGCACGCTTTCGGCTGGAAATTCTTTTTCCGCAGCGAATGGGATCCGGTGAACGAACAGTTTGGAGCGTGGCCATTCGTCTACGGCACGCTGGTTTCCTCTTTGCTGGCGTTGGTGCTGGCGGTTCCTCTCGCGGTGGGCGTGGCGGTTTTCATCACTGAAATGTGTCCCCGGTGGCTTAAAGGGGCGCTGGCGTTTACCACCGAGTTGCTGGCGGCAATCCCCAGTGTGATTTACGGACTGTGGGCGATTTTTGTGATGGTACCGCTGCTGCGCGAGTATGTAGAGCCGTTTCTAGCGAGGTCCCTTGGCTGGACCGGATTGTTTGAAGGGACGCCATACGGCATCGGGATGCTTGCAGCAGGAATCATTCTCGCGATCATGGTGGTGCCGATCATTTCTTCGATCACTCGCGAAGTGATGACGGCCGTGCCGCAGCAACAGCGGGAAGCCGTGCTAGCGCTGGGGGCGACGCGATGGGAGATGATCCGTACCGGCGTTTTGCGGAATGCGCGAGCGGGGATCCTGGGAGGAGTGATTTTAGGACTGGGACGCGCGTTGGGCGAGACCATGGCGGTGACGATGGTGATCGGCAATCGTCCGGAGATTGCGCGGTCGCTGTTTGCACCGGGATACACCATGGCCAGCGTGATTGCCAATGAATTCAGTGAAGCCACCAGCGATACCTATCTCAGCGCGCTGGTGGAAGTGGGTCTGGCATTGTTTCTGGTGACCATCATCGTAAATATCATGGCGCAGTTGCTGGTGTGGTCGGTGACGCGCGGAATGCCCAGGAGAAGCAATGCCTGACACTGCGGCACAATCCAGCCAGTTTGCGATTGCGCCGGTTAGTTTGTGGCGGCGCGGCGTGAATGGTTTTGTGACCCTGGCGGCTGGGGCGGCGGTGGTTCTGGTTTTGCTGCCGTTAGGAGCGATCTTCGCTTACTTGATTTACAAAGGGCTGGGTTCGATCAACTGGGCGTTTTTAACGCAGACACCGAAGCCGGTAGGCGAGGCGGGCGGCGGAATGGCCAATGCTATTGCCGGATCGGTCTATATTTTAATGATTGCCAGTGTCATGGGTGTGCCGATTGGGATCGGCGCTGGAATCTATCTGGCGGAGTATGGGCGCAACCGTTTCGGCGATCTGATCCGCTTCACCGCCGACGTATTGAACGGAGTGCCATCGATTGTAGTGGGCATTGTTGCCTACGGGATCGTGGTGCTCGGGCAAGGACATTTCTCGGCGCTGGCGGGCGGCGTGGCTCTGGCTATCATGATGATTCCGACCATTACACGCACCACGGAAGAGATGCTGCTGCTGGTTCCTAATGCCGTGCGGGAAGCGGCCTATGGCCTGGGAGTTTCACGCTGGCGAACATCGCTTTCGATTACACTGCGCACGGCGACTTCAGGAGTGATCACGGGCGTGATGCTGGCTTTCGCAAGGGTGGCCGGAGAGACGGCTCCGCTGCTGTTTACGGCTTTCGGAAATCAGTATTGGAACTGGAAGATGAACCAACCGACGGCGGCGTTGTCACTACAGGTCTATACTTACGCGATTTCGCCGTTCGACGAATGGCATCGCCAGGCCTGGGCGGGGGCGCTGATTCTGATTGTGCTGATTGTGGCTTCGGTTAGCGCAGTGCGGATTGCTGCCGGTCGCGGTATGCTCAAGGGAGCGAACTGACCCTATGGGAGTCGGCATCAAGGTCGAGCATCTGAATGCCTGGTTTGGCAAGACGCAGGCACTCCATGACATCAGCATTGATGTTCCCGCCAACCATGCGACAGCCGTGATTGGGCCGTCGGGATGCGGTAAGTCGACGTTTGTGCGCTGTCTGAATCGCATGCATGAGACGGTTCCCGACGCTCGTGCCACCGGGAAAGTGCGCATGGGCGAGCTGGACGTTTACAACGGGACGGCGGCGGTGCAGATTCGGCGGCGGATTGGGATGGTTTTTCAGAAAGCGAACCCATTTCCGACCATGTCGATTTACGACAACGTGGCAGCGGGATTGAAGTTGAATGGCTTCCACGACCGCAAGCGGCTGGATGAGATTGTGGAACGTTCACTGAAGCTCTCAGCGCTGTGGGACGAAGTGAAAGACACGCTGCGCAAGAAGTCGGGCGCTAGCCTTTCGGGAGGACAGCAGCAGCGGTTATGCATTGCGAGGGCGCTGGCAGTCTCACCAGAGGTCCTGTTGATGGATGAGCCGTGCTCGGCGCTGGATCCGATCTCGACGGGGAAGATCGAAGAATTGATCTTTCAATTGAAGGAGAATTTTACTATCGTAATCGTAACCCACAATATGCAGCAGGCGTCGCGGGTGGCGGAATTTACCGGGTTCTTTCTTTTGGGCAAGCTGATTGAGTTCGACAAGACCGAGAAGATTTTCACTACCCCGTCCGACAAACGAACGGAAGACTACATCACAGGCAGGTTTGGATAATGCGTAGCCGCTTTCAGCAGGGACTGGATGATCTGAGAACACGATTGCTTCGCATGGGTGGGCTGGCGGAGCAGGCGGTGGATCGTGCCTGCCAGGCCTACATTGACCGGGACTTGACGCGCTGTCACCTGGTGCTGGAGGGCGAGACGCAGATCAATCTGATTGAGCGGGAAATCGACGAGCTGGCATTTGACTTGCTGGCCATGCAGCAACCGATGGCGGTGGACCTACGGTTCATCCTGGCAGTGACCAAGATCAACTCGGACCTGGAACGAGTAGGCGATCAGGCGGTTAACATTGCCGAACGAGTTATGGATATGGTGGAGCTGCCGACGGTAGAGCTCCCGGTGGACATCGCGCGCATGGCAGCTGCGGCATCCGCCATGGTGCGGCGGTCGCTGGAGGCGTTTGTCGAGGGCAAGGCGGAGTTGGCGCAGGCAGTGCTCGAGATGGATAACGTAGTTGATCGTATGAAAGACGAAGCCTTCATTACTCTGGTGAAGGCGATGAATGAGCGTCCGGAGACGACTCGACAAGCGCTGGACGCGTTGTTGATCGCGCGCAATCTGGAGCGAGTTGCGGATCATGCTACCAACATTGCAGAGGATGTGATCTTCTGGGTGCGGGGAGCAGATGTGCGACACAATATTGCTCCTGAGGCACCGGTGCAGCAGGCGGCTACCGATACACATTAGCGTGGGCGGTTCGGCGGCGGTACTTTCCTGAAGTCTGATAGCCTTAGAGGCATCCCCCTTGCGCAAGATCATCTTCATCTTTTTTCTTTTGTTTACTATTGTGACTGTGCTCCCAGCGCAGCAGGATCAAGTCCTACTGCGACAGATTCCTTTGCCCACGAGTAAGCAGCTGATCGGGACTTCTCCAGGGGTGTTGGGCCAGCTCAACGGTTTTACTCCCACCATAGCTTTGAGCCCGGATAAGCGTTACGCGGCACTGCTGAACGATGGTTATGGCACACAGCGTAATCATGCTCACCAGTCGATTGCGATTCTCGATCTGAGCACCAACCAGCTTAGCGATTTCCCCGAAGCGCGGCTTTCGGAGGAAACCAACCAGAGTTACTTCATCGGGTTGGCCTTCAGTTCGGACGGCGGCCATCTTTATGCGTCCATGGGATCGATTACTGACCCCACGGGTGAAAAGGCTGGGAACACGGGAAATGGCATTGGCGTGTATAGCTTTCAACAGGGGAAAGTTGCGTGGGAGAAGTTTCTCAAGATTCCACCGCAACACGTGGCTACCGGGAAGAAGGTCGCGTACGGCGTGCGCAAAACTGCGGAGGGTACGGTATTGCCTTACCCCGCTGGCCTAGCGGTGATTGCGGCAGCGGGTAAGCCAGACCGGCTGCTGGTAGCTGACAACTACGCCGACAACGTGGTGCTGTTGGATTCCGCAGATGGGAAGATGGTCAAGACGTTCGACTTGAGCGCGCATAATCTGATTCCGTCGGAGTTTCCTTACACGGTAGTGGCGACGCGTGATGGTTCCCGCGCCTGGGTGAGCTTGTGGAATGCGTCGCAAGTTGTGGAACTAGACTTGGCTGCGGGCGAGGTAAAGGGAGCGATTGCGGTGATGCCGCCGGCTGATCCGCTGGCGCCGGGTTCACATCCGACAGCAATGTTGCTGAGTCCGGATGAGTCTTTGCTATATGTGGCGCTGGCGAATGCGGACCGGGTGATTGTGATTGCCACGGAGGATGGCAGCCGCGTAGGGGTGCTGGATACGCGAGCGGCAGGACAGAAATTCGGCGGGGCTTATCCCAGTGCGCTGGCCCAGTCGGCCGATGGGCGGCGTTTGTTTGTGGCGGATGCGTCGCTCGACGCGGTTGCGGTTTTCGATGTTGCACAAATGGGGCGTCGTCCATTAACGGTGCTACCGCTCGACGAACCACTGGGATTCATTCCCACTGATTGGTATCCCACGGCGCTGGCCACGGTGGGAGATGACTTGCTGATTGCGACTTCCAAGGGGCAGGGAACATCGGCGAACGCGGGGCCGGGCGGGACTTCGTGGGAGCGGCGTCATAAGGAGCATCCTTATATACCGACGCTGCTGTATGGGTCAGTGGCGCGATTGCACATTCAGGAATTGGACGCGCGCTTGCCAGAGTTCACTGAGCGGGTGGAGCAGAATAACTTGCTAAAAGCGGATCCTGGCGAGATCCAGTTTTCGCGAGGCTCAAACCCGATCCGTCATGTGATTTATATCCTGAAGGAAAACCGAACCTACGATCAGGTGCTGGGCGATCTCAAAGTGGGGAACGGGGATGCGTCTCTGACTATGTATGGCGCCGACGTGACTCCTAACCTACACAAGCTGGCGCTGCAATTCGGGGTACTGGACAATTTCTACGACAGCGGCGAAGTTTCGGGAGATGGGCACGACTGGTCGATGGCGGCGATTGCGAGTGACTATAACGAGAACACCTGGCAAATTGGATATCGCAGCAAGGAGCGCACCTACGATTTCGGGGGTACGGTCGCGGACGAGTTTCCACTGGAGCACGACGAGGCCGATGTGGATGCTCCCGGGACGGGCTACATCTGGGACAACGTGGCTAGGCATAGATTGAGTTATCGCGATTACGGGGAGTTTGTAACCACCGTCTGGTGTAAGCCGCAGCGTGTGGAATCGCCCAAGCAGGGAACTCCGTCGCCATTTTCGGCAGTGTGCGAGCGGGGCGCGGTGAACAAAGGGGAACGACTACCGGCGAACGTCGGGGAACCGCACGGGGCGAAGAGCCCGTGGCCGTGGGCAGTGCCATTGCTGAAACTCGATAAGCCGACCAAGGCGGTTTTGCGGGGACACTTCGATCCCAACTTTCCGGATTTCAATACTGAGTATCCCGACCAGTTGCGGGCGGATGAGTTTCTGAATGAGTTCAAGGGATTCGTGAGGGCGCGGGGAACAAAGGCGGAATTGCCGGGGTTTGTGCTGCTCTATCTGCCGGATGATCACACGCATGGCACTACCGCGGGCAAGGCGCGGCCAGCAGCTTCAGTGGCGGACAATGATCTGGCGGTGGGGCGGGTGGTGGAGGCGGTCTCAAATAGTCTCTATTGGGATGACACGGCTATCTTGATGCTCGAGGACGATGCGCAGGACGGAGCTGATCATGTGGATGCGCATCGCTCGATCGCGTTTGTGATTAGCAAATATTCTCCGGGATCGGCGGAGCATACTTATGTTGCGCATCAGTTCTACACCACGGTGAATATGATCCACACTTTGGAGTCGCTGCTGGGGCTGCCACCGATGAATCAGAATGATGCTTATGCGCCGGTGATGGCTCCGCTGTTTACGGGCAAGGGAGATCAGCTGCCGTTTGTTGCAGATTGGAGCAATCGCGACAATGGGCTGATCTATCAGACGAACCCGGCTCGAGGGCAGGGCGCGAAGGAATCGGCGAAGATGGATTTCACGCGGCCGGATAAAGCGAATCCGGCGGTGCTGAATGCGATTTTGTGGCGGGATCGGATGGGGGATGTGCCGGTGCCGGTGGCGAGGCACTCCGTGATCCGGCGTGCAATGCCCGGCTCGGACTAGGGTTCCCTCGATTCTAAGGGACCTAATGCCTTCTCCAGTTACGGGGTCTGGCTTCGACCGCTATACTTAATTTGTATGGCTGAGGTGGATTGGCATAAGTGTAGGTTTTTGGAGAGCGTTGAGAACCTGAAACCATTGGTGAAAAGACGCTTCGGCCGGGAGCCCTCAACTTCGGTCGCGCAAGAGATTACGGCCTGTCTGCAGCAGGGGCGTCTTTTCTACGAAGCTGCTGCGGCGTCGCCACTGGAAATTCGTCCCCTGCAATTGTTTTACGGCATGGTCGGCTTCGCCAAGGCCTTGGTGGTAGCGCATCGGCTGCGCCGGCTTTCCACGTTGCAGCATGCTCATGGAATAAGCGACATTTCAACGGGTAATTCCCGAATTGCCGATTTGCGAGTAAGGATCGGTTCAGGTGGCACTTTTCAGGAATTCAACGATGTCGTCGCGGCGTTAACGCGGGTGGTATATATCGATAGTTCGACGACAAACCGAGCCGTCGCCCTTCCTTCGGACGTGTCAGCCACGCTCACTGGGATCGACCTGTCGTTTCAAGAAGTTCTGAGCCGCATACCGGGCTTGGGGGCGCTCTTTGAGTTGACCTTCGGCCAAGAGGCGAAGACAGAGGCTATGCTCCTAGAGACTGGCTTTCATGGCGATGGGCATTTTCTTATTCGCATCGACGATCCAGAGCTTTTCGGCGACCGCGAGTCTCTGAAGAGGATAGTAGGTAGATGGAGAGCGACCTTTCCCTTCCTCCGTAGTTGGCGGCTAAGTTCTGCGCAACATGGATGGGGTAACTCCATAATCGAGTTCATGAATGTTCATGTCGCTGGCCTTGACGAGTTTTCGGAGTCGAACCTTGTCGGCAGAGGTGGTAGTTTCCAATCCGTCGACGCTCTGGCACTCAACGAAGCGCGATTTACGCTTGCCGAAGGCTTGGACTCCGTCGCGGGGGGATTTAGCGGCGGGGCGTCCTTTTACGCTATCTCCCCCATCAAAGACCTCTGTCTTTCTGAATTTTCTCTTCAGTACCTTGCTCTCTTTCAGCTTAGCTCATTGGTTCGGTATCGCCCCCAAACATGGACGCGCGCGATTTCTCATTCGGCATCGTCGAGCGAGCCAGCGGACGATAGGTCTCTTAGCCTTATTGAGCGTTTCTTGGATCTTAACAGCGGTTCGATTCCGGATTTCGCCGTTAAGGTCTTAAATCCAAACGAAGACCGCTATAGCGGAGTCGAATAGTCAAGGCTACCTCTTCGCCGCAGTTGCGGCTCCTTCCACATCGGCAAATGAAAATGCCGTCGAGACATTGGCATATTCTTTTCCCGACACCTCTACATAAGGATAGACGAAATAATTCAGCGGCTTGCCTTCCTGCTTAGGGTTCAACACCAAGTCACGTCCCATGGTGAATTGCATGCGGTTGGCGTCGTGAGCACCGAAGAAGTAGTCGCGCTTGTCCTGATGCTTCCAGGCTTCGGAAATGTCGACGGGAACCCATCCGTGAGCGGGATCGAAGAAATCGGCCCAGCAGTGGTAGCCGGCGATGTCGGAAGCATGTTTATCGGAAGGCAGGGGAAAGCCAATTTCGAAACGCGCAGGAATGCCTTGCGAGCGAGCCATGGCGATGAACAGGGAATGGAAGTCGGTGCAGTTACCTTTCTTCGCGTCACAGGCGTAAAGCACGTCGCCCCGGCCCCATCCGGTACCCGTTTTGTCATAACGCATGGTGGTGAAAACGTAATCGTAGATGGCATGAGCTTTATCGAGTGGCTCGGCTTTCCCTTCGGTGACCTTCACAGCGAGTTCCGCGGGCAGCCCGGTAATGGGGACAAGAACGTCGGGGGCAAGGTCTAGTTTGCGTTCTTTGTCTGGAAGCGACAAGTCGGCGAGATGTGGCGAATACGTGCCCAGGGTCAGGCGCTCGTGGCGGACGACGTCATACACTACTTCAAAATGAAATTCCGGCTGCTTGGCCTTTGAAGCCTCGGCGTAGTACATCTCATTGCCATCTTTGGATTCGTGGGTCTTTTTGAGCGGCAGGTCGCCGGTGGCGGAGAGGACTTTTACTTCCTGGGAATTATCGGAGTGAGCAGCGGGGATCCAGATGCGTAACTTTTCTCCGGCAGGGACGTTCTTGACGGTGAAGGCATAGTGGAAAGTAAAGTGGCGAGCCTCCTGGGCAAAAGACACTAATGTCAGAGTAATCAACAACAACAAAGCGAATGCATAGCGACGCATGATCTAGCTCCTCTTTTGGGTTGGCGAAACGCGGAGCAATATCCTGGAATATCGGTTTATTGTAACCGAGAACCCGGCTATTCTCCCCGGCGTTATAATGGCGCGCGAGCATGACGCTTACCTCTGGCACGAAGGTCGGTCCTTACGATATTCAATCTCCTCTCGGCGCGGGCGGTATGGGCGAAGTGTATCGCGCGCGTGATACGCGGCTGGGGCGCGAGGTGGCGATCAAGGTCCTGCCAGAGGCTTTGGCCAAGGACGCAGAGCGGTTGCGGCGGTTCGAGACTGAGGCTCGCGCCGTAGCTGCGCTGAATCATCCCAACATTCTTTCCATTCACGACATTGGCACGCATGACGGAGCCCCCTATCTGGTGTCGGAGTGTCTGGAAGGCCACTCTCTGCGCCAGGAATTGAGCAACGGCGCTCTGCCGTTACGGCGCGCGGTGGAGTACGCACGAGAAATCGCGCAGGGACTGGCGGCGGCGCATGATAAAGGGATTGTTCATCGGGACCTCAAACCAGAAAACATTTTTGTCACGCAAGACGGGCGGGTAAAGATTCTGGATTTCGGCCTGGCCAAGCTGGCCAGACCGGAAACGGATTCGAACCAAGGAGCGACCGTCGAAGCAGTGCCAACTTCGGCGGGGGCGGTGCTGGGGACGGTTGGATATATGTCCCCGGAGCAGGTAAGAGGCGAGGCTGCCGACGCGCGCTCCGATATTTTTGCCCTGGGAACGGTGTTGTACGAAATGCTTTCGGGTCAGCGCGCGTTTCGCCGGGATACTTCAGCCGAGACCATGACTGCGATTCTCAAGGATGAGCCGGCGGAACTGAGTGCGTCGGGAAGGGTCATCTCGCCGGCGATGGAGCGGATTGTCCGGCGGTGCCTGGAGAAAAAGCCGCTACAGCGGTTTCAGTCGGCGCGCGACCTGGCTTTTAATCTGGAAGAGCTTTCTGGCGTTTCGTCGGCGAGCGGGGCTGCTTCTGTTTCCGCGCGGAAAGTCTCGCAGAATTGGCTGAAGCCTGCGCTGGTAGGCTTTTCGCTGGCCGTCGGCGTTCTTGCTGGTTGGTTTTTGGCTCGTGGCTCGACCGCCGCGATTCCCACCTATCACCAACTCACGTTCGAACGCGGACTGGTTTACTCCGCTCGCTTTGCGCGCGATGGCCGCCTGATTTACTACAGTGCGAGTTGGAACGGGCAGCCGCTGCAAATTTATTCAACCATGGCGGCCAGCCCTGAGTCGCAGCCATTGGGAATGGCGAACTCCTCACTATTTGCGGTCTCATCAACCGATCTGGCGGTTTCGCTCGGCTGCGAAGACAGATATATCGGCAACTGCCAGGGGACATTGGGCCAGGTGCCGGTTGCGGGTGGCACACCACGTGAGATTGAGCGTGATGTGCTTGCCGCCGATTGGAATGAGGACGCCAGCGAGATGGCGGTAGTTCGTCAAGTGGAAGGGAAATACCAGGTTGAATTTCCACGCGGCCAGAAAATCTATGAGAGTGATCACCCGCTCCGGTACCTGCGAATTTCTCCGGGTGAGGATGCAGTTGCTTTTGCAGAGTTGGTGGGCGTTGATGGTGATGCGGGATGGGCACTGGTTTTGGACCGAAAGGGAAAGGAAAAATTCCGTTCGCAGACGTACGTAAGCGTTGAGGGCCTGGCATGGGCTCCCTCTGGAAAAGAAGTGTGGGTCGGCAGCAGTACCGATCAGGGATGGGCTGATGCCATTCATGGTGTCAGCGCAGGCGGAAAAGACCGCATCGTGCTCCGGTTGCCGGGCATGCTACGGCTCCATGATGTTTCGCGAGACGGCCATATCTTGCTTTCGAAGGAGTCGTGGAGATGCGGAATTCAGTATCGAGCAGAGAAGGATTCGAAGGAACGTGATCTTTCCTGGCTTGACTATTCGGAATTGCGAGACATGTCGGGGGATGGCACACAGATTGTTTTTGATGACTGGGGTGAGGCGGCGGGAGCATCCGGGCTCGCCTACGCCCGGAAAACGGATGGCTCACCCGCCACCAAGCTCGGACAGTGGTCTTACGCTGTTATGTCGAGCGATGGAACGCAAGTGGTGGCTTTCGGTGCTGCGGCGGTAGGAAACTCGCGCATGTCGCTGATTCCTATCGGTCCAGGCGAGACTCGCCCGCTGAGTGGAAATCTCACCTTGCAGTCTAATGCTTTGGGTTTTATGCCCGGCGACCACGCGATATATTTTGGCAATAACGATGGAAACGGTTGGCGAATGTACATACAGGATTTGACCAGCAGCGCGCCGCGCCCGGTTACGCCGGTGATTTCCATGCTTACGCATTATTTCGAGTCGCACGTTGTCTCGCCTGACTCGAAGCTGATCTTTGCCCGCGACCTGAACGGCAAAGGCATGCTTTATCCGATTGCCGGCGGTGAAGGGCGACCAGTCCCGGGATGGCAACAGCCGGACATTTGGATCACGTGGTCTTCCGATGGACGGATGGCGTACCTATTTGACGATCAAAAGACCTATGCTGCTGTGTATCGGCTTGATCTCGCCACCGGGAAGAGAGAACAAGTCCTCACGCTGGGTCCGGGAGATCCGGGCGGCATTACATCCATCGTAAATATTCGCATGACGGCGGATGGCAAGACGTACGCCTACTCGGCGACGCGGGAGTTATCCGATCTGTTTCTTGTTTCTGGAGTGCGCTGAGCCGGTGTTGTTCGTTAATCTCGACTTAAACATTCACAAACAATTCACGTGGCTAAGATAGAATTTTCCGATGCCCGCTGCCATTCAATGCCGCGATCTGCGCAAGACATACGACGGCAAAGTTGAAGCCGTGCGTGGGCTGAGCCTTGAAATCCAGGCGGGGGAATGCTTCGGTCTGCTCGGGCCGAATGGGGCGGGGAAGACGACAACCATAGAGATTCTTGAAGGACTGCTGGCTCCGACCTCGGGCGAGGTTACGATTCTAGGCAGAACTTGGCAGAAGGATTCCCGCGAACTTCGCGAGTGGTTGGGGATTTCGCTTCAGGAAACACGGCTCTCGGAGAAATTGTCGGTGCGGGAGACGATCGAACTGTTTGCCAGCTTTTACAGCGAGCCGCGATCATCGGATGAAGTGTTGGAGGAATTGCAACTGGAAGAAAAAGCGGATGCCTGGGTGGGCAAGTTGTCTGGCGGGCAGCGGCAACGGCTGGCGGTGGCGACGGCGCTGGTAGGGAATCCGAAGGTGCTGTTTCTGGATGAGCCGACTACGGGGCTTGATCCGCAGAGCCGGCGGCAGCTTTGGGACATTGTCCGCGCGTTTCAGCGAAATGGCGGCACCGTTCTGCTAACCACACACTATATGGATGAAGCCGAGAGGCTCTGCGATCGGCTGGCGATTATTGATCACGGGCAGGTGATTGCGGAGGGTTCGCCTGCGGACTTGATCGAGCGGCTGGGCGGTCACAACGTGGTGGAGTTTGAGGCCAGCGGAAATTCGAGTGATGCGACTGCGCTTGACCACTGGCGGGCATTACCTAGTGTTGAATTAGTGCGGCACGATGATGGGTTGGTGTGTCTGAATGTGCGCGAGCCGCACCTGACAATTCCAGCATTGCTCGCGGCGGTGCAAGCGCGTGGTTCTCAATTGCAACACCTGACGACGCGGCAGGCGAGTTTGGAAGATGTTTTTGTACGGTTGACGGGGCGGCATTTGAGGGAAGGGTGATGAGAGGTAGGTGCATAAGTCGTTATGTGTACGGATTGGTGGCCATTCTGGTCATATCCGGCATGTTCAGTGTTGAGGAGGGATGGGCGCAATCGGCATCCGGCCCCGAGGCGGCAAATTTTCCTGCCTTGGAGCAATGGAAGAGCGCGATTATCGCTGGCGATGCTGCCGCGCTGAAACAGCTGTACAGCACCAGTCCTGCGGCCATCGTTGCCACCAAAGCGGGCCAGGTAGACGCCGAAGCAGATGTGAACTTCTGGATAGGTCTAAAGCCGCGAAGTATGAAGCTTGAATTGGTCCAAACTCTCCCGTCGGAGCCTGGAACGAACAAGTTTGTGGTGCAGGCGGAAATTCGCTCGGCTACAAGCTCTGGCGTCGAAACCGTCTACGTGACAGCCGGCGAAGTATGGCAACAGCAAGGTGAGCAGTGGCGATTGATCGCGATCAAGCGGACGGGGCCTGCACATTTGAAACAGCCGGTCTCTACATCGAAGAATATCTATCCGCCGGAAGCGGACGCGCGAGTGGAGATCAAGGAAGCGAAAGAAAAAGCCACAACACTGCACAAGCGTGTCTTGCTCGTGTTTGGCGCGAATTGGTGCTACGACTGCCATGTGCTTGATCTCGCCTTCGAGCGGGCGGACCTTGCTCCGGTGTTGAGTGCGAACTATGAGGTGGTGCACGTAGACGTGGGGCAGGGAGACAAGAATCAGGACCTGATGCAGGAGTACCAGGTGCCTATGAAGCGCGGCATCCCCGGCCTGGCAGTGTTAGGGAGCGACGGGAAAGTGGTTTACAGCCAGCAAAATGGAGAATTCGAGGATGCACGCAACCTTACACCAGAGGCGTTGCTCGAATTCCTGAACAAATGGAAGCCGAAGGCGCCGTAGCGGGTTCAATAACTGACATGACTGTTGCTCAACAAACACCGATGAATGAAACAAAACCGCAAGCCGTGCGGCGTAATGGCCGCTGGGCTGGTTACTGGCATCTGCTGGCTTCGCGCATGAAGGAGTTGAAACGCGAGCCGGAAGTAGTTTTTTGGGTGTTCGGGTTTCCCTTGCTGTTGGCGTTAGGGTTGGGGATTGCTTTCCGCAACAAGCCGGCCGCCGTCAGCTCGATTGCAGTGGTTGGGCCGGAGGCGCAGCAGGTGTTGAATTTGATTGAGCGCTCGCCGCAGAAGGCGTTTATCAAAGTGGAAGTGCTGGACGAGGCTGGGGCTCTCAAGGGCTTTCGGGTCGGAAAGTACGATCTGGTGATTGAAAGCGATAGCAATGCTGGGTTCAAGTATGTTTACGATCCAGCGCGGCCGGAGAGTGTATTGTCTCGCGCCGAGGTAGATCATGCGCTGCAAACGGCGGCGGGCCGGCAGGATCCTTTGCCGGCGGTCAGCGTGACTTCGAGCGAGCCGGGATCGAGGTATATCGATTTCCTGATTCCTGGGCTGATTGGCATGAATGTGATGAACGCGGCCATGTGGGGCATCGGCTTTGCGCTGGTGGATATGCGCCAACGAAAGCTGCTCAAGCGGTTTGTGGCAACGCCCATGAGGCGAAGCGATTTTCTGCTGGCACTGGCCAGCAGCCGGCTGATCTTGATGACGGTGGAAGTGGGGATGCTGTTGGGATTTGGTGCGCTGGTGTTTCATTTGCGGGTGCTGGGATCGATTGCGACGATTCTGTTGATTGGTGCGGTCGGAGCACTAGGGTTCGCTGGGTTGGGATTGCTGACGGCAAGTCGGTCACAGAAGATCGAAAGCGTCAGCGGACTGATCAATCTAGTAATGATGCCGATGTGGATATTTTCTGGCGTGTTCTTTTCGTACGAACGCTTCCCGGCGGCCATTCAGCCGTTCATCAAGGCGCTGCCGCTGACGGCGTTGAATGATGCGTTACGGGCGACGATCCTGGAAGGAGCGACGCTGGGAGCGCAATCGGGACGGTTGCTGATTTTGGCATTGTGGGGAGGGATTTCGTTTGTGCTGGCAGTGAAGTGGTTTCGGTGGACGTAGTTTGGCAATGGCGTGCGGCTGTGAGGTAATATGGGTCTACCGTGAACGAGCGGGAGTAGTTCAGCGGTAGAACGCCAGCTTCCCAAGCTGGATGTCACGGGTTCGATCCCCGTCTCCCGCTCCAATAATTCTCGGTAGCCCGAGCCGCGCTTAGGGACTGATCTCGAACACGACCCCCTGATTATATGTGCCGCCGAAGAAGGCTGTACCATAGAGTCTGCCGCTCTCGGAGAGCAGCGCTCCTCCCCCTGCGGGGGTCGACCCGTCGGTGCAGTTGGGCTGCGAACAGAAATTGTAAAGGACTGATTCCCCTTTGCCCTCGACGATCTGATAGATCGTTCCTAGAGCCTGGGTGCCACCTAGCTCCGTAGTTCCGAAGGCGGCTTTCCGGTGGTAATCTAAATAAAGGCTGGTCACGGGGACACCTCCATCGGCACCGTCGAAGACGAACTCCCGCAGCCGCCAGCCGGAGTTCTTGACCAGTTCAAACGCTCCGCCACACCCCTCCTGATAATAGCCTAGCTTGCAAGACTTAGCTCTTCGGCCCCCAACGGGGGCAGTTCCGTACACATTCCCTGCAGGATCGAGCGCCAACTGAGCATCAGGGACATCATAGAAAGATAGATCGGTAAAACCGTAAAGTACCGTCTCAGACCAATCGCCCGTCTGAGTAGGTGAAAGCATGTAAACCAGACCAGAGTAATTTCCAGACCCTCCGGCCATCCCGTACAGGTTGCCAGTCTTATCGAAGGTCACACCCGCGTAGCCTCCCCAGCCGTCTGGGCAATCGGGGAATCCGCCTGGGCAAAAGCTGTACAAGGTGGTTGGGGTCCAACTGCCGCCGGGCGAACTCGGAGGGGACAACTCGAATACCGATCCAGAGCCGTATGCACCCGCCAAGTCCGTCGTGCCATATAGGTTTCCCGAGTTGTCGAAGGTCAGTTGACCGTTAAGGCCCTCTGCGCTCCAAAGGACAGTCTGAGTCCAATTGCCGCCCTGTTTAGAAGACGGTGATAGTTCGAAGACGTTGCCGCTGTTAGGCCCTACGTTGGCTGTACCGTACAGGTTTCCCGTTTTATCGAAAATGAGTCCCGACGAAGGATATGCACCCTCAGGACAGGTTTGCGAGTTTAGTGTTGAGGTGCAGAAATCATACAGCACGGTCTCGGTCCAAAATCCGCCTGAAGGGCTCAGCACAAATACGGTGCCGCATCCCGAGTAGCAGGCACCATAACCCGATCCTCCTACCGCACCGCCTTCTTCGCTTGTGCCATAGAGGTTGCCGGCACCGTCAATTACAAGCCCCGCGTTCGGGTAAGCCCCGTCAGCAAGCCCTTGGTTTGTCCCAAAACTCCATAGCACTTGGTACTGCGCCTGCCCGAGCGCAAACCCGCAAGTCAGGAACACCAACGCGGCGCACTGAAACGTGTTCTTCATAACGCCTCCGAAGAGCGGAGAAAGCATAGCACCGGATGAGTCAACACAAGATAGAGACGCAAGTCCCTAGGACGATGTGATGCGCGATGCTGTAAATTGGTGCAGAACAGAACAGGACTCTGGCCTATGGACAACCTAGTGAACTCCCCATTCCTGGTTTTTGCATTGTCTTGCATCGTTCTGTGGGTCTCGGAGCGGGTTGGCGTTTACTTTCACCGCAAGCGGCCGATGGAAGAAAGCGTGCGGGAGGATTTCGGAGTTGTCCTGGCCGCTACACTTACGCTGCTCGGACTCATCATTGGATTTACCTTTTCGATGGCCATCAGCCGGTATGATCAGCGCAAGAACTACGAAGAAGCGGAGGCCAACGCAATTGGCACGGAATATGTGCGGGCAGACCTGCTGCCCCCGGTCGATGCCACAAAAGTACGTGGATTGCTGAGGAACTATCTCGATCAACGGATTTTGTTTTATGGTGCCCGCGATGAAGATCGGCTTCGGCAGATCGATGCCACGACCGTCCAATTGCAGAACGATTTGTGGACCGGAGTGCAGGCTCCAGCTGCGACCCAGCCGACGCCGCTGATGGCCCTCGCTGTTTCTGGTATGAACGATGTGTTGAACTCGCAAGGATACACGCAGTTCGCCTGGGGAAACCGAATTCCGGTTGCAGCATGGCTTTTGTTGGAGTTGATAGCCATCTGCTGTAATTTGATGGTCGGCTATGGCGCACGCCGCCCAGAAGCACAAGCCGGTTTGTTTCTGGTTCTACCGTTGCTGGTGTCGATCTCATTCCTGTTCATCGCGGATATTGACAGCCCGCGTGGCGGCATTATTCGCGTGGATCCCCAGAACTTAGTGAGCCTTTCTCAATCGTTGCGTACCCACTGACGCGCCACCAGTTGTCGCTCTTGTCCTGCACCAAACTTTACAGTTGGTTGACGTTTCTTTACTCCTACCCGTATCGCCTCGTGGTCGAATATCCTAGTAGGGTTCCAGCTTAATGTCGATTTGAAGAGGAGCGTGGAATCCTGTGCTCATATTGAGGAGACGTGTGGTATCGATGCCGAAGCGTGTGCTGATGGTTTGCCTGGTGTTGTTGGCCTGGACTGGGAACGGCTTCGCCCAGGAGTCAGCAGCCGCGATTGTAAAGCCGGTGGGGACGGTGATAGCTATCGCGGGAAATACCATCACGCTGACTACCGATGCCGGAGCTACGGTGAACGTAGTGGTCGGAGATTCTGCGCGGATGGTGCGTACTGCTCCGGGACAGAAGGATTTGAAAGACGCAGTTCCGGCCAAGTTACAGGATGTGCAAATTGGCGACCGCGTGCTGGCGCGGGGAACCGCGGGCACCGATGACGGTTCGGTGCTGGCGGGTTCAATCATAATAATGAAGGCGGGCGACATTTCCGCCAAACAGCAGCAGGAACGCGATGATTGGCAGAAGCGCGGGATTGGCGGAGTGGTCACGGCGGTTGACGCCGGCACTGGAAACATCACAGTTTCTATTTCGACCTTAGCGGGTACCAAGACAGCGACGGTCCATGTTGCGAAGGAAACCGTGATTCGCCGCTATGCTCCCGATTCGGTGAAGTTCGATGATGCCAGGCCGGGCACGCTGAATCAGGTCAAGGTAGGCGATCAACTGCGTGCGCGCGGAACCAAGAACGCCGATGGCAGCGAGTTGGCGGCGGAAGAGATTGTGTCCGGAACATTCCGCAATGTGGCGGGAACTGTAATTTCTACAGATGCATCCAAACAGGAAATCAACGTGATGGACCTGGCGACCAAGACGCCGGTGGTGTTGAGGATCACATCTGATTCGCAGCTACGCGAACTGTCGGCGATGATGGCGCAGAGAATTGCGACCCGGCTCAAGGGCGGATCGGCGGGAGACCAGCCGGGTGCGGGGGATCAAGCGCCGTCGTCAACCTCGTCATCGTCAACCTCAACTGCAAAGCCCGGGGAAGGGGCTGCGAGTGGTGGAAATGGCGGACAGCGAGCGGGCGGCGGGCGTGGAGACTTTCAGCAAATGCTGGGCCGGCTGCCGGCCGTGACCATAGCCGACTTGCAGAAAGGCAGCGCGGTGATGATTGTGGCGACCGAGGGGTCGGCCACGAACTCACCGACGGCGATCACGCTGCTGACCGGAGTAGAACCGATTCTGACCGCGGCACCCAAGGGTGGGCAGGCTGCGATGTTGTTATCTCCGTGGAACTTGAGCGGTTCGGGCGGTGAAGCGGCGGGCGGAGGGAACCCTTAATGCGGGTGCGATTTGACAATGTTGGCGATGGCTCGGAGTCTTGATGAAAATCGGCAAGGTACGCGTAGCGGGCTGGGCGGCATTGTTGTGGCTGGTATTGGCACCCTGCTATTTGTTAGCGCAGAATGGCAGTTTGCATGGACACGTTACCGATCCTTCGGGTGCGGTGATTCCGGGGGCAGGGGTGACTGCAGCCCCGGCCTCCGGGCAAGCTGCTCATACCGTGACGGATGCGCAGGGGAATTACGAAATCAAAGGACTGGCTGCCGGCAGTTACACGGTGAATGCGGAGGCCACGGGCTTTTCGAAGTCGACTGCACAGACTGTTGCCATCGCCGCTGGACAAGCACAGCATCTTGATGTGGCGCTCGAAATCGAAGTGAAGTCGGAAAAGGTCGAGGTGCAAGAAGAGGGTGCGACCGTCAGCGTGGAACCGACTAACAATGCCAGCGCGGTGATAATCAAGGGCAAGGACCTGGAAGCGCTGCCGGACGATCCGGATGAACTTTTGCAGGACTTGCAGGCGTTGGCGGGGCCGTCGGCAGGACCTAACGGCGGACAGATTTATATTGATGGCTTCACTGCCGGACAACTTCCGCCAAAGGCGTCCATTCGTGAAATTCGCATCAACCAGAATCCGTTCTCCGCGGAGTTCGACAAACTGGGCTACGGGCGAATTGAAATATTCACGAAGCCGGGTATGGATAAATATCACGGCCAGGTCATGGTGGATGGCAATGACTCGACGTTCAATACGTCGAATCCCTTTGTATCGCAAGTGCCGGCGTACCATTCCGTGCTTTACAGCGCGAGTATCGGCGGCCCGATCAGCAAGAAGGCTTCATTTTTCTTTAGTCTGGATGGGCGGACCATCGACGATTCCAACATTGTAAATGCAACCATATTGAATCCGAATCTCATTGAGGAGCAGTTCACTCAGGCGGTTCCGAACCCGCGAACCCGGCTGAATCTGGGGCCAAGGATTGATTACCAGATCAGCAAGAACAACACCCTGACGGTGCGCTACCAGTTTTATCGGGACGTGGAAGACAACGAGGGGGTCGGCGAATTCTCTCTGGCGTCGCAGGCGTATGACTCCACGCAGATCGAACATACGCTGCAGATCAGCGACACACAGATCGTGAGTCCGACAATTGTGAACGAGACACGGTTTCAATTTCTGCGAGACACGACTAATCAGACCCCAGTTTGTTCACCGCAAACGACGTCGTTTCTTGGCACATTCGCCTGCACGGATCCTACGGTGTCGATTGTCGGTGCAGTCACCGGCGGAGGCAATTCATCGCCGAAGGTGGTGGACAATCAGAATCACTATGAGTTGCAGAACTATACCTCGATGACGCACGGCAATCACGTGATCAAATTTGGCGGGCGGCTGCGGGCCGCGACCGATTCCAATAGCTCGAATTCGAATTTCAATGGGACGTTTACGTTTCCCTCGATTGCCATATTTCAGGCGGGAGGCGCCCCCACCCAGTTTTCGATTACTAGAGGGCAGGCGCTGAGCGAAGTCACGCTGGTGGATGCGGGGTTGTATGTGTTGGATGATTGGCGTCTCCGCCCTAATATGACGTTGAGCTACGGTCTGCGTTTTGAAACGCAAGATGATATTCACGATCACGGAGACTGGGCGCCGCGGGTGGCCTTTGCGTGGGGATTGGGAAGAGGAAAGAATCCTACGCCCAAGACTGTGCTGAGGGTGGGATCGGGGCTGTTCTACGACCGGTTTGCTTCGTCTTCGGTGTTGCAGGCGGAGCGTTTGAACGGTGTGACCCAGCAGCAGTTCATCGTGGTAAATCCGACCACCTATCCCAACATCCCAATCCTGTCTGCCAGTTCTGTGGCCTCGCCGACGATTTACCAGCTTTCGCCAACGCTGCGGGCTCCGCAGACTTGGCAATCGGCAGCCAGCCTCGAACGCCAATTGGGCAAGAAAGGAACGGTGGCCGCGACCTATCTCCATTCCCAGGGCGAGCACCAGTTGTTTCTGCGCAATATCAATGCGCCATTGCCGGGAACTTTTCCTCCCGAGAATCCAATTGTGCGACCGCTTGGTGGTACGGAAAATATCTACCAATATGACTCAGAAGGAGTCTTCCGCCAGAACCAATTTATTGTGAATTCCCGGTTCACTGTGAGTACGAAGGTTTCACTTTTCGGTTTCTACAGTCTGAATTACTCGAACAGCGATCTGGGAGCGGGCGGTGGCGGGACTGGAGGGACCGGCCCCAACTTTTTGGCGAACCCGTATGATCCCATGGCGGACTATGGGCGGTCGGCGTTCGATGTGAGGCACCGGGGTCTGGTTGCGGGAAGCCTTTCCTTTCCGTATCTAATACGGTTGAGCCCGTTTCTGTTGATCACGTCAGGTGCGCCATTTGACATCACTGCGGGCCAGGACCTTAACGGAGACTCGATTTTCAACGATCGTCCGGGAATCTGCACATCGGCGTTGGGGCCTGACTGCATTCACACGCGGCTTGGCAATTTCAGCCCAGTGCCGACTCCGGGCGAAGCCATTGTTCCAGTAAACTCGGGTACGGGGCCAACGCTGTTAACGTTGAATTTGCGGTTGAGCAAGACTATTGGCTTTGGCAAAGAAACTAAGGGCGCTAGCACGCCTGACTCTGGCGGCGGAGGACGCGGTGGCCGTGGCGGTGGAGGTGGCGGTGGTTCGCCCGGAGGTGGTCTGGGTGGACGCGGCCTTACTGGCGGCGGAGGCGGGTTCGGCGGGGGCGTGACCACAGACCGACGTTATAATATGACGTTCACGATCTCCGGCAGAAATGTTTTGAACCGCGTGAACCTGGCCCCACCGGTGGGAAGCATTACTTCTCCGTTGTTTGGCGAATCCAACCAGTTGGCGGGCGGTCCGTATTCTTCGGCGGGAGCCAATCGCCGGATTGACCTGCAAGTGTTATTCTCGTTCTAGCGGGTTGCAGCAGGACTCAGGGTGCGCCCGAGTGTGCATGCTTTAGGTCCGGTGAACTCCCTGCAATCTTCCGCGACCCGGTTTAGCTGCCTTTCGTGAGTGGGTGCGCATCTATACCATCAGACTTTCTGCAAGTGAGAAGGAAGACCGTGGGAAAATTTAGACTTCGAGTGCTGCTTGCGCTGGCGGGTTTTGCCTGCGTGCTGACTTTGTCCGGGTGTTCATCGAACTCAACGCTTGCCATCACACTTACTCCCAGCGGCACATCTACGGTCACGATTAATCAGGGCCAGACCCAGGCCATCACTGCCGCCGTGAGCAATGATCCCAACAACGCGGGCGTAACGTGGAGTCTTTCGGGCGGCGGAACGCTGTTATTACCAACCCCGACGTCAGTGATATATGAAGCGCCAGCCGTCCTACCCGGCGACACCACCGTAAGCATCACTGCAACGTCGGTGACAAATACCACTATTACCGCAGGACTGTCGATTTCGGTCGATTCCGTGCTGACGATCACCACTCCTTCACTTCCTGTGGGGGCGCTGGGAGTTCCTTATTCCGCCGTGATTAATGCGGGCGGCTTCACCGGATCGTTTATCTGGGAGCTGGAGAATGGAACTCTGCCGCCGGGGCTGAATCTGTCGTCGAGCACGACTGATACCGTCATTATCGTGGGCACGCCTACGAAGCTGGGCACTTTCAACTTTACCGTACAGGTCACGGATTCTTCGGGGACGGTGGCGAGTCAGGCCCTGAGCATCACCATCAATGTACCACCGCCGTTGTCGGTGGCTACGCGATCGTTGTCAAGCGGAACGGTTGGTGTGAGCTACAACCAGACGCTGCAGGCAGCCAACGGCACGCCACCGTATACCTGGACAATCACGGGCACCGGATGTAGCGGGTCGGCTTGCTTGCCAGCGGGACTCTCATTGACTGGGGCTGTGATATCTGGAGTGCCCACGACCGCCGGGACTTCAAGTTTCACAGTAAACGTGACCGACTCCACGGTTCCTACGCCACAAAAGGCGAACGCAGGTTTGAGTATCACGATCAATCCCAGCACGGCAAACGACGCTAACCTGGCAGGCAACTATGCTTTTCTGGTCAGTGGCTTTGATCTCAACGGACGCTTTGCAGGAGCGGGAAGCTTTGTCGCCGACGGGGCGGGGAATATTTCCAACGGAGTCATGGACACCAATGACCCTGCGGGACTGCAACTCACCCAAACGTTTACCGGCAGCTATGCGATTGGACCCAACAACCTGGGAACCATGGCACTTGGACCTCGAAGCTTTGCGTTATCGGTGATGGCGAATGGCAACGCGAAGATCATCGAATTTGACAGTACAGGCACACGGAGTTCTGGAGTGGTGTTGAAGCAGACGACGAGCGACTTTTCGCAAACTCAGATCCACGGTAACTATGCCTTCGGATTTTCGGGTAGCGATGCAGTCGCCGCCCGTTCTGCCGTGGCCGGAGCAATGTTAGCGGATGGCGCCGGCCACTTCACCAATGGTGTGCTAGATGCAAACGACGCGGGGGTCACGCAGAATGTGGCTTTCACCGGTACCTACACGGGTATCGATTCAAACACCGGCCGGGGAACTGCCACGATCAGTATTGCGGGGCAGGGGACCACAAATTACAGCTTTTATATCGTCTCGAACACGCAACTATTAATGATGGAGATTGACTTCGTGTCGGGACAGGTAAGTCCGATCGTGAGTGGATCGATGTTGCAACAACCAGTGTCTCTCGGCGCGTCCTCGCTGAGTGGCATCAGTGTGCTGCAAACGAGTGCCATCAGTGGGGGGACGGCGCAAAGCCAGGTAGGATTCGTAACCGGTGACGGAGTTGTGAACTTCAACGTGAATACCGACGAGAATACGAACGGCACCCTATCAGCGCCCTCTTGCACCGGAACCTATATTGTCGACTCGACGACCGGACGGGTTGCGCTGACGTATTCGGGGACGGCATGCGCGGAGAGCGTACTTTATTTGGTGGGCACGAACGAGGCGTTTGTGATGGGAACAGACGCAAATGTCACGTCGGGGTTTATGGAGGCTCAATCCGGGACGCCTTTCTCCAACGCGTCTTTGTCTGGGACGTACGCGGGTGGCAACGTTGCGGCGGTGCTGGCGGGCGCGGGCACACAGGTGGACATTGCACTGGGGGACGGTATCGGCACGATCGATTTCACCACCGATAGCAATACGACTGGCGGGTTGGTTCAGAACCAGGCGTCCAGCGGGAGTTACACACTAGTTTCCAGCGGCAGAGGCACGCTTGTGCCCATCAGTGGCGGGCAGCCGGAAATTTTCTATATGGTTTCGCCGACAGAGTTTATTTCTCTCTTCTCGGCCGACCCTAATGCCACGCTGGAGGGCTTTCAGCAGTAGAGGCGTGAGCTTGGGTAGAGACCCGATTTCAAGGCGCGGCTTCAGCCGCGCCTTTCACTTTTCCAAACATTGATTCTGTGAAGCGCTTCGGTACGCATTAAGGGTTTGTGATGAGCTGCTGCAAGCGAGCCCGATAGCCGCGGCTGCAGGAGAGTTCCTTGCCATTGGTCAGAATGACCATGTATTCGCCACGATTGCAGGGTTGCAGTTCTTTGATGCGGTGGACGTTCACGATGATGGAGCGGTGGATTCGCAGAAATTGGTTGGGGTTGAGACGGGCGGCGATGTGGCTGATGCCCTCGCGCATCAGGTACGACTCGCTGCCGGCCTGCAGCCGCACATAATTGGCAGCGGCTTCAATCCAATCGATCTCGTCAGTTCTCAGAAAAACAACTCTGCCTTCTGCCTTGACTACCAAGCGTCTGTCCATGGGGGGATCTGCCTTTACCTCCGCCAGAAAGTTCAACAGCCTGCGGGTGAGATAACGATCTTGCGCGTTGAGAATCTCGGCGCGAGTTTTCTCGATGGCAGCATGCAGCCGCTTCGGATCGAGCGGCTTGAGAAGGTAGTCCAGAGCGTGCGCCTCAAAGGCGCGCGCAGCGTAGCCATCGTGAGCGCTGGTGAAGATGATGAGCGGGCGCTCCGCGGGCGGCAGCGGACTCAGAACTGGAAGGCCGTTCATACCTTGCAAGCGCGCATCCAGTAAGAGCAAGTCGGGTTTGTGAGTTTGGACCGCACTAACAGTTTCACCACTGTCGGCACATTCCTCTAGCACCTGAACTCCAGGTTCCGATTCGAGCATTTTCCGCAGATGGCTGCGGGCAGCGCGCTCTGGATCAGCAATGATGACGCGGATTTCGGGAATCATGGTGTGTGACTCCGGCAGACTAAGCGTGATTTGCTGAGACCAACCCATATCTTCATGGACGCAGCGCACTGAGAAAAGGTTGGTCACAATTTGTCACTGTTCCATACCCTGAAGAGCACGATTGGTACCTGTTTCGTTTGTGTTCAATATTGAACGCCGAAATGAACGAACAAAACGACTTCTGAGTGTTCTGCTAATGCGCGTGAGTGCGACTTAGTTAACGCCGTTCCCGAATTCAATAGGTGAACTGTGCCCAAGTTACGGATTCACGTAGGCGGTTGTGCGTGACACCAACTGTCTTTCCTTGAGAGTTAAGCTTGTCTTCGCGACTGGTATTTCCTCTGTTCAATTTCGTCCCTGGAAACACACTACCCATCACTCCCGGAATAGAAGCCGCGGCTGCGGTGCGCCGCGTGCATTGTCTGTGCCAGTCATGCGCTGTGCAACTTCAAAGCGCTGACTTGAAAAGGAGCGAGCAATGAGTTTTAAAAAGGTCCAACCTTTTCTGGTTCTCGTCCTGGCATGGTTTGTGAGTGTGATGGTTTCGCAAACATGGGCGCAGACCACGACCACCGGCGACATAAGTGGCGTCATCAGCGATCCCACTGGCGCAGTGGTTCCTAATGCGTCGGTCAGCTTGAAGAGTCTTGACACCGGCGGATCGCAGACCGCGAAGAGTAACGCGGCAGGCGCATACCACTTTTCGCTATTACGGCCAGGAGACTACTCGGTCACGGTGACGGCGAGCGGATTTCAGTCGGTTACACGGAAAGTGTCAGTCGCGCTGGGTGGGGACGCGCCTGCCAGCATTGAGCTAGCGTTGTCGTCTTCTACGGAAACGGTCGAGGTAGTGGGTCAGACCACTTCGGTAGAGACGGAAGATGCCAACCTGAATACCAACTTCGACTCGCGACAGGTGGCATTGCTTCCCAACTCGGGCAACGATCTTTCCGCAGTAGCTTACACGTCCCCAGGAGCGGTGATGAATACTGCCGGCGGTGCGACTTTTGGCGGGGGCAATTTCGAAATTTACGGACTCCCGGCAACTTCCAACTTGTTTACGCTGGATGGCGCGAACGACAACGATCCTTATTTCAACGTCAATAACACTGGTGCTACGAACCTCACCCTGGGACTTAATGACGTGCAGGAGAGCACGGTGGTGGCCAATGGTTACAGCGGTTCTTACGGCGGCCTAGCCGGAGCCAACATCAACTACGTCTCGAAGTCGGGAACCAACAGCTTCCACGGTAATGCCGAGTATTGGTGGAACGGAAGTGTACTGAACGCGAATAACTATTTCAGGGACCAGACCACGCCGGTCACTCCCCGGCCGTTCGTGAACGCCAACCAGTGGGCGACGTCGATTGGCGGACCAATCAAAAAGGACAAGGCATTTTTCTTCTTTGACTATGAAGGACTTCAACTGGCCATTCCCTCGCCAGCGACCATTAACCTGCCAACTACGGCCTTCGAAAACGCGGTGCTTGGTAATCTGAACTCGATCGGGCTTGCCGCTTCGGTCCCCTTCTATCAACACATGTTCAGTTTATGGAATGCTGTCCCCCAGACCGCCAACGTGCCAATTACGGGAGGCGGATGCAGCAATGTGACCACGCTGAACGGAGTGGCTTTCGGCGCCGGAAACCCCTGCGCGGTGCAGGTGGCAGGCGGGCTCTCGGCGCATTCCCACGACGTTCTTTATGTGGGCCGCTATGACCAAAACCTGACCAACAATGACAAGTTGTTTATCCGCGTCGAACACGAACACGGGCTGCAGGCCAGTTTCACGGATCCTATCAGCCCTTCGTTCAACGCGGTAAGCGATCAGCCGCAGTGGCAGAGCCAGGTCAGCGAAACGCATACTTTCGGAAGCGACAAAGTGAACAACTTCAATGCATCGCTGCTCTGGTATAGCGCCGGTTTTGCGCTGCAAAACCCAGCCGCAGCGGCCAGTTCTACCACCGGGTTTCCGGCCTCTATGTTCTTTGGCGATGGGTCGCTGCAAGGACTGGGGGGAATCGACACCGATTTCCCGCAAGGACGTAACATCACGCAGTACCAGTTTGTGGACGACTTCAGCTGGATTCGAGGGCGGAATAACTTCAAGGTGGGCGTCAACTTCCGGCGGGACGACATCAGCGATCAGAACTTGACGCCGCTTAGCCAATCGCCGGAACTGGTGGTGTTCAGTCTGGCGGATTTTGCGGATGGAGGGTTTGGTCCCCAGGGCGATTTCATTGTGCAGAACTTCCCGGTCAAGAAGGAAGTTCCGATCGCTCTGTATCAACTGGGAGTATATGCGGCGGATGATATCAAGGTGACTCCGAACCTGAAGCTGACCTTGAGCATCCGGCTTGATCACCTGTCTAATCCGGTCTGCCAGACCGATTGCTTCCAGCGTTTGTCCGCACCGTTTGACGAACTGAATCCGAACCTGCCGGTCAATCAGGCCATCACCACCGGCCTGCACACGGCGTTTCCATCCGTCACGGCCGTCGTGGCCCAGCCCAAGGTTGGGTTTGCATGGTCACCTTTCGGTCTAAGAAACACCGTGCTTCGCGGTGGAGTTGGCATCTTCGCAGATGCACTTCCTACTGGAGCCATTGACAGCTTCCTGACCAATGCGCCTCTGGTGCCTGGGTTCCAGGTATCCAATGGCCCAATTTCGCCGGCGCAGCCGGGCAACCTGTTCACCGGTGCGCAAAACGCGAACGCAAGTTTTGTAAGCAACTTTGCGAACGGTGGACCGGTCACGCCCTTCAACTTCTACAACGCAACCGGGGTGAAAGTCCCACGCTACTACGAGTGGAGCCTGGAGCTGCAACAGGCGGTGGGGTGGCACACCACGATGAGCGCGATGTACGTGGGCAATCACGGATCCAATGAGGAATTTTCGAATGGGGCGTTGAATGCCTTCAGTCCGACTGGGTTTGCGGGGCTTCCGACCACCCAGCCGGATCCGCGGTTCAATGCGGTGTTGCAGCAACAGAACGTAGCCAACTCGAACTACTCGGGATTGGTGCTCACCGCGAAACACAGCTTTAGCGGAGGATTTCAATTCCAGGCCAACTACACGTATAGCCACGCGCTAGACGAAATCTCCAACAACTCATTGTCGCCGTTTGGGGTGAATATCGCTGCGCAGAACGCCGCCATTGTTTTGCCGGAAGACCCGCAAGACTTCCGCAAATTCAACTATGGAAATGCCGACTATGACATCCGGCACAACTTCAGCATGAACTATGTTTGGAGCGACGGGTTACGCCACCTCACCAACTGGGGCCCGAGTGCACTGATGAAGGGCTGGACGTTCTCGGGAACCATCTTCCGGCACAGCGGGTTGCCGTTTACCATCTACTCCGCCAACGTCACTAACGAGTTGTCGAGCACCGGCTTTGGGACCGGCAGCGGAACCGGCACACAATATATCTTCGCGAATATTGTGGGCACGCCAGCCACCAGTTGTTCAGGAGCGGCAGCCAAGTTGGATAACCCCTGCTTCTCGGCGAGCAATTTCCCTGATCCGACTACCGGTTTCGGCGACCAGCGACGGAACCAGTTCCGCGGGCCCGGCTACTTCGACTCTGACTTCGCGGTGGAGAAGGGATTTGGCATCCCCAAGTGGGAGGGGGCGCAGTTCTCGATTGGTGCGAGATTCTTTAACATCTTCAACCATCCGAACTTCTTCTTCCCCATTGGCAACTCGGACAACCCGCAATTTGGGCAGATCGTGTCGACGGTCAGCTCCCCGACCAGTATTTACGGTTCAGGTCTGGGAGCGGATGCGTCGCCTCGGTTGATTCAATTCCAGGGCAAACTCACTTTCTAATGGTGCTCGGGGGTGAAAAAGAGGCGGCCTCGGTATGAGGCCGCCTTTGTATTTGCCCATTACTCTCCCATGACCTTTACGATGACGCGCTTATCGCGCTGGCCATCGAATTCGGCGTAGAAGATGCGCTGCCAGGTCCCGAGATCCAGCTTTCCGGCTGTTATGGGAACGATGACTTCATGATGGATGAGAAGCGCTTTTAGGTGGGAATCGCCGTTGTCCTCTCCGGTTTGGTGATGCTGGTAGTCTTTGTCGAAGGGCGCGAGATTCTCCAGCCAGCGGTCAATGTCTTCGATTAGCCCCGGCTCGTTGTCGTTCACGTAAACTCCGGCAGTGATGTGCATGGCGGATACCAGAACCATGCCTTCCTGCACTCCGCTCTTCTTTACAGCAGTCTCAACCTGCGGTGTTATGTGGATGTAAGCGCGATGGGTCTTGGTGTGGAACTTGAGGTATTCGGTTAGAACCTTCATGGCAACTCCTGGAGTTTGGTGAGTGGCAAGCCGAAGTTATCGGAGCGACTCTTCCACTTCCGATAACCAGGTGGGACGCTTGAGAACTTCGCGAGGCTTGGGGCCGTCGGCAGCGCCTACGATGCCGTCGCGCTCCATCAAGTCGATCAGGTGGGCGGCGCGGCCGTAGCCGATGCGGAGACGCCGCTGTAGCAGGGAAGTGGAAGCCTTGCCGAACTCGACCACCAGCTTGACGGCATCTTCGTAGAGCGGATCGTGTTCGACCTCGCCATCTTGTCCGGCTTCATCGCCAGCGGCCATTTCACGTTCTTCCTGCGGCGCTTGCAGGAATTGTTCCTGGTATTCGGCGGTGCCTTGCGATCGCCAGAATTCCACCACGGCAGCGATTTCTTTCTCGGTGACAAAAGGAGCGTGCAAACGGTGCAGACGCGAGGAGCCAGAGGGCAGATAGAGCATGTCGCCGCGTCCCAGTAATGCTTCCGCGCCGTTGGCGTCGAGGATAGTGCGAGAATCGACCTTAGTGGCCACGCGGAAAGAAATACGTGCCGGGAAGTTGGCTTTGATCAGACCCGTAATGACGTCAACCGAAGGCCGCTGTGTTGCCAGCACGAGGTGAATACCGACGGCGCGGGCCATCTGGGCCAGGCGAGTGATCGACTCTTCGACATTGCCGGAGTCGAGCATCATCAGGTCGGCCAATTCGTCGATGATGATGACGATGAAGGGCAGTGGACGCTCGTCCTCGCCATCGCCGAACAGGCTGGGCGTGCCATTTTCGTCAAAGAGTTTGTTGTACTGGTCAATGTTACGAACGCCTTTAGTGGCCAGCAGCTTTAGACGGCGTTCCATCTCGCGAACCGCATTGCGCAGGGCATTCGCGGCGAGCTTAGGCTCGGTAATGATGGGCGTATAGAGGTGCGGCACACCTTCATAGTTGCCGAGTTCCAACCGCTTGGGATCGACAAGTATGAGACGAACTTGATCTGGCGTGGCTTTGTACAGGACCGACATGATCATCGCGTTGATGGCCACGCTCTTGCCTGCGCCGGTGGAACCCGCGATCAGTAGGTGCGGCATGGCATTGAGGTCGGCGGTAACGATGCGGCCGTTGATGTCCTTGCCAAGGGCCAGCGTGAGCTTGGACTTCGAGCCAAGGAATTCCTGGGATTCGATGTTCTCCCGCAACCAGATAATTTCGCGCTCGCGGTTGGGAACTTGAATCCCGACCGTGGATTTGCCAGCCATGCGTTCAATCAGAATGCTCTCGGCTTTCATGGCGAGGCAGAGATCGTCGGTGAGGTTGGTGATGCGGCTGTACTTGACACCGGCTTCGGGCTTGAATTCAAAAGTAGTGACAACCGGGCCGGGATTGATTTGCGTGACCTGGCCGGTGACATCGAATTCAGCGTATTTCTCGGTCAGCACCTGGGCCAGGATCTTGAGTTCATCTGCGTCGATGGCTTGCTGCTCATCAGGGCGATGCAGCAGGGAACTGGGTGGCAGCTTAAAGCCACCGGCGATACGAGGCAGAGTGGTTTTTGCTTTCTGACTGCTGTCAGCGCGCTCGGTGACCTCGGGGCCGGCGATTACCGGCTCAACCGGCTGCATGGGCAGATCGAGGTCTTCGGCAAAAGTGCGATCGATGCCGGTTTTTACAGGCTCGGCGGCACGGGGCTGAGCTGGCGGCGGAGCGGGCGGGCGTGCCGGGAAGAGCTGCGCTGTAATTACTGGTTTGGGAGAAGCACGGCGCTTTTCCAGGTCTTTCTGCATACGCCGTTTGGCACGCTCTTCTTGCCAGTCTCTCCAACGATTTAACAGGGCAACGACGAAGGCAAAACGGGTGGGTGCCCACAGTTCCAGCGCGGAGAAAGAAAACGCGGTGGAAAGATAGAGAGCAACCGCCAGAACCGTGGCGCAAACGATGTACGCGCCAGCGGGATTGAAGTAGTGGATAAGGAAATCACCGACGATGCGGCCCAGCAGGCCTTCCAGCGGGATGGCGCCCATCCAGCGCAGATGACCAGGGAGCAGCGAGAGCATGGCGGGAAAGAAAGTCAGCATCCAAACAGCGCCCAGGACCTTAGCCACTGGAGAAGCAATCTTGCGGGAACGGAACCAGCGCAGGCCGAATATCCCAAGAAATACCGGAAGCAGAAAAGCACCGATGCCGACGGCTTGCAGGATGAGATCAGAAAACAATGCTCCGACTACGCCCACCCAGTTCCGGGCGACGCCGGAGCCAGTCAGCACCGAGGCGCTGTTCAGGGATGGATCGAGCGCAGAATAGGAGGCCAGCGCGAGAAACAGGAGGAGCGCGGAGACGCACAATAGGAACCCGATCAGCTCATTGAGCCGCCGGTTGTTGGTAGGCGTGAACAGCTGGTTGAAATACTTCATGGGCGTATTTCGCGTCACGCACGGACACAACTATAACCTGCGATTGCGACTACGCCAGAGCCCCTTCATTATGACAAGAAGCGGGGCGGTGTACAACCGAGGATTTTCCTCCGGTATCCAGAGTGACAAATACAATCTAAGGTGCCGTGTGGTTGGCGAGCACAAGCACCAAGACTCCGGCGACGAGGCGGTAGATGGCGAAGGGAGCGAATCCGTGCTTGCGCACATAGGCCATGAACCAAGCGACTGACCCATAAGCGACCACAAAGGAAACCACAAAGCCAATGGCAAGCACTTGCCAACCGTGAGAGTCGATCTGTGAAACGCCAATGGGATTAACCCCTTTGCCGGCCATCGACTTGAGCAGGTCATAGCAGGTAGCCACAACCATGGTAGGAATCGAGAGAAAGAAAGAAAACTCAAGCGCGGAGGCTCTCGACATGCCTGCCAACTGACCCGCTGCAATGGTGGACATGGATCGTGATGTTCCGGGAAACACTGCCGACAGAATCTGGCAGGCGCCAATCCAGACTGCCTGACCCAGACTCATGGTTTCCATTGCCCAGGTGTGAATGCGGCCGTTGGTGGCATTCGGGCCGCCACGCTCAGAGCTCGCGTTCAGGGCGTCAACCAACCACATCACGATACCGCCGACGAACAGGGACGTGCCAATGATGTAAAGACTTTCCAAGTGCTTGCCGATGATCTTGGTCAGCAGAAACGCTGGAATGGCCGTGACCACGAAAGCAACGATGGTCAATCCTAGAGGATGAGTCAGTACCGTGCGATCACCGCGCTCTCCTTTGGGAAAGGTAGAAAGGAATTTTGCGATGCGATGGCGGAAGTAGACCGGCAAACAAAGGATTGCTCCGAGCTGGATAACGATGGTGTACATCTTCCAATAGCCATCGCCCAGGCTGATGTGGAACAGGGCTTCGGCCACGCGCAGGTGCGCGGTCGAACTGACGGGCAGGAATTCAGTAAGACCTTCGATGATTCCCAATATTACTGAGAGCAGGTAGTCGTTCAAGGTTCCTCCACAGATTAAGTATCGCAGAAGCCGGCTCGATTAGGGCTAGCAGCCTTGGTTACAGAGCTTAGGAGGCCGGCGGTCTGAGCGTTATTCTTCCGCGTTGCCGTAGGTGGGCACGCCTTGCTGGATGAGGTAGATCAGCCGCTGAGCGCGGGCAGACCAGTCGTTCTGCGATGCCTGCGACGCCCTTTCTGCCAGTGCGATCGCTTTTGCCTGTGACTCCGCGGATTTTTTAGGCTGGCCTTCGGTTTTGTATATCTCGATGAGCGCGGATTGCCTCCAGGCAGCGTCATAAAGAGCTTCAGCCACTGCCGGAGAGGCAGGGTGTTCTTTGGCATATTTTTCGTACATCTCAGCTTCTTTTTCAGGACACTTCGAAGCACCTTGCCAGTCGCCACACAGTTTGTTTTCGATCATATGGAAGACGGCGAGGTCGGCCCACTTGGTTCCGGGAAACTTCTTTTTGACTTCCGTGAAGTAGTCTTCGTTCATGCCTTCGCGCAGGAAGGCTTCTTTTTCATGCGCTGATGGGCGCGACATTACGTCGGCCTTCTCGATTTGCCAGCGAATGTCGGCGGAGCGGTACATGGCCTCCGCGGCGAGAGGTGAGGTGGGAAAGAGCTGGGAAACTTCGTAGTAGAGACGGAGGGCGTCCTGGGCAGCGCCCCGTCGACCGTGCCGTTGGCTGGCTTGGTCTTCCGAGTCAACCGCTTCGCCGAAAAGAATCTTGTCGCCATTGGGAGTGGAGGATTGCACGACACCCTTTTCCATGATCCAGCCGGTAACGACTCGATCCTCGGTGAGTTGAGCTTCGACGTTGATCCAGTCACGGCTGCTTTGAATGACCACCACTTCGCGGCCGCGATCGACCTCGGCAAGCTTAGCGGACGTCGCGTCTGGCGCCACGTAGATGGTGGCTACACGCATCATGGCGCCACGGATGACTGCCGCTGACGGCAGCACGCCGGCGAAGAGCATCGTCAGTAGGGCGAGCGCGGACCTCAGTTTCATATAAATTTTGCCAGGAGACGTAGCCAGCTGCGTCTCTACGTTTGTACCGTGACCGATTGTTTGAGTTCTTCCAGCATCTGCGGATCGATGTTCCCGCCGCTGATTACGGCGACATGCACTCGTGCCTTGGGCAATTGCTCGCGGTGAAACAGGAATCCGGCTGCCGCGACTGCGCCGCTGGGTTCTGCGACGGTCCTTGGATTAGCAGCCAAGAGCCGCACGGCTTGGCGGATTTCGAATTCGCTGACAGTTATGATGTCGTCCACGTATTTTCGGATGTGTTCGAAATTGATGGGACCGATACTTTGGGATCGCAGGCCGTCGGCGATGGTGCGGGTGGCGTCGTCGGCGGAGGATTCAGTAATCCTTCCTGCGCGCAGACTGGCTTGCGCGTCGGCTGCGAGTTCCGGCTCGACTCCGATGATGTTAACCGAGGAATTGCTGAGTTTGATGGCAGTGGCGATGCCGCTGATCATGCCTCCGCCACCTACGGGCACGAGGATTGTCTCGACGTTGGGCAGGTCTTCCAGAATCTCCAGGCCGATGGTGCCTTGCCCGGCGATGATTTTCTCGTCGTTAAAAGGTGGGACGATGGCATAGCCATGGCGCTCGGCTAATTCTTCGGCGCGTTGCTGCCGCTCGGCGCTGCCGGGGCCAACCATAATGATCTCCGCACCCAAAGCTTTGGTGGCTTCACGTTTGATTGCGGGAATATTACTGGGCATGACGACGATCGCCGGAACGCCCATAGCCCGCGCCGCGTAGGCAACTCCCTGACCATGATTTCCGCTGGAGTAGGTGATAACGCCGCGGGATCGTTCCTCTGAAGACAGCGAGGCAATCTTGTTATAGGCGCCGCGAAGTTTGAAAGCGCCGATAGGTTGCAGGTTCTCCGGCTTGAGGAAGAATCGGCGATCGTCGGAAGTGGGAAGCTCGATTAGTTGTGTGTGCAGAGCAACGCCCCGCAGGCGGGTCTGAGCTTCGCGAATATCGTTTAGGGTGACCATAGATTAGGTATTGACAGGGTACAGTGGGGCCCTGGGAGCAACCAAATTCGCGTTGACATCATGATGCTAACTATATTAACATCATGATGTGAGAACAACCCTCTCTCTTGACGATGACGTCGCCCGTCTTTTAGATAAGGAGACCAAGCGGTCTGGTGCTTCGTTTAAGCAAGCCGTCAATCACTACCTTCGTCTGGGTTTGGCCGCTGCCAAGCGCCCAACGCGAAAGCCGTTTGTCGTTACCCCCCGCAAGCTGGGCCTGCCTCCTGGCCTCACTTATGACAATGTTGAACAGTTGTTAGATGCGCTGGAAGGGCCAGCGCACAGGTGATTGTCCTCGATGCGAATATTCTTTTGTATGCCTACGATAGCGCATCGCCGTTTCACTTGAAGGCCCGAGCTTGGGTCGAAGAGGTTTTTTCCGCGGCGATGCCAGTGGGACTTCCGTGGCAGACCATCGGCGCCTTTCTACGGATCATGACCAATCCTAAGCTTCCGGGAAATCGCTTCACGCTGGAAGAAGCAGTGCAGGTAGTGGATCGTTGGTTGGAGCAGCCGAACACGCGGTTGTTGGCACCGGGTGACGATCATTGGCCACTGCTTCGGCAGATGATCGTCGAGGGACAAGCTCCAGGATCACTCATTACTGACGCGCAATTGGCTGCACTGACCATAGAGTACGGCGGTGAGCTACACACCACCGACCGCGACTTCGCACGATTTCCGGGATTGCGGTGGACCAACCCGCTCGCGTAGAACTCGGCACCTAAATTTCCAGTATCACCGGCATGATCAAAGGCCGTTTCTGTGTCTGTTTGGAGATGTAGCGCTTCAAGTCAGCACGAATCTTTTCCTTGATCACACCATAGTCGGCCTTTTCTTCGTTACTAGAAACTTCGAGCGTCTGCATTACCAACTGTCGCGCGCCTTCGACGAAGCCATCTTCTCCGGGCTCAAAGCCTCGGGTTACGATTTCCGGGGTGGTCTCAACCCGGCCGGTCAGTTTATTGATGGCGATGATGGGTAGAACGATACCGTCTTCGCTCAGGTGACGACGATCTTTGATGATGAGGTCTTCAACGACATCGGTTCGCGACCCAGAGTCGATGCAGACGCGGCCCACGTTTACACGGCCCGCCTTGCGTGCGCCCAGTTCGTCGAACTCGAGAATGTCGCCGCTTTCGATCAGCATAACGTTGCCCACGGAGCCATGCATGGAAGCCGCCATCTCGGCGTGCAGCTTTAACTGGCGGTACTCACCGTGAATGGGAATGAAATATTTGGGCTTCACCAGGCCGATGATGAGTTTCAGTTCTTCCTGGCTGGCATGACCGCTTACATGGATTGGGGGAAACGATCCGTCGTCGTAGATCACATGCGCCTGGCGGCGGAATAAGTGATCGATCATGCGATAGATCGCCTTCTCATTCCCGGGAATTATGCGGGAAGAAAGAACGACAGTGTCGCCTTTTTCGATCTTGGCGTGCTTGTGATTATCGACCGCAGCGCGAGACAGGGCGGACATGGGTTCGCCCTGCGTACCGCTGATAAGAATGCAGATCTTCTCCGGCGGATAATTCTTCATCTCGCCAGGATGGACAAGCAGACCCTCAGGGATTTCGATGTACCCAAGGTCCTCGGCAATTTCCGCCGAGCTGTTCATGGAGCGGCCGACGAAAACCACTTTGCGTCCGTGCTGCCAGGCTAATTCGACGGCAAGTTTGATGCGGTGGATGGAGGACGAAAAACACGAAATAAATAGGCGTCTCTCGGTGCGGGCGAAAACTTCGTCAAACTTGCGGCGGACGGCGCGTTCGCTGGGGGTATAGCCTTTGCGCTCGACGTTGGTCGAGTCCTGGAGCAGCGCCAGCACCCCTTCTTTGCCGTACTCAGCAAAGGCATGCAGATCGAACAGGCGATTGTCGGTGGGAGTGGCGTCGACCTTGAAGTCGCCAGTGTGAATGACAACTCCGAGCGGAGTGTGGATGGCCAGAGCGACGCAATCCACCAGGCTGTGAGTCACAGCGATGGGATGAATGGTGAACGGGCCGATCTTGAAGCGCGTTCCGGGCTCAATCTCGTTGAGGTCGGCATCGTCGAGCAGTCCGTGCTCGTCGAGTTTATCTTCAACGTACGCAAGGGTGAACTCGGTTCCCCAGACCGGCACGTTGAGTTCAGAGAGAATCCATGGCAGAGCGCCGATGTGGTCCTCGTGACCGTGGGTAAGGATGATGGCGCGCACGCGCTGGCGGTTCTCGGTGAGGTAGGAAATGTCGGGAACGACAATATCCACGCCTAACAGCTCGGCTTCAGGGAACATGAGGCCGGCGTCGATGACGATAATATCGTCGCCCCAGCGGACGGCCATGCAGTTCATTCCAAACTCGCCGAGCCCGCCCAGGGGCACAATATGCAGCTTTCCAGTTGGCATGTGGGATCAATTGATGCTAGCACAGGTGGTAGTGGCAGGCGGCCGCGCGGTCGGACCCCGCTCCGAAAGTGGGTTCTGCGATAATTGCAATAGATGGCTGGCAAGATTCAACAATCGTGGCTGCGAAGACGGGCGGAGGCTGGTCTGCGCCGCGGTTTCACGCGCGCGTATCACACCATAAAGGTCGATCCCGCTAAATTTCTGTTACAGATTCGCGCGGCTTATGGTTTGCCAGTGAGCAGTTTTCAAGGGCTCTATACGGTCGAAGTAGGAGTCCTGGATGACATGGCTGACAGAATCATTGCGGGCGGGACGAAGGTTGCGGCGATCGAAGGCGCAGGGCTTGGTCTGGGGGGGATCGTGACCATGGTGCCTGATCTCAGCATACTGGCGGGGATTACGCTACGGATGATCCAGAAGCTAAGCCTGATCTATGGGTTCGAATACAACACCGACGACGAAATGGCGGAGTTGTGGATTGCGGCGGCCAGCGCCGCCGGAGTCGACATCAGCAGGGAACTCCTGGAGAAGGAAGTGGTGAATCGCTTTGTGCCCAAGGTTATTCAGCGCATCGCGGCGCAAGCCAGCACCGAGGCCGTGGAAAAATGGTCTGGGCGGCTGATTCCGTTTGTCAGTTCGGTGATCGGAGCCGGATTGAATTATTACTTTGTGCGGACCTGGGGCGAGCGGGCGAGAAAGCATTTTCGGGAACGGCATTTGCAGGTGCGGACAAAGATGATTGCAGCGCAACAGCAATCGCTGCCGTCATAGGCACTAGCGCAACCAGTCTTCCAGTTCAATTCTCTGATCGGTTTTTTCGTCGCGGTATTTCACAATCACCGGCGTATACAGCGAAAGATTCCATCCGGCGGGAGCATTCTTGCTCACTGCCCGCGATCCTGGCACAACCACGGCATTCTCCGGAACTTCGAGCGGTGAATCGTCGGCTGATTTGTACACTTCGCCGCGGACCAAATCGTAAATGGGAGTGGAGCGGGTGAGAATCGTGCCGGCTCCGAGCACTGCCCGCGCCCGCACCACCGTGCCTTCATAAACGCCGCAGTTTCCACCGATCAGTACATCGTCTTCGATAATGACTGGGGCGGCGTTGACCGGCTCGAGAACTCCACCGATCTGTGCGGCTGCGCTGAGATGAACCCGTTTGCCGATCTGCGCGCAGGATCCGACCAGCGCATGCGAATCCACGAGCGTACCTTCGTCAATGTAAGCGCCGACGTTGATGAACATCGGGGGCATGCAGATCACGCCGGGCGCAACGTAGGCTCCGACTCGGATGGAGGAACCTCCGGGCACGATGCGCACCCGGTCAGCGACGGCGAACCGGCGAGCAGGGAAAGTGTCTTTATCGACGAATGAGAAGGTCGAACCACCGTCCATTTGGCTAAGTTCGCCGAGGCGGAAACCGAGCAGAATGCCCTGTTTTACCCAGACGTTGACCATCCACTTCCCGTTGATTTTGTCGGCGGCGCGGATTTTGCCTTGTGTCAGTTGCTCACGGAAATCGAGAAATGTCTTGCGGGCTTCGGGATTGCTCTCGACCTCGCCGAGGGAAGATAGGCGCTCGATGGCGGACTTGAGGGAGGACATGGAAGCAGAAGTATAAAGGATCAACGGCGCGTCCGCTGCAAACCTTAACCACAGAGAGCACAGAGAATCACAGAGGCTGCGCTAGGAGTTCAGACGCATTTACACTCGCTGCGGATCAGCACGTTGGCCATGCCGTGAGACGTGTTGCGGGCTTCGGAAAGCGAAGCGTAGGGGCCGTGCCAGCGGGAGTGGTTGGCGTCATGGCCCGCAGGGCGACCCTTTCCGTGATTACACTGGCCGCAGGTCGAGCGGTGTAGAACGACCTTGTGTGGGCCGGCCAGCCAGTTCTCGTAGATAAAGAAATTTGCTACCTCGGGCTGGGCGTTCGCGGGTTTATTGATGAGACCAGCTTCGGCGGCGATTTTCTGCAGTTTGGAGCGGGTGTCGCGGCGCATGGGCAACAGCGGCAGACGATAGATTTCTTCGATTTTTCCCATCATCGCCAGAACCGCTTTCACCGGCAGCGGGCTCGATTCGATGAAGTTGGCTTGCATCAAGGGCATGAATTTGCGGTGAATGCTGCGGGCGGTGGCCCAATCGTTATTCAGCGCGGCGCGGGTCAGTTCAGACATTTCGCGGGGGATTTCGTTGGAAGCGACGGAAACAATTCCTACTCCGCCTAAAGCAATTACGGGGAGGGTGATGGAATCGTCGCCGGAGAAAACCAGGAAGCTTTCAGGCACCACATTGCAGACCTCGGCGATCTGGCTCATGTTGCCGCTGGCTTCCTTGACCCCGACAATATTGGGTACTTCCGCCAGCCGCACCAGTGTTGCCGGTTCAATATTCGCGCTTGTCCGCCCGGGCACGTTGTACAAAATGATGGGCTTGTCCACGGCATCGGCAATGGCGTGGAAGTGGCGATACTGGCCCTCTTGCGTGGGCTTGTTGTAGTACGGCGATGCGGTCAGTATGAAGTTGACGCCGGAACGGGTCGACACGTCTTTGGCCTTGGCAACGGCGTCCTGGGTCGAGTTCGAAGTGGCTCCGGCCATGATGGGCACGCGGCCGGCAGCAACTTCGATGGTGATGTCGATGACCCGCAGCCATTCGTCGTGCGAGAGAGTGGGAGTTTCGCCGGTGGTGCCGCAGGGAACCAGAAAATCGATTCCAGATTCGACTTGCCAGGCCACCAGGTTGCGCAGGGCAGGCTCGTCGATGGAGCCGTCCTGACGAAATGGAGTTACCAGTGCAGTGCCACATCCACGAAGTTGCATACGATAAAGATAACGCGAAAGGACTTGGACGGAAAGTGGGGGCTTACAGTTCCCGCCAGATGTCCTTGAACTCGAAGAACCCTTGCTTGTCGGCTAGCCATTCGGCGGCGCGGACTGCGCCTTCGGCGAATCCGCGGCGGGACTTGGCATCGTGGCCGAGATAAATTCTGTCGGCAGGGGAATCGAGGATTAGTTCGTGCATGCCCACGACGTCGCCTTCACGGAATGAGGTGATTTCCAGCTCTGTTCCTGAGACGGTTTGGATAATCTTCTGCATGGTGGCGGCGGTGCCGGATGGTGCGTCTTTCTTCTGCGCATGGTGGCGCTCAAAGATTTGCCCGGAGTACTGGTGTTGAAGGGCAGCGGCAGCGGTGCGGGTGACGTCAAAGAACAGATTCACGCCTATGGAGAAGTTCGCCGCGTAGAGAAAGCCGGTTCGGTTCTCTTCTACCATTCGGCGGATTCTTGGGATCTCGTTGTACCAGCCAGTGGTGCCGACGACCAGATTCTTCCGGTTGCGCACGCAAGCTTCGATGTGGGCAAGCACGGCATGTGGAGTGGTGAAGTCGATGACGACATCTTGTGGGGCGAGACTCGCCGCGGTTAGGGCAGAGGCGTTCGGATTGTCAGCTGAACAGAGTACCGTGACTGCATGGCCGCTCTCGCGAGCAGCTTCCGCTACCAGGGAGCCGGTCTTGCCTCGGCCTAGGACGAGCAAATTCATGGGCTGGGAAACCTTTTACCACAGAGGACACAGAGTTTCACAGAGAAGACCTCGCTCATGCGAACACCTCTGGGTCCAGATCTGAAAAGAATGCTTTGTGCAAGCGCTGAATCACTCCGGGTACGTCGTCTTCCTCAATCACGAAGGTTAGATTGATCTCTGACGCGCCCTGCGAAATCATGCGAATCTTGGTGTGGGAAAGCTCGCCGAACACGCGGGCGGCGATCCCGGGAGTTTCGCGCAGGTTCTCGCCCACCAGACAAACGATGGCTTTGCGACCTTCATATTTCACATCGGCCAGCTTAGCCAGATCGGCAGCCAGAGCGGGAATCGACTCGTTCGAATCCACCGTCAATGAGACGCTGACTTCCGAAGTGGAGACGACGTCAACGGCAACGCGATGGCGATCGAAGGCTTCGAAGATCGACCGCAGAAAGCCGTGCGCCAACAGCATGCGGGGCGCGGCGACGTCGATGATAGTGATGCGCTTCTTGGCGGCGATGGCCTTGAAGAAGTTGCGACAGTGCGGTACGCGGGCCTCAATGCGCGTGCCTTCGCAGTCGGGGTTGCGCGAATTAAGAACGTAGACGGGAATGTTTTTCTGAATTGCAGGCAACACGGTTGCGGGGTGCAGGACCTTAGCCCCGAAGTATGCCAACTCGGCGGCTTCGTCGAAACTAATGAGCTTGATCCGCCGGGCGTCGGGACAAATGTTGGGATCAGTGGTCAGCATGCCGTCCACATCGGTCCAGATTTCGATGCGCGCGGCGTCGAGGCCGGCACCAATGATGGCGGCGGAATAGTCGGAGCCGCCGCGCCCGATGGTGGTGGTAACGCCTGCCTTGGTGGCGCCGATGAATCCGCCCATGACCGGCACTTTGCCGGTGGCGACCAGAGGTCTAACTTTAGCTTGCAGGCGTTCGTTGATTTCTTCAAATTGCGGGACGGCTCGCATGTGAGCGTTATCGGTGACGATACATTCGCGAGAATCGACTAGCGCCGCATCCAGGCCTTTGGCTGAGAAAGCGGCGGCGATGATCTTGCTGGAGAGAATCTCGCCGTACGCGGCGACGTGATCGGTGGTGCGTGGGGTCAGTTCGCCGACAGCTGCGATACCTCGCAGGAGTTCATCCAGAGCTTCAAAGTTCGCCTCTAACTCGCTGTGGAAGTGAGTGAAAACGCCAGTACCAAGCAGTTCGCCCGCAGTCATGTAGTGACGCTCACGAAGGCCGCGGGAGAGTTCGATTGCGGTCTTGCGATCGCCGGCGCCAGCGGCGCGGGCCATGGTGAGCAACTGGTCGGTGACCTTGGCCATGGCGCTGACCACGACAACGGGTTTTTCCGCTAGCCGTCCTTTGACGATAGCGGCGGCGCGGGCGATGGCGTTGGCGTCCTGCACTGAAGTGCCGCCAAATTTCACGACGATCGTTTTTATGGCGGTCATGAATGACACCCCGGCCGCCGATCACCGCTGAGTAACGCGGAATGATTCATGCTGCATGCCGGAGTTTTCAATCGAGGTAGCCCCGGACTTTCAGCAGTTCGGCATTCAGAACAGCAGCGCCAGCGGCGCCGCGAATGGTGTTGTGGGAGAGCACGGTGAACTTCCAATCGAGCACGCTGCAGGGACGCAGACGGCCTACGCTCGCGGTCATACCATTGCCTGTGTCCACATCGAGCCGGGGCTGCGGCCGGTCTACATTTTCAAGATAGCAAACCGGCTGCGGGGGAGCGCTGGGCAGTTTCAGTTCCTGCGGATCGCTGCGAAAGTCGTTCCAGGCCTGGATGATCTCGGCTGTCGCCGGTTTCTTCTTCAGCTTGATCGAAACGGATTCAGTGTGGCCATCTTCCACCGCCACGCGATTGCAGTGGGCGCTCATGGCGAAAGGGGCGGGAACGAACTTAGAGCCGTCGAGTTGTCCCATGAGCTTGAGAGTTTCCTCCTCCATTTTTTCTTCTTCTTTAGGGATGTAAGGAATCACGTTGCCCAAAATATCGAGCGAGGGCACGCCGGGATATCCCGCGCCGCTCACGGCTTGCATGGTCACAGCAATGACGGTCTCGATGCCGAATTGTTGCAACGGAGCCAGCGCCATTACCAGACCGATGGCGGAACAGTTGGGGTTGGTGACCACGAAACCTTTCGATTTGCGACGCCAGGCTTGACACTCAATCATTTTGATATGGCCGGGATTGACCTCGGGGATTACCAGCGGCACGTCAGTTTTCATGCGCAGGGCGCTCGAGTTGGTTACCACGGCGTGGCCAGCTTCGGCGAAGCGAGGTTCCATCTCAGCGGCAATGCCGGCGTCCAGGGCGGCAAAAATAACCCGGGGAGCGCCTTCGGGCCTGGCCGGAGAAACAGTCATCTCGGCGACAGTGGCGGGTAGCGGAGTTCTCATCCTCCAGCGCGCGGCTTCTTGGTATGGACGGCCTTCAGAGCGGTCGGACGCCGCCAGCCAAGCCACTTCGAACCACGGATGGTTTTCCAACAACTGAACAAAGCGCTGCCCAACGACACCGGTTGCGCCCAGGATCCCTACAGGAATTCGTGTCGGCATGATTGCATTGAATTTTATAACAGCCGCGAGACGGCTGCGAATGGAGGGTTTGGGCGCAAATTCATGATTTCCGGGCAACCTGCCGATAAGGAATCTGAGGAGTAACCATGCCCGAACTACGCCAAAACTACTTCACCAAGGAATGGGTCATCATTGCCACTGAGCGGGCCAAACGCCCGGAAGAGATGGTCAAGCATCGCCCGGCCCCGGTCGTTTCAACACGAGTGGAGAATTGCGTTTTTTGCACGGGCAATGAAGCCAAGACTCCGCCGGAGGTCATGCGGGTACCGGCTAACGGAAACGATCCCTGGCAAGTGCGCGTAGTGCCCAACAAGTTTGCCGCGCTGTCGCCGGAGGCGCAGCCTATCCGCACCATCCATAGATCGCGGCGCACCATGGGGGGATTTGGCGTACACGATGTGATCATTGATACGCCTGACCATTCGCACTGCATGGCGCTGATGCCGGAGGCGCACCTTGCCAATGTGCTGCGCGTCTACAAGTCGCGCTACGACACCTTGAGCCTGGACCCGCGGATTGCCCATATCACTATTTTCAAGAACCACGGGGCCGATGCCGGAGCCAGCCTGGAGCATCCGCACTCGCAGTTGATCGCGACCCCGGTGATTTCACACCAGGTGCGGGAGCGGTTTCAGCAGGCTTTGAATCACTATGACGAATATGGCGAGTGCATGTTCTGCCAGTCGTTGGAAGAAGAGCTGGCGGAGAAGAGCCGCATCGTCCTAGCTACCGACCACTTCGTGGCTTTGGAGTTATTTGCCTCACCCACACCGTTCTGCACACCCATTTATCCCCGGCGGCATATGGCTAGCTTTGGTGACATCAGTGCGGTTGAGATCGCTGACTTGGCAAGAGTATTGAAGACGGTTCTGGCGAAGCTGTATCACGGTCTGGAGAATCCTGACTTCAACTTCACGATTCGAAGCGCGCCGGCCGAGTATGTAGGCGTGAAGCACTTTCACTGGTATTTGAGCATCATTCCGCGAATGACCCGCACGGCGGGATTCGAGTTGGGCTCAGGGATGTTCATCAATACCGTGGTGCCGGAGGCCGCTGCGGAGTTTCTGCGCAACGTGAAAGTAGAGTTGGGCGTAGGCGCAGGCAGGTAACAGCTTTACTCGCGGGGAGAGATTTCGGCGCCGAAGGCATACTCGTTCAACGGGCCAAAGCGCCTCTTTTCCGCGTACATTCGCCAACGTCGCCAGACGATGCGCAGGCTGGCCATGACGGGAATGGAAAGATAAACGCCCAGCACTCCTGCAATCTCGCCGCCGGCCAGCACGCCAAAAATAGCGGCTAGCGGATGCAGTTCCATGCTTTCGCCCATGATGCGCGGCGAGACGACATAATCTTGAACTACCCGCCAGACCGCGAGGAAAATCAATAATGCAACCCAGTGGGGGTAGCTCATCAAAAGTGCCACGCCGAGGATGACCACGGCTGCCACCAGCGGTCCGACTACCGGAATAAATTCCATGATGCCGCCAGCTGTGCCCAGCACCAGCGCGTAAGGAACCTGCATGATGGCCATGACCGCGCTGTAGACCACAAGTGAAAAGGCCGCCAGGGTAAGTTGCGCGCGAATGAAATGGGCGAGCATGCGGTTCAGGTCTTCGCGCACTCCTTCCCAAAACTCGCGTTGCGGGCGGGTCTGCACGAACGCCAGTCCGACTTCACCAAAAGCGCGACCATCCTTGAGCAAGAAAATCGCCAGGATGGGGACCACGATGAGCAGCCAGGATTCTTGAGCGGCGGCGGCCACGCGGACTCCAACTCGCTGCGCGATGGCGAGAAGATCATCCCGATGCCGGGTGAGAAAAGCCTGGGCCTGATGAATGGTGCCTGCGCTCCAGCCTCGTTCCTGTCCGATAGTCACGGCGATGCTTCCGGAACTGACCTGATCGAGGAGTTGGGGCATGGCATCACCCAGCCGTTGCGCTTGGTGGCCGATGCGCGGGCCAACGAAAAAGAAGAAGGTAATCACCAGCAGCAGAAGCACGAAATAGATGATGCCCACTGCAACTCCGCGGTTATGAGTCCACTTTTCCACTCGCGATACAGCGGGATCAACCAGGTAGGCGAAGAATACAGCGAAGAGAAATGCAATCAGGGTGCGGCGGGTGATGTAGAGAAAGCCGAGCCCCAAGGCGAACAACAGCGCCGTGGTCAGAACCCGCGCCGCGCGTGCGTCCGTGAGGGCCACTTAGTCTCGCACCACTTCGGTAGTATTCCCCGAGTCCATAATCCGTTGTACCTTCAACTGATCATCCAGCCATAGACTCCAATCGCCGGATTCACTGCTCAGATCTAGGCGGATGAGTTCGTGTTCAACCCCGTGCAGAAGAATCTTCTCTCTGCCCGCGAACTGGATGTTGACCAGGGCGGAAGCGCGGGCGTGGGCATTGAGTGTGCCCAGTTGTGCCTTCACTTTTAGCGGGCAACTGAGGACGCCTTTTTCCTGCTTGCAACTGGTCTGAAGGTATTTCCAGGCGAGAACCTCGCGTTGAATGAAGAAGTAGTCGTCCAGAACACTGGTGGAGGCCGGCAGCAGAAAGGGCTGCTCGTGCGGTTTGGCCGTCGGGCTGTCCGTGGAGCGTTCGGTGAGGAAGTCCTGGTTGGGAAGGACCGTGGCCTGGGACTGGCCGGGGCTAATCTCCTTCCACTCGTAACTTTTCAGGTCACCTCCTGCGGTCAGTTGCAGTTCCGAGGACTGTTCCGCCTGATCGGGGCCAGCCTCGGTCTTGAACCGCGAGGTTACGGAGCTTCCAGTGCTGCTTTGGCGGATGGAAAAGGTCTCGGTGGCCACCCGTTTCCCATTCATGAAGACACCGAAGGAACCGGAGTCCACCATTTGGCTAGGTGTGTCTTTCTCAGGAGTGGCCCAGGTGCTCGCTGCCAATAGCGCGAACAAAAGTCCGCCGGAAAGCCATCGGCTACATTTCGATGTTTTCATGCCAAACCGATACTGCATGCTACCTCCACTGCAACCCCATCGACATCCTTGCCGGTCGTGTCAATGCGGCACGAAGCCATCAGATAAGAAGACCTGCGTTGCTCATAAAGTTCGCGGAACTGTTTCGCATTCTGCAACAGTGGACGCTCCCGTTGTTCCTGCTGGCAACGATGAAAAAGCTCTTCCGCCAGACCGTCCAGAAAAATCACTTGTATGCCTGCACTCTTGAGCAAGGTTGCATTTTCAGGCTGCGCGAATGCTCCTCCGCCTAACGCTACCACGCGTGGCCCAGTATCCAACTCGATCAACAGCTCACGGAGGGACGTATTCTCCAAGCGACGAAACTCCCCCTCGCCTAAATCACGAAAAATCTCCGGAATCGAACGCCCTGCTCGGGCCTGGATGCGATCATCCAAATCCTCGAAACTCCATCCCAACCGGCGAGCCAGGCTGCGGCCCACGCTGGTCTTGCCGGCGCCCATAAAACCCACTAAACACACTGCTTTGTGGTTACCGACTTGGGGCATGGATACACTATCCCTCGAATTGCGCGTCCGGGGCGCCTAATCCTATGGCGAACCCCGATCAGACCGCAGTTGCAAGGAGCATTTTCTAGCTGTTAGCGTTTCTTGAGGTGAATTTTACCACTGAAGGAAAGCAACTTAACGGTAGATGCGGCCTTTCCCATGGTACCTGCGAAGGCACTCCCTGCGCGGGAGACGAAAGAGGAATGCGGGGGTTGCAAGGGGAAATCGTTCTCGACTTTGCCCTGAGCTGAGCTGGCGACCACGTCGATTGACGCATAGGACGGGGCTATGGCTTCGATGTCTCCAGTATGGGTCATCAGCGAGTATTCTCCTCCACCCCCGAAGTCGCCATCGTAATGGATCCAGCCGCTGGTTGAGTTTACGGAAACCAAGGGACCATTTACGGAGTTCAACGCCACATCGCCGCTTACGGAGGTGATTTCGACATGCCCGTCACTGACGTTGGTCAGGGTTACGGGGCCGTTGAGGGTTTTCACATGAACGTGGCCCTCGCTGACATCGCGCACGTCCACGGTCGCGGTATTGCCTTCCAGGACGATATCCCCATGAAGCTTCTCGGCGCGCAGGGGGCCGCTGGTAGAGCGCAGAGTCACGCTGGCATCGGCCGGCACCAGCACTTCGTAGTCAATCCGTCCGGTAGTTGAGTCTGCTCCAGGCAGCAAATGGGAGACGACGGAAACGTGATTGCCGCCCTGATTCTGGTCAACTTCCACCTTGTCCGAATACAGAGTGGCATTCACTTGTACATGGTTTCCGATGGCAGGCTTGACTGAGATGAGACCGTAGGGATTGACGATGGAAATGCTGGAATGGCGGCGCACCTTGAAGTGATATTGCTGGTGCACCTCGCTGGCCAAAGCAGCTGTGACCAAGAACAGTATGACAAGCGATCCTGTAGAACCACGACTTCTACGCATACCTGACATCTCCCCGATCCCTACTAGCACGCGCTGGCGTACCGGCCCCTGTGCACGTAATTATGGCAAAGATCGCGCCATGCCGATCTCGTAAACCATCGCTCTCTGTTCGTAAGCGTTGGTAAGGTACTGCTGAGCGATCTCATCGTTTGGGTTATCGTGTGCCGACGATTCCGCATCGCGGATATAAGCATCCACCGCTTGCAGATTGCTGGCATAACCAGCTCGAAGGCCGGGCGTGCGCGCGGCTACCATGCTGAGCAACTGATCTTCATCACCGCCGGCATCGCGGCCAGTTTGGTCCGCCGCTGGACGAGTAATGGTTGAAACGTTGCTGGCCACCGGCCCTGATACATCGGTTCGGTATTGATGCAGGGCAAACCCGGAAATCAACAGCAGCACAGCTGCCGCCGGTACCAGCCATCGCAACCGCAAGCCTGTCCCTTGCGGAGCGGGATGATCCACTGAGGGCTCACGAATTAGTCCCTCTTGCCGCAAAGCGATTTCAATCGCGTTCCAAACTCGTGGACTGGGATCCTCGCTGGCTTGCAGAAGCCGTGCCTGTTGAGAGATGGCGTCCAAATCGGAAACCAAATCCCAGCAGCGGGAGCACAATCGCAAATGCTCATCCGCTTCGTAACTACGGCCGCCCTCAAGCTCCGGCAAGACCCGTTGAAATTCCTGACAGGTCATAACTATCTCTCTCCCGATACCGCATTTGTTGGACCCCTCACGGCTTGGTGGCTTTTTCAGCTCTGCTCGTTTTGAGGAGGTCCCGTAACTTCATTCTCGCTTTGTGCAACTGCGATTTGCTGTTGCCGATGGAACATCCCACCAGACTGGCAATCTCGTTATGTTCGTAACCCTCGACGTCGTGCAACAGAAAAACCTTTCGATAGCCCGGAGGCAAGTCCGCGACCGCACGCTGCAATTGCAGACGGTCGACTGCACCGGACAATCTTACATCGTCGCCGCCCGGTTCTCTACGCGGAGATTCCTCTTCGGTTTCAAGAGTATCTTCCAGCGGAACCACCGCCAGGCCCTTCTTGCGTAGCTGCATGAGCACGACGTTTACCGCCATGCGATGCAGCCAGGTGGAAAAGGCCGACTCGCCGCGAAAGGTCCCAATCTTACGGAACAACTGCAGGAAGGCTTCCTGGGTGAGGTCTTCGGCAGCCGCGGTGTTGGCGGTCATGCGCAGGCAAAGCGAATAGACACGCCGCTTATGCAGGTGATACAGCGTCTCAAACGCTTGCCCATCGCCCTGCTTCGCCCGCTCAATGGCCGCGGCTTCAGAAAGCTTGCCGCCCTGTAGTTTTTTCGCGTCCGTCAAGTTGCCTGTTCCGGCCGCACCCAGTGTGATGCGGCGTAAATAGCTTTTCGTTGTACCGCTTGCGGGTCGGGCAGCCGACCCCAAAGTAACCCCGGTAGCATCGAGCGGCTTACCAAAATCCATTCAACCCTTTGGACACCACTCAACCTGCCAACCCCCAAAAAATGCCACGATCACCCGATCACGAAGACATTTTCCTAATAGATTCAACGGTTAGCAGCAAGGACGCAGAAAGCGTCAAGCCGCTCCCCCCGCCGCTTCCCTAGGTCTTGGCCGAGGCCGTGGTAATAGTCTCTAACCCGTGGCCGTGAGGACCGTTCTCCCTTTGACGGAGCAGGAACGCAAAGAACACACCCAGGAAGCCCAGGACGGAAAATATCCACATCCCTAGACGGTACCCGGCCGGGTTCGCGGCGCTGGCATTGCTGTAATCGTTGGCCCAGCCGATCAGCAGGTTGAAGCCGAATAAGCCGATGTTCTGGATCATGGTCATCAACCCGTAGGCGGTACCCAGCTTGGCTTGATCCACGATATAAGCCACCGAAGGCCACATAACGGCCGGGATCAGGGAGAAAGCAATCCCCATCATTGCCATGGGCACATACAGATTCACCTGGGTATAGGCCATCATTAGGTAAACGGGGATCAGCAGCATGGAACCGAACATCATCAGCACCGCCCGTTTGCCGATGCGGTCAACCATCAGACCAAAAAGTGGAGTCGCGAACATGGCAAACAGAGTTAACATGCTGGATAGAAACCCTCCGGTCTCTCTTGAAGTTCCGTGGGCTTCCATGAAGAACTTCACCGCGAAAGTCTGGAAAGGGAAGATGGCGGAATAGAACGTAATGCAGAGGGCGACGATATACCAGTAGCTCACACCGAATTTGAATAGGTCGGCAAACACGACCTTGTCAGTCGAGGCCGCGCCCAATTGGTAATTCTTCTCAGCGTAGACTTCCATGACCCAGTAAACGACGGCGCCAAACACGCACAGAGTCGAGAACGCCAGCATGATCAGGAAGGGCCAACGCCAGTTGGCGTATGCCGATCGCGCCCAGGTGGGAGAGTTCAGGGCGGTGAACGAACCCAGGCGGGCGATGGTCAGATTGATGCCAAACGCGAAGCTCAGTTCTTTCCCCTTAAACCACCGTGCCAGCGCGGCGGTGACAGCCACGATCAGGGACTCAGCGCCCATGCCAAAGATCAAGCGCCCGGTGGCCATGAGCCAGAGGTGTCCAGCCATCGCGGTGATGGCGGGGCCGATGAGGCAGAGCACGCCGAAAATCATCAGCGATCTCCGCAAGCCAATGCGATCAATAATGAAGCCGCCGATCACCACCGTAAAGATGTTGGGAAAACTGTAAATCGCCTGCAAGAGCCCGATGTTCGAATCGGAGAAACCGAGTTGTTGCTTGAGCACATCGGCCAAGGGGCTGAGCGCGTCATACACGTAGTAGTTGCCGAACATGGCAATGCTCACGATAATGAGCACCATCCAGCGATAAACTCGTGACGGCTCGGGGCGGACAGTTTCTGACATCAAGGCTCCTTGGTGAGAGGCGGTTTAGTTTGACCGGAAGCGAAGCCAAGAAGATAGCAGATGAGGCGAGCGCTTGCCATTTCTGAGTTGGCCCGTGACTTTCTTCGCGTTCTTTGCAATAGCTTTGCGTGCTTTGCGGTTGAGAACTCTTTGACCGCAAAGTACGCAAAGGATTCGCGAAGATCGCAAAGAAAACCTGTCGCGGTAAGCAGGACATGGCACCGGCCCAATGTGATAAAGTAATGTGCTCGCGGGCCACCGCGCGCGGTTAGGGATACGCAAGGAGTCACCTATGGCAGCAGTCTACGATCTGATAAAAGACCGCCGCATTTATTCGATTGAGGCCGAGAAGTCGGTGCTGGAAGCGGCCCGTTTCATGATGGAGCACAACATCGGAGCTTTGCCGGTAATGCGCAACGGCGAGCTGTCGGGAATCGTTTCCGAACGCGACATCATGAATCGCGTAGTGGCGGTTGGACGCATGCCGGGAACCACTCTGGTGTCCGAGATCATGACTGCCAACCCCAAGTCGATCAGTATGGATGAAACCGTGGAGAACGGCCTGTTCCTGATGCGCGAGTTCGGATTCCGCCACCTGCCCATCGTCGATGGCAAGCAACTGAAAGGTCTGGTTTCGCTACGCGATCTGCTGCTGCGTTACGTGGCGCAGAAAGAGGCTGAGAGTAGAAAGGCGAGCTAGGGCTATAGTCGGAGCGGCAACAGGGCTCACCGGCTGATGCGGTAGATCACGCCGCTCCTCGCAACAGTCCTCGCGACCCGAGCTGTGAACATATTGCGTCCTATTTTCGTGCCGGAGTTGCTGAGACCTAATTATTGATTTGGGCCGTCGTCGCTCCTTCAATTTCGAATACCACCCCGCAATTGCACGATGCATTTCCGCCAAGCTCAGTGGTTCCGTAAAGATTGCCTTTTGCATCCAACAGCAGGCTGGCAGTCGGGGCCGACCCGTCGCCGCCGGAAAAATCATGAAGATCGGTGAATGTGTAGTTCCAGGGCTCTCCGCCGCCGGAGGGTGATAACCTGAAAACCGACCCCAGCCCGTAGACGCCATCGCCTTCCGTCACTCCGTAGAGATTGCCGGCAGCGTCCATGATCATGGTCGCGCTTGGTCCGGGATAATAGTTCCCGTGTCCGCCGCCCGGCACGAAACTATAGATAGACTGAACGTTCCAACTGTCATTGGCTGCCGGCATGATTTTGAAGACATTGCCGCCGCCCATGGTTCCTCCATCTTCGGTTCCGCCATACAGATTGCCAAAGGGATCGAGGCTCAAACCTGGACCGAATACGGTGTCGGGAGTTTGCAGGATGAGATGAAAATCCCACTGCGAGCCGTTCGGCGCTAATTGGAAGGCAGTCCAGGTCGTGGTGCCATACAGGTTTCCGGCTTTATCGAAGATCAGGCCCGCTCCAGGCCAAGCGCCGTCGGTCGCTCCAGCGAACGTATAAAGGACCTTTTCCGTCCACCCGTCAGCAGATGGAGATAACTCAAATACTACGCCGCAGCCGTAATTGCCATTGCAGATGCCGACAAATGAGCCACCAGTCTGGGCAGTGCCATACAGGTTCCCCGCTCGATCAAAGTTTATCGGCGCGTCAAATCCTGGTTGGGATCCGTAGGCAGCGCCGGGGAAACGATAGAGCACAACCTCTTTCCACCGACAACTCGCGCCCTCACAGAGAGCCGGTTGGCGCTGGAGTTCGAAAATTGTGCCACAGCCCGCTTGGCAATCGCCTAGTCCAGTAGCAAACCGGCTGGGCGTTCCTCCTGTTGCCGTCGTGCCGTACAAGTTCCCGTCTGCGCCGAAGATCATGGGGGCATACGGGAAGCTGCCATCCGGTAGGCCCCGGAAGGCGTGGAGGACAGTTAGGTGCCACTCCTTGCTGCTGGGGAACAGCTCGAAGATCGTGCCGCAGCCAGAGTAGCAACTCGGATCGCCACCATTGTTGGTAACGCCGTAGAGTTCTCCGTCTGGGCTGAGAGTTAAGCCTCCGGGCTCTGCGCCATCGGCGCCGCCGGTAAATTCGTGAAGGGTCCTATAAGTTTGAGCGTTCGCCGAGTGCACCGCCGTGAATGTCAACGCGGAGAGCGTCGTTAGGAGGAGAAGAGCTCGCACCGCACCCCTCCCGTCGGGCCGGAATTCCCGCATACAATTCCTCCCAGGCGATTTTGGATAGCAATAGACGTTGTCGGGTTGCATATACAGGTCCAGCGCGACACGGTCCGAGCGCCCACAGTCTGCACCTTATGGGACTACTTCGAAGACCTCCCCACATCCGAGCGGGTACGATGTTGTCGAACAGCCGCTGCCGTCAGTGACGCCAGCGTACTTTACGGAGTGCTCGCCGGAAACGGGTCTCGCGGTTACATGTTGAAATTCAGTTCCTCCGGACAGTACCTCGCCGAGTTCAATTTCGGTTGGGACGACACGCCCGCCGTCTATAGCCACGACGGAACGTATTCGGTTATCACCAAGAATAATTATTACGAATCGCGCGGCCCCTACTACATCACACAACTTAATGCCGATCTGAGCGTCGAACGGCAGTACCAAAGCACGGACAATTACGAATGGTGCGTCAACGCGCCCGCAGTTGACAAGAACGGCACAGTCTATGCCGACAGCGAAGATGGATACGTGTACGTGATCACGCAGGGCGGGTCGCTAAAGGGGAGGCTCTTCCTGCAATCGGCCGTCGGCGCCGCATACACCCCCATCGCGATTGGCCGGGACCGAAAGATTTACACCGAAAATGACGGGAATATGTTTGTCGTAGGGAAGTCCGCGATAAATTGAGGTGGGATGCGACCCTGATTTATCTCCGCCGCAGCAGCAGATCGCCTTCGCTCGGCGGCAGTGCAAAGGGAAACTCGACGACCTGATCTGCCAGTGGTATCCGCAGAACGAATTCTTCCTGCTTTTTCCAGTCGCCAATCCACTTACTGCTGGCGCTGAAGTACACCCATCCCGAGGCTTCCGGATGGACGGCGTCTAGCTTAACCGTCCGCAAGCTGCGCGAATCCAGGAACGTGAGCATCTGCGCGATGTTTTCTTGATGCTCTTTTAGCTGGGACTCCAGGTCAGCTTTCTTGTCGGGATGTTTTTGAATCTCGCGCTCGGTAGTCTTCACCAGTTGGTCAGAATCTGTACGGAACTTATTGGCGACTTCGCCCGGATCAAGCGCGGGATGCAGATCGTGCGCATGCTTTACGAATTCCAGTGTGACGGCCCGGGGTTCCAGCGAAAGGGAATCCTTACCTCGATAACGCAGGGTCAAGAGCAGAGTGAGGATAGGCTCGGTGCGGCGGCCGGCCTTTTGCAGTTCCAGGGAATCGACGGCCAGCACGATGCCGAAATCCTGCGTCCAGAGGCCATAGCGGTAGCGGCCATCATCGTCGGCGCTGAAAGTGCAGCCCGGCTGACCCTCGGCCCAGCGCAATGTGGGGACCGCAGGAGCCTTCGGAAGCGGCGGGAGTGCTGACGCTGCCGATACCAGAAGCGCACCTAACAGCAACGGCCCGGTAATTCGGCAAACTGTGAGCACGATGATCTGGGGAAAGGAAATTGTCTCGTCGGATTAAACCTGCGCCAGCTTTCAATTCATGTTCGCCGCAGTAGCGCCTGCCGCAATCTGGGTTAGCGTCAAGCTGGCTCCGGGCACCAGCAATTGGATCACACTATTGAAATGCCATTGATAGGGGTAGGAAATCGTGACCTGAGTGCATGGGATGTTGATGTTGATGGGATTGCTCCCACCATAGTTTGTTGCCGTCAGACTACAAGTCGGTCTCGATAAAGTCGTAGTCCCCCCGTATGGTGCATCGCGTGCGATGGTCAGCATCAAAATACCCACGCAGGTTCCGGTCGTGTTGTATACCCAGGGAGACGCGGTGCTAGATGTGCTAGCGGTTCCCAAGCCGCAGTCGTTCATTCTTGCCGCCACCAGATAGGAGTCCACCAGATAGCGAATCGCGTCTATGGAGGGCGGCACAGTGGGGTTGGCGAGGTCGTTGGTTGCTTCGCTGGCGCCAAAACGTGCAGCTTCGCGCATGGCGTTGCTCAATTGCTGTTTCTGGTTGAAAGCCCCGCCGAAATCGAAGATCCCAACGACGAGAACGACCAGCAGGGGCAGGGAAATGGCGAACTCAGCCAGTGACGAAGCTCCGGCTGCGTTCAGTAGGGTCACGAAACCAACCAGATTTCCCAAGCGCTTGCGGCGTCCAGACCCGCTCACATCAGTACTCTCCCTTCATTTGCACGTTGACCGTGAGCATGATCTGCTGATTGTTCAGGGAGGTGAAGGGGAGCCAGAACTGGTAGGGATACTGGAAGCTGGCGGTCACGCCACAGGCGGGGGGGCCGGCGGGCGTTGGCAGGCTTGGCGGACTAAGTAGGACGTTGTTGCACATGGTGATGTTAGTGGTGTCGAGGGTGCAAACACCCACAAGATTACCCGCAGGAGCGCAAAAAGTCGGAGTGGTTGTGCCCCACGCTTGAATCTGGCTAGGATCCACGCTGGAAACCTGCATTGCCTTCGTGATTATGGCAGCGCCCTGGGCGGCGGTGAGATGTTGGTTGCCGCATGTGGCGCAAGTTTGTGCTACTCCCGCACGGACTCCTTCTTGTGTGGCATGGTTGATGGTGGCGTAAATATTGAAGGCGCGTCCAAACCAGTAAATCCCCAGCAGCATCATGAAAGCCAAAGGCAGAACCAGCGCGGCTTCGGCGACCTGCGAAGCTACGCCGCCGAACAGAAGATCGCGGACGCGTTGGTTTTTCGTGAGCTGACGCTGATTTTGGAGATCCATTAAGCCACGCCCCAGAACCGCCCGATGGTGTACAGAAATACCGCGACGGCCGCGGCTACTCCGAACGGTATCTTGAGAGCCTCGGGGTTGTCGAGAGAAACTTCCGCTCCCGGCAGATGGAAGGTGAAGACCGCAGCCAGCATGCGCGCGATATTGCGCAAGGTTTGCCCCAGACGCCGTTTCCAGATCACCAGAACCAGCGCCATCAGACCTGCCACCAAGACCGTGGCAAACAACACCGTAATCAACGAAGACGGGCCCAAAAACGCTCCCAGAGCACCGATAAGTTTCCAGTCGCCCGCTCCCAGGCTGCGCATCAGAACAAAGGGCAACAAAAGCACCAGCCCGAGACCCGCGCCTAGCAGGGAATCCTTGGTCCCAGCCCATCCGCGAGCCAGCGAATTTACCAGGATGCCCAACCCCAATCCGCATATGGTCAACCAGTTGGGGATGCGTCGCGAGCGCCAATCGGCGTATCCGGCGATGGCGGCGAACAACGCCAGTAACAGCCATACAACTTGTTTAGGAAGGCCCATGAGGGCATTGGGCGAAAAAGAGCACCGCACAATTCTTGGGCGATCCTCCGCTGCCTAGCTGCCGAACCATCGGCGCTATCGGCTTAAGGGCTGCGCACTGGTACGTTCGGCGACGATCCGCTTGGCATTTTCCGCCAAAGCCTTGGCCTGAGGCAGCAGTTCCAGCGCCTTAACAACCTCTGGATCCGATTCCGCTCTGACCTTCAAACCCTCTTCCTGGCCGAAAGCGTCCACAAAGATCTCGCTCTTGAGACTGGAACGCACCCAGTCATTGTTTTGGAGCAGGTCGGCTTCGGAGTAAGGAACCTTTTCGCTGTCGAGGAATTTGCGGAAATCCTGCACCACATTGTCATCAACCTCGAAATTCTTGCTGGGATGATGGCTCAACATGTAGTGCTTGGCAAAGTTGAAGAAGGCATAGTGCTGCAAGAGCGTGTCCTGGAAGTGATTGCTCTTGACCGGATCCAACTTCACGTCCGGTGTAATGCCTCCGCCGCCGTATACGGTCCGGCCGCTGTCGGTGAGCTTGACCTCGCGGCTGGCTGTCTTGTTGTCGGTGTCGCGATCAAAGTAATAATCGTAGAGCGAGACGTTCGAATAGTCGCGCTGAATCAAGCGGCCGCTCGGGGTGTAGTACTTGGCGGTGGTCAAGGCCAGTCCGGTGTTTTCTGATAGTGGATAGACAGTCTGCACCAGCCCTTTGCCGAAAGTGGTTTCGCCCACGATTAGGCCGCGGTCGTGGTCTTGAATCGCACCCGCCACGATCTCTGCCGCCGATGCCGTGCCTCGATTCACCAACACTACGATGGGATATTCTTTCCCACCATCGCCATGAGTCGCTGTGTACCGCTTTTCCGGAGACGACCGGCCATGGTGCGAAACGATCAACTGGCCCTTGCGCAGGAACTTGTCCGCTACGCCCACGCCTTCACTCAACAAGCCGCCGGGATTCTGGCGCAGGTCAAGGATCAAGCCTTTCAGGTCGCCCATCTGGTCGAGTGCGTCGCCGACTTCTTTTTCGGTAGTTTCATTGAACCCGCTGACGTGCATGTAGCCGACACCGGGACGAATCAGGAAGTGCAGATCTACGCTGTAACGCGGAATCTCATCGCGCACCACGGCAAATTCAATTGGCTTGTCCGCGCCTTCGCGCACAATGGTGATGTGAACCGTCGTCCCCTTGGGGCCCTTCAGCAGATCGGCAACGTCGCCAGTACTCATGTTGTCAGTCGGTTTTCCATCCACCGCGACAATAATGTCTCCCGGACGAATGCCGGCGCGATAGGCAGGCGTACCCACGAAGGGCGCAATCACAATTACTTTATTGTTGCGGGGGCCGACCGTCATGCCGACGCCGTAGTATTTGCCGCGCTGGTCCTCGCGCAGCAGCGAGTAAGCTTTGGGATCGAAAAAATTCGAGTGCGGATCAAGCACATGCAGCATGCCGGGAATGGCGCCGTTGTAGATGGCTTTGTCCGGATTGACCGGCTCGGCGTAGTTCTGTTCAACGACGCTGTAGACGTCGGTGAAGGTGTGCAGGCTGTCGCGCACGTCGGAATCGCCGCCGGGGGCTGCCGACGGGTTGATCTTCTGGCCAAATACCAGACCGAAAAAGCCGCAACTCACAAGAATGACGACTACGAGGAAGAGTGTCCGACGAGAACTACGAACCATCATTATTTCCTTTGGTCCGGGGATAAATCGGCCCGGCTACCGCGTCTGAGCGCAGTATAACATGCAGCTTTCGCTCTTAAATAGAGCCTTTTCCAGTCCAGAGGTAACCAAAAAGCTATCTGCCTCTGACAGGTAAGATGCGCTAACCCGGCAATAGGTTCGGGGTCGCGTTGCCGCTCTTCCCCGGTGGGCAGTATGATGAAACGCATGGGGTTTTCCGAGACCATCTTCCTGTTTTTTCTGGCTCTGCTGATCTTTGGGCCGAAGAAGCTGCCGGAGATCGCCCGCCAGGTGGGTAAGGTGCTGAACGAGTTAAGGCGCGCCTCGAACGAGTTCAAGTCCCAGATCGAGTCTGAGATTTCTCACTTGGAACGGGAGCAACAGCGGAACACGCTGCCGGCTTCGGAAAAGCCCAGGAATACGGTGGCTGCACTGCCTTCAGGCGAATCCTCTTCCTCGGGTCAGCCCGATCAATCTGCCATGGCAAAGGGTCCCGATGCCTGAGATGACCGCAGAAGTACCTTCGCAAGAACATGTTCCCGACGCCATGCCGGCCATGAGCTTTCTTGAGCACCTCGAGGAACTGCGGAAGCGGATTGTCTATTCCATCATCGCGATCGCGGTAGGTTTTTTCGCCTGTTGGGGCTATGCCGACAGAATCGTGGGCTGGATGCAGCAGCCGATCATGGACGCGCTAAAGCACAACGGCATGCCGCAGACGCTGGTGTACTTGAATCCCACCGATCCTTTTAATCTTTATTTGAAAATCGGGGCGATGGCCGGCGTGTTCGTGACCTGTCCGTTCGTTCTGTATCAGGTGTGGATGTTCATTTCGCCGGGGCTTTATCGCAACGAAAAGCGCTATGTTCTGCCTTTCATGGTTTCGACGATTGGCTTGTTTTTGTCAGGGGGATATTTCGGTTACAAACTGGTGTATCCGGCAGCACTGGAATTCTTGATCGGCTACGGCAAGCAGTTTCAGCCCATGATCACGATTCACGAGTACACGGATCTGTTTCTGACCGTGATTCTGGGATTAGGCCTGGTCTTCGAGTTGCCCATTCTGGTGTTCTTCCTGGCTTTGATGGGAGTAGTGAGTGCGGGCTGGATGTGGCGCAACGTGCGCTACTCCATCCTGGTGATTTTCATCATCGCGGCAATCATTACGCCAACGACTGACATTCTGAATATGTGCATCTTTGCCGCGCCGATGGTTGTGCTGTATCTGCTGAGCATTGGCATCGCGTACCTGGTCCATCCCAAGCAGCGCCGGGCGCGGCGTGAAAGAAAGGGAGCATGAGAGTTTTCAGGATTATCGGCTTGATGTGCTTTTTGAGCCTGGTAGCGTGCTCGAAGCAGAAGGAAGCGGACGCTGCGGCTCCCCCAGACAACGCCTCTGCTCCGGCCACCGCGGATTCAGTAGGCACTCCTGACACAGGCCCTACGCCGTCATTCGATTCGGCTCGCGCCATGCGGTACGTAAAGGAAATCGTGGCCTTCGGCCCTCGTCCTCTCGGCAGCGCCAATCACAAGAAAGTTGAGGACTACATCCACGCCCAGTTGAAAGGCGACGTGGTCGAAGATGACGATTTCACGGTTGGCACCTCAGAAGGAAAGCTTCCCGTCCACAACATCGTTGCGAAGTATCCCGGCACGCATGATGGAATCATTGTGATTGCCAGTCACTACGACACTAATTGGCCATTGCGTAGCACGGCATATGTGGGCGCCAATGATGGCGCTTCTTCCAGTGCGTTGCTTTTGGAAATCGCCAACCAGCTACGCGGCAAAACCTTGGACGGTTACAGCGTGTGGCTGCTGTGGGACGATGCGGAAGAGTCGATGAGGCTGCCGTGGTACGACCCGGAGGCGCTTTACGGCGTTCGGCACCTCGCTCAGAAATGGCAGGATGACGGAACCATCAAAAAGATTAAAGCGTTCCTTTTGGAAGACATGATCGGCGACGCGGACCTAAACATTGAGCATGATCTGAGTTCCACGCCGTGGCTGGAGGATCTGATTTATCAGTCGGCGAAACGCCGGGGCTATCAGTCTCACTTCTTTGCGCGATCCATCCCCATGACCGACGACCACGAGCCCTTTCTGGAGCGCGGAATTCCCAGTGCCGACTTGATCGATTTTAACTACGGTTACAACAATGTTTTCTGGCATACAACGGATGATACGGTCGATAAACTGAGTCCGAAGAGCCTACAGATTGTGGGTGAGGTGACCCTGGAAACGGTGCAGGCGCTGGATAAGAAGCCTTAACGCAAAGAACGAAGAGAAAGCCGCGGAAGCCGCGCAGAAAATCTCTCTCTTTTCTTTTTTCCCATTCTCATTTCTAATGCGGCTCTATGCGAACCGCGAAAATTTGCTGTCTTCTCCTGGTTGTAACTGCCGCTTTTGCCCAGCAACCTGGCGACAAAGTAATTACTGAAGCGCTTAAACCCTCTTCTCTCGAGACCAACCTGCGCCGGCTGACTGACGAGATCGGCGGACGAGTTCCGGGAACTCCCGCCATGCAACGCGCCGTCGATTGGGGCGTCAGTGCTTTCAAGGCAGCGGGCGCCGATAGCGTGCACACCGAGGACTTCACGATTCAAGCGTCCTGGGCTGAGGGTGCGACGAAGATGACAGTCGTTGCTCCGGAATCGTTTGTGGTGCGACTGGTGTCTTTGTCGTGGGCGCCGGCGCTGGCGCCGCAGCAGCATGTGCGGATTATCTCTATCGGCCATGGTTCGGCAGAGGAGTTCGCCAACGCTGGCAATTTTGCCGGCGACATCCTATTGATAAGTACCAACGAGATGCACAGCTGGGATGACTTGTTTGCCGAATACCTGAACGCTCCCGGCATCATCGATCGCGCGGTCAAGGGGAAAGCGTTGGCCATTGCGTTCCAGTCCACGCGGCCGCATGACCTGCTTTATCGTCACACCGATTCTTTCGCGGGAGAGATTTGCCACCTGCCCATGGTGCAGGTAGCGCGCGAGGACGCAGGACGGATGGCGCGGCTGCTGGAGTCGGGACAGAAGCTCTACGCCGATCTGGCGATTCCTAACCACATCGGTGGTCCAATCACGACGACGAATGTGGTCGCAGAAATACGCGGCAGCGAGAAGCCGGATGAGTTCGTGGTACTGGGCGCGCATTTGGATTCCTGGGAACTGGGCACCGGCGCACTCGATAACGGATGCAACGCGGCGCTGGTGATCGATGCGCTGCGGGCGATCAAGGCTTCCGGCCTGCAGCCGCGGCGCACCATACGGTTTATTTTGTTTTCCGGAGAAGAAGAAGGGCTGCTGGGATCGCACGCCTACGTTCGCGCTCACCGCAGCGAACTCGACAAGGCTGCGGGGATGGTGGTTTTCGATTCTGGAAGTGGAGCTACCACCGGGTTTTCGCTCGGAGGACGGAAGGACTTGGTGAATGTCGTGACTACGCTAGTTGCCCCGCTTCAGCAGTTCGGCGCCACCACCCTGACGACTGACATGTCATGGGGCACCGACCACTTTGACTTCATGCTGGAAGGCGTACCGACCTTCATGGCCAATCAGGAAGAAGCGAACTATCTGATCAATTACCACGCCATGTCGGACACTTTCGACAAAGTAGACATGGCGCAACTCAAGAAGCACGTCGCCGAAGCCGCCTACTTGAGTTTCGCACTGGCGAATGGCGCGGAAAGAGTGGGACCCCGATATACCCGCGCTCAGATTGAACAGGCCATGCATGAAACCCATGCGGATGATCTAATGAAGACGTTCGGCATGTGGGACGACTGGGAGAAGGGAAAGTTGGGAAGGACAGAATAAACTCGCTTTGCTAGCTAGATTGCGGCGCACGCCGGAGGAAGTGAGTGAACCAACTTCTGTTCTGGGTTCTATTCAATCTTTTCGTGCTGGCTATGCTGGCCGTGGACCTGTGGGTTTTTCATCGGCCCGGCCACACTGTCCGGTTTCGCGAAGCTCTGGCCTGGAGTATTGGCTGGGTGCTGCTGGCGATCGCGTTTGCCGCGCTGGTTTATTTCTCGCATGGACGCCAGACTGCGGTCGAGTTCACTACCGGCTACATTATTGAGTTGTCGCTTAGCGTCGATAATCTTTTCATCTTCCTTCTGATCTTCCGTTACTTTCGCGTTCCGTCCGAGTACCAGCACAAAGTCTTATTTTGGGGGATTGTGGGCGCGCTGGTGATGCGCGGAGTGTTTATTGTGGTCGGAATCGGATTGATCCGGCAATTTCATTGGATCATTTTCGTGTTCGGCGCGTTTCTGGTTTATAGCGGCATCCGGTTGCTGGGCGAGAAAGAAGCGGGAATTGATCCCGAGAAAAATCCAGCGGTGCGCCTGTTTCGCCGCCTGATTCCGGTCACCGCTGGCTACGAGGGAGACAAGTTTCTGGTACGGTGTCCGGAACTCCACGCCACGCCCTTGCTGGTGGTGCTGGTTCTGGTGGAAGTGACAGATCTTCTGTTTGCTACGGACTCTATTCCCGCAGTGTTGGCCATCACTCTCAAGCCGTTCGTGGTTTATACGTCCAATGTGTTTGCGATTCTTGGCCTGCGGTCCCTGTATTTCGTGCTGGCTGGGATGATGGACGTCTTCCACTACCTGCATTACGGGCTGGCAGTGGTGTTGATCTTCATTGGCGGCAAAATGCTGGCGTCGGATTATTTCGACATTCCGACAGTTTGGGCGTTGGCTGCGGTGGGAGGAGTGTTACTGATTTCGATGGCGGCGTCGGTGGTGAAGCCTAAGCAACAGGGCTAGAGGATGGCGCAAACGTCCTTGACCTAAATGCCACTCTTAACGAAACGCTCATTGGCTTCAATCACCAAACGATTACTTTTGTATTCGGCGATCACTAAGTCCAAGGCACGGTCGATGGTCTCAGTTTCGGTCTTGGCTCGCAAAGCTTTTTGCGCACGTTTGATCTTCGCCGCGTCCAACTGAAAGTGCTTGCGTGACCGACTCTTCGCCGCTCTCATCGAATTATCCCTCAGCTTAGGATACTCCCGAACGCTCTACTCAAACCGTATGGAATCACCCTTAATGACGGAATGCTTCAGGAACTTGGCATCGTTGTGGGCGGGGAAATCGAGACGGTAGTGAGCGCCGCGGCTTTCTTCGCGAGCTAGAGCGGCACGGGCAACCAGGGTTCCCACCAGATGAATATTGCGAGCTTCGAAGGCCCGCCGGGTTTGAGGATGGGCGACACGGGGGCAAATCTGGCTGAGTTGGTCGAGAGCTCGTTTCAAGTCCGCACCGGTACGAACAATCCCAACATCGCGCCACATCAAATCCTGAATCTCGCCCATGACTTGTTCGATGGGCGCGTCCATGGGGCCGTTTGACGCAAGGGGTCGAACGGTGCGAATGGCTGCGGAAGACTTACCCAGTTCGTTGCGCATGACCTGGCCAGCCCGGGCGCCGAAGACCAGTCCTTCAAGCAGAGAATTACTAGCCAGCCGGTTGGCGCCGTGAACGCCGGTGGCGGCAGCTTCTCCAGCGACGTATAGGCCGGGCAGCGTGCTGCGGCCATCGAGGTCGGAACGTATGCCACCCATGGAGTAATGCGCGGCCGGACGGATGGGAATCAGTTCCGTGGTGATGTCAATGTTGTACTGGAGGCAGGTGGCGTAAATGCGTGGGAAGCGCGCCTTCACGTGGTCGGCGTCGAGATGGGTAAGGTCGAGATAGACGACGGGATCCTTGGTGCGGCTGACTTCGAGTTCGTGAACAATGGCTCGCGCAACAACATCGCGCGGGGCCAATTCGGCCATGGGGTGGTATTTGGGCATGAAGCGATCCATCTCTAGATTGCGCAAGTACGCGCCTTCGCCGCGCAAGGCCTCGGAGAGCAGAAAGCGCGGAGCCTTTTTTAGATACAACGCTGTGGGATGAAACTGGATGAACTCCATGTCACTGACTTCGGCGCCGGCGCGGAAAGCCATGGCGATTCCATCGCCGGTCGCGACGCTGGGATTAGTAGTGTTGCGATAGAGTTGTCCCAGGCCACCAGTGGCAAGCAGCACGGCGGATGCGCTCATCTGTTCCTGCTGGCCAGTTTCGGTGATCAAGTGAATGCCGCAGACCCGGCCGGCTTCGACGATTAAGTCAGTGGAGAACTCGAACTCCATGACGGAAATGTTTTTCAGCGACTGGGCCTTGGCGTAGAGGGCGCGAAGAATTTCGCGGCCGGTGGAGTCGCCGTGCGCGTGCAGGATGCGGTTGCGACTGTGCGCGCCTTCGCGGCCGAAAGTTAGTTTGGTGCCTTGCCGGTCAAATTCCGTCCCCCATTGAATCAACTCCTCGATGCGCTCAGGAGCATCCTCCACGAGCACCTTGGCGGCCTCGGGATTGCAGAGTCCGTCGCCCGCTTGCAGTGTGTCTTGCAGGTGGAGACTGATTTCGTCTTCATCGCTCAGGGCGGCCGCAATGCCGCCTTGAGCCCATTGGGTATTGGAGTCAGAGACCTCGCGCTTGGCCAGGACTGTCACCGAACCGGCAGCCGCGAGATCGATGGCGGCACGCAGGCCGGCAACTCCGGCGCCGACGACCAGAAAATCGGCTTGGGACTGCGCGGGCGGCATACAAAAATGGTATCACCTACTGCGCGACGGACGCGCCCAGCCGTAAGTTATGATGATGTTTCATGTCTCGCGTGACCATTGCGGTATCGCCCCGTCCTTACGAGGCCATCATTGAAGCCGGTCTGATGGCGAGGGTCGGGGCACGTCTCCGGGAGGTGTTAGGCGTCCGCAACCAGTTGTTTGTGATCACGGTGGCTCCGGTGCGCCGCAGGTGGGGCAAGAAATTGATGGCGTCGTTGGCCGGGGCCGGCTTCAAGGCGCAGTTCGTGGAAATGCCGGATGGAGAGCGCAGCAAGCGACTAGCCACTGTTGAGCAACTGGCGGGGAAGTTGGTACATCTGGGCGCGGATCGCGACGCTGTGGTGGTGGCTTTCGGTGGCGGTGTAGTTGGGGATGTGGCCGGACTGCTGGCATCGTTGTACATGCGCGGCCTGGACGTGGTGCAAATTCCCACGACGGTCCTGGCCCAGGTGGACGCTTCGATCGGCGGAAAGACTGGAGTTAATCTTCGAGCGGGGAAGAATCTGGTGGGAACGTTTCATCAGCCACAGGTAGTGCTGATCGATCCGCAAGTGCTTTCGACGTTGCCGGAGCGTGAGTTCCGCGCCGGGCTGTACGAAGTGCTGAAGTGCGGAGTGATTGGCAGACCGGAGTTGTTCAACCGTCTGGAGAAATTGGAAGTGCAGCAATTAAGGAACGACGCTGCTGCCTTGGAATGGTTTATTGCGGAGGCGGTGAAGCTGAAGGCGGAGATCGTCGCCGCGGATGAACGTGAAGGTGGGCTGCGGCGAGTGCTGAACTTTGGCCACACCATCGGCCATGCGCTTGAGGCGGCTTCGGGGTACCGGCGGTTTCTGCATGGGGAAGCGGTGGGATGGGGGATGATTGCGGCTACCCATATTTCGCGAGCCATGGGCAGGTGCAACGAACAGACCGCGCAGAGGATCACGCAAGCGACGCTCGCTTTAGGTCCGCTGCCAAAAGTGGAAGTACGTGCTCGAGAGATTCTGACAGCGATTCAAGGGGACAAGAAGACGCGTAGCGGAATGGTGCATTTTGTTCTTCCGCGAGAGATCGGGAAGGTGGAGATCGTCGGTGATGTTCCTGATGATGTCGTGGTTGCGGCGGTAGAAGAGATAAAGCTGTTGTCGAAGAACCAGTAACCACATTGAGTAAATCAACTGACAGCACGGTAATTGGAGCGGGTCCGGAGGGAGCGAGCGACCCGCAAGCCGCAGCGCGGGCAGTGCGGGAGATGTTCACGTCGATCGCGCCGCGTTACGACCTGCTCAATCATCTGCTTTCGTTCAATGTGGACCGCATGTGGTGGCGAAAGACGGCGCGGCGTTTTGCTGCGGTCCTGGCCCGGCCGGACGCTACCGTGCTCGACTTATGTTGCGGCACTGGCGACATGACGTTCGCTTTACTACGGCAAGCGGGGAAATCAGGACGCATTTTAGGCGCGGATTTCTCTCACGCCATGTTGCAACGCGCCAACGCGAAATCAGCAGGAACTGCGCTACGGTGGATCGAGGCTGATGCTTTGCGCCTACCGTTCGCCAGCGAACAGTTTGATCTGGTAACGACGGCTTTCGGCTTCCGCAATCTGGCCGATTACAATGCCGGGTTGCGGGAGATTGCGCGGATACTGCGGCCGGGGGGCGAGTGCGGCATTCTGGATTTCGCCGAACCGCGGGGGATGGTCGGAAAACTCTACCGCATTTACTTCAAACAAGTGCTGCCGGTAATTGGGACGATGATTTCCGGCGTGCGCGGACCGTATGCCTATCTGCCGACATCGGTAGAACGCTTTCCTGAGCAGCCGGAAATGATGGAGCGCATGCGAACTGCCGGGTTTCGCGAAGTTTCCTGGACCCCCTACACGTTCGGCATAGCCGGGCTGTATTGGGGCAGAAGATGAGCCCTAAGGCGTGATTTCGAACACGACACCGCACGTAAACTTGGGAGCGCACGCATCGCCGCCTTCCTGAGTTGTTCCGTAGAGGCTGCCCGCATTGTCCATGACCAAGCCGCCGGCCGGACCTGCCCCGCCAGAGCCCCCAGCGAAGCTGTGCAGCACAGTCTCGTTGCCGCTCGTATCCAGTTTGAACACAACCCCGTCGCCACTTCTGCCGCCACCGAAGTACGTGGCTCCATAAAGATTCCCGGATACGTCCCGTACCAGAGGGCCCACTGGCTCCTCGCCGTCGGCGCACTCGGAAAGCGAACAGAAGGAATAAAGCACCGTCTCCGACCAACTCCCGTTCTGTTGTGGCGACAGCTCGAAGACCGTGCCGCAACCCGAGAAACCGCACCCTTCGCTGGTGCCGCCGCTTTCGGTTGTTCCATACAAATTTCCCATGGCAAAGAGCAAAACCGAGTCGGGAACAGCCCCGTCGCCACCCCCGAAGGTGTGCAGTATGGTCTCGTTGCCGGCAGAGTCGATCTTGAATGCCACTCCGACCCCGCTGTTGCAGAAACCAGCGCCACCCTCAGAGGCCACCCCATATAGATTGCCCGCCGAATCGAGAGTAACGCCTGGCCCGGCGAAGCAGCCGTCGGATCCCCCGGTAAAGCTGTAAAGTATGGTCTCGTTACCAGACATATCTATTTTGAACACTGCGCCGAGTGCGTGATCGCCACCGAGCTGGGTTGTTCCGTACAGGTTCCCTGCCCCGTCCTCGATCAGGAGCGACTGCGGAAAAAACCCGTCCGGCGTCGCCGTAAACTTGTGAATCACGGTCTCCTTGCCCCTAGGGTTCAGCTTAAAGACGGTTCCGCAACCAGACGACCCGCACGAGGGCTCGTTATCGCCGCCGGACTCGGTAGTGCCATAGAAGTTTCCCGCCGCGTCGCGAAAGAGACCCGCTTGGGGCTCCATTCCGTTCGCGCCGCCAAAGCTGTACGAGCCCACCAGTTTGCCCGTCTTGTTCAGCATAAACGCGGTGCCGCAACGGTCCGTGCCGCAGTTTCCTGTCCCGCCAAAGGCGGTCGTGCCGTAGAGGTTACCAGCGGCGTCTCTGACCAAAACGCCTTCAGGGAACGCACCGTCCTTGCCATCGAATGTGTGCAGCACCGTGAACGTCTGCGCCCGCGCCGGGGTGGGCATAATCGCTGCCGCCAGCAGCAACGCCAGGAAAATCCGGGAAACTAACTTTGCCGCAGAACTGGGTTGCATGGCTCAGTTACCTCACATTCAAGGCTGGGCCGTGGGGAAGGGGAACATCGGGCCACATCCTGGGAGCGGAGTTTAGCACGGAATTCGGCACCCAAACCGACCCACACGGTCGCAGGAGTTGAGGAAAGGCAGATTCTCAACTGAAGCGGTTCGGAATGACAAGAAATTGCAGACTGTGACGGCGTGCTGAAGGCGTGCCCTTTCAAAGCTTCTTGGTCGATAGGGGTCCCCCAACAAGGGTCGGAGTTAGCAAGCTGTGTAATCAGCCAGCATTTCTGAATAAGTCCGCGATCTTCGACAAGTCGTCGCCAGCCACGCCCCCAATCACAAAATAATGCAGCCCATTCTGGCTCCAACTGCGGAAGTTGAAAGTCTCCTGTTGCCGTTGCAGCGTGGAATCCGACTTGGGCAAATGGCCCACTGCGCGCTCCTGGAAAATGAAAACTGATACCTGGTGTTTGCGAATCAGGTAGAGCAACTCCGCCCCAGGCGATTGTCCGAGATATGCAATACGGCCACCGACCAAAGTGATTTCGGGATTCTGCAATTCCGGCAGATTGAACGCGAACGGAATTTTTCCCTCGAACCAGGGCTTCACGGTGTGGCGATCCGAAGAGATAACATCGACAGGGTTCGGACTGGCGAGCGCGGTTACATGCAGATCGGCAAGTTCGCTGTAGGTATTCCGCAGGGCAAGACGCTGGTCTCTGACGGACAGGGCAACAGCGACAAATAGTGCCAGGACCATGGCCGTGGCAGGAAGCCAGAACCAAACTGCCGGACGGCGGGGACGGGCTGCGATGCTTTGTCGGACCTTCTGGCGGAAATCCGCGCTTGGAGTGTAACGGCGCCCAACAGACTGTACCGCGCGCTTGAACTGGACCTGCCGAAGTGCATCGGCAGTGCAAGCGGAACAAGTACGCAGGTGAGCGTCCATTTCCTTCATCTCAGCAGAGGAGATCTCGCCGTCCACGTAAGTTTCGATTTGTGCTGTCCATTTATCCATTGTCAGACCCTCACCAACTTCTGTTGCAGGATCTTGCGAAGCGCTTTACGGGCACGAGAAAGGCGGGACATCACGGTTCCTATGGGGATGGACAAGGTCTCAGATATCTCCTGGTATGACATCTCCTCGGTTTCGCACAGTAGAAGGATTTCGCGGAAGTGGACCGGAAGTGTCTCAAGTGCATCCTGGACTACCTTGTGTTCGGAATGGGAGATGAGAACGCTTTCCGGTGTCTCCGGTCCAGCCGAGATTTCGTCGGCATCTTCTGCATCCAGTGGGATCATGGCGGTCGCTTTCAACCCAGTACGCGAGGTGAGGAAAGTGTTGCGGAGTATGCGATAGATCCAAGCCCGGAAATTCGTCCCGGCTTGAAACGATGCGAATCCCCGCAAAGCCTTGGCGTAGGTCTCCTGCACTAGGTCTTCAGCTTCCGTCCGATCCTGGGTGAGCCAACAGGCGAAGTTGTAGAGCTGATCAAAAAGCGGCATCGCCAGCTCTTCGAACGTCGCAGCTGTCACTCGCCCTGATTGCACCTCCATAGAGTAAACCGGAATTCCAGGGATTTATTCCAAGCCCGTGAAAATTAGTTTGTGGCCTCGCGACAGCCAGCGAGGACGACGCCACAACTCAAGAGGCCGCTACGGAATGGCGCTCGACTGTTGGCGTGGTGAAAAGGAATCGGCGAACGCGTCTCGCACGGTATAGCGAATCACGTTCTCATGGTCCTCGCCCAGGAAACGGTGCAGGCGGTCGGTACTCATGATGTATTCGCCGGTCATATAGGGCATGGCTTCGGGCGGAATCGCAGAGATGCCCAACTTCCACATGAACTTCAGGACCTGGAAGAAAGCCCATTTCCCCGGAACACGCACCAGTTTAGCTTGGGCAATTTCGATGCACTGGGCAAAGGTAAGCGCTTCGCCTCGTCCGGCGACATTGAGAATAGTCAGGCGCTGGGCTTCTGGTTCGGTCTTGCTGACGATTGCCGCCAGCAGGCGGGCGACGTCGTCCACGTGGACAAACTGAATCTTGTTTTCGAGATACTTCTTTCCATAGGGAAGCATGCAAGGCAAACGTTTGCCTTGGGATCGCATCTCGACAGCCCGCTTTCCGTGTCCATTGGGCGTGCCACGAAACGCGCCCATCAAATAGTTTTCCATGCTAGCCCCCGAAAATATGTGGGGACGCAATAAGTAAACACTGCAACCCCGCAACGCCGGCGCGCGCTGCTGCACGACACGGTCAGCTTCCATCTTGTGAATGGCGTAGGGAAGGGTATGAGCGGAGAGTGGAGAGTCTTCAGTTGCGGGCGCGGGTAAATCTGAACCGTAGGCCGACACGCTGCTGGGGAAAATAAATTTCTTAACAATTGGCTCGGTGCGATTAGCCTCGGTGATCGCCTCCATCACTCGTGCTGTGCCCGCAACGTTGATCTGCCACATGCGATCAAGGTCAAGCACACCGGTACGCAACGGGTCGATCACGAACGCCAAATGGACCACGGCAAAAGGCCGAACCTTTTTCAGGAGCAGGAATAACTCGCGACAGGATTCCTCAAGCGCGAGGTCTATGCGTTCAAAGGAGAGGGACGCAGAGGCTGCCGGCGGATTCAGGTCCACTCCGATGACCTGATAATCCGCCAACAGCGGCAATAGTCGCGATCCTAGATTGCCAGAAACCCCCGTGACCACCACGGCTGGCTTCAGACCGTCCATTATTTCGGTCCAGGAGGAGTTGGCCTCATGGGCATGGGGGCCCGCGAAGGCTGCTCTGGCCCGAAATAGGCGTCATTCAGCGTAGGTGTCGCCGATTGCTGTGCGGCTGCGGTTTCCTCCTGCAGGCGCTGCGAGCGCAGGGTTCCCTTGATTTCATCCCTTGCCTGGTCCAGCGACAGGGTGTCTTTGGACTTGAGCTTGAAAATGAAGTATCCGTTCTGGTCGGCGATGACGGCAGATACTTCACCCGGCTTCATATCCATCACTGAAGCCTGCGCGGGAGGCAAGGTGGCGCGCCGGGTTTTTCCCATATCGACGGTGGGTGTGGCGCCTTTGAGTCCGGCTGCGGTATAGGCTTCCGCCTGTAGCTTAGCGAAGTCCTCACCGGCCGCCGCTCGCTTTTGCAGCTTGGCAGCTTCGTCCTTCATGTCCTGTTCGGCTTTTGCTTTGTCCTTTTCCTCGTCTGCGGCGCTTTGCTTCTTTGCACTCTTCTCGTCCTTGTCATCCTTGTCCTTGTCGTCGAAGACGAGCGGTTGCTCTGCTTTTGGAATGTAGATGCGCTCTAGTTCCGCTTGCTCGAACTTGGCCAGGTTGGCATGATAGTAGTCCTCAATATCCTTATCGGGGATCTTCGATGCCTCATCCTGAAGGGCTCGGCTCAGTTCCTGCGATAAGACCTGGATGCGTTGCAGCCTCATGCGTTCTTCGTAACTCGGGGTTTTGTCCAGGCCCATTTCTTCCGCCTTGTGGGCCATGACTAAAGCTCGGGCGTAACGGTCAGCGAAAGACCGCCGGGCACGTCCCGGCATTGAGGGTTGTATAGCGTCGACCACCTTTTCGAACTGGGCCCGCGTAATCACCGTCTTGCAAGCCGCTCCCGTGATCTTGTCAGCGGTTGGGTGGTCGCACATCCCAGTGATTGTGATCACGGGCGCGTCGGGCGGAACATCAGCCGCGGGCGCAGGTGTCGCCGGTGGCGGAGCAGTGGTGGCCGCTGGTTGTTGCCCAGGGGGCAGAGGTTTTGGGCTGGCTGCCTGGCTCCAGGCCATAGCACCCAGCAACAGACATACCAAGCAGTATTTAAACATTTTAGGGATTCCTCCAGAAACGATCAAAGTACGAGTAAAAATCCTAGCACAAAGTCGGCGTTGAGTCGGCATGGACTTGGTAATTGAGCGAGTTCCGGCTTGGCGGCAGGGGTGCGAGCGGCGATAATGCCTCATGGCAGGATCTCTGGCCGGTTACAGTCCCGACTCCATGCGTGCGGAAAAGCGCGCCGTTGCCGGCAGCTCGGTGCTGGCTGCGATTGCCATTACTACGCTGAAAGTCGTGGTCGGGATCACCACCGGCAGCTTGGGTATTCTGTCGGAAGCCGCCCACTCGGGGCTTGACCTGGTGGCTGCAATCGTCACTCTGCTTTCCGTGCGAGTATCGGACAAGCCCGCCGATGCCGATCACCAGTACGGTCATGGCAAGGTGGAAAACTTTTCCGCCTTCATCGAGACCGGGCTGCTGCTGCTGACCTGCGTATGGATCGTCTACGAAGCCGTTAAGCGGCTCTTCTTTCATCGCGTGGAAATAGAGCCTAGCCTGGCGGCTTTTGCGGTGCTGTTCATTTCCATGGCAATTGATTTCTGGCGCTCCCGGGCATTGGGCAGAATTGCCACTAAGTATGACAGCCAGGCGCTGGAGGCGGACGCGCTGCACTTTTCCACCGATATCTGGTCAAGCGGAATGGTGGTGCTGGGACTGCTGCTGGTGGCGATGGGCCGGAAGTACGGTGTGGCATGGCTACGGGCTGCCGATCCAGTGGCGGCGCTGTTTGTTGCCGGGGTAGTTGTGTATGTAAGCTCGCGGTTGGCGCGGAAGACCATCGACGCTTTGCTCGATGCCGCGCCCTCGGATGTGCGCAACAAGATCCTGTCGGCCCTCAGGGGAGTGGAAGGTCTGCTGGAAGTGGATCGAGTGCGAATCCGGCGCGCGGGCAACCGCTATTTTGCGGATTTATCGGTAAGTCTGGCGCGCAACGTGACGTTCCAGCGCTCGGAGCAAGTGTCTGATGCAGTCACGGCGGCGGTGCGCGAGGTTCTGCCGGATGCTGATGTAGTGGTGCATCCCATCCCCCGGGCTGATCGCAAGGAGAATATTTTCGACCGGGTGCGGGCGGTGGCGACGCGCCACAATCTGAATGTTCATGACGTCAGCGTCCAGGACCTGCAAGGACGACTGCATGTGGAACAGCACCTTGAGCTGCATGAAGAGCTGAGTTTGAAAGATGCTCATAACCAGGTAAGTCTGCTGGAATCCGAGATTCGAAGCGACGTTCCAGAGATCTCATCGATCCTGACCCACATTGAAAGCGAGCCCGCCACCATCGAGCCCGGCGATGAAATTGTGCGGGATGCAGCTTTGGAGAAGAAACTGATGACCATTGTGAAGGAGTTTCCCGAGGTGCTGGACGTTCACGACGTCGAGGTGAAACGGGTGCGCGGGCGAATTTACGTGTCGTGCCACTGCACGTTTTCCGACGAGTTGCCGCTTTCACGCGTGCATGAAATCCAGACTGAGCTGGAAATTCGTTTCAAACAGGAAGCGCCGGAGTTGTTCCGAGTGCTGATTCATCCTGAGCCCCAGACTGATAATCGAAGGTGAGAATTCATGACAGAGGCACACGCGAGGTGGAAACACAATCAAGAGTTCGAGGCCGCTGCCAGCAGCGGCCATTCGATCATTGTCGATGGCGACAAAAAGGCCGGCAATAGTCCCATGGAACTGCTGCTAATTGGTCTTTGCGGATGCACTGGTTATGACGTCGTCAGCATTTTGACGAAAAAGCGTGAGGCGTTTACCAGTCTGGAGGTGCGAGCCGAGGCGGAGCGAGCGGCCAACCCGCCGACGGTGTATACGGAGATAAAGCTGATCTATCGAGTCGGCGGCAAAGTTTCCCACAAGGCAGTTGAGGACGCAGTACGGCTTTCGGAAGAGAAGTATTGTTCGGTGGCAGCCATGCTGAACAAGACGGCCAAAATCAGTTATCGGATTGAGTACACGGACGAGTAGCGGAAGGGGCTAGCCATGAGTTTATCCTGTAATCTACTGGCTTGCCGACTCGATCCCACCCTCTGCGGGGATACTTCTACATCGCCACCGCAGCATTCCTTTGGGGAGTCGCGGCCACGCTGGGCCGGGCAGCATTCACCGGGCGGCTGCTGCCTAACGGACAGGCGCTCGGTGCGATCGATCCACTGATACTGTCGCAGAGCCGGGCAACGTTTTCGTTGTTGATATTGTCGGTTGTGTTGCTGGCAGTTCGTGGACCGCGTCGGTTGCAAATACCGGTGGCCGACGTTCGGCGAATGTTTCTACTGGGAGTGCTGGGCGTAGCCGCGTCGAATTATCTCTACTACGTGGCCATTCAGCGTACGAACGTGGCGACAGCCATCACTCTGCAATACACCGCGCCGGTTTGGGTTCTGCTTTATACGGTGGCACGAGGACTGCAAAAGCCATCACTGCAGCGGGTCGCGGCGGTCGCTTTGGCCGTAACGGGAATTTTTCTGGTGATTGGCATCTTTGGCGCAGGTGGGTTCCGCCTCGATGCCATTGGCGTGGCGGCAGCATTGCTGGCAGCATTGTCTTTCGCTTTTTACAACGTCGGCGGCCATAGCATTCTTGCGCGCTACGACCGCTGGACCGTGCTTCTCTATACTTTGATCTCTGCGTCGTTGTTCTGGATGGTGGTAAACCCGCCGTGGAAGATCGTAGCCGCGCACTACGGGGGAAGCCAATGGTTGTTCCTGTTGGTGTTCTCGCTGATTTCCGTGCTCGGGCCGTTTTCCTTTTACTTTGCCGGCTTGCAGCACCTGGAACCGACGCGAGCCATAGTAGTTAGTTGTCTGGAACCGGTGTTTTCCATCTTGATTGCGGCGTTCGCTTTGGGCGAGATCTTGCGACCCCGACAAACTCTGGGAATTGCGCTGGTATTGGTGGCCATTGTGGTGGTGCAATGGCCGGACCGGAAATCCGCGCAGGCGATTACCCAGCTTGAACCCATCGACTAATCAACAGGTGAGGCAGCACCAACGTAACCATTCTCCCCATTTTTTGCGGCCATTCTCTCTTGAAGCAATGAGATTCTATGTATCTAACTGAGGTCAGTAGTCATGAAACCTTCTCGAATGCTTGTGCTGTTCTTCTTGCTGATCGCGGTGGCTCCTTGTTTCGCGCACCACATGGCTGTAGTCGTCAACAAGGATAATCACGTGGCCGACGTTGCCCCCGCCCAACTGGCTCGCATCTGCCGTCTCGAGGCCAGGAAATGGCCGGACGGAAAAGACGTCACCGTGGTTTTGCACAAGGATTCACCCGGAGAACTGGCTACGCTTGAGCATCTGACGCATATGTCCGAAAGCGAGTTTAAGGCCTTCGTGCTGTCGCATAAAGACTCACTCACTCTGGCCGATTCTGAAGCCGATGTATTGCGCATCGTTGAGACCACGCCTGGCGCGGTGGGATTAGTGGATGTCCGCTCCATTAACGATCAGGTCAATGTGTTAAGGGTGGGCGGAAAGCTACCAATGGAAGACGGCTACCTCTCCCACTAGTTGAAGACCAGTACCTATCCATCAGGCAAACCTGCTGAGCAAATGAAAATAGCGCCGGGCGTGTTTGACGTCTTTGGCGATCTGAGCGCGAAGAGCGTCGATGGACGGAAACTTGATTTCGTCGCGCAGACTTTGCAGAAAATGGATTTCGACGTCAGTCTCCGGCGTCAGTTCAATCGGATGAAAGTTTAATAGATGAGTTTCCACTGCGAAGGAATCGGCGCCGAACGTCGGTCGATTGCCAACGTTGGTAACGGAATCGAAACATTCCTCAACCACGCGGGTGCGGGTGATGTACACACCATCTTTCGGAAGTAACTCTTCGTAACGGTTCAGGTTGATGGTGGGAACCGTGTGTTTGGCGCCGTAACCTCGCCCCCGTCCGGGCGTAGAGAGCACGCTGAAGGGACGAGCCAGCAGGTAGCGCGCCCGGCTCACTCGGCCTTCGCCGATCAACTTGCGAATGTGGCTGCTAGAGACTGGCTCTCCGCGCTGGCGCATCTCGGAATAGACACGGACGCCAAACCCCAGCTGCTTTCCCAGTTCAGAGAGTAGTGTGACGTCTCCGGCGGCTTTGTGGCCAAAGTGAAAATTAAAGCCTTCATGCACTTCGCGCGCCTTCAAGCATTGCTTAAGGATATCTTCGGCAAACTGTTGCGGGGTCAGCAAGGATAAGTCGCGAGTAAAGGGGAGCAGCAGCAGGGCATCGAGACCGCTGGTCTGGAGCAGGCGAATCTTTTCTGACGAGGGAGTGATGAGTTTCAAGGCCAAGTCCGGTCGCAAAATGCGCAACGGATGAGGCTCAAAGCTCACCGCGACGGCCTTGGCTCCCAACTCTCTTGCACGCAGGACGATATTGGAAATGACTTGACGGTGGGCCCGATGCACGCCATCAAAGTTGCCCACACTAACGATGGTCGGCCCGAAACCGGCGGGAATGTCTTCGAGTTTGTGAAAAACTTGCATCGTCGATCTGCTTTTATCCGCGTTGATCTGCGGCAAGAAATCGGGCAAAAAGCTCAGATTTCAAATTCCAGTTTCATGCCGTCGTAAGAAAGCTGTACGTTGGGCGGCAGGGATGCGTTGGTCGCCGCGTGCGGCAGATCATGGCAAATGTGCGTAAAGAAAGCACGCTTGGGTTTGAGCCTCTCCACAATCCGGAGCGAGTTGTCCACGGTGGAGTGCGTGGGATGTGGCTTGTGACGCAGCGCATCCAGAAAAAGAATGTCGAGGCCCTGGAGCTTGGCCAGGGAAGCCTCGGGAATTTCACTGTGGTCGGTCAAATAAGCCGCACTGCCGGCGCGAAAGCCGTAGATCTCGGTTTCGCCATGAATGACCGGTATCGGTTCGAAGTTGGCGCCGAAAAGCGTCAAAAGCCCATCGATAGGTTTCAGTTCTACCTGCGGTAGTCCACCAAACTTGTAGTCGGCGTCGAAGATGTAACGGAACATGTTGCGGATGAACTCCGCGGCCTCCGGTCGAGCGTAGAGTGGAAGCTTGTCAGGCCGCAGCCGGTATGTCAGAGGCCGAAGATCATCGATGCCGAGAATGTGATCGGCGTGAGTGTGGGTATAAAGTACAGCATCGAGCCGGTGAATCTTTTCGCGGATCGCCTGCTCGCGGAAGTCTGGGGTGGTATCGATGAGAACAGCTCTGTCGTTGTACTCGATCAAGACAGAGGGCCGGGTACGGCGGTCACGCGGATCGGACGAGCAGCACACCGCGCAATCGCATCCGATGGTAGGCACGCCCATCGAGGTCCCACTGCCCAAGACCGTCAACGTTGCTTTCATGGCTTGCTTGAAACTGTGCCTGCGGCCTGGGGCGGGCGCGCCAACGCGTTGGTGACTTCCACGTAGGCCATGCGCAGTTCGTAAAGACAGTTCTGAAGAAAAACTTCTTCGGCGCTGGTGAGATTGCCCTTGGTTTTTTCAGTCAGCAGACTGAGTGTGTCAATCGTCTGGCGCGCGCCGATCAGGTCAACCCGCGGCTGTCCACCCTGTTCGTGCATCAGTCCGAGTTGCAGCATGGCATTCATGTACAGCGAAGCCATGAAGCGTTCGAAGGTCATCTCCAGCTCTTTAGCAGAATGGCCACTCAATTCGACGCGTGTGTCCAGATCTTTGGCAGATTTGCGGTAGGCGTCAGCTTGCTGCTGCTGCTCAGCCGCTGTCGGCGTGGGTGGCATCTCCCCCATTGGTGGCGGAGCCGCGGATGTTGGCTGCGCCTGCGATGCCACATCTGGCTTCGGGCTGGAACTCGAAACTTCTTCTTGCGTGACCTCGGTGCGAGCCTCGCCTTCCGGAGTAAACAGCCGCCGGTCGGTAACGGTAAAGCTTTCCTGCTTTTTCTCAGGCATGGATTTTCCCTTCACAATCTCTATTCTCTAGGCGAAAAGATACCGGTAAACGGCAAATTGCTTACGGTAAGCTGCGCGCTGCCTGCTAGCACTTGCTTGCCGGTAGCAAATTCCCGGCGAATGTAGCCGATGGCTACATGGCGTTCTCCGCCTTTGATCGGTAGGACAGCTGTGCTCGTGATCTCACCGACGTCTTTGCCGTCAACTTGAACCTTGGCGCCAAGTGCGGGCATTGAACCCTCAACTTCGAAGCCGGAAAACTTGCGGTGCACCGCGCCGCGGGAGCGAATGCGTTCCACGATTTCCTGGCCGACGTAGCATCCCTTGCTGAAATGCAAGGAGCGCTCCTGGCTGGTTTCCTGCGGCAAGTCGCGCTCGCGAATGTCCTGACCATAGCGGGGGATTCCTTCGGCGATGCGAAGCAACTCCTGAGCAGCGGCGCTAACCAGTTTAGCCCCGGCCTTAGTTAGTGCGTTCCGCAGCGTCGATACGTGCTCTGGCGCAAGCCATAATTCGTACCATTCGATGCCGGGGTGGTCCCCTCTGATCATCGTAACGGCCGCATTTTGCCAAATCAAATCGGCGAACTGCAAAGCCTCCAGCTGTGGAAACTCGAACCCCGCCTTATGCAATACGTCGGATGCCTTTGGACCCGCGATACCTATGGACTGGCGTTGATCGCTGAGGTCGGCGACTTCAACTTCGTCCATGATGATGTAACGGTCGAAGATTGCCAGCAGCTTTTCCAATTCAGAATGATCGGTGTCCAGCGTCAGTGACTCGCCCCGATTGTAGGCGTACATATCGCCGAGAATGTGGCCCTGCGGATTGAGCAGAAAGGCGTAAACGCCCTTGCCTACAGCCAGGTCACGAATGTTGTTTGTGACCATGCCATTCAGCCAGCGCACCCGGTCGCTGCCGGTGAGCGCAATCTTGGCGCGGCCGTTGAGGTCCAGAAGACCGCAGCCAGACAACAGCTCCGCAAACTCGGAGGGCAGAGTTCCGAGGTTGGTAGACGGCGGAACAGCGTCACTTTGAACGGCAGAGGGAGTCATATCCGATGCTTGAATTATACAAGGCAAGACATGCGCCCTCTGCGTCCTTTGCGGCTCTTCTTTGCGAACTCTGCGGTTAAAGGCTTTTCCTGGCTCCGAGTGTGTTACCTTTTTCACCCGTGAGCCAGAAAAAGCGCATTGCCATCATCCCCGGCGACGGTATCGGGAAAGAAGTGATTCCTCAAGCCGTCAACGTCATTGCCGCCACCGGCGTCGAAGTAGAAACCGCACAGTTCGATTGGGGTGCCGACCGCTATCTTAGTGATGGTGTGACGGTCCCTCCTGACGGCTTTACCATGTTGGAGCGTGACTTCGATGCCATTTTGCTAGGCGCGTTTGGCGATCCCCGGGTGCGAACCAACATTCATGCCAAAGAAATCCTACTGGGCATGCGTTTCAAGATGGATCTTTACGCCAACGTGCGCCCGGTGCGGCTGCTGGATGCGAGCCTATGCCCTCTGAAGGGAATTGAACCGAAGGACATCGATTTCGTCGTGATCCGCGAGAACACCGAAGGCGTGTATACCGATGCCGGGGGCGTGTTCAAGCAGGGAACACCCGACGAGATTGCGGTCCAGGAAGACATCAACACTCGCAAGGGCGTGGAACGCATCATTCGTTACGCCTTCGAATACTGTGAACGGCATACGAAGCTCGACGGCACCAAGCGCAGCCGCGTGCTCATGTGCGACAAATCAAACGCCATGACCCACGCCGGAGGCTTGTGGCAGCGGGTGTTTAAAGAAGTGGCCGGAGAGAATCCGCAGATCAAGGCTGAACACATGTACGTGGACGCGCTTTGTATGCAGATGGTGCGCGATCCGCGGCAGTTTGATGTGATCGTCACCAACAATATGTTTGGCGACATCATTACTGACTTGGCTGCGGGACTCCAGGGCGGGCTGGGCATGGCCGCGAGCGGTAACATTCATCCCGGCAAGACATCGATGTTCGAGCCAGTGCACGGCTCAGCGCCGCCGATCGCTGGAAAAAATGTTGCCAATCCTTTTGGTGCGATTTTGACAGCGGCGATGATGCTTTCGCATTTAGGACTAACCAAAGAGGCCGAGAAGATCGAGTCTGCAGTGCTGGAAGCGGTGCGTCAGAAGAAAACGACAACGGATGTCGGTGGAAGTTTGGGGACGCGGGAAGCGGGCGAGTGGGTGGCGAATAGGGTTGGCCAAGGGTAAGCCAATCGCGGTGAACCTCTTCTAGGTGGACGTCGCTTGCTGACCCATTGGGGCGGAGAGCCGCAGCGGCTCTTCCGGCATCACGATCCACGCAATCGGGTACGCTATCAGGCCCACTCCAGTCAGGAAAGCGGTGAAGAACCAAACCAGCCGAACCAGTGTCACATCCAGATCAAAGTACTCGGCGAAACCGGAGCACACCCCGGCGATTCGGCGGTCAGCCCGTGGGCGAAGCAACCGTTTTCGGGCCAGCACCGATCCTACGCGAGTGCCGCAGTAGGCGCAGACATTGGCGTCGTCCTGGATGACCTTCCCACAGTAGTTGCAGTACATAGGCCGCCTCCTGAACCATGGTACGAACTTCAGGATACACCGGTTCCCAACAAAACAGCGCTTCCAACCTGTTCGTCGCGTGACTTCCCGCGAACCAAGACGGTTACTCACGGGTAAACACTCTACGGGTGCAAACTCTACACAAATAGGGATTCATCCCGATAATCTTTGCCGGGAACAGGTAAATCCTGCTCGGGCATTGGGATGGTGGCAAATCTAGGTTCGAAAGTTGGGGTATTTTTGCAACAACTTACGAGAGCTTAGCTTTGGCCCGTGGTTTGCGGCTGAAGTGGGAAAGGATTGCCATGTCGCAAGCCGTCCATAACCCAACCCAAGAGTTTTGGCAGCCCCCGGTTGCCCATCCCCAGTCGTTACCTGCCCTCGAAAACGCCTGTGCGGGCTGCGGCTCGGAGTTCATGGTAGGGGCACGTTTTTGCCATGTCTGCGGTGGTTCGCGTGCGACCAAAGCGGCGGCTGGCCCGATCCCTGTCTGGATGCAGCCACTCGAGTTCCTTAAGGCTTTAGAGTTCCAAAGCGTCAAAGATTGGTTGGGCCTCTCCCCCGCATCGCTGGTCGCCTTCTTTGTGGGGATGGGATGCGTCCTGGCTGCGATGGCCGTCGGTCTCATCTACTCAGTGCAAAGTCTGGCGGATTTCCAAGCTATCCAGCTCTGGCGCCTGGAGTGGTTATTGGCAGCCGTGGTTGCTTTTGTCGCTGGAATCCTGCTGAAGCATGCCGGCACCCGGTAAGCCTAATTCACCGGTTCCGGATCTCCGCTGGTGCTCGTCCTCCGTTGTTGATTCATTCGATAAAGATGGTGCACCGGCCCGATCCCCCGGCCTAGTGGGTGGGCATTTACAATTGCGGCTGCCACATAGGCCTTGGTCAGCAGAACCGCTTCCGGCAGGCCTCGCCCCAACGCCAGATGGCATGCCACTGAGGTGGCAAAGGCACAGCCGGTCCCATGGGTTGAGTTCGACCGCAGCCGCGCTGACTTGAAGGTTTCCTGCTCAATGCCGGCGCGACCGGTGAAGCTTAGCAGATCAATGGCTTGGTCGAGATGCCCGCCAGTAATCACCACCGCCAATGCCCCCAGTTCATGCATCTTGTGGGCCGCAGCGCGCATTTGCTCGAGGTTCGTAACCGCAAGTCCGGTCAGGGCAGAAGCTTCATCCACATTCGGCGTCACCACCGTCGCCAGCGGGATGAGCTTTTCGGCCAGCAGACTGGCCCCGGCATGTGCCAGCAGAGCAGCGCCAGAAGAGCTTCTGAGGATCGGATCCAGCACCACATTTCGCAGCCGATGTTTGGCAAGGAATTCCGCTACCGCCCAAACCACCTTGGCCGAACCCAGCATTCCTAGCCGAACCGCCGAAATCTCCAGGTCGCTCGCCAACTCCTCAAGAGTTTCGCTCAGCAGGTCGGCGGCAACTGGTTCTACCCGACGCACGCCGGAAGTGGATTGAACGGTCAGAGCCGAAATGCAGGCCACTCCATAGCATCCATGAGCGGCAATCGTCTTGATGTCAGCCGTCACTCCGGCCCCGGATGAGGGGTCGAAACCAGCGATAGTCAGAACCACAGGTGGCGCAGAGGCCATAAACGAAATGTACCGAAAACCCGATGCTCGCCAAAAGTATTTATCGGGAGATAGCGAATCGACGCTCTTCCGAACGCCGTAACTTACTGAATCCAAAACATAAAGTGCTAGTTTCATCCTAACTGATTGAAAACACATGACAAGCAAATATTTCCTGCTGCACCAAACTTAGGTTATTTACTAATATATAAACACGTAAGTGATGGCTATCACAGGTACATTACTCGAATTACCTAAGATATACAGTGAGTTACGTGAGATATCCATAACTGCCTGGTTACATTCTTTCATGTATTTTGGCGTTGACAGGCCAACCTGAAGGCCGATAGCATTCTCAAACACACAGAATAATTGCTCAGGGATACGACTTTTGGAAATGAGGTGATTGCATGCGTGGATTCTTAGCTCACGGACTAGTGAGCGTTTTAGCGGTCGTCAGTTTAGGAGCTTCGCCTGGGCCAAAAGGCCCCGGGCCCAAAGACACTGAAGCAAAGCCGGCGGCACCGGCGGTTCAAGCCAATACCACTGCTAAGCCAAAGCACCGTTCGCCCTATCAAGTAGGGACGGCGTCCTGGTATGGGGAGTATTTTGAAGGCCGGGCCACCGCCAGCGGTGAACCCTTTAACATGTACGATCTAACGGCCGCCCACCCCACATTGCCTCTAGGCAGCTGGGTTCGGGTTACAAATCTAGGCAATGGCCGCCGGATTCTTGTCCGCATCAACGATCGCGGGCCTATTATTCCTGGCCGCATCATCGACCTTTCTTACAGCGCTGCTCAGGCGCTCGCCTTCCGGGAAAAGGGTTTGCAGCAAGTGCGACTGGATCTGGTTTCCTCCCGGGAAGCCCAGCCGCAGCAGATCGCCATGATCCAGCCGGTGGCGTACTAACCGTAAACATTTTATACTTCAGCAGATGCACGATCCGCGTCAGCGTTTGATCGTTGCTTTGGATGTGTCGTCCGCAGCCGCCGCCCACAAGATTGTGGCGGCTGTGGGCGATTCCGCCTTCTGCTACAAGGTCGGGATGCAGCTCTATACCGCCGAAGGTCCCCAAGTGGTGCGGGATCTGGTCGCCTCGGGACGTAAAGTTTTTCTCGATCTCAAGTATCACGACATTCCCAACACCGTAGCCTCAGCCGTGCGTGAGGCCGCGAGGCTCAAGGTAAGCATGTTGACCGTGCACGCCGCGGGCGGCGGAAAAATGCTTGCGGCGGCCACCGAAGCAGCTACTTCCGCCAACCCTTCGTTGATGGTTCTGGCGGTCACTGTGCTCACCAGTCTGGACGATAACGATCTCGATAAACTCGGGATTCACGGCCAAGTACGCGACCAAGTGTTGCGGCTGGCAGCCTTAGCATTGACCAGCGGCTGTCGAGGGATTGTGGCATCGGCGCGCGAAGCTCCGGCTCTGCGCAGCGAATTAGGCACTGACTTTGCCATCGTGACTCCAGGCGTGCGTCCCGCTGGTTCCGACGTTGCCGATCAAGCCAGAGTTGTCACCCCTGCCGCAGCCATCGCAGCCGGAGCCAGCCATATAGTCGTCGGACGGCCGATCACCGCGGCAGCCGATCCTGCTAGTGAAGCTCGCGCTGTCCTTGCTCAGATCAGCTTCTAGGGGATTGCCGGCTGCATTGTCATTCTGATCGATAACGCGGACTGAGTTACAATTCTCTCGCCATGATTGATACTTACTTAGTTCCGGAAAATACCGTGGTCAACGCCAAAGGCGACGGCGCGTCAGTTGACATCAGCAATGCCGCCAACCGCGTGTTCCTATTGAGTCTGAATATCACGGAAATCGTCGAGCAGGAATCGCTCGACGTAAGCGTCTTCGGATCGGCCGATGGCGCCGTATGGAGCCCGAAGCCAATAACCTATTTCCCGCAAAAGTTCTATACGGCCGAGCACCCCATGCTGTTGGATTTGACGGGGCGGCCCGAAATGAAGTTTTTACGCGCTCACTGGGAAGTGGCCCGCTGGGGCCGAGGCACCGAGATCCCCATGTTTAAATTTGGGGTGAGCATCCGCGAAGTGCCGGCGGACATTCTGAAAGAAGCGACTTCGGAAGCGCAGGCGCTGGCTTAGTTTGCGTGCTGTACGTGGCACTTGGTCTATACTTTTCCGGCATAAGAGAGGAACACCTATGAAGAGATACGTGGCTGCCATATTGTGCTGCATCACAATGACGTGCATGCTTGCCTATGCGCAAAGCGTGGACGATGGCTTTCAGACGGCGACGGTTGTGTCCATTGAAAAACTCGCCGCTGACGCCCAGCATATGGAAAAGGGGGATCAATTCAAGATATCCATGAGCATGGGAAGTACCCTCTATCTGTGCAAGGTCAGCGCGCCTGCCGCAAGTTTTATGGAATGGACCCGGGGAAAAGAATTTCCGGCGAAGGAAAATGGCAATGTCCTGCTGGTGAAGAACAAGAATGGACAGATCGTGGAACTGAACATCGCCAAGAAAAAGACAAAGTAATATTTAGCCGGGCGGAGACGCCCAGCCTACATTATCCGAGTTTCTCCGCTTCCGCTATATTGAATTGACCCCATGGCGGAGCAAAAAGTCATTCGTCCCGCACTAAATATTTCCGGCAGCATCCGTTTGCCCGGAGACAAATCTATCTCCCACCGTTACGCCATGCTGGCCGCGATTGCCGAAGGCAGTACCCGCCTCAATAACTTTTCTACCGGAGCCGATTGCTCCAGCACCCTGAAATGCCTTCGCACACTCGGTGCCGAGTGGGAACGAGCCGGAGATGTGGTGACGATTCAGGGCCGCGGACCAAAGCTACAAGCGCCAACCACGCCGCTTGACTGTGGCAACTCCGGCTCTACCATGCGCATGCTAAGCGGAATTCTCGCGGGACAAGATTTCAGCAGCGAACTGCTAGGCGATCCATCTCTCTCTCGTCGGCCCATGGCCCGAGTCATGACACCGCTGCAAGCCATGGGGGCAAAGATCAGTGCCACCGATGCATCCCATGCGCCGCTGCGGATCACCGGCGGCAATCTCAAGGCGATTGACTACAAGATGCCGGTCGCCAGTGCGCAGGTGAAATCTACGGTACTGTTCGCCGGGTTGTTCGCGAATGGCGAAACTCGAGTCCAGGAACCGGTGCGCACCCGCGATCACGGTGAGCTGGCGCTGCGAGCGTTCGGCGCGGAGGTGCGACTGGAAAGAAACGGTGCCAGCATTGTTGGCGGTCAGGAACTCCGCGGAATCGAGGCCACCATTCCCGGCGATCTATCGAGCGCGGCGTTCTTCTTATGTGCAGCCGCGTTGTTTCCCGGATCGCAGCTGACCATCACTGGCTTGGGATTGAATCCGACCAGAAGCACTTTGCTCGATCTGCTAGCCGGCATGGGTGTGCGGATTTCCATCACCCAACTTGAGGAGCACTACGGCGAACTGACCGGGACGGTGCAAGTGCGGGGCGGGGAATTAAGAGGTACAGTAATTCAGAGTCCATATACGGAAAAACTGATCGACGAAATCCCCGTGCTGGCGGCGATTGCGCCTTACACCGATACTGGGATTGAAATCCGCGATGCACGCGAGCTGCGGGTGAAAGAATCGGACCGGATCGCAGCCCTCGCCGCCAATTTACGTGCCTTGGGCGCAGCTGTCGAAGAACGCGAAGACGGACTGAGAATTCCAGGCAAGCAGAATCTGCACGGAGCAGAGGTCGATTCCTTCGCCGATCACCGCATTGCAATGGCATTTTCGGTAGCGGCGTTGCGGGCTGAGGGAGAGACGCTGATCAAGGGAGCTGATGCGGCGGTGATTTCATTCCCCGAATTTTTTGAAGTGCTGGCAAGTGTGGTGCAGCGGTAAAGCGCCGGGCGCAGCTTGATTCACGGCCACTTATCAGTGTCTCGGTTCAGTTGACGAATTGCTTCTGCAAGAGCAGACTTTCCGGGTTCACCCTAGGAGCGAGCATGAACAGATTCCGGTTTGCGATCTTGGTCGGAGTTTTTGCAGTTTGCATGTTGCAATGGCTGCCGGGACAAGATCAGCCGCCAGCGTCAGCCTCGCAGTCCACGACATCGGCGTCGGAGAAGACCATCACGGCTTACACGCTGCCACCAGATCTTTATCACAAAGCCCATGACCGCAATCGCATCCATTTCCACCTGGCGCTGATCGGTTTTGCCTATGGCTTGGCGGTTCTTTGGCTAATCCTGCGCTGGAAGCTGGGGGCAAAATTTCGCGACTGGGCAGAGCGTTCGAGTTCCCGCCGTTTTGTGCAGAGCCTCGTCTTCTGCCCCTTGCTATTGCTGACCATAGCAGTTTTCACGTTGCCTTTGGATATTTACAGCGAAGTCGTCGAGAAAAGGTACGGAATCTCCATACAGGGATGGGGTTCGTGGAGTTGGGATTGGATCAAGGGACAACTGATCGCTGTGGTCATCGGAACCATCCTGATCTGGCTGCTCTACGTGGTGATTCACCGCAGCCCGCGCCGCGCATGGTTCTATTTCTGGCTGATCGCGCTGCCCATTGGCGTGTTTATCTTTTTTCTCGGGCCTTGGGTCATCGACCCAATGTTTCACAAGTTCGAACCGCTGCCGCAAAAGGATCCGGCACTCACGGCTAGTCTGGAAAAAATGGTGCAACGAGCCGGCGAAGACATTCCTCCCGAGCGCATGTTCTGGATGGGCGCCGGGGAAAAGACCACGGGATTGAACGCCTACGTCACCGGCATCGGCGCTTCCAAACGAATGGTGGTTTGGGACACGACCATCGCCAAGATGAACGACCGCCAGATCGTCTTTGTCGCCGGGCATGAAACCGGCCACTATGTGTTGCAGCACATTCCCAAAGGTATTGCTTTCTTTGCCGTTCTATTGCTGCTTTTCTTTTATCTGGTCCACCGCTTGATTGGATGGGTGCTGGCGCGCTGGGGAGCAGGCTGGGGAGTTCGCGGGCTGGACGATTGGGCATCGTTGCCCGCGTTGCTATTCTTGCTGTCGCTGCTGTTCTTCGTGACCAACCCAGTCGGAAGCGCTTTCAGCAGATACATTGAACATCAGGCCGATCAATATGGACTGGAAGTGACGCATGGCCTCACGCCTAATTCCGGTCAGGTTGCGGCGCAGGCTTTTCAGGTTCTGGGTGAGGTGGATTTATCGGATCCTTATCCAAACCCGATCAATGTCTTCCTGTTTTACGATCATCCGCCGATTTCTGATCGAGTGAGTTTTTGCTTGACCTACAACCCGTGGGAAATTGGTGGGGGAGGGGAATTCGTGAAATAGAGCGGTCTCCCCCGCGCGCGAAGGAGACCGTTCCGATGACCGTACTTAGATGTGCTCGGTCTTGCCATCATATTTGACCGTGCCATTGCTCTGGTTCACGCGATCCACATCCTGGTTGGTGTAGGTGCGAGAAGCCCTTCTTGCCGGGCTGGATCCGGTCATCATCTGGGCGACACTCCAACTGCCTTCGCTTACCCCACCGACGAACTCGGAACCACCGCGCTCCTTCTGCCCACGCATGTGTCCATGCATCGCTTCGGACATGGATTCGGCAGGCGCTGCTGCGGCCGATGGTCCATACCATGTGGGTTGGGTGAAAACGCCAACTGGGGGTTCGGCGATGAACTCATCCGATAGCGTCGCGTTGGTGGCGCCGGCGACGTTTCCCCAAGTGGCATTGCTGGCTCCCACGGGAGACGGCGAAACGGTGGACAGGGTAACGGACGGAGTCACGATCAGTGGAACAAACGGCGCTGCATAGACACCGTATGCTGGAACCCAATTGCCGGCGGTTCCTCCGATGACGATATTTTGGGCTGCGGCTAATCCGGAGAGCAAGAGAAGTAGGCAAAGAACTGAGAGCTTACGCATAGAAATCCTCCACTTCCTGAGTAATCAGATTCGCGAGACGGCTTCCTGGGATGCTTTTTCGGAGCGGCCGGCGCGATGTAAAGCTGAACGATGATACACCTGAAATGCCGCTCTGGGCGCGGCTTTTGTTAAGTCCCGATGAAGCGGGCGTAGAGACTTCTGGCCACTGCCGGATCGGTGGTGCCTTTAATAATCGCCCGGCCGTCCGGAAACAACGTCAACTCATAGGGTTCGCGCCAGAACTTGAGAACAAAGTCACTATGGCGGACCGTCCCATGAGGGCGCAGGCGTTGGCTCATCTCGGCCAAGTCTACCGGGCGGCGACGTTCATGGATTTGGACGGAGTTGCGGCCACACAGTGTAATGTGGGGCCGGCCTTCGCCAGCCAGGTGGGGAAATTCGTGCAGGCCGCAGGTGGAGCAGCCGGGGCGGGGCTTGTCGGCGATGATTTCCGCCCGGTCGTTTTGCCAGACATCAAAGGACAACAGAGTACGACGCAAGTGTTCTGTTGCTCCCACCAGAAATTTGAGGGCTTCGGTGGCGGCGATGGAGGCGGCCAGATTGACGGCGGAATTCAGGATTCCCGCAGTCTCGCAGGTTTCGAGGACTCCTTCTGGAGGCCGGGGGAATACGCATACCAGACAGGCGGTTTGGCCAGGTATGACATTGAGCGTCACCCCATAGCTGCCGACTGCCGCGGTATAAATCCAGGGCAAGGAGTGCTTGACCGCGAAGTCGTTGATCAAGTACCGGGTCTCAAAATTGTCTGTACCATCGAGAATGAGTTGGGCGCCTGCCAGCAGGGAATCGATATTGGACGGAATCAGATCGGCGACCTGCGGTTCGACAACGATCTGGGAATTGAATAAAGCGACCTTGCGCGCGGCAGCGATGGCCTTGGGCAGCGACTCAGCGGCATCATCTTCGTCGAATAACGACTGGCGCTGCAAGTTGCTGGGTTCAACGTAGTCGCGATCGATGATGCGAATGGCGCCGACTCCAGCGCGTGCCAGCAGGGAAGCGAGCACCGAGCCGGTGGCGCCGCATCCGGCGATTACGATGCGGGAGGTGGCAAGGCGGCGCTGACCCTCCGTGCCGATGCCGCGAAACAACACCTGTCGCGAGTAGCGGTCGCCCAGTTCCAAAGAGATCACCGTTCACAGCCTTAACAAACCTTTATTATAGGGGCCGCTGGGTTTGCGTAGCGGTCGGCAGCGAAGAAGTCGTTTCAGAGAAATCTCGGCAGACAACATTGATTCATAAGACTTCATCGAAACTGTTAAGGTCCAACCAAACAGAGGGGCCGGTTTGCGCGTAGGGAGAGCTTTGCTCACAACTTTGCTGGTAATGGCGTTTGTGCCCGTGTGCATTCTGTATGCGGCAGCCGGCGAATCTTCTCAGCAAAGTGAGGACGCTCAGCAGTCGCCGCCCACGCCGGACAACCTGGCAAAGTACGAGGGCCTCAAAGTCGCGGAAATCCGCTTCCCCGCAATCTCATCGGCCGTGGGACAACAGCACCTTCGCGATCTGCTTCCGCAGAAACAAGGCCAACCGCTGGAACGCGACGAGCTCCGCCGAAGCATCCATGTGCTCTTCGATACTGGACGATTTACCGACATACGTGTGGAGGCAGAACCTGCCGCCGACAACCAGGTCACGCTGTCGTTCCTGACCGCGCTTAGCTACTTCGTAGGCGAAGTGCGCGTAGAAGGTGCTCCCACTCGTCCCACGGCGGGACAGATTGTGAATGCCTCGAAGCTGACGCTGGGAAGTCCATTTTCCAGCGAGCGCATGGACACTGCGCTGGCAAATATTAAGGAACTCCTGGTGGAGAACGGTTATTACCGGTCCACCATCGCTCCGCAGCAGTCTGAGGACGCAAATACCCAGCTGATCGCCATCGTGTTCACCGTGACTCCTGGCGAGCAGGCACGGGTAGGAACGGTGATTGTGAATTGCAAGTCCGGATGTGTCCCTGCCGACGTCCCCAAGATTGCAAAGCTTCGGCCTGGGGACCGGGTTTCGACGCAACGCACCAGTAGCGCGTTACAGCGCCTTCGCAAACGATATCAAAAGCAGAAACGTCTGCTGGTCCAGGTTTCCGTCGCCCAAAAAACGTACCGTCCGGAAGCTAATGTAGTGGACTACACGCTTAACATCGTGCCCGGGCCCCAGGTGGACGTCACCGCCGAAGGCTTCAAACTACGGAACAAGATTCTCAAACAGAACGTTCCCGTCTTCGAAGAGAATGCAGTGGACGAGGACCTGTTAAACGAAGGTCGCCGCAATCTGGTGAATTATCTCCAGGGCCTGGGATATTTTGAAGCTGCGGTGGACTTGCAGAAACACACTGACGATGCTGCCGGACAACTGCATATTGTCTACACCATTAACGCTGGCTCTCGGCACAAGCTAGTGAAAGTGGAAATCACGGGAAACCAATACTTTCTCACTAATACGACGCTGCGCCCGCTTTTGCAGGTGCAGCCGGCTGGACGGTTGCTTGCCCATGGACGCTACAACCAGCGTTTGCTGGCTGACGACGTCCGTAGTCTGGAGAACATTTATCGCGCCAACGGCTTCCCGAAAGTTGCGGTTACGCCTACCGTGTTGGACAACTACGAAGGCCACGAGAATGAAATTGCAGTCCGGTTCGTAATCGACGAAGGTTCCCAGATGCGGGTCGGAGCCTTTCGCATGGTGGGCGATACCAACTTTTCCAAACCAGAGCTTGCCCCGCATCTCAACACGGCTGAGGGGGAGCCATTCTCCGAGTACTACATCGCCGAAGACCGTGACACTATTTTGAACTATTACTTCAACCGTGGGTTCCCGGATGCCACTTTCGAAGTAGCCGCGAACCCGATCCCCGGGCAGAGCAACCGCATGGACGTTACATTCACCATTCACGAAGGTAAGCAGGTATTTGTTGACCGGGTGCTGGTAAGCGGTCTGGGACACACCAGGCCTTACATCGTCAATCGCGAACTGCAAGTGGCGCCGGGCGACTCCCTCAGCCAGATCAATATGCTGAAGACGCAACAGAAGTTGTACGACCTCGGCATCTTCAACCAGGTGGATGTCGCCGTGCAAAACCCGGCCGGAAGCGAACCGACCAAGAATGTGCTGCTGGATGTGCAGGAAGCCAAGCGTTACACATTCACCTATGGCGTGGGCCTGGAATTCCAAACCGGTCAACCAACCGCCATCGGCACCGATCAAGCCAAGGGTCAAACCGGGGTCAGTCCCCGCGTCTCTCTCACCGTAACCCGTCTGAATCTTTGGGGCAGAAACCAAACCATCACGTTCAAAGCGGATGTAGGCAGCTTACAGCAACGTGGGCTGATCAGCTATAGCGCGCCGCGCTTGTTCGGAAATCCCAAGTGGAACTTTTCCTTGACCGGGTTTTACGACAACACCCTCGACGTTACTACATTTACGTCGCAACGCCTGGAAGGATCAGTGCAGTTTCGGCAGATCGTCAACAAAACCAGCACTTTGGATTACAGCTTTACTTATCGCCGTGTAAAGGCCAACAACCTCGAGATCAGCCCGGCAGAAATTCCCCTGCTCTCGCTGCCGGTGCGCGTGGGTGAGCCGGGAATAACCTATATCCGCAATACGCGTGACAGCGATTTGGAAAGTACCAAGGGCAGCTACAATGCCGTGATCGCGGGGGTGGCATCTAGCTATTTCGGTTCGCAAGCCGATTTCAGCCGAATCCTGGTTCAGAATTCTACCTACCACGGGTTCGGCAAGAACCGTAGGCCGGAAAAACAATGGGTGCTTGCGCGCTCCACTCGCGTTGGCTTGGAGAACGCTTTTGGCAACACTTCGATACTACCGCCGGGGCAGGGCTGTCCGGATCCGACGCAAACCAATTGTCCCGACGCGACCGTCATTCCGCTGGCCGAGCGTTTCCTCGCCGGTGGAGGAAACTCGCACCGCGGATTCGGGCTAAACCAGGCCGGCCCGCGCGATCCCGTCACCGGGTTTCCACTGGGCGGGAGCGCCTTATTTCTCAACAACCTGGAATTGCGTTTCCCCCCGAGCAATCTGCCTTATGTCCATGACAACATCAGCTTCGCTCTGTTTTGGGATACAGGTAACGTTTTTGTAGACGGTCGCAGTATGCTAGACAACCTACTGCGCTGGCGGCAGAAAAACCCCCAGATGTGCTTACAGGAAAGCACCGCGAACCAGTGCGACTTCAGCTATATGAGCCACGCGCTGGGGATCGGACTACGGTACAGGACTCCGATTGGACCGGTGCGCTTCGATTTCGGGTACAATTTAAATCCACCAGCGTTTCCAAGTTGTCAGGCGACGGCGAGTGTCAGTGGGCAGGGGCAATCCTCGTACTGTGTAAAGAACAGCACGGACAGCCTCCCCTACTTCGTGCCGCAGCACGAGTCGCACTTTAATGTTTATTTCAGTATCGGACAGACTTTTTGATGAACCGTTTTTGCAGCTTCGTTTGCGCCTTAGCATTGCTGGCTGGCCCGTCAACTTCGTGGGCCGGAGAACTATTGGATCGCATTGTGGCAACCGTGAACGGCCACATAATTCTTCAGAGCGATTGGGATGATGCGCTGCGCTGCCAAGCGTTCGAGGATGGCCGCTCCCTTGACCAGTTGCCGCCCGCCGATCACAAAGCCGCGCTGGACCGCCTCATCGACCAGGAACTATTGCGTGAGCAAATGCACTCCTCCGACTTTCAGCATGCCAGCAATCAGGATGTGACGCAGCGGATACAAGACATTCGCCGCCAATATCCGGAAGCGGCGACGACCCAGGGCTGGCAGGCGCTGCTGCTGCGTCGCGGACTGACAGAAGATGAGTTGAAACAGCACGTCTCACAGCAACTCGACTTGATGAGTCTAGTGGACGCACGCTTACGCCCCAATGTCAGCATCGATTCCAAGAGTATTGAGAGTTACTACAACCAGCAGCTCCTGCCCCAACTCCGGCAGTCGGGAGAGAAAGAAGTCCCGCTCGCCGAGGTGACTCCGAAGATCAAAGAGTTGCTCACGCAACAACAGATGAACCAGTTGCTGCTGGCCTGGCTGGATAACCTGCGCTCGGGCAGCGAGATTCGCCGGGAGACGTCCGATTCCAAGGGCGAGTTGCAATGACCGATGCCGGCGCCAAGCCGGATCGGCGCAAGTGGGGAAAGCGTCTGCTGATAGCAGCGCTTGTCATTCTGTTGGGCTTGGGCGGCCTCGCCTGGTATGCAACCACCGATTCATTTCAAGCCTTGGTGCGCCGCCGTGTGGTGGCGGAGTTGGAACGAATCACAGGTGGCCGGGTTGAACTCGGCGGCATCCACACCATCCCCTTCCGATTCGTGGTTGATGTTCGTGACCTGACCATTCACGGCCGCGAGGCGGCCACTGAAGTTCCTTACGCCCACGTTGACCGAGTGGTTGCCAAGGTCCGCATCACCACGGCGGTCGGGTTTGAACTCGGATTTGACTCCCTGGTCCTGGATCGTCCAATAGCTCACATCATTTTTTACCCGGATGGAACCACCAACCAACCTGAGCCGAAAGTAAAAGCGAGCGGCGATAGCCCGGTCGCAAAACTCGCTGCCTTGTCGATTGGCCACTTGGAGGTGCGCCATGGTGCGCTTTTCTGGGACGACCAGACACTCCCGCTCGACCTCGCCGCGGACGACGTTTCCGCCGACCTGAACTACTCTCTGTTGCACCGGCGCTACGACGGCAATCTCCTGGTCGGCAAGATCAATACTCAGTTTGAAGGTTACCGGCCAATATCGTGGATGACGGAAGCACATTTCACCCTGAGTCATGCCAGCTTGGAAGTGCAATCGTTGAAGGCGACTTCAGGTCGTTCGCATCTTCAGGCGAGCGGGCGGGTGGCGCACCTCGGCAATCCAGAGATCACTGGGGAGTACAACCTGACGTTGGATCTTGGGGAAGCGGGCGCGGTTTCACGCCATCCCGAAATGCGTTCTGGAACACTCCAGGCTACGGGCAAGGGTTCGTGGTCGGCGGCGCAGTTTGTGTCAGCAGGCAAGTTGTTGGTCAGGGATCTCGACTGGCGCACCGAGTCTTTGAAGTTTCGTGCCGACAGTCTTAGTGCGCAATACAGCTTGGACCCTCAGCGGCTGGGGCTTAGCGGGATCAGCGCGAGGGTGCTGGGTGGAGATGTTAGCGGCGACGCGGAAGTCAGCAACTGGCTGCTGCCGGTGTCGACCGGCAAGGACCGTAAACCGAAAGCTGCTGAACAGAAGGGAAGCGTGCGCTTGCGGGCGAAAGGCCTTTCCGCCCAGGAGATCGTGACTGCGCTATCCTCGACGTCGCGGCCGTTTCAGGGCATGAATCTGGCCGGGTTGGGCAGCGGAACCCTCGAGAGCCGCTGGCGAGGCTCGCCGCATAATGCGGAAACAGAGATTACATTGGAAGTGGCTCCTCCGGCCCAGGTCTCTCCCCAGCAATTGCCCATCAGCGCACGTGGCCACGCCATTTATCGGACTGCCCCCGCAGAATTGGAGGTGTCCGAGTTTAACGTCAACACTCGATCCAGTCAGGTCCGCGCCTCGGGTACACTCTCGACCCGTGCGGCCATGAAAGTATCGGTCAGTACCAGTGATCTGGCAGAGTGGGAACGAGTGCTACTTTCGTTGGGATACGAGCAGCACGGTCTGATTGACATGCGGGGTCAAGCTTCCTTTACGGGCTCTGCCAGCGGACGGTTGTCGGAAATTGATTTTGAAGGCAAGCTACAATCCCAGGACTTCGAGGTCCTGATACCAGCCACCTCGAGATCTCCAAAGCAACAAATTCGCTGGGACTATCTCGCGGCAGAAATCGAACTTTCTCCCAACACCTTTGTTGCTCACAATGGCACGCTGCATCGTGGGGAAACCAGCGTGGGATTCGACCTGGAAGCCCAGCTTGCCGAACGGCGTTTTGTCGAATCCAGCAACTTCACGACCAGTGTGCAAATGCATAACGCCGATGTCGCTGAGATTCTGGCAATCGCGGGTGAGGAATTTCCTGCCAGCGGAAAAATCGATCTTTTTGTACATGCTTCGGGAACCCGGGCACAGCCCCGCGCTGATGGCACTATCCATTTGACGGATGCGGTCGTCCAGGGGCAAGCCATTCAGCGATTCGATTCGAAGTTTTCGCTCAACCACGAGCAGCTCTCGCTGGAGGAAATTCAGCTGGCGCATTACCAGGCCCAGGTTACAGGCGACGGAACCTACGATTTCCTCACCCGCGGGTTCCACTTCCACCTGTTCGGCAGCAAGTTTGATCTGGCAAGCTTTCCCTCTCTTCAGTCCACGCGGATAGCGGTGGAGGGCAGCATGGACTTCGAAGCCCAGAGTTCCGGAACCCTGGACGAGCCCATTATCAACGCCAAGATACGTTTACACGACCTCACCCTGGATCATGAGCGCATGGGAGACTACCAATTCGATGCGGCAACCCGCGGGCGTGAGTTGCGCTTGACCGGACTTTCCGAATTCAAAGACAGCCAGCTCAACATCGACGGAACCGTTAACCTGAGCGGTGACTGGCCCTCCAATGTGAATCTCCATTTCAAACACCTCGATGTGGATCCGGTCTTACGGAACTACTTGCGCGGGCGGGTTACAGGACACTCGTCGGCGGCAGGTGATTTGCAATTAGTTGGACCGTGGCGGAAGCCGCGAGAGTTGCAAGTCAACGGGAACATTAGCGACTTCTTCGCCGACATGGAACACATTCAGGTCCGCAACAACGGGCCGGTGCGGTTCGCGATCTCCGGTAAGGTTCTTGATATTCAGCAATTGCGCCTTGCCGGCCAGGGCACCGACCTCGGTCTCGCGGGAACCGTCCAACTCGACGGGGATCGCCAACTCGATCTGCGGGCTGACGGCAATGCCGACCTCCAGCTGATTCAAAGCTTCGACCCCGAATTCACGTCCAAAGGAACAGTGGCCGTGAACGTGACCCTGGCGGGTACAGTTGCCCGACCTGCGATCCAGGGACGGTTGCAAGTAACCGGCGGCTCGATTCAATACAGCGATCTGCCCAGCGCACTGAGCGACATCAACGGATCGTTCGTATTCAATACCAATCGCTTGCAGATCGAGTCACTGACGGCACACGTTGGCGGCGGATTGGTCTCGTTTGGCGGCTACGCGACTGCTTACAATCAACAACTGGCTTTTGATCTCACCCTCAAGGGTCAGGATGTACGCTTGCGGTACCCGCCCGGCATCAGCTCCGTGACCAACGAGCAGCTGCGTTGGTCAGGCACCTCGGCTGGTTCTACGCTCTCCGGGGACATGACGGTCACCAAGCTGGGAATAACGCCGGGATTCGATTTCGCTTCTTACCTCCAGCGTAGCGCGCAAGGCTCGGTGTTGCCACAGACCAATCCTGTGCTGAACCGCATCCACATGGATGTACACATTGTGAGTACGCCAGAATTGGAGATGCAAACGGCTGTTGCCCGGCTCTCCGGCGACGCCGACTTGCGCCTGCGGGGCACGGCGGCCAAGCCGGTTCTGCTGGGACGCGTCGATGTGACCGAGGGCGAGTTGTACTTCAGTGGCACGAAATATCACATGGAGCGAGGGGATGTGACCTTTACGAATCCTGTCACCACTACGGCGGTGCTTGATTTGCAGGCATCCACTCGCGTACAGGATTACGACATCACCGTGAATTTGAATGGCGGGACGGACAAACTCAATCTGAGTTATCACTCGGAGCCACCCTTGCCCGCGGCCGACATTATCAGCTTGCTGGCGTTAGGACAGACGCAGGAACAGTCCGCGCAGATGCAGCAGAACGGCCAGTCGGCTTTTTCCAGCCAAGCATCGAACCTGGTACTCGGTGAGGCGTTGAATTCCGCCATCAGTAACCGCGCCCAGCACCTGTTTGGCATAAGTCACATCAAGATCAACCCGCAGGGAATCGCAACTGAGACCACCCCCACTCAGAACAATCCCTACCCCGCCGTGACTATCGAACAACAGGTAAGAGACAATCTGACCCTCGCCTACACCACCAATGTGAACCAAACCTCCCAGCAGATCATTCAGGGCGAATACAACATCAGCAAGAACCTCTCCATCGTCGGCCTTCGCGATTACAACGGAGTGGTGAGTTTCGAGGTTAGATTCCGCCAGCGCAGGAAGTAGAGGCTCAAAGAGCTATTTTTGGTTTGCAAGCCCGTAACTGTTTCGCGTTCCTTCCCCGAGCAGATTCTCATTTCTGAAACTGAGACATCTGACAACTGGTTTTCAGGTAATCGTCAGCCGCGTCGCTGCCGTTCTTGCGAGCGCCGAGACTGCCAGGAGGACACTGTCATGCGGAAGGAACGAGGCTTTTCGCTGATTGAATTGTTGATCGTAGTGGCGATCATCCTGATCATCGCTGCTATCGCCATTCCCAATCTGATTAGTGCCAAAATCGCGGCGGATGACGGCTCCGCAGTCGGCTCGCTTCGCACCATCATTACCGCTCAGATCGCCTACGCGTCTGCGTTTCCGGCGGTTGGCTATGCTCCCACGGTTGCCGCACTGGGGCCTGCCGCTGCCACCGGATGTACGACGCCGAGCTCAGCCAACGCTTGTCTGATCGACTGGGTAGTCTCGCACGCCACGACCGCAGCAACCGCCAAGAGTGGCTATTACTTCGCAATAGGAGTGGTCACGACCAACGGGGCCAATGTCGGTTACACCGTTGGGGCCGCACCCGCGGCTTTCAATCGCACTGGGGTGCGCGGGTTCTGCTCCAACGAAGACGGAGTGCTGCGCTACACCCCAACTCTCAACGGGCCTCCAGTGACCACCGACGGGGCGTGCGCCGCGTACGACGCCTTGCGATGAGAACTACCATGTACATCCGGCCCTTGCGGCAGAGAGGCATCTACCATAGAATCTGCCGATGGTCGCGATCCCTTTGACGGTCGAACGGTTGGGCGCAATTGGAGGACAGGGTGTGTTGTGCCTGCATGGCCCATTGACTATGGAAAACGTATTGCCTTTTCAGAACGCGATCCGGCGGGAAGAAAAAGAAGAAAGCGTGATCCTCGACTTGAGTGAAGTCCCTTACATTGATTCTTCCGGACTCGGGTCGCTGGTGAGTGCCTATATCTCCCGCCAGAAAACCGGACGCAGCGTGGCCTTGAGCGGCGTGAATGAACGAGTGTTCCGGTTGTTCGAAATTACCAAGACCGAGTCGCTATTCCTCATGTTCGAAACCCTCGATGATGCAGTGGCCGCGTTGAGCGGGGCTGCGCAGGCGTAAAGCTGCTTACGTCTTCCCAGCTTTGGCTCGCGCCTCGCGCTTCAGTTTTACCCATCCAGCTTTAACAATCTGACGCGCCCGGCCAATTGCCAGCGAGTCTTCGGGAACATCTTCGGTGATGCATGATCCCGCGCCGATGTATGCGCCCTTGGCCACGCGAAGCGGGGCGACCAAAGTAGTGTCGCTACCCACAAATACTCCGTCTTCGATCACCGTGGCGTGCTTGTGTGTGCCATCGTAGTTGCAGGTGATGGTGCCCGCTCCAACGTTCACGCCCTCGCCGATCTCCGCATCGCCCAGGTAGCTCAAGTGATTCGCCTTGGAGCCTTTGCCCAGGCGGGTTTTCTTAGTCTCGACAAAATTTCCTACGTGCGCACCTTCGCCGATCTCGCTGCCCGGACGTAAGCGCGAGTAGGGGCCAACTACCGCGTTCTTTTCCACATGAGAGTCGTCCATCACGCAGCCGGGAAGAACCATGACGCCATCATCAATCAGCGTGTTGCGGATTACGCTGTAAGAACGAATGCGGCAATCGCTGCCTATTCTTGAGCCGCCCAGAATCTGGACGAATGGCTCAATAACGCTGTCCGCGCCGATTTCAACATCGGCGTCAATCACACAGGTTTCGGGATAACAAATGGTCACGCCATCCTGCATAAGCTGCTGGCACTTGGCGAGGCGAATATGCTGATCAATTTCCGCCAGATCGGCGCGAGTATTTCCGCCTAGCACTTCGTTGGGATCATCAGCCGCCACGGCGACCACGCGTTCCTTGGCTTTGCGCAGAATCGCTGCCATGTCGGTCAGATAGAACTCGGCATGAGCGTTGTCGTCGCCCAACTTGTCGATAAAGTCGAAGAGCGGCGCGACCGAGAACGCGTAGATTCCGGAGTTGATCTCGTGGATTTTTTTCTGAGCGGACGTCGTTGCCTTGTCTTCGACAATGGCTTGAACCTCGTCGCTCCTGGAACTTTTGCGCACGACGCGGCCATAGCCCGATGGATCCTCCAAGCGCGCGGTGAGGATGGTCATCGCCGCTTTGTTGGAGAAATGAGAATCTCCTAGCCGCTTGATGGTAGCGGAAGTGATCAGCGGAGCATCGCCTGAAAGCACAATCACTTGGTCGTAGCCGGACAGGGCATTACGTGCAACCATCAGCGCGTGGCCGGTACCTTTCTGCGGCTTCTGCTCGACAAAATTCACGCCGCTCGATGCCACTGCCTGGCGCACTTGATCAGCCTGATGACCAATAATGGCGTAAACATCCTGCGCAGGAACGACTTGGGTCGCCGCCGCAATCACATGCGCCAGTAGCGGCTTGCCGCCGACTTCGTGCAGCACCTTGGGATGTTTGGATTTCAGTCGCGTGCCCTTGCCCGCGGCCATGATGGCAATGGCAAGCCGTCGCGCCTGCGAATTATTACCTCTAACCTTCGGCATTCAATTCAATATACCGCGAGAAGGCGGCGATGGGATGAATTGGAGGTTAACCAGAAAGGACACGAGACCTACGTGGCCCTAGCCGCACCCATCCGTGCGATTTGTTTCTGCTTTACCAATTGCAACATATCCCGCGCAACCCGGTCGGTGGCGTGGCGAGCGACTTCGCCTTCTTCAAGATAGTCGCCGAGTAACGGCGTGACCCCGAGCTCCTCAATCGCCTCGCGGTCAACTACTACTTGGGTTGCACCTTCCAGCGCATACTTCGCCTTCAGTTCGGACGACATCTGCTTCTGGTTAATAATTGCGTAATCAAACACCTGGCCGCCGGCATGCCGGTTGAGGGCGCGAATGTGATCGGCAGCGGTGCGGCCCAGGCTCTCATTCGCCTGGGTCATCAGATTGCAAACGTACACCTTGATGGCGGACGAAGCCGCAATGGCTTGCGGGATACCTCGCACCAGCAAATTGGGGATCAGGCTGGTGAACAAAGATCCAGGCCCCACGGTGATCAGATCCGCCGCCGCAATGGCCTGCAGCGTTTGGGGCTCAGGCTTGACATCTGGCGGCACCAGAAACAACTCATGGATGCGGCCCTTGCTAGCGGTAATCTTGGTTTCGCCTCGGACCCGGGTTCCATCCTCCATCAAGGCTTCCAATTCGACGTGAGAAGTCGTGGCGGGATGAATATGGCCGCGAGTGGCCAGAATTTCAGAAGACAGCCGGACTGCCTCGCCGAAGTCTTTGGTGATCGCAGTCAGCGCCGCCAGAAAAAGATTGCCGAAGCTGTGGCCTTCGAGGCCCGAGCCTTTTTCGAAACGGTGCTGGAACAACTTTGAGAGCAGGGGTTCGTCTTCGGAAAGCGCCACGATGCAGTTGCGAATGTCGCCGGGCGGCAACATGTTCAGTTCTTTGCGGAGGCGGCCGCTGGAACCGCCATCATCACTGACCGTCACAACCGCGCAGAGGTCGTGGATGCAGGGTTCATCCGCTCGCTGTCGCCGTCGTTCTCCCGGCGATGTCACGTAATGCCGCAGGCCCTTTAATAGCGTAGAAAGACCGGTCCCGCCGCCGATGGCTACCACTCGCAGACTGCTTCGCCTTTCACCGGGGCCACGCTCGAGGGGCTGGCGAGAAGAGCCCATGAGGCGTTTTAGCGCTCCTCGCCGGATTCTTCGGAAGCAGCCTCAGCGCCAGGATCGGGATACAACATTTCGGTGAAGCGGGGATCTTCCGCCAGATTCTGGAAATCAGAATCGTTGCGCGCCTGAAAACGCAATGAGGGATTGACGTGAATGGCCTCGTCGAGATGGCGCAAGGAATCCTCCATGTGGCCGGTCAGGCAGTCGAGCGCGGCCAATCCATAGGCAACGAAGTCGGCTTTGGGCGCTTGCTTGGAAAGTTTATCCAGATGTTCGCGCGCTCCCACGTAGTCGCCGACGTTCATTAAGGAAACCGCGAAGTCGTAGTGCTCTTCGGCACTTTTGAACTGGGTGGTGACCTTTTCCAGTTGCTGGTTGCAGGCGCTGAGATGCACGTTGGCCCGATCCGCCAGTTCCTTCATGGGGCCGGCGAGAACCTTCTGTAGCAAGCCCTTGGCCTTGTCGAATTTGTGCTCCTGCATGGCGCGCAAACCTGACTCATAGTTCTGCACAGCCTGTGTAAAACGCGGATCTTCCGCGACTGCCTTCTTGGGTGTGGTCTTCTGGGCCATGTGCAATACTCTTCCGGTACTCTTCGTAAACACTCCTTTTATCAGATACTTAGATGGTTACTGATTAACCTTTACTGCCATTCTTCGGGCCATCCGCGTGGAAGATGCGTCATAACTTCCGCGGAGGTTCAAAAAGAGGCTGTGGAAAACCCTCCTCCGGAAGCGACCTGAGCAGGTTACCCGCCCCAGACAGCGGCGTCAACTCGCACGGTCCGGCCTAGTTAATGGAAGCCGCTGTTTCAAGGTTCACTTGCCGCCAATCTCCCGCGATGATTCCTTTTCGAATCTGAGCCGCAGTCTTGCCCTTCTGGTGCTGCGAGTACGAATAGTACAACTCTTTCAGGCAAACATCGCAACGCGCCCCGTGTGTGTTTTCAAAACAACTATGCAGGCTGTTGTGTCCCATACGATCGCAATAGCAATAGCAAGGTTGCTGATGCAGCGTGGCCGGAATCTTGGCCGCCAGTTCGTAGGCATGAATCTGATAAGGCTGCTGGCTGTCGGCCCCCCATAGTTCGTCCCGTCCCAGGATCGGGGGGAGTTTCACGTCCTTCGGAGGCGGAGCCGCATTGTAGGCCGGAACTGCATCCGCTTGCTGAGACGCTGCCCAGGGGGTTGTAGCCACCAAGGTCGCCAGAAAAATAAAAACTACGCTTAAGACACGACGCCGCATAGGGGTCCTCAGTCTTGGTATTGTACCCGAATTGTTAAGACGGAGAATTTGATCGCGCAACAAACGGCCTGCACCTGCAAGCCATAATCCGTATAAAATCTATGAAGCTCATGTCTCAGCAAATCGGTTCTGAAGATCCCCAGGCCAGAAGCGAGCAACACGCCCCTGCACGTTCACGGTTGGCGATTTCCGTCTGGCTGCGTGACCTGGTAATCTCGCTCGCCATTTCCGGCTTCATCATCATTTTTGTTTACCAGCCGGTGAAAGTCGAAGGCACGAGCATGATGCCGTCGCTCGAAGACCAGGAACGCATCTTCGTGAACAAGTTTGTCTATCGCATCGAGCCCATCGAGCGCGGCGACGTGGTGGTGTTCCGCTATCCCCGCGATCCTTCGAAAAGCTTCATCAAGCGCGTTATAGGCGTGGCCGGGGATCGCATCCGCATCATCACCGGCCAGGTGTGGGTAAACGGCACGCGCTTGAACGAAGACTACGTGCCGCGCGCCTACGAAGATATGCGGTCGTATTCTGAAATGGTCGTGCCGCCGGGAAGCTACTTCGTGCTGGGCGATCATCGCAGTCTCTCGAACGACAGCCGCGATTTTGGTCCGGTGGGCGAGAGTTATATTTACGGCAAGGCAGTGTTTGGGTACTGGCCGATGGATAAGATGGGAAGGGTGCGGTGAGTTTCCGCGCAGGCTTCTTCACCCTACCGACCTGATTTCCACACGAATTTCTTCGCCGATTCCGAGCATCCCTGCTAAAATCTATAAAATCCACTCTCCCCGGAGACGCAATGCAAGCAATCCTTGCGCTGGAAGACGGCAAAGTCTTCCGAGGCAAAGGCTACGGAGCAAAAGGCGAATGTTACGGCGAAGTAGTTTTTAATACTTCCATCACCGGCTATCAGGAAATTTTCACCGATCCTTCCTACGCCGGGCAGATTGTCGTTCTCACCAATCCCGAAATCGGCAATTACGGCACCAACCCTGACGACAACGAGGCCACCCGTCCGTACATCGAAGGCTTAATCGTGCGCGAATTCTCTCGCGTGAGTTCCAACTGGCGCTCGCAGCAGGTCACCGACGAATTCCTGGAAGGCTTCAAGATTCCGGTGCTAGCCGACATTGACACTCGCGCCCTGGTGCGCCATCTGCGTGACCACGGCGTGATGCGCGGCGTGATTTCGACGCTTGAAACCGACGCGCAGAAGCTGATCGCCAAAGCCCGCTCCATTCCAAAGATGGACGGGACAGATCTAGCCAAGGTCGTCACTACGAAACATCCTTATGTATGGGAAGTCGGTGAGCGCTCGCACGAGCCGGTCGCAGTGGTCGGGGTAAAAGACCAGCCCGAGCGCTTCCACGTAGTCGCCTACGATTATGGAATCAAGCAGAACATCCTTCGCAAACTGCGTGGCGAAGGCTGCAAGGTAACCGTCGTCCCGGCGCAGACACCTGCGGAAGACGTACTCGCCATGAAGCCGAATGGCGTGTTTCTCTCGAACGGCCCCGGCGATCCCGAGCCGTGCACTTATGCGGTCGACAACATTCGCCGGTTGATGGGTCGCCTGCCGATCTTCGGAATATGCCTCGGCCATCAACTTACGGGCATTGCCGTCGGCGGCAAGACCTACAAGCTCAAGTTCGGACACCACGGCGGAAATCATCCGGTGAAGCAGTTGAAGAATGGCAAGATCGAGATTACCGCCCACAACCATAATTTCGCGGTCGATCCCGATTCGCTGCCCATGAGCGAAGTCGAACTCACGCACATGGATTTGAACGACAACACGCTCGAAGGCTTGCGGCACAAGAACCTGCCGCTGTTCAGCGTGCAGTATCATCCCGAGGCTTCTCCCGGCCCGCACGACTCACATTATCTGTTCAAGGAATTTACCAAGATGATGGAGGAGTGGAAAGGGTGAAGGTGTCAACAACTGCAGATGATCCCCGGTCTCAGGAACGGACATTCGTATGGCTTGTCCGCCGGCTGCTGCTTTACATCGGTTTGGCGTTCGCCGCCCTCACCGTATTTGCGCTGTTCTTCGCGCTGACTATCCGGCTGGGTATCACTAGCAAGGTTAACGATTGGTTCAAGGGCGGCTGGGTCGGGTTCTTGTGCTTTACCGCGCTGCTTTTCTGGATCACAGTGAGGGAATCGAGGCGGCGATGGAGCCACTGGAGCTTCTGGCTTGCCATCGTCTGTCTGCTGACAATCCACTGCCTTGCGTTTGTGGCGATTTTGCGGATATATCCGGACTGGCGGGTGATTTGGTTCTGGCCCATCACCGTGGTTGAAGGTGGCATATTTGGCGTCACTCTAGCATGGCTGTTTCCTGAGAAGCACGCCAAACTAAGACAGGGTGAGCTTTGAAAGGGCGCGGATTCAAGCACGACGAAGCGATTTTGGACAAGCGCATGTATTTGAGGTGCGCATTGCAACGCAAACGACCAACGACGAACGACGAACGACCGATTTCTAATGCCCAAACGTACTGACATCTCGAAGATACTGATTCTCGGCTCTGGCCCTATCATCATTGGCCAGTCGGCGGAGTTCGACTACTCCGGCACCCAGGCTTGCAAAGCCCTCAAGTCCGAGGGCTTTGAAGTGGTGCTCGCCAATTCCAATCCGGCGACTATCATGACCGATCCCGAGTCGGCCGACCGTACCTACATCGAACCGCTCACTCGCGAGTATTTGGAAGAGATCATTCGCATTGAACGCCAGATGTCGCCCGGCGCCGGCTTCGCCATTCTGCCGACGGTCGGCGGACAGACCGCGCTGAACCTTGCCATCGAACTTTCCGACAGCGGCGTTCTCGACAAATACAATGTCCAACTCATCGGCGCCAACGTAACCGCAATAAAGAAAGCAGAAGACCGGCTGGTTTTCAAAGATGCGATGCAGAAGATCGGCCTCGATGTCCCAAAGTCTTCTTTGGTGAACAACATCAAAGACGGCCTGGAGTTTGCCGGTAAGATCGGCTTTCCGGTCATCATTCGTCCGTCGTTCACGCTCGGTGGATCCGGCGGCGGCATCGCCTACAACCGCGAAGAGCTGATGGAACTGCTGGCGCGCGGTCTCGACTTTTCTCCTGTGCACGAAGCGCTGATCGAAGAGTCGGTTCTCGGCTGGAAGGAATTCGAGCTTGAGGTGATGCGCGATACGGCGGACAACGTCATCATTATCTGCTCCATCGAAAACTTCGATCCCATGGGTGTGCACACCGGCGACTCCATCACCGTCGCACCGGCGCAGACCCTTACCGACCGCGAGTACCAGGCCATGCGCGACGCGGCCATCGCCGTAATTCGCGAGATCGGCGTCGAGACCGGCGGATCGAACATTCAGTTCGGCATCCATCCCCAGACCGGGCGCATGGTCGTGATCGAAATGAACCCGCGCGTGTCGCGGTCGTCGGCGCTGGCGTCGAAAGCCACCGGTTTCCCCATCGCCAAGATTGCCGCCAAACTTGCTGTCGGCTATACCCTCGATGAAATTCGCAACGACATCACCCGCAAGACTCCGGCCTGCTTCGAGCCCACGCTTGACTATGTTGTCGTCAAGATCCCCAAGTGGCAGTTCGAGAAGTTTCCCGGCGCCGACGAAAACCTTGGCCCCCAGATGAAATCAGTCGGTGAGGTCATGGCCATTGGCCGCACCTTCAAAGAAGCCTTGATGAAGGGCATTCGCTCGCTCGACACCGGCAAACGCATCGGCGGATCGAAGATCGAGCCCAAGATCATGACGCAGCGCCTGGTCACGCCGCATCCCGAGCGGCTGGCGTACGTCCAATACGCATTGCGACAGGGCCATACCGTCAAGCAGCTTTACAAAATGACTTCCATCGATCCCTGGTTCCTCTACCAGCTCAAAGAAATTAATGACATGCAGCTTGAGCTGGAAAAGCATCCCATGGAATCGATTCCGGTCGAGGTATTGCGCGAGGTCAAGCGCTACGGCTTCTCAGACGGCCGCCTCGCCGGCGCATGGCGGCTGAATGGACAGGAAAAAGTCCGCCATCTGCGCAAGAAGCACGGCATTAAACCGGTCTACAAACGCGTGGACACCTGCGCCGCGGAATTTGAAAGCTTCACGCCATATTTGTATTCGACCTACGAGGACGAAGACGAGGCCGCGCCGACCGACAAGAAGAAAGTAATCATCCTGGGCAGCGGGCCCAATCGCATCGGGCAGGGAATTGAATTCGACTACTGCTGCTGCCACGCATCTTTCGCGCTGCGCGACGATGGGTACGAGACCATCATGATTAATTGCAATCCCGAGACGGTCTCGACCGATTACGACACGAGCGACCGTCTCTACTTCGAGCCGCTTACGCTCGAAGACGTGCTCGCGATCTGCGAGCATGAGAGTTCGACGGGCGCTCCGGTGGGCGTGATCGTGCAATTCGGTGGGCAGACGCCGCTGAATCTGGCACTGCCTTTGAAAGCGGCCGGAGTCAACATCATTGGAACTTCGCCCGAGTCGATTGATCTGGCAGAGGACCGCAAACGTTTCAACCGGCTGCTCGAAGAGTTACAGATTCCACAGTCGCCCGGCGTCATGGCGGCGTCGCTCGAAGAAGCAATTGCCGGAGCCACGAAGGTTGGTTATCCCGTGTTAGTGCGGCCATCCTATGTGCTGGGCGGGCGCGCCATGGTGATCGCTTACGACGAAGAGAGCGTCGTCCGCTACATGAAGGAAGCGGTTGAATATTCGCATGACCGTCCCATCCTGATCGATCACTTCCTTGAAGACGCTATCGAAGTCGACGTAGACGCGCTCTCCGATGGCGAAGACGTAGTCATTGGCGGCATCATGCAACACATCGAAGAAGCCGGCATCCACTCCGGCGATTCTTCCTGCGTGCTTCCGGCGGTGGACATTCCCCAGAAATTGATGGATCAGATGCGCGACTATACTTTCAAACTGGCGCGGGCGCTCAAGGTCGTGGGGCTGATGAATATTCAGTTTGCCATCCCGCGCGGCAATGGCAATGGTGGCGGCGACAAAGTGTACGTACTTGAAGTAAACCCACGCGCTTCGCGCACGGTGCCATACGTCTCGAAAGCCACCGGTGTCCCCATGGCCAAGATTGCTGCCCGCCTGATGACTGGCCGCAAGCTACGCGAATTCCTGCCAGAATTCATCGAACGCCGAGCCGACTTGGATACCGGCAACTGCTACTACGTGAAATCGCCCGTGTTCCCCTGGAATAAATTCCCCGGTGTGGACACCGTGCTGGGCCCAGAGATGAAATCCACCGGCGAGGTGATGGGCGTAGCCGACAACTTCGGCGAAGCCTTCGCCAAAGCGCAGATTGCCGCCGGACAAAAGCTACCCACCAAGGGCACGGTTTTCATCAGCGTCACCGATCATGACAAGCCGCAAGTGGCCGACGTCGCCCGCAAATTCGCCGACATGGGCTTCCACATCGTGGCAACAGCCGGAACAGCCGACCTCATCGAGCGCGCTGGCATGACAGTCGAGCGCGTCTACAAAGTAAAGGAAGGCCGGCCCAACGTTGTGGATCTGATCAAGGGCGAACGCATGCAATTGGTCATCAACACGCCACACGGGCTCGAGCCCTGGTTTGATGAACAGGCCATCCGCCGTGCTGCGGTCAACGCCCGCATCCCGACTATTACGACCCTTGCCGCCGCCCGCGCCGCCGCCGAAGGCATTGCCGCCCTGCAACGCGGAGAAGTGAACGTCTTTGCGCTGCAAAAGCTGCACGCCGAGCGGGCTGCACGGCGTTAGTCAATAAGTACCCTTGAGCGTTGATTCCGGTCTTGCGTGTGTTACAGTTAGTGCGTATGGGTAATACACTCAGCGTCCGTCTCCCGTCTGACCTCTTGGAGCGTGTGCGTAAAGTAGCTCGCAAGAGTGGCCTGCCTGTGGGGCGTATCGTTCGCGAGTCGCTCGAATCCACGCTTTCCAGGCAGGATGAGGACTTCCCTTGGCGAAAGTATGCTGGCGTAATAAAAGGCGGTCCGCCAGATGTTTCCAGCCGTAAGGGGTTTTCACGTCGATGAATGCCATAGCCGATACGGGCCTGCTCGTGGCCCTCCTAAGAGCGGATGACCGGCATCACGATTGGGCGGTGCAGTTGGCGGAATGTATCAAATGGCCGGTTCTGACGTGCGAAGCAGTCCTTGCCGAGACTGCATTTCATTTGCGCTCCGCCGAACCCGTGTTGGGCATGGTGCGGGACAAAGTAGTTCGACTTGCGTTCGATTGCACCAGCCAGTTGGAGCATCTGGAGAGCCTGGCCAGCCGTTATGCGGATCGGCGGCCTGATCTCGCCGACTTGTGCCTTATACGAATGAGTGAACTCTATCCCCGGCATTCCGTAATTACTGTGGACGAAGCCGACTTTCGCGTCTACCGCCGCAACAAGCGGGAAGCGATACCGCTCATTTGTCCCCGGAACTGATAAGCTCGAACCGCGAGGCCATCAGCATGCTTCTTCAAGGTATCTTTCCTCCCATCACGACCCCGTTCTACCCCCATGGCAACGTGTATTTCAAAAAGCTAGAGGCCAACGTCGAGCGCTACTCGAAGACGCCAGTAACCGGCATCGTGGCTCTGGGATCCACTGGCGAGGCTATCCTGCTGTCCGACATCGAGCGGCGAGACGTTCTACAGACTGTGCGGGACGCGGCCGCTCCGAATAAAGTTTTGATCGCCGGAACTGGAATGGAATCCGCCGACGAGACGCTTCAGCTCACCGAGTACGCAGCCAAGGTCGGCTATGACGTTGCTCTGGTCCGCACGCCGCACTTTTATCGCAAGCAAATGGCGCCCGCGAATCTTCTCGCGTTCTACCGTTTTGTTGCCGACCGGTCACCGCTTCCGGTGCTGCTCTACAACGTGCCGGGATTTACCGCTTACGACCTTCCTGTGGAACTGGCAATTGAGTTGGCGGGGCATCCCAACATCATCGGCATCAAAGAATCCGGCGGCGATGTCGAAAAAGCCCGTCGCATGGTTGAGGGTACGCGCCACGTGAAACGCAGTGCCACGGTCACAGAAACCTTCGAGGCGATCACGCCGCGCATGTTGAGCGCAGCTGCCAAGGGCAATGGGGAACTGGTGTCCATCGCCGCGTTGGCTGGCTCGCGAGAAACGCCAAAACCGTCATCCTCCGCGGTCAGTGTGGTCGGCCGCCTGAAGACGCGCCAGAAAGAAGTCGGCTTTCAGGTATTGGTGGGCGCGGCGCAAACGCTGGAACCGTCGTTACAAGTCGGCGCTGCCGGCGCGATTCTCGGCTTGGCAGATCCCGCTCCCACTGCCTGCTACGAAATCTATGCCGCCTGGAAAGAAGGCGACGCCGAGCTCGCTCGCCTCAAACAGCAGCGCATTGTCAAAGCCGCCCAGAGGATCGTGGGCGAACTCGGCATTCCAGCGATCAAGTACGCCATGGACTTCAACGGCTACTATGGCGGCCCGGCGCGCCTGCCGCTGCTGCCCATCACCGCGGATGTGAAGGAAGAAGTCGAGTGTCTGCTGTCCGATATTCGCAACTAGCATCTCCCATGAAACAGCGAGCGCCTTTTCCGCCAGGGAAGCCGAAGTCGCCTGCCCAGACCCGCCCGCGCTTGCCGGCTATATCCGAACAAATGAAGGCGTGGACTGCCGCTCTGGCGGCTGATCTGGAAACATGGCCCCTGGTGAAAACTCGCCCAATGTTCGGTCTCATAGCGTGGTACCGGCGAGACAAGATTTTCGCGGTGCTCCCCAAAACTCGAGGAATGGATTCACCTAGCGCTCTGGCTTTCAAACTGCCATCCGTAAGTGCCCGTCTACTGGCTCGCATTCGCATGGATTCACGCATCGCTTTCACCGAAATGCAGAAAGCCCGTTGGTTCACATTTGAACTAAACTGTGACGCCGATCTGCACGACGCACTTGACTGGCTGGCCCAAGCTTACGAAGCAGCGCGGTGAAAGCTGCCTGTGGACAAACTCCGTTTGTGACGAGTAGCTCGCCTGATATACTATTTGAACGAACGTTCGAACTTTATGGCCTCCTCTGCTTCGGTCACGTCTCCAATCACCGCGCGCCGCCGCGCGCCAGCAATCGTGGCTCCGTCGCCGGAGACCCGCTTTGACCGCAGGCTAAGTAAGATTCTGCTTCACGCCACCGAAGTCTTCTATGAAAAGGGCTACGCCGGCGCGTCCATGCGCGATCTTGCGCGCTCCAGCGGCATGTCGCTCTCGGGGCTTTATTACTACTTCGAATCCAAGGAAAAGCTGCTCTACCTGATTCAGAAGGAAACCTTCACCACCATCGTCGAACGGCTTCGAGAGCGCCTGGACGCCGTCTCCGATCCCGAACAACGCATTCGTATCTTTATCCTGAACCACTTGGAATATTTTCTGGTCAACCGCAAAGCGATGAAGGTCCTCTCTCACGAGGATGACGTACTCAAGAATGGCTTTGGCGCCGAAGTCGCTGCCATCAAGCGCGCCTACTATCGAATTTGCGTAGGACTGCTCGACGACTTCAGGCGCGAGCGTAAACTGGGAGGATCCAGCCGTCTCGCTGTTTTGAGTCTGTTTGGCATGATGAATTGGATTTATACCTGGTATAACCCGCGCGTGGACGCCGACGCCGAACAGATCGCGGGCAAAATGGGCGATATTTTTCTTCACGGCATGGGATCAGTCGCTTCGCGCAAGAAGAGTCGCAAAAAGAAATCGGTAAACTGAACTCAAATTCTATAGATCGCGAAAAGGAGTTTTGACATGGCCACTACAATGTCGCCCGCAACCGGCGAAACCACCAAACAACTGGTCAACTACCGCACCGACCGCGGCGTGGCTGTCATCGAGATGTTCGACCCGCCCGCCAACACCTACACCTACGAAATGAACCGCCAGCTCGATGAGAGCATTCTCAAGGCGCGCATGGACAACGACGTCTACGTCATCGTGCTCACCGGATCGGGAGATAAGTTCTTCTCCGCCGGCGCCAACATCAAGATGCTGTCGAGCGTCGATCCTACTTTCAAGTATTACTTCTGCCTGCATGCCAATGAAATGCTGCTTCGTCTGGAGCACACGCCCAAGCTGGTGATTGCGGCCATCAACGGCCACTGTGTCGGTGGTGGACTTGAGATCGCGATGGCTGCCGACATCCGCATTGCCCGCCAGGAAGCGGGAAAGATCGGTCTGCCGGAAGTGAATCTCGGCGTGCTACCTGGAACCGGTGGCACGCAACGTTTGTCGCGCATGGTAGGGAAAAGCAAGGCCATCGAGCTGATGGTCACCGGCAACACCTTCTCTTTCGAGGAAGCCAAAGAACTGGGGATCGTCAATGACATTTTCGAGCGCGATGGTTTCATGGACAACGTCATGGAGTACGCTCGCCAGTTCTGCCCGCCCAACAAAGCGGCTAAGGCTGTAGGACGAATCAAACGCGCCGTGCAAACCGGATGGGAGATTCCCATGGAGTCGGCGCTTGCAGTGGAACGCGAGAACCAGCAGATTCTTTTCCAAAGCGAAGACGCCAAAGAAGGCTTGGCGGCTTATGTGGAGAAGCGGCCAGCCGTGTTTAAAGCCAAATAACAGCTCGTAAGGGGACGGCTGCCATCGGCCGTCCCCTTACCGAACTTCGATTGGAAACTAGAATGATCGCAGCCACAAAAACTAAACTCTCCCCCGGCCGGTTGTTGATTGACGGGCAGTGGGTGGAAACTGCCAAGAAATTCGACACTTCGAACCCGGCAACTGGGGAAGTCTTGACCCAGATCGCCTCGGCCTCATCCGAAGACGTCGATCGCGCCGTTGCCGCAGCTCGCAAGGCATTCGAAGACCGCAGCGGCCCCTGGCGCAAAATGTCGGCCAGCGAGCGCGGACGCCTGATCTGGCGCCTCGCTGATCTTCTCGAAAAGAACATCGACGAGTTCGCCGAACTGGAAACCCTAGACAACGGCAAACCTATCTTCGAATCCCGCTATGTCGATATGCCAATGGTGATCGACGTCCTGCGCTATTACGCGGGTTGGGCGACCAAGATTCATGGGGAAACCGTCAACACTTTCGAGACGGCATTTACCTACACGCTGCGTGAGCCGGTAGGCGTGGTTGGCATGATCGTGCCGTGGAACTTTCCGCTATTGCTGTCTTCGTGGAAGCTGGGTCCGGCATTGGCATGCGGAAATACCGTTGTCTGGAAACCCGCCAGCCTAACTCCGTTGACTGCGCTGCGCTTTGGTGAGCTGGCCATGGAAGCGGGAGTTCCGGCGGGCGTGATCAACGTCATTACCGGCAACTCTGAGGTGGGCCGAACCATGGTTCGCCATCCCGGCATCGACAAGATCGCTTTTACCGGATCGACCGAAGTCGGCAAAGAGATCATGCGCGGCGCGGCCGACACCATGAAGCGCATCACGCTCGAGCTTGGCGGGAAGTCGCCCAACATCGTCTTCGCCGATGCCGACATCGACAACGCCGTGAAAGGCGCTATCACCGGAATCTTCTACGGCAAGGGCGAAGTCTGCAACGCCGGTTCGCGGCTGTTCGTCGAAAGCAAAGTGCAGGATGAATTCCTGGAGAAGCTGGTCGCTCGGGCCAACAAGATGCGACCGGCTGATCCGCTCGATCCCAAAACCCGCATGGGGGCGATCGTCAGCCAGGAGCAGATGCAGACAGTGCTGGGCTACATCGAAGCCGGTAAGAAAGAAGGCGCCAAGCTGATAGCTGGAGGAAGCCGAGTTTCCGTCGATGGCAGTAAAGGATACTTTATCGAGCCGACGATCTTCAGTGGCGTGAGTAATGACATGAAGATCGCGCAAGAAGAGATCTTCGGGCCGGTGCTGGCGACCATCAGCTTCGATGATATTGATCAAGCCGTCGCGCAGGCCAATCAGAATCCGTACGGGTTGGCATCGGCAGTGTGGACGAAAGACCTAAAGAAAGCGCATCTTGTCTCGCGGCAGCTCAAAGCCGGTACGGTCTGGATCAACACCTACGGTTTGATGGACGCGGCCATGCCCTTCGGCGGATACAAAAGCTCGGGCCTGGGGCGTGAACTCGGGGAAAAAGCGCTCGAACACTATACGGAAAGCAAAACGGTTTGGATGAACTTAGGATAAGGCGCTCAGCGCTTGGTTGCGAGGCTAGATGCCAAGTGCTAAATGCTAATTGCTGGTCGATAACGATTTTATTAATAGGAAAATACAATGCCTGGAAAAGTAGCAAAAATTGGAACCTTCAGCGACTGGGTCGGCTTGTTTGACGATTGGCGCAAAGACATCGGCGTCAATCACAAGGAAATTTCCGACTTCAAATTCGACACCCTCTACGGCGCCATCGAGACCGACGAGATCCAGTTCGGCGCATTCAAGGGCAACAAGAAGTGGGAAAACCTGCGCCAGGTGCCGACCCAACAGATGCGCGATGCGCTCATCAATTTGATTGTCTATCAGGGCGACACCGAGTTTGCCAGCGTCGAGCAGCAGCGCAATCTGTTCGAAAGCGCGCCCACCGACTGGGACCGTCGCGCCATCACCCGCGTGATGATCGAAGAAATGCGTCACGGCTGGCAGATGTGTGCCTTGCTCATCACCCACTTCGGCTATTCCGGAAAAGTCGAAGCTCAAAAGATGCTGGAGCGCCGTGCCTTCGACAACAAGCGTCTGCTCGGCGCCTTCAACGTGGACGTCGACAACTGGATGGACTTTTTCACCTACACCGACTTCGTCGATCGCGACGGCAAGTTCCAGTTGCAAATGCTGAAGTATTCGGCATTCGCTCCGCTCGGCCGATCGATGTCTTACATGCTGCGTGAAGAAGCTTTCCACATGGGCACAGGCAACGACGGTCTGCGCCGCATTGTGGAAGCCGGCGTGATTCCCGCATGGCTGATTCAGCGTTACCTCAACAAATGGATTTCTAGCTCCTACGATCTGTTCGGTACCGACCATTCCTCATCCGCGCATTGGTCTTACGTGTGGGGCATCAAAGGCCGATACGACGAGCCAAAGAACGAGCAACCGGCCCAAGTCGACGACTTGAACGATTACAACCGCCACCTCTACCGTGACGAAGTGGCGGGCTTGGTCGAGCGCTTCAATGGCGGCTTAAAAGCAGGAGAACCAAGACTTTACGCGCCACACATAAAGTTCAACCGTAACATTGGGCGTTGGGCCGGACAGAAGTTCCACGCTCAGACCGGCGAGCCGTTGGACGATAAATCCTACGACCAGCACGTGAAAGAGTACATGCCGACGGCAGAAGACAAGAAGCTTCTGCTCGACATCATTGCCAACGAAAAAAGATGGATTGCGCCAAAAGAAGGCGCGCGCGATCCTTTGGCGTCGATCGGCGAAGTCAGAAAGTCAGCAATTAATCTGTAAGTGTGGGGACGGCCGCCCTCGCCGTCCGCGGAGCGAAGCTCCGAAAGGTTTTTGATATGACTGCCTCGACCACCATCCCGACTCCAACCTCGCAGGCATACACCATGGGCGAGCTCATGGTGACGACCGCTGCCCGCGAGGTTCAAGATCGCGAGGTGGTGTTTGTCGGCATGCGCCTGCCGTTGATTGCCTTCGTAGTCGCAAAGAAAACCCATGCTCCCAATGCGATTGGCCTTTTTGAAAATGGAGTGATCCGCTCAACTCCCGCACCCGAGTTGATCTATACCATGGCCGATCCCCCGAACATTCTGGGAGCAACGCAGTGTCTGGACATGCTGGGCGTGATGAGCTTGCTGCAATCCGGGCGCGTGCACCTCGGGTTTCTGGGAGCGGCGGAAGTCGACCGCTTTGGCAATCTGAACTCGACTGAAGTGCAGGGCTCGAAAGGTGTAGTTCGCTTGCCGGGATCGGGCGGAGCTTGCGACATCGCTTCGCTGGCTCAGCGTTTCGTTGCTCTGCTGGAGCATAGCAAGCGGCGTTTGCCGGAGCGCGTTTCATTTCTTACCAGCCCAGGGAATGGTGATGGTCATGCCTGGCGTCAGCATATCGGGCTACCCCGCGGGGGTCCGTCAGCCGTGATCACAACGAAAGCTGTCTTGCGCTTTGGCGAAGATGGAGAAGCCTTCCTCGCTTCCGTGCATCCTGGAATCGAAGTAGAAGATGTGCTCGAAAACACCGGCTGGCCGTTGCGCTGCGCCAGGGAAATACCGTTAACGCCGGAGCCGCGTGCCGCTGAGTTGCAAGCCATTCGCGAGTACGACAAAGAAGGGTTTTGGACGAAGTAAGAGCACATGGGAACAGTAACCATCACGAGATCTCGGATAGCGCTGGATATACAGCCGCCCGTTGCCCGTCTGCGTTTGCACAATCCACCCCTCAACGTCATCGACATTCCGATGATGGAAGAACTGGCCGCGGCGCTGACCGAGATTGAGCTCCAGCCGGATATCACTGTGATCATTCTTTCCGGCGCCCAAAAAGCCTTCTCGGTTGGCGTGGATGTCGCTGCTCACACCCCCGACAAAGTCGAGGAGATGCTGGGGAAGTTCCACGCCGTCATTCGGGCGCTGGTGGCATCTAGGAAAGTCAGCATTGCCGCGGTCCACGGCCACTGCTTGGGCGGTGGCGCGGAACTGGCCATGGTCTGCGACCTCGTGTACACCTCTGAACTCGCCACTTGGGGATTCCCCGAGATCAAGCTAGGCTGCTATCCGCCGGTTGCCGTCACCGCCTTGGCCGCGCTGGTCGGTCAAAAGCAAGCGGCTGATTTGGTGCTTACCGGACGCAACATCACGGGAAAGGAAGCGGCTTCAATTGGTCTGGCGAACGCTGTTCTCGCCGAAGTTGATCTCGAACACACCGTGCAGGAAGCTGTGCGGCACCTTTCGCAGCTCAGTCCGGCGGCGCTGGCGATCACCAAGAAAGCCATTTACGCATGGGATTCGATTCACTTCGACAAGGGGTTAGCGCGGGCGGAGAAGATTTATTTCGAGGACCTGATGAAGACCGAGGATGCGCAGGAAGGCATCAACGCTTTCCTTGAGAAGCGGCAGCCGAAGTGGAAAGGGAAGTGATGTCTAAACTCCTAACCATGCGCAAAGCGATCGCCGATCTAGTCCCCGACGGCGCTTCGGTCGCGCTCGGCCTCCAGATGGAGCAGATGATCCCCTTCGCCGCTGGTCACGAGATCATTCGTCAGAAGAAGCGGGGCCTCACGCTGATCGGTCCAATTTCAGACATCCTCTTCGACCAACTCATTGGCGCAGGATGCGCGGAGAAAGTGATCGCCGCCTGGGTTGGAAACGTCATGATGGGTTCGGCCTACAACTTCCGCCGCGCGGTAGAAGACGACGGCATGAAGGTTTTCAACATGACCAACTTCACCGTGGCTCTTGCGCTGCAAGCGGGAGCGATGGGTATACCTTTCTTGCCTACGAAGACCGCCCTGGGCAGCGACACCACGAAAGGCAATCATTTCTTCTATCAGATATTTTCTCCCTTTGACGGAAAAGAACCTCTGTGGGCTGTTCGCGCCTTGACTCCTGATGTCACTATCGTCCACGTGCAGCGGGCCGACCACGAAGGCAATGCCCATTGCTGGGGTAACTTCGGCGTAATGATCGAAGGCATTCGTGCCGCCAAGCGCGTCATCGTTGCGGCTGAAGAAATCGTCGAACCGGAAGTTATCGCCAGCGATCCTAATCGAACCGTGATTCCGGGATTCCTGGTAAATGCCGTCGTCGAGTGTCAATACGGCGCTCATCCTTCGCCGGTGCAGGGATACTACAAACGCGACGACGCCTTCTTCCGCCAATATCACGAACAAACGAAAACCAAGCAGGACACCGAGGCCTGGCTCTCGCGCTGGGTACACGGCGTAGCCGATCGCCGGGCTTACATGAACCAACTAGGCGCCTGCCGGGTGGACGATCTCGGCGTGAAGCAACACGCCTACGCGGAGAAGGCGGATTTTGGGTACTGAAAGTCAGCACTTAGCAATTAGCACTTGGCATTTGATCGCAACCGTACGTGACAGGATCGGAACAGGACCGCGACGTCAAATGCTAATTGCCAAGTGCCAGGTGCCGGAAGGATGAGATGAAGAAGGAATTAGTAGAGCTTAAGGTTAACGGCCGCTCGCACGAGATCGCTATCGAGCCCAGCAAGTTGCTGCTTGATGCGCTGCGCCAGGACCTTGACCTGACTGGCTCGAAGCGCGGTTGCGACGATTCTTCCTGCGGCGCCTGCACCGTGCAGGTGGATGGAATCCCCATGCTTTCCTGCACCATGCTGGCCGCCAGTTGTGAAGGCCAGGAGATCACTACGGTCGAAGGAGTGAGCGAACACGGGAGCCTGGCAGCTATCCAGAAAGCTTATGGCGACTGGGGCGGATCACAATGCGGCTATTGCACACCGGGCTTCATGATGACAGTGAGGCATTTACTGGCGCAGAACCCCAATCCCACGGAAGCAGAAATTCGCAATGGTCTGAGCAGCAATCTGTGCCGCTGCACCGGCTACAGCCAGATGTACCAGGCAATCAAAGCGGCAATCGAGCGGAGCAGAAGGGAATGGTGCTAGCGAAATGACTGACTTCTCCATCATCGGTAAATCCATCGCCATGGTCGATGCTGCGGGCAAAACCACCGGCTCCGGCAAATACGCGGACGACCTGACCGCTCCCGGCATGTTGGTCGGCAAGATTCTGCATTCGCCATATCCGCACGCGCGTATCAAACGCATCGACACCAGTCGCGCCGAGAAACTCGACGGCGTGGTCACGGTCGTCGTCGGCAAAGATGCCCCCAATCCCTACGGAATCCTTCCCGTCGGCCATGATGAGTACGCGCTGGCGCTCGACAAGGTTCGTTACGTTGGCGACAACGTAGCCTGCGTCGCCGCGGTGGACGAGTTCACAGCCGAAAAGGCTCTCGAATTAATCGACGTCGAATACGAAGTTCTGCCGGCTTATTTCGATCCCGAAGACGCGATGAAGGCTGAGACCAACCTCATCCACGACAACAAGCCTAATAATATCGAGAAAGATTATCACCATGTCTTCGGCGATCCCGACAAGGGCTTTGCCGAGGCTGATCAAATTGCCGAAGCTCGCTTCATCGCCAACGAAGTTACGCACGCCGCCATGGAGCCGCACGCCACGCTGGCCGCTTTTGAGATCGACCCGCAAACAGGCAATCCCGGCCGCTTGATCGTGCAATCCTCGACCCAGGTTCCTTATTACTTGCAGCACAAATTGTCGCTGGTGCTCGAAATGCAGATGTCACAGATTCGCGTCATCAAGCCGCTGGTAGGCGGCGGATTCGGCGGCAAAAGTGAAGTGATTCCTCTGGAAATCATCGCTGCCATCGCAGCTCGCAAAGCAAAAGCACCAGTGAAGATCACCTACACCCGCGAAGAAGTCTTCTGGGCGCATCGCGGCCGGCCGCGGACCATCGTCGATCTCAAAACCGGAGTCAGGAACGATGGCAGCATTACCGCCGTCAAAGCCCGGGTAATACAGGATGGCGGCGCTTATTGCTCGTACGGCGTGGTCACAATTCTTTATTCTGGCGCGCTGCTGGGGGCGCTCTACGACATTCCTAATATCCAGTACGACGGTTATCGCGTGCTCACCAATAAACCCGTCTGCGGCGCTATGCGCGGCCACGGTACCGTCAACGTCCGCTTCGCGTTTGAAACGCAACTCGACGAACTGGCTGCCGCCATCGGCATGGATCCCGCTGAAATCCGTCAGCACAATCTGCTCAAACCTCCGTGCGTCACGGTGAACGGCTTGCGCGTACAGAGCTACGGCCTGCCGGAATGTATCGAGAAAGTGGTCGAGCGCTCGGGTTGGAAACAACGTAAAGGGAAAATGCCGAAGGGCCGGGGTTTGGGTGTGGCGTGCAGTCATTACGTCAGCGGCGCCGCCAACTCGATCATCCGTTCCGATATGCCGCATTCCACCGTCAACATCAAAATTGATCGTGATGGTGGCGTGGTCGTATACACCGGTGCATCTGACATCGGCCAGGGGTCGGATACCATGGTTGCCCAGATCACCGCGGAAACTCTGGGCTGTACCATCGCGCGTGTAAGAGTGATTTCGGCGGATACCGACCTCACCCCCATCGACATCGGGTCGTACTCCAGCCGTGTCACTTTTATGAACGGCAATGCAACTCTGCGCGCGGCGCAGGATGTGAAGAAACAGATCGCCCTCGCAGCCGCACGCAAGATGGGTTGCGAAGTGGAGGAACTCATTTTTCGTGATGATATTGTCAGCAGAAAAAGCGGCGCCTCGCAAGAATCACGTGGGGACGGTCACCGGCTGTCCAGCCTGGCGGAGCCTGGCAGCAGTTCTCCATCCGTCTCCGGTCGAGTCGAAGGCCAAATCCTGCGCGGCTCGCTCCAGCAGAAACGCAAAGACGAAGGCCCCAAAGATCAGTTGTCGTTCGAGGAAGCCGTAGTCGCAGCCATCGACTTCCATGGCGCGCTCAGCGGGACCGGTTCTTACGCGCCTCCGCCCGACGCTCGCGGCGGCAAGCACAAAGGCGCCGGCGTCGGACCGTCACCTGCCTATTCCTACTCAGCCCAGATTGCTGAAGTCAGTGTCGATGAAGAAACTGGCGAAGTAACGGTCCACAAGGTCTGGGCGTCGCACGACTGCGGACGTGCTCTAAACCCAGTCTCGGTCGAAGGTCAGATCATCGGCTCGGTCTGGATGGGCATGGGCCAGGCGCTCACCGAAGAAATGGTCTGGAAAGACGGCATGCTGATGAACCCCGGCCTACTCGAATATCGCAGCCCGTCATCGGTAGAGTCGCCTGAGGTCGAAGCAATTATCGTCGAGAGCATCGACCCCGAAGGACCGTTCGGCGCCAAAGAGTGCAGTGAAGGGTCTCTTGCCGCGACGATTCCCGCCATCTCAAACGCAATTTATGACGCGGTCGGCGTGCGCCTACACGAATCTCCCTTCACGCCGGAGCGGGTGCTGTCGGCCCTGCGTGCGAAAAAGCAATTCAAGCACATCAACCTGACTGAAGGCGTCGATCCCACATCGCCCGCGACCTTCCGTGAGCATGGCGGATCTCTCTGGTTCCGGGGAAAAGGTCCGGAGCGTCATCCTTTGGATCCTTCGCGGCGAGAGACGCCGGCCATTGCGGCAGGTGACGATTGAGTCTTCCCGATTTCAAGCTGTTGCGGCCGCGCTCGCTGGATGAGGCAGTCGGATTTCTCGCCAAGCATGCGAACGAATCCTCCAACCGGCTGCGTATCGTTGCCGGGGGCACCGACCTCATTCCCTCCATGCGGCAAAAGCTGTTTGAGCCGGAATTTGTGCTCGACCTTCGCCACATCGCCGCGCTACAAGGAATTCGCGAGCAGAAGGGAAGTGGTGTGGAAATTGGCGCGCTGACCTCCCTCACAGCGATCGAACGCTCGGATCTCTTGCGTCGCCGCTACTCGGTGCTGACCGAAGCGGCCGCAACCGTGGCATCACCCGTTCTACGTAACATGGGCACAATCGGCGGCAACATTTGCCTCGACACGCGCTGCCTCTGGTACAACCAGTCGCTGACATGGCGCAAGGGATGCGGCTTCTGCATCAAGAAAGATGGCGACCTTTGCCACGTCGCGCCCGGTGGAACCAAGTGCTGGGCGGCGTTTTCCGGCGACACTCCCGCCGCGCTGCTGTGCCTGAATGCGGAAGTGGAAATTGTCAGCCCGCGAAGCACACGCCGCATTCCACTGCGCGAGTTCTACACCGGCCTTGGAGACGACTACCGCAAGCTCCAGCCGGACGAATTGTTAACGCGAGTGTTCCTGCCCGAAGCCGCCGCCGATTATCGCGGCGTGTACCGCAAGCTGCGAATTCGTGGCTCGATTGACTATCCGCTGGCAGGAGTCGCCGTTGTCATCAAGCGGTCGAACGGACATGTGTCCGACGCCCGCGTGGCCATCACCGCGGTGAATCCCGCGCCGCTGCTGGTGAAAGGCGCAAGCGAAGCTCTGAATGGAAAAGCGGTAGATGACGCGATCGCTGATGCGGTCGGAGTTTTGGCAGCAAAAACGGCGAAGCCGCTGACTACTTCCGCGCTTACACCGGAGTATCGCCGGGAAATGATCCGGGTTTTTACCAAACGCGCGGTGCTGGCCGCAGCGGGGGAAAGTAATTGACGAATATGTGCATCCACAAGAATTTTCCGATTGTAATTTTCGTAGTACTGGTTGTTGCTGGAGTCGTTGGCCAGACGAATCCCCAGTCAGCCGCGCGTCCCTGTGTTGCGAAGGATGAAGTTGTTCACAAAGCCGGGGAGAGCAAACTAAAACCGCCAAAGCTGGATATATATCCCGCTGAACAGATGCCGGAGAACATAAAAGGGCAGTTTGCTTTCGGGGTGCTCGTTAATTCAGAAGGCCGGGTTTGCGACGTTCAAGTTTTGAAGGCAAGCGACAAAACCGCAGGCGCGCGAGCGGCGAAACACATTGCCGACCATTGGAAGTTCAAGCCCGGGTCTCTGGACGGCAAAGCGGTAGCCGTCGACATCATTGTGAACTTTGATTTGGGAGTAACGTACTGACGGGCAAGGACTCCAATCCTCAATCATCTTGACGTGAACAGGTGTCCCATCTTCTCTTTCTTGGTCTTCAAATAATCCTCCGAGTGTGCGTTGACGGACACTTCGCAGGGAACTCGCTCAACAACTTTGATTCCTCCGCGTTCAAGCGCTGCAACTTTGTCAGGATTATTCGACAGCAGTCGAACCTGGGAGACCCCCAGCGCCTTCAGAATCTCCGCTGGCAAGGCAAACTCGCGCTGATCGGCCTTGAAACCAAGGCGTTCGTTTGCCTCGACGGTGTCTAATCCGTCATCCTGCAACTCGTAAGCCTTCAACTTTGCCATGAGGCCGATCCCCCGGCCTTCCTGCTGTTCGTAGATCAGCACGCCGGCGCCGCGCTCGGCGATCATAGCCAGCGCCATTTCCAATTGCTGGCGGCAATCACAGCGCAGCGATCCGAAGACATCGCCAGTCAGGCACTGGGAGTGAATGCGCACCAGCGGCGGTGAAGACAGAATATCGCCCATCACCAACGCCACCGCCTCTTCCAGGCGTCCATCAAAGTTGCCCTGGAATCCAAAGATGCGAAACTTGCCCCAGCGGGTAGGGAAGTCGGCGGAGGCGACCTGGTGAACCGAGTGATGGGCCACAACAACATTATAGATGTAGGCGCGGGCGTCCCCGCCCTTGCAGCTGCGAAACCCTCACCATGCCGCGTAGCGGTTGCGTCCGCGTCGCTCGGGAAGGAGCTTAATCAGCACAATGCCGGCGACGAACCCTCCTACGTGCGCCCAAACTGCAATGCCTCCGGTAGCACCGGAGCCCGCAATCGAAGTTGCGGCCCCCATCAAGAACTGGGTCAAGAACCAATATCCCAGCACCAGCCAAGCGGGAAGGTAGAAAAAGAAGATCGGAGGAAACCACATCATGACGCGGGCCCTGGGATAGAGCACAAAATAACCGCCCATCACTCCCGCAATCGCTCCGCTCGCTCCCAGAGCGGGCACATTGGAGCCAGCATTGAGAAGAATGTGCGTGGCCATGGCAGCAAACCCGCTGACCAGATAGAACATCAGGTAGGAGAAATGGCCGAGATAATCCTCAATGTTGTCGCCAAAGATCCACAGGAACCACATGTTGCCAATGATGTGCAGCCAGGACGCGTGCAGAAACATCGAGGTCAGGATGGTCAGCGAAAGCGCCGTCAGGGAAGTGTTCGACGTGCCGGCCAACGCCCTTTGGAAGTGCAGCGGAACCACTCCGAACTGATACATCAAGCCATTCAGCGCGCGATGACTCTGCGCCCCCACCGACAATTCAAACAGGAACACCAACACATTCAGGGCGATAATGAAGTAGGTGATGTAGGGCGTGGTGAAGCGGGGCGTATCGTCGCGGATGGGAATCATCTAGGATTGGTAATTGAGTAATCGGGTAATCGAGTGACTTAAAACAAGCGCCACCCAATCTGGATTCTAAATTACCCAATTACAAATTACCCAATTGCTCAATTCTTATGAATGCCGTTCTCATCATCAATAAGCCTGCGGGATTGACCTCACACGACGTAGTCAACCGTGTGCGCCGAATTCTGCACGAGCGTTCGGTGGGGCATCTCGGTACGCTTGATCCTTCCGCGACCGGTGTATTGCCGCTGGTAGTTGGCAGTCTTACCCGACTGGCCCAGTTCTACACCGCCTCCGAGAAGGCCTACGAAGGCGTAATCCGCTTCGGCTTTGCCACCGATACCTATGACGCCGACGGCGAAGCGGTAGGCATTCCTCAAACCGTAGCGCCAACGCTGGATGAAGTCCGGCAGATCGCCATCGCTTTTCGCGGATTTGTAGAGCAGATGCCGCCCGCATTCTCAGCCAAGAAAATTCAAGGAGTCCCGGCATACAAGCTGGCCCGGAAACAGAAAGAAGTCGTCCTCAGACCCGTGCGGGTCGAGATCAAAGAGTTCGAAATTCTAAGTGTTGAGGGCGATCGCGCCAGCTTCCAGGCCCGCGTAGCTTCAGGCACCTACCTGCGCTCCGTCGCCCACGATATGGGCCAGCAAATGGGATGCGGCGCTCACCTGCAATCGCTGCGGCGCACCGCGGTGGCGGAATTTGACCTGACCGACGCCCACACGCTTGAGGAACTGGAGGCGGCCGCGGGAGCCGACGTTCTCGAAGATCTTTTCGTTCATCCCCGCAAGCTTCTGCCACGCCTGCCTTCCGTCACCGCCAACGACGAAATGGCGGCCCATATCCGCAGTGGGCGCACCGTGAACCTGCCGGAATTCTCGAAGGCGCAGCAAGTGAAAGTATTCAGCGGGCAAAGGGAACTGCTCGCCATCGCCACCCGGGTCGCGGGGACATTGTTCCATCCGCGGATCGTTCTAGTAGGAAATGAAGCGGCACACACGGTCAAGTAACCGTGCCCAGAGTCAACAACTCACATGGGATGCCAGACCATCTCCATCCGCACTGGGATGTCGTTCTTCACGGGGATAGTCAGAAGCGACGGCGGTTCAATCTTGAAGTCCGACAACGTCGCCGGAATCGTTCCTGAAATTCGAGTCTCATTGCCTTGCGTCACCAGTTGCAGCTGCACCTGCTTGTAGTGAGCTGTCTGACCGGCGAATTCGATGTCCAAATCTACAAGGATAGTTGCAGATGTGCGCTCTGACTCAGCTATTCGCGTGCGCACGATCACCATGGGAAACTCGGCGCCCCGCGTCACTTGCAGCATATGAAGGTCGCGATTACTATCGCCCGAATCAAACGACTTCACCGGCACCGCAATCAGAAAATCGCATTGTCCAGCATGGCAAACACCCTTACCGCGCGCTGCATGGCTGACTCCCTCGCTCTGGTGCAGCGGGTGCGATACGAGATAGGTAAGAGTGGATTTTTCCAGCACCCATTGACTATCGGCCAGAGCCAGGCTCGGCAGAGCCAGAAACAACAGAGCCACCAGGATCTTCTTATCCATCACTCTCCTAGAATTTAACCGAGACCGACAAAAGAGCAGCCCCAAACGCCCCTGCGGTCACGATGGCCACCGGCACGTGCGCGGACGCGATCCCGTGAACCTTCTCGCCATTGTTTTTCTGATCGTAGGCCATCGCTCCAAGGATGGGTGTCAGAATCATTCCTGGGCCATGAATCCAGGCCATCGCCTTGTGGAAGCGAATCGGCCCACGAGTTTCGGTTCCCGGCGGCTTAGGCGCCCGAATGGCATAGTAGGCCGTGATGAAATACAGGTCTCCCGCCACCGCGCCCAGAGCCAAGTGCAAGTCGCGTCCGGTCGGGTCCGAGCCTTTGCCAGCCGCCCCCGCCGAGGAGAAAATGGCAGCCATCATGGGAATGGTCGTAATTAGCCCCATGCGTTGATGAACCTTGAGCATGTGCGTTCGCTTGTCCAGCAATGCCTGTTCCTTCGCATTGCTCTGCGTCGCCTCCGGGGGAAAGCCCAGATCAGTCAAAGAAGGCGCCGACGTAGTGCTTGAAGGAGCATTTGGAAGTTGCTCCGCTGGTTTGTTTTGGCTGGGAGAAGCTGTGGTTTGGTTCTGAGGCGCGACGGCAGGTGAGTTGTTACTGGCTTGCGCAAGCAAAGGCAGCGGAGCCATCAATAGACATAGAGAAAGCACCACGATTCTGGAATAAACCTCCATATCATTCCTAGACATGTCCTAAATGAAGTAGTACTAAGTGCAATAGTAGATGATGGGGGAGAGCTAAAGGCTGTGTGCAAGGACCGCACCAACTGTGGAAATGTGGTGGCACGGCCAACCCGCCCGGCACAGCTACAATGTCCGATAACAGGTATTATGTAAACTAGCAAACCGGGTCATCCTTCGGCTTAGACTCAGATCAGCTCGACGACATTCGCCCTCGAATCCCCACGATTGAATAGCTCGACCACGCTTCGATCCAGGGTGGCAAATCTTCCCTTCTTGTGGATCGCCAGACCCAGCAGATATGCGTCCGTGATTTGCTGGTGGCCGACCAGGCGTTTCTCAAAGTGGCGAACTGCATCCCGCAACGAAATATTGTCTGCCCAGAACTGGTGTGAAGGATGGCCAAGATTGGTGGCGAGCAAGCTCACAGCTTCGACTGGCAAGACTGCATCCGCGGAAAAAGCGGGGTTCGAGACGATCCGTACGAAGGCCGCTTGAGTGAAGGGACAGGTGGCCCACCCCGCCTCGCAATTTTTGGCAAACCAATGCTGCGCGCGCATATGGTTCGGATGCCCCTTCCAACCCAGCGCGATGAGCACGTTAACGTCTAGCAGGAAGGCAGTCATTCCATTTCAGACTCGAGCTCTTTAACGCGCTTTGAGGTGATGCTTGAGTCGTGAGGAACGTCGAAAACCGCAAGGCCATTCACCATGCGCACCGGGGTTGGTGCTCGCAATCCCTTACGGACTAATTCGGAAACCGCCTTGCCGAGAGCCAGAGAGCGGCTTTCTGCATAACCGCGCGCCAGTTGGAATACCTCATCATCGAGATTGAGAGTCGTCCTCATGATGTTAATATGATGTCACAAGCAATAGATGATGTCAATATCCATAAGATGGCATCACAATTAACATTAGATGTGTATTAGTACACAGAGATGCTCCGTGAATCTGGCTCACGCCAGCCGCAGCCCCTCCGCCTTTGCTAATCGCTCTTGTCGCTGGTCAAAAGTCAGGAACCGCTCCCCTTTTAGAAGAATGGCCGAGGCGACGTGAAGAATATCCAGAGTACGCAATCCCGACGCAGCCGTCCTCGCGCGGGTAATCTGTCGAGCCCGCTCATACACGGTTGGCGGCATCGCTTGTTGAGCGAAGAAGCCGCTGGCAATGTGGTCCTGAAGCTGTGCTCCGGCTAACCGGATTTGTGACGCCGTAGCTTCCTTGCGAAATACCCTTACCTGTAGAGCGTTTAGCAGTTCGAGCTCACCAAGTGGGGTTAGGAAGACGCTGGTGCGGAGGCGGGCGATAGTAGCGGATGCTGAGGTCGAGTGACTGTCGGGACTGTAAAGCGAAACCAGGAAGCTGGTGTCCGCGTAAACCATCAATGGCGGCCCCGCTGCTCGGCAACTAATTCCGCCCCCGAAACCCGGTTGACCTTATCACCGTAGATCTTCTGCAACATCTTCGGGAAGTCGGGCGGTGAAGGCGGCGCTATCGGTCGCTCCGGCAGCAGCCGGGCGATGACCCTGCGCCGTTTAGTGATCTGAATCTCTTCCCCCGAGCGCAGATGTTCTTCAATCACCGCAAAGTGATACCGCAAATCCCGAACGCTTGCTTTCTTCATGTGATACATATTAGCATCACATATTTCAGGCCGTCAACCAGACTTTTCCCTCAGACTCCACCCTTCGCTTTCTTCAGTTCCACGCTCCCATTCACCGTCTCGATCGAAAGTTCCCGGCCGCCGTTGCCCACCCGGCCCGTAGCCGTATGCCCCACGAAGCCGCCACCAATCGTGATGGGGAAATCTGAATTGATACGCCCGTTCAGCGACTTGAACTTGATGTCAGCATTGAGGTCGTCGGGCAGCTCCACGTCCACCGATCCGTTGACGCTCTTGAACGCCAGAGTACCGCTCCAGTCGGCGTTGCCCATTTTCGCCTTGATCGATCCATTTACGGTTTCGGCATCAGCCCAGGCACTGGTCGAGATTTGCACCGCCCCGTTGACCGTATATCCGCGCACGAAGCGTCCCATGCCCGTGGCATTCACATCGCCATTTATGTTTTCTCCCGAAAAACGCAGGTTTTTCGGCATGCGGATCATGAAGTGCACCTTGGTGTCGTCTCCTCGTACATGGCTTGCGTGCCAATTGGGCGAACATGACTCCGAGGAGCCGGGGTAGATGGCACAGATAACGACGCCGTCGCCACTGGTGGCCACTTCGATCTTAACGTTGTCTGCATCCGGACCGCTCTTATCGGCAGTGACTTCAACTTGATTCCCGCTGCTTCCTTCGGCAACGATGACCCCGTTTACATTCTTGACTTGGACGAGTTGCTCCGCCGCCAGTTTGCCGCTCCAGTGAAACTCGTGTCCCTGATCCTGACCCCAGGCAATGCCTGCAAACAGAGCCGATCCCAGCAGAATGCGCAACCCCAGCCGACAAATTCTCTTGTTCATGGAAATATTCTCCTCGTTTCGGACGAATCAACTGCGGGCGAATTAATCCCTCAGTGTTGCATCAGGATACGCGAATTCCCGGTGAGAGGTTCCACAGAAAGAGCGAGGAAACTTATCTTATTTGGTCGTACGGATCAGATTTTGAAGGTCTTCCCTGAACCCTCTCAGCCTCTCCAGTCGTTCGGGAGTGGCTTCAACGATTTCGGCTTTTGCCTGAAACACCTGTCGTCCACCGACTTCGGTCAAAACCCCCATCACTTCCCCGATTTGCCAGCCCGGCGTCCCCAGCATTTGCAGCCCATCCGGGCCGGGTACCAATAGTGCGATGCAGTCGTCGCGCACCACGCCCACGCATTTGGGAAAGCGTTCGAAGGTCTTCAGTTCAAATCCTGCCAGGTAGATTTGCTGCAGTTGGGATGCGGGATCAGGCATGAAGGGATTGTGCAATTGTGTAATTTAGCAATTGGGTAACTTTTGGAGGCGCTGCGGTCGGCACGGGACGTTACAATTACTCACTAATCCAATCGCTAAATTACCCAATTCCTACATCTTGTATCGTCCCAAATCTTCGTCGTTCAGGCCTTCCAGCCACTTGCGTAATTCTTCGCTGGTGACGCGGTCCGACGCAGTCGTCGCCTGTTTGGAGTTCTTCAAAACTTCATCATCCACGAAGATAGGACAATCTACCCGCAATGCCAGTGCCAGTGCATCCGAGGGCCGCGAATCAATGCTGATGACGTGCCCGTTGCGCTCCAGCCAGATGACCGCGAAAAACGTGTCTTCCTTGAGTTCGGTTACCACAACCTTGTGTACATGCGTCTCCAGGCCGGTCAGCACATTCTTGATCAGATCATGGGTCATAGGCCGGGGAGTGCTGACTTTTTCGATCTCCAGCGCGATGGCATTGGCCTCGTAAATCCCCACCCAGATCGGCAGCACCGCATCACTGACAGAGTCCTTCAGAATCACGATCGGCATGTTCGTGACTGGATCCATCAAAAGCCCGCGGATTTTCATTTCAACTTCCATCGTCATCTCCTGCCAAACTTCTTATACCACCATTTCACCGACCAAACTATTGGGAAGACAGACGGTAGTAAGCGCGGAAGTATAGCTCCCAATCGTGGGCGCCACGCCTTCTGGGGCGGTGAAATTGAACACCTTATTCTGAGACGTCCGGCCGACCCACTGCCCGCGTGCCGAATTCTCCCCTTCAACCATCACTTCAAGGGTCTTGCCGAGATGCCTCTGATTGCCCTTCTTCTGAATTTCCCGCTGCCTTTCGTTCAGCACCGAGAGGCGACGAACCTTCTCTTCATCGGGAATAGCGTCATCCAGCTTCAGCGAGGGCGTGTTCGGTCGCGGCGAATACTTGAACCCGAAAACGCTGTCGTATCCAACCTCGTCGAGCAACGCCAGCGTAGCCTCGAAATCGGCTTCTGTTTCACCCGGAAATCCGACAATCATGTCGCTGGTGATGCTGATCTCGCGTCGCGCCGCCTTCATCCATGTGATGCGTTCGAGATACTGCTCAAGGCTGTAAAGCCGTTGCATGGCATCAAGCACGCTATTCGATCCACTCTGTACCGGCAGATGCACATGGTCGCAGAGCGTAGGGACAGAGTCGATCGCTTCAATAATGTCGCGGCCGAAATCGCGCGGATGAGAAGTGGTGAAGCGCACTCGCCGGATACCCGCAGTTTCTCCCACCGCAGCCAGCAATTCCGCAAAGGTCTTTTTTCCTGCCGGATCCTTATAGGAATTCACATTCTGGCCCAGCAGTTGGATTTCCGTATAGGCCAGATCGGCCATCTGGCGTGCCTCGGCGAGGACGGAGTCTGAACCCCGGCTGCGTTCTTTGCCGCGAGTGAACGGCACCACGCAGTAAGCGCAGAACTTGTCACAACCTTCAATGATGGTGATGTAACCCCGATGTGGATTGGTGCGGGCAGTGAACTCGGTCTCGAAACATTCGTCGGTTTCGCGGTCGTCGAGCCCGGTCGCCCGCTTCCCTGCCTCAATCTGAATCAGCATCTCAGGCAGCCTGCGGTAAGACGCCGATCCGCACACAAGCGAAACATACGGCGCACGCTCGAAAATCTTCTCGCCTTCTTGCTGCGCTACGCAGCCCAGCACGCCAAACTTCTTGCCTTGCTTCTGCAGTTTCTTGTAGTCATTCAGGCGGTTGAAAACTTTCTGCTCAGCTTTGTCGCGGATGGAGCAGGTGTTGTAGAGAACCAGCCCAGCCTCTTCAACCGTCGGAACCTGCAGGTAGCCCTCGGAAACCAGCGTCCCAATGACCTTTTCCGAGTCATGGGCATTCATCTGGCAACCAAAGGTTTCGAGGTAAAACGTCTTCTGGGACTCCGCCAGCATATCAAGGTCAGTATAGCGCAGCCAGTCAGCTTCAGCCGCCAAAGAACTCCCGGTTTAACTTCTCGATCTGCCCGTGAGCCAAGGCTCCAGAGCGGATCTGCCGTTTCAGAAATGTGGGAAACGATTCGCGTGAACCGTCAAACTTCTGCTCTTTCATCAGGCTATAAATCGCCACCGCCAGCACATGAATGCCGCTGTCCTGCTCACGCCAGTATCTGCGAGGGTCGCCGCCCGTGCCGAAACGCTCGGCAACAATTTGTTCCAGCGCCTGCACACAGTCTTCTTCCTCGAGACCGGCCAGCGTGTTGTAGCCAAAGGAAGTGTCGTGATGCTCGACCTTGTTCATCAGGAAAGCGTCGGATTTCAATGATTCCAGGCCAGAGCGCAGTTCGGCATCACGTGCCAGATCGTACGGCGGATGCATCATTTCGTGAATGGCATTGCGCAGAACAATCCGAAACGGATACGAGTAGTGCGTCAGAAAACGCGTGCCGGTGATCTTAATACCGTGCGGTTGCGAATAATAAAGCAGATAAACCGTGATCTTATTCGTCGGGCGCGGGCTACCCAGCACCGCTTCAACTCCGGGAATCACGTTGTACTCCGGCAACTTGGCAGCGATGGCGGCACGAGACTGCTCAATCTTCGGCTTGACGTTCTTTTCCCAATCCTCGTCGAAGCGAATGCGCTTGAGAGCGCGGAATGCGGCTTCCAGGTCGGGCCGGTTGGCTTCGTACAGTTTCCATCCGTCATCGCTGTAGTAAGGTGTCGCTTGCAAATTGCGCCGCATGGCGCTGCTGTCTTGGACGGTGCGAATCAGATCGTCGAGCGACTCAGCCTCAGAGGCGGAGAAATAAAGCGCCAGCGAAGCGGAAATGATTCCACCGTTCTGGTCTTTGATTCGCCGCTTCAGGTTGACGAAGGCTGCCAGTTCGTTCGGATGAAGCCGTTTCGAAAGACGATCATAGTCAGCCTGGTAATACTCAAGATAATAGGGATCGCCACTCAGCATGTTCAAAGCACAAATAGCGTCGAACTTGAGCGAAGGTTGCAAGTCCCACTGCGTCGTGGTGTGAAAGGGAGACACCGCGTCCGCAGCATAAAGCTGCGAAGGCATAGGGATGATCAACGCCAGCAAGACCGCTATGAAAATCCAACGGCGGCGAGTGCGCGCCAGGTCGCTGCTAAGCATCGGCATGTCCTGTTAGACGCGAGGACGAGCGGAAGGTCACGAATCCGACACTTACGCTCCCGGTTTCCGCGTTTCCACAGTCTTCCCCGAGGGCCCGTCGGCAAGAAGACCACAGGTATCGTCAACTCGCTGCGTGGTGATCAGATCGAGGAAGGCTTTATGCACCCGCGTGTCGTCGCTCAGCTCCGGATGAAACGTCGCCGCCATAACTCTTCCCTGCCGCACGGCGACCGGGTCGCTGCCCTCGGTAGCAATGACTTCAACCCCCGAACCAACTCCCTCGATCTTCGGAGCGCGAATAAACACCATCTCAATCGGTGAGCCTTGTAGTTTGCCCTCGCGAATCGAGCTCTCAATCTGACGTCCATAAGCATTGCGCCGGATACGGACATCAAGAACGCCGAGACCTTCCTGTTTAGGATTCTCAACTTCTTTGGCCAGAAGGATCGCTCCCGCGCAGGTCCCGAAAGTCGGTTTCACGCGGACGAACTCCTTCAGCTTCTCGAATCCCTCGGCGCCAAGGAGTTTCAGAAAAGTAGAAGACTCGCCGCCGGGGATTACCAGGCCGTCAATTTCATCCAGTTGTTCAGGCTTTCTGACCAGCACAACTTTAGCGCCCAGCTCTTCCAGCCGCTTGCGGTGCGCGTCAAAGTCGCCCTGAAGGGCAAGTACGCCGATGGTCATAAAGGTCGTTGATACAGGAAGCATTCAGCAATCAGCCGTCAGCATTCAGCCTGCACGCAGCGGGTGTAGATTGCAGTCACAACGACCGCGACGGAGCGGAGTGCTAAATGCTAACGACTTTCTTACCAACCTCTCGTCTGTAGCATCTGCCCCTCATCCAACCCCGCCACAGCCAAGCCCTTCATCGCCCCGACAAGATCCTCGCTGACCTCAAGTAACACTTTAGGGTCCTGATAATGGGTAGCCGCTTGCACAATGGCCTTAGCCCGCTTCTCTGCTTCCTGCGGATCGGCAAACGTGGTGGAGTCTTTCATGAAGATGCCAGAGCCAACGAATACCGCTTCGGCCCCGAGCTGCATTACTAGGGATGCATCCGCAGGTGTCGCAATTCCTCCAGCCGAGAAATTCGGCACCGGCAGCTTCCCTTCTTTCGCCACCATCCTGATCAACTCGTACGGCGCGCCATGCTCTTTGGCTTTAGCGTAAAGCTCTTCTTCACCGAGCACAGTCAGAATCTTCATCTCCTGCACAATCTGCCGGATGTGCTTCACCGCGTGGACCACGTCGCCGGTGCCGGCTTCTCCCTTGGTACGGATCATGCATGCACCCTCGGCAATGCGCCGTAGCGCCTCGCCCAGATTGCGCGCGCCACAGACGAACGGAACCTTGAACGCGTGCTTGTCCACGTGATGCGCTTCGTCAGCAGGAGTCAGAACTTCCGACTCGTCAATGTAGTCGACGCCAAGTTCCTGCAAGATTTGCGCCTCGGCAAAGTGACCGATGCGGCACTTGGCCATCACCGGAATCGAAACCTCGGCCATGATCTCGCGGATCTTCTTGGGCGAAGCCATACGGGCGACACCGCCTTCCGCGCGAATCTGTGCAGGAACGCGTTCAAGCGCCATCACGGCGACTGCCCCGGCGCGTTCGGCGATAACCGCCTGTTCGGCGTTAGTGACGTCCATAATGACGCCGCCTTTGAGCATCTCGGCAAGGCCGGTCTTGAGGCGAAGGCTGGTGGAGTTTCCGTTATTGTGCGACATAGGTCCTCTTTCTGGTTCGTGAAGCTACTCTCATCATAAGCAGCCAATGGCTAGCCGGATACGTCCATTTTGTATAATCTGTACATACCACTTTGCCTTCGGTGTGAGAGCCCTTTAACCGCAAAGGTCGCAAAGTGATCGCGCGAAGGACGCAAACAACACCCAATGCCGAAAAAGCTGAGCACATTGCCGCTAAGCCTGCGCGGACCGAAGCCGGGGACACCGCTCTATCGCTGGTTGTATGAAGAGTTGCGGGCGCGAATTCTGTCTGGGCAGCTACGCCCGGGTGTTCGGCTCCCCGCGACGCGCGATCTGGCACTACAGTACGGGCTTTCTCGTCCCACCATCGTCACTGCCTTTGAGCAGTTACGGTCAGAGGGATACGTCGAGGGCAAAGTAGGTTCGGGCACCTATGTCAGCCAGACTCTGCCCGATGCACTGCTGCAAGCACCACGCGCGGGATCCGCACGCACAAAAAGTCGCCGCCAGATTTCGCTCTCCGCCTATGCCAGGAGATTGCAACAATCTCCACGAGAAGTCGCAAGAAACATCCTCCCCAGCCGGGCCCACGGACGCAACTCAGCCCCGCGCGCCTTCCGAGCCGGCCAGCCCGCGCTCGATGCCTTTCCGGCCGATCTATGGGCCCAGGTGGCGACGCGCCGCTTGCGACGGGTTTCAACCAGCCTACTCGCGGGCGGAGAAGCCTTGGGATATCGCCCGCTCCGCGATGCAGTCGCCGAGTACTTGAACACCTCGCGCGGCGTGAACTGTTCGCCGGATCAGGTGCTCATCATCTCCGGCGTGCAAGAAGCACTCGATCGGACAGCACATCTGCTGCTGGATCCCGGCGATCCCGTCTGGATGGAAGAGCCCGGATATCCCAGAGCCGCCTCCAGTTTCTTTTCCGTAGGAGCGAAGATTTGCCCCGTGCCCGTGGACGCCGAAGGGCTAGACCTTGCGGCCGGCCAGAAGCGCTGGCCACGCCCACGGCTGGTTTATGTCACACCGGCCCACCAGTTCCCTCTCGGAGTGACCATGAGCCTGCGCCGGCGCTTGTCGTTATTGGAATGGGCGCGGAAATCCGGCACCGTCATTTTCGAAGACGACTATGACAGCGAGTATCGTTACTCGGGCCGGCCGGTTCCGGCGTTGCAGGGTCTCGACCGCGCCGGAGTCGTGATTTATGCCGGCAGCTTCACCGACGCGCTCTTCCCCGCTCTGCGCCTGGGATACCTGGTAGCGCCGCCGGATATGGTCGAAATCTTTGGGGCGGCAGCATCAGTAAGCACTCATCATCCCCCGCTGATTGATCAAGCCATTCTCTGCGACTTCATTGTCGAAGGACACTTCGCCCGTCATGTGCGCAAGATGCGCGAGCTGTATGCGGAACGCCTGGGAGTGCTGGTGGATGCAGCACGCGCGCGACTGGCCGGGCTGCTCGAGATCTCCGACGTCGAAGCGGGACTACGAACGGTAGGCTGGTTGCGTCGAGGAATTTCCGCTGAGCGAGTCGCAAAGGCGGCTGCTGAACGCGACGTTGAAGTTGTGCCACTGGGGAGATATGCCTATGGGCGTTCGCGTCCGAATGGGTTGGTTTTGGGGTTTGCGGCGGTTGATGGGCGAGAACTACGGCGCGGCGTAGACGAATTGGCAACCGTCTTGGAGAAATACAAATAGTAAGACTGCCGCACCTCCATTCTTCAATAATCAATCCCTTTCCAAAAATTCGGTGTGTTCACGTACTCATAGCGCTGCGGATCGTTTTTCACCATGGCATCGGCGGTCTGGTTCCACACCGTGCCATGAGCATTCAACTGGTTGTCTTGAATAACAGTTTGATCGAGCAAATAGTTACTGAATGCCTGGTTGCTCTTGTCCTGGGAATCCCATCGCTTTTCGACGGCAGCGTTGTGCGCATCTTCGGCGGCGTGAGCGTTGGCGGCCTGTTGTGCCGACCGCCTGCCAATCTCATGAATGGCCGCAATCGCTGGCGCGGCGATGGCGTTCGCCTCGGATTGAACAACCGCCTGGTTGACGTTGAAGCTAGCCAGAATCGCCTCTATAGTCGCGCGTTCCTTATCCGCAAACGGAAGCGGAACAGCGGTGTGATAAGCAAGATTCATGTAGCTGCCGTGAGGTCCAGGAGGCGAACTGCAAAATACCGTGTTCATTTCTCGCATGCCCTTTCCGTCCTGGGCATCGATTTGCCCGTGCAGATGGGCGCAGCGCAAAGCCCCGGAAACCGGCATCGGAGTCTCGCTGGAAATCTTGATCGTAACCGGCCCCTGCCCCTGATTCTTGCGTGCCATCAGGAGCAACTCCTCGAACGTCTTGCCCAGATCTCCACCATAAGGGTAATAAAGAGCGTGAGCGTAAGAAGTATTCCGCAAGCCTCCGCGCTGCAGGATGGCGAGAGTCTGTCTCACGCTCGGATTATTGGTGTCACTAGCCAGATAGGGATAGCCCAACGCGACTGCCGAGCCGTCGGGGCCTTGCGCCATGATGGTTCCCCCGCCGCTCGACGGCAGTACATTCCAACCCTCGGGCAGCGCGACCGAGGCAGAACGATCAGGAAGTGCATACAGTTTCAGCGCAGCCACTTGACCCGCGGCTTTGGAAGAAGGGGCATTGCCATTTGGCCGCCACACGCTGAAAAGTTTGGTGATCATGGGATTAATGGTTGAACCAAAGCGTGCTGCTTGGTCGGTCATCAGGGCCGCTTCAACGCGACCACCCGAGGTACGCGACGCGATGATCATTCCGGCCAGCTGCATGTTTCCCTGGTTCCGGTTCACCATGGTAAAGAAGACGGCCACTGAATTTGTGCCGCGCACCTGAAAGAGTTTGCCCACTTGCGGCTTGTCGCCATACTGATTGTGCAGCGACCGCAACACCGCACCCATGGCTCCAGCTTCGGTGCTTTGACCATCCACTTGCCCATAGACAATCCGCCCGCCCTTTGGGTTTTCGATGGTCGTGAGTGCGCCTTGAGCGTTGGCCAAGCTCACGCCGGCCACGGCGAACAGCAGGACAACAGCTAAGTTTCTGGAGACTCGTTGGCAGGTATCCACTGCGTCCACCTCAATAATGCAGACGCCGGCCATTGTAACTGAATCCTGGAATATCTAACCAGGAGCTGCTTGCTTAGCGGCTTTTGCTCGCGCTGCTTGTATTTGCGGCATCAGAATGTCGCGTACGTAATGCCAGTAAGGGACGAGTTTGAGTGCAGCTTGCGCGTCCTCCTCGGCGGCCTTCAGATCTGGCTCGGTTCGATTGAGATTCGACCACGCGAGATTCATCAAGAGCTCAGGTTCCCCCCAGGATGGCTCCAGCCGATCGCTCGAGGGCTTCTGCTGGCGGATCTCCTGCAACCCCCGCTTGTAGAGCTCGAAAGCCTTATCCTGCCCACCTCCTCGCTCGGGCGGCGACGACCAGCGAATCGGGCCCAGCACCCATAGCAGCCGAGGATTGTCGGGGGCTGTCACCAGAGCTTCTTTCAAAAGCGGACTCGACTGTTGGAACAGTTCCTGCACACGGGCTTGGTCTTTGCGGTGTAGGTACATCAAGTAGCCGAAACTGGATCCTGCTCCAATTTTGGGCTCGACGAATGCAGGGTCGCGAGCAATCGCGTCTTTGAAATCCGCGGTTGCCTGGGTGAGGTCGGTTTCCAAATCGGTGGGCGTCGGGGTTTCGTTGAAGCCGTTGATGGCTCGGCGCCACATCGCAAACCCACGCCAGTAAAGCACACGCGATGCCAGCTTGTTATCTTCTGGTATGGGCGTAAGTTCGTCGTGAAGACGCTTCAAGGCCGTGCGGTCGCCTTCATAGTCCGCACGCTGAATTTGGTTCACAATGCTGATGATGGAGTCGCGTGACGGATCGGCGCTTCGCTTCACCTCCGGCTGGGTCTGAGCGGAAATCGACATTGTCAAAGCGGTCAGTGCAACCAGAATAGCCCGGACCAACATATGAGCCTCCTTCGTGCTACCTAAACGGCTTGGACGGGGTATCGCTCAAAAAGATATCCCACCATTCAACCCAATGCGGATAAGGCGTTTTCACACATAACCGTCTATGGTGCGATGTCATTGATTTGTGGATGCGCACGGGCCTAGACTTTACTAAGTGCTATTTTCCGCATCTTGCGGGAATTCCAGAGGTGAATCCCCATGAGGTTTCTTCGGTTGCTGCTTGTCCTGCTACTACCACCCTCTGCTGTATCGGCGCAGAACACTCCCCCGCCGCAGCTGCAACCCCGGCCCGCCACGCCGTCGGTTCCGGCAGCGGCCGCGAACCAGCAAATCACCCTCGACGTGCAGGTGACGGCCAAGTCTGGAGCGGCGATTCGCGGGTTGCAAAAGCAAGACTTCACTCTTCTGGACGATAAGCAGCCGCAAAATATTGTCTCCTTTCAGGCCGTCGACCGCGAAGCGGTCTCGGCGGCCGATCCGCCGGTCGAGATCATTATGGTGGTCGACGCCGTTAACGCGTCTCCGCAATCGGTTTCTTACGAGCGCGGAGAAGTTAAGAAATTTCTGCTGCGCAATGGCGGCAAGCTGCCACAGCCCGTTTCGCTCGTCGTCTTTGCTGACGCCGGAACCAAGGTTCAGAACGGCTCCTCGCGCGACGGAAATGCTCTGGCATCCTTATACGACCAGTACGAAACTGGCGTCCGGTCCATCAACCGGTCTCAAGGCTACTACGGAGCGGCGGAACGCCTTGACATGTCGCTCAAAACCCTTACGGAGATTGCGGAGGACGCGCGAACCCGCCCGGGCAGAAAACTGGTGATCTGGATCAGTCCGGGATGGCCGCTACTCACGGGACCGGACACTGAACTCTCACATAGAGATGCGAAACAGATTTTCAACTCGATCGTGTCAGCTTCGACTTTGCTCCGGCAGGCCCGCGTCACACTTTATAGCGTTGACCCACTCGGCGTGGAAGATACAGCTGAGGTCCGGACTAGCTACTATGAAGAGTTCTTGAAAGGAGTCGCCTCACCTTCGAGAGCAGTACCCGCCGATCTAAGCTTGCAGGTGCTTGCAGTTCAGAGTGGCGGACGCGTGGCCAATTCGAGTAATAACCTCGCCGCGGAAATCGCAGATTGTGCCTCCGATGCCAGTGCATTTTACGTCCTTTCATTCAATGCAAGCCGGGCAGACCAGGCGAATGAGTACCACTCGCTCGTGGTCAAGGTTGACAGGCCTGACGTCAAAGTTCGCACCCGTAGCGGCTACTACGCCCAACCGTAAGCCGCTGCTTGTTTCCGGCCGCAGTTTCTGGCGGCACCTGTTCCCCGATTGGCATTAGCGATCCACGAATTTGGCGAACATCTTGTGAGGATCGATGGCAATGAACAGCGCCTTGCCGCGAGCCAGAACCTCGCCTTTGCCATTGAGAATCTCAGCCACGTTGACATGCTTTCGTCCTCGGACGCTCAACTCCCGTGACTCCACCCGCAGTGGCTGATTGAGCGGTACCGGCCTCAAATAGTTCACCGTCATTTGCGAAGTCAAAGCGACGACTTGGCGCAGTTTGTTTACCTTGCCCATGGCTTCGTCGAGAATCGTCGCAATGATGCCGCCGTGAGCATGGCCCGGCGGCCCTGAGAAACGCTTCGGCAGACGAAAACGGCCGACGAATCCACCAACTTTTTCGTCGTAGGCAAACTTCAAGCGCATACCGTCGGGATTGTTCTTGCCACATCCGAAACAATAATTCTTCTGTATGCGTACGTAGCGAGTGTCGTGGCCGTGAGCGGATGGCTTCCGGGGCATAGATAAAAGGGATTGTATCGCGGCACCGGCTTGCCATTGTGAAACTCAAACCGGTCGATGAACCAAATTCACAATCGCAACTTGCTCAGGTTCCTTCCACCTGTGATAAACTTCCGGGCCATCAACACTTTCTTCTTTCGGGGCGCATCGGTATGCTCATACCCAGATCTTCGGAGGTCCTGTAGATGGGGCTGGCACTGCTCGTCATCATCTGGTTGATCACCTTCTTTAGTACTTATTTCTTTGTGGCGCAAACCTGGTGGCTTCCGCACGGCGCAGCCAAAGCCGCGGCTTTCATCGACGGCCAGTTCGCCCTTACCTACATCTTAATGGGGATCGTCTTCGTCGCCGCGCAGGGCGCGCTTGGCTACCTGGTGTGGAAGTATCGCGCCAGCGCCAACAACGGCCCCGTCGGCTACTCCCACGGCAACACCAAGTTAGAGCTCATCTGGACCACGCTCACTGCAATTCTTTTTATCGGTCTCAATCTGATGGGCAGCCACGTGTGGGCAAGCGAGCGCTTCGATCCCGCCGGCCCGGGGTCGGTCCCAGTAGAAGTTACCGGGATGCAGTTTGCCTGGTACTTCCGCTATCCCGGTGCGGATGGAAAATACGGCCGTACCGAGCCCAAGCTCATGGATCCCTCGGCCGGCAGCGAAGCTGCCGTCGGCCTGGATACAACTGACCCCGCAGCTAAAGATGACGTCGTCACGGGGACCATGTACCTGCCCGTGAACCGCGAGGTCGACCTGACCCTGCGCGCCGTGGATGTGATTCACAGTTTCTTTGTGCCATCGTTCCGCTTCAAGCAGGATGCGGTTCCGGGACTTATCATCCACATGCACTTCACTCCGACTGAAATCGGAGAATACGAGATCGCCTGTGCTGAACTGTGCGGTCTCGGTCATTACAAGATGCACGGTATGGTGCACGTTGTGAGCCAGGAAGACTTCGACAAATGGCTGGCCGCACGGGAGGCGGAGAAACAATAATGGTTGCCCAGGATGCTCACGCGCACGCTGGCCCTCAGGGCTTCATCCGTAAATACGTTTTCAGTCTGGATCATAAGGTCATCGGCCTGCAATATTATTTCCTCGCGTTGTCGGCGGTGTTCGTCGGGATGCTTCTATCGCTGCTGATGCGCATTCACATGATCTGGCCAACCGCCATTTTGCCGATCATCGGTGAGATCAAGCCTGAAACCTATCTGCAACTGCTCACCATGCACGGCACCATTATGGTGTTCTTCGTGCTCACCACGGCGCCGCAGAGCGGGTTCGGCAATTACTTTCTGCCCATCCAGATCGGCGCACCCGACATGGCGTTCCCCGTCCTCAATATGCTTTCCTTCTGGACCACATTTGTGGCTTACATGGTCCTGCTGGCGGCGTTCTTCGTGACCGGCGGCGCTCCTCTACATGGCTGGACCGGCTACGCTCCGCTCAGTGCATTAACCAATTCCGGTCCCGGTGAACAGCTGGGCGCGGACCTCTGGATCACTAGCATTGCGATCTTCTGTATCGCATCACTCATGGGCGCGCTGAACTTCATCACCACTGTGCTGGATTTACGGTGCAAGGGTATGACCATGATGCGCATGCCGCTGACCTGCTGGTCATGGTTCATTACCGCGATCCTTGGACTGCTCGCCTTCGGCGTACTGCTTTCAGCTGGCATTCTCCTGCTCCTCGATCGCAACCTCGGAACTAGCTTCTACGTGCCTCTTGTCGTCGTGAACGGCCAGATCATGGGCCACAAAGGCGGATCGCCGCTCCTCTGGCAACATCTATTCTGGTTCTTCGGACACCCCGAAGTCTATATCGCAATCCTGCCGGGCATGGGCGTGGCCTCGCAGTTGCTCTCCACCTTCGCGCGCAAGCCTATCTTCGGTTACAAGGCCATGGTGTATGCGTTGATGGCCATCGGCGTCCTCGGCTTCGGAGTTTGGGGACACCACATGTTCATGAGCGGCATGAGCCCATATTCGGCCTTCGCCTTTTCCATCATGACCATGGCCATCGGCGTTCCTTCGGCCATCAAGACGTTTAACTGGCTGGGAACGCTCTACAAAGCCAAGATCCGCTTCCAGACGCCGATGCTCTACGCCATCGGCTTCGTTTCCCTTTTCGTCTCCGGCGGATTGAGCGGCCCATTCCTGGCTCAGCCAGTTCTGGATATCCCGCTCCACGACACCGCCTTCGTGGTCGGCCATTTCCACTTGATCATGGGCGTGGCAGCCATCTTCGGCATGTTCGCCGGAACCTACTACTGGTTCCCCAAAATGTTCGGCCGCATGATGAACGAGAGTCTCGGCAGAATTCACTTCGTGATCACTCTGATCGGCACCTATTGCATCTTCATGCCCATGCACTATCTGGGCATGGCTGGACAGCCCCGCCGCTACTCGCAATTCACCGAATTGGCTTATCTCCAGAATCTGATGCCGCTGAACCGGTTCATCACTTACGCAGCTATCATCACCGTTGCGGCGCAGCTCATCTTTGTGATCAATCTGTTCTGGAGCATGTTCAAGGGCCCCAAGGCGAGCGACAACCCTTGGGAAGCAACCACGCTCGAGTGGACGACCACGACTCCGCCTCCGCACGACAATTTTGGTGGACATACTCCCGTCGTCTATCACGGGCCTTATGAATACAGCGTGCCCGGCGCCGCGAAAGATTACATAATGCAGACCGACCCGGCGGGAGTACCAACGCATTAAAGTCTTGGCGGACAAGAGTGTCCGCCCCGCACAAGTCAGTTATGGCGACCTTCAGTTCCACAATCCGGGTTCCACAGACGAGCAAAGGTGGAGGCGTGCCTCCTCCACCGGTTCGCGGCGGTGGAGACGGCGGCCGCGGTGATAGCGATCCCGACTACGGGCGTCGACTGCGCCGGGTTCGCGTCGGCCTGGCGATCGGGCTGACTTCGGTCGTCATGATTTTTGTTTCGCTGACCAGCGCCTACATCGTGCGTCGCGGGTTGCCAACTTTCGACGATCACACCGGCACCTATATCCAGGACTGGATTCCGGTGCAGCTGCCATTGGTGCTGCTGCTCATCAATACCGCACTCCTCGCGGCCAGCAGTTTAACCGCTGAGTTTGCTCGCCGTCAGATTACCCGGCAAGCAGCTTTGGCTCCAGTGCGGTCAATCCCCGGCGTGTCTTTAGGGCAAGAAAGTGGTTTTCCCTGGCTGGCGCTCACAGTCGTCCTGGGTCTGGGATTCCTGACCGGACAATGGCTGGCTTGGCGGGAGCTAGCCGAACGCGGATTCTATCTGGCCACCAGCGCCAGCAGTTCCTTTGTCTATTTGCTGACAGCGGTACACGGAGTTCACTTGCTCGGCGGCATTCTGGTTCTTTTGTATGCAGCGACCGTGTCGCTATTGCACAAGCCGGTCGAGGGGCGGCGAATCGTCGTCGATGTGACCGCATGGTACTGGCATTTCATGTTCGTGCTGTGGCTGGGAATTTTCGCTTTGCTGTGGTTTATGCGCTAACTCGCGGATGGCAATGTCCGCGCCACAACAGACTTTTTAGGAGACCTACAAATGTCCGATATGGCGGTGTCACATGGGATGGCTGGCGAATTCGAGCCATCTCTGTTTGGCACCTATTCGAAAAAGATCGGGATGTGGCTGTTCCTGCTCTCCGACACGCTGACCTTCGGGGCGTTGCTGTTTGCCTATAGCTACGGGCGTATCTCCAATCCCGACTGGCCCACTCCATTTCATAAAGAAAGCATCATCAATGCCACCATCATGACCGGCTGCCTGCTATCAAGTTCCCTGACCATGGTTCTGGGAGTGATGGCGGCCCGGCGCGGCGACCGCAGTTGGACCCGCAACTGGATCCTGTTCACCATGTTTTTCGGCATCGCGTTCATCGTGCTGCACGGCATGGAATGGACCAAGCTGATCGCCGAGGGAATGACTCCGTCGAAGAATCCCTGGTCGTCCACTGTCCAGCAATTTGGCGGGACGTTCTTTACCCTCACTGGCATGCACATGCTGCATGTGACCATTGGCGTGATTTATCTGGGAGTAGTGGCGCTGCGCAAGAAATTCCTGCCCATCTTGCTGATTTTCTGGCTGGCCGCTTGGCTGGGAACTCCAGCTGACAGCGTGTTTCACAACGCCTCGCATGTATTGCTGATCGGCGCCATCGTAGCGGGAATGATCATGTTCCTCAAACCTAAAGATTATGACGCGCATGACGTCGAAATCGCCGGATTGTACTGGCACTTCGTGGACTTGGTGTGGATGTTCATCTTCCCGCTGGTATATCTGATGTCCACACGCATCACCGGATAGCGCTGTATCACAAGAACGGAGAAGCTTAACGATGCACACTGTCGATACCCATCACGATGAAGACAAGAGTCAATATTTCTGGGTTTGGGGATTCCTGCTCGTCCTGACGGCGGCCGAAGTCGCGTTGGCCTACAACCAGGTGTTTCAA